>Ga0209211_10007485_pt1 | contig 15286 bp, 29 predicted proteins | sample RifGroA2_FD_183992 | JGI IMG/M metagenome (GOLD analysis project Ga0209211, IMG submission 183992) | Groundwater microbial communities from Rifle, Colorado, USA - Groundwater A2 (SPAdes) (version 2) | ecosystem: Environmental > Aquatic > Deep subsurface > Groundwater | place: Rifle, Colorado... | reverse complement strand
CGAAATAGACGAATTAGTTTACCAGCTTTACGGCATTACTGAAGAGGAAAGGAAGATTATTGAAGAGAACTTAAAATGAAAAAAGAATTAATTATGAGATTAAGGAAATCTTTTGAAGAGTCGGCATACGAGGAGCAGGGCGTTGAGTATTGGCTTGCTAGAGACCTGCAAAAGCTGCTGGATTATGAAGAATGGAGAAATTTTGCCAACGTAATCGATAAAGCCAAAATTTCCTGCAAGAATTCGGGGCAGAATATTTCTGACCATTTTGTTGACATCAACAAAACGATACCTATGCCCAAGGGCGCAACTAAAGAAATTGATGATTTAATGCTTACTCGATATGCCTGTTATCTTATAGCACAGAATGGAGACCCAAAAAAAGAGCAGATAGCATTTGCACAAAGTTATTTTGCAATCCAAACTAGGAAGCAGGAATTAATTGAAGATAGGATTGCATTAATTGAAAGGCTGAATGCGAGGCAAAAATTAGTTGCATCAGAAACCGAATTGTCAAAATTAATCTATGAAAGAGGGGTGGATGAAGATGGATTTGGCAGAATAAGGAGCAAGGGAGACCAAGCATTGTTTGGAGGGCATACCACACTGCAGATGAAGCATAAATTAGGATTGCCCTACAATCGCCCCCTTGCAGATTTTTTGCCAACGATAACAATAACTGCAAAAAACTTTGCGGCGGAAATCACAAGGAACATGTTAAGAACAACCAAGATGTGAGAGAATTGCTTGCGAAAAGCGGGATAGTTCCTGAAAACCTTCCGCCAGAACAGGATGTTAAAAAATTAGAGCGAGAGGTTAAATCTGACGAGAAAAAAATGGCGGCAGCTGCAAAAAAATTGCCTGCAAAAATACATCCAAATAAACAAAGCTGAAAGAAATCAAAAAAACCGACAATGAAATTGATGAATTGGTTTACCAATTGTATAGCATCACGGAAGAAGAAAAGAAAATTATTGAGGAGAGCTTGAAGTAAATGGCAAAATCTATTAATTTATCCAAAAATTTATATTCGAGAATAGACACTGCGCTGATTGAACGTTTGAAAGTTCTTGCAGATAAAGAAAATAAAGTAAAGGAATACAAAAGAAGATTGAGAATAAAAGGCAAAGTTATAGGCAAAGGCGCAACCAAAAAGGGAAATGCGACTTTGACGATAAAAAAAGACAGCGATAATTACAAATTTACAATATTAAAATCCCATAAAGACAGGTATGCGCTTGCAGGAAAAATTAAAGTGGGAAAAAGCGTCTCTATTGAAGGAATTCCAAAATTCAGAATGATAATATGCACAAGGCTGAAACTCATTGAAAAAGGAATCGACAAGAATAAGCAGATGAAAATTAATGCGTTCGGTTATCATGATGAAACAAGAAGATGAAGAAAACAATCTGTGGGAAGAAGGGAAATTTATTGAAACTTTAAGCCCTCAAATGACTGCAAAAAGTGCAATAAGAAGATTTCAGCGCATAACAAATATTGGCATGCTGGAATGTGCGATGATTGTTTTAATAAAGGATATCACTAAAACGAGACATACAGTTATTCGTTTTTCATATAAAAAACAACCAATCAATAATTTTATTTTTATTGAGGGAATCTTAAAATGACTGAAAGCCAAGATAATATTGCATGGATAATCTTGAACGCGGTCAAAAACACCAAGATAGGAAAATACAAGTTGGCAGAATTTCTTAAAGGCTCAAAAGCGAAAGATGTTGCACACCTAAGCGGCCAGCAGGGATACGGCGGCCTGCTTTGGCATGATATTGCGACAATTGTCGGATTTATAGAGCAGTTGGAGCAAATAGGAATGATAGCAAGGAAATTGACTGCAATTGATGAATATTACTCCGTTCTTGAATTGACAGAAGCGGGGAAAAAAGTCTTGGAGGAAAAAATGAATATTGAGCTTCAAATAATAAAAAGAGAGAAATCAATTGTGGTTGGGCCAACAGAAAAGGCAACTTTTGAATTGCTCAGGGCAGGCAAAAGCATAGAAGAGATTTCAAAAGAAAGAAATTTAGCAGTATCAACAATCTACGACCATTTATACAGGCTAGTAGCAAATGACTGGTTATCAAGCTCCGAATTTGTGCCAGAGCATATTATAAAAAAGATTATTGAAGCGAAAAGCAGGCTGCCAAACGCTTCGAAACTGAAAGAAATCAAAGAAATACTGCCTGAAGAGATAACTTATAATGAAATCAGATGCGTTTTAGCGGATAAAAAGAAATAAAGAGAATTAAAATGCCCTATAAAATATATCACTTCAAAACCTTAACATCCACCAACGATAAAGCCAAAGAGCTGCTGGAAAAAGGCAGAAGAAACTTTGCTGTTGTAGCTGAAACACAGACAAAAGGCAGGGGAAGATTTGGGAGGAAGTGGCATTCTTCAAAGGAAGGGCTGTGGGTTTCAATTGCATTGAAGCCTAAATTCAGCCATAACCTGCAATTTCTGACATTTATTGCTTCAATTGCAGTTGTTAAAGCAATAAGAAAAACTGCAAAAATAAATGCAATGCTTAAATGGCCAAATGACATCTATTGTAATGGGAAGAAATTATGCGGCATCCTAACAGAAGGCATTTTCGGAAAGGAGGATTTTGCAGCCATAGGGATTGGATTGAATGTTAACCAAAAAAGGTTTCCAAAAGAAATAGGCAATATTGCGACATCACTAAAAATAATTACAAAAAAAAATTTCAATAGAATTTTTTTTTTGAAGAATATTCTGGATGAATTTGAAAAATTGCATGAAGTTTATGAAAATGAAAATTTTGGCAGAATAATAAAGGAATGGAAGAAATATTCCGACAATATCGGCAAAATGGCCAAGGTTGCTGCAATGCAAAAAACGCATTACGGAAAGATTTTGAAGGTGAATAACGACTGCAGCTTAACGTTAAAGCTAAATAACGGGAAAATCGTAAAAATTGCAGAGGGAGATTTATTTATGAATGATTAAGGCGAACCGATTGAAAAGGTTTCACCATAAGCTTTATAAATACCCTATAAATACTAATTCATTATTTATATATTGGCAAATATAGCCTGAAAAGGGGTCCTTTTCAGTACAGTTAACTAAAACTGTTTCTACAAAGGGGCTTCAGAAAAAGGCTATTTTTACATAAGCAATGGACAATGCATGATAGGCAATGTTGTCTATGGCAAAAATGCGATAAAAACTAAACAAAAATGCCCCAAGTAAGAAAACCAAGAGCAGGAAGCATGCAGTATTGGCCCAGAGTTCGAGCTAGGAGAGAGTATCCCCGAATCAGGAAGTGGGCGAATGCAAAGGATGCAAAGCTTATGGGTTTTGCAGGCTATAAAGTAGGCATGACCCACCTGATGGTGACTGACAACAGGCCCAATTCAATGACAAAAAATGCAGAGATTTTCTGCCCTGTCACAGTCATTGAGTGCCCGCCGATAAAAACTTTTTCTATAAGATTCTACAAAAAAACAACAAACGGCATGAAAGCTGTTTCTGAAATTGCTGCTGAAAATTCAAACAAGGAGATTTTCAGGAGAATGATCCAGCCGAAGAAGAAGCAAGAGGGATTCAACGGAGATTATGATGAAGTAAGATTAGTGACATACACCCAGCCCAATCTTACAGGAATTGGAAAGAAGATGCCTGAGATTTTTGAAATTGCAATTGGAGGGGATAGGGAGCATCAATTAAAATACGCAAAGGAAAAATTGGGGAAGGAGATTCATGTTGAGGAAGTTTTTCAGGAAGGGCAGAAGCTTGATATCCATGCAGTCACGAAAGGGAAAGGTTTTCAGGGCCCTGTGAAGAGATTTGGCATTCACTTAAGAAGCCATAAATCAGAGAAAAGTGTAAGAAACCCGGGAAGCCTGGGAGCATGGAGGGGGCAGGGGCACATGATGTATAGGGTTGCCCATGCAGGAAAGATGGGATACCATACAAGAACAGAGTACAATAAGATGCTCATTAAAATAGGGAAAAAAGCTGAGGAGATAAATGCTAAAGGAGGGTACATAAGGTATGGGACAGTAAAGAATCCTTATATTTTGATCAAAGGAAGCATTGCAGGAAGCGCAAAAAGGATGATAAGGCTGGCTGCCGGAACGAGGGGAAAGCAAAATGCAGAGCCGTTCCCGATACAGTATGTAAGCCTTGAATCAAAGCAAGGAAATTAGAAGCAAATCAAAATGAAAGTCGACGTTTTTGACAGCGCAAAAAACAAAGTAGGGCAAGTAGATCTGCCAAAACAGTTCAGGGAAGAGATAAGGCCCGAACTTATATCAAGGGCTGTGCTTGCGCTGCAGAGCCAGAAAAGGCAAAAATACGGCGCGAGCCCGGAAGCCGGAAAAAGGGCATCAGCAAAACTGTCAAGAAGAAGAAGGAATTACAGGGGGTCATATGGATTGGGAATCTCAAGAAGCCCAAGGAAGATAATCTCAAGAAGCGGAATGAGGTTTAACTGGGTTGGCGCATTCGCCCCATATACTGTCGGCGGAAGAAGGGCTCATCCGCCTAAAGCGGAAAAGGAATGGGCGAAGAAAATCAACAAAAAAGAAAAGAAGAAAGCAATAAGAAGCGCGATAGCAGCGACAATGGCAAAAGAAGCGGTGGAGAAGAGAGGCCACATTATTCCAGAAATGTTCCCGTTCATAGTTGACGAAAAAATAGAATTGATATCCAAAACAAGCGATGCTGCTGATGCCCTGGAAAAACTGGGCTTTGGTATGGAGCTTGAAAGGGCAAAAGAAAGAAAAGTCAGGGCAGGAAGAGGAAAAGCAAGAGGAAGAAAGTACAAAACCAAAACAAGCATATTAATTGTTGTTTCAAAGCAGAGCAATATAACTAATGCAGCAAGAAACATACCAGGCATTGACGTTGTTGAGGCAAAGAGCCTTAACGCAGAGATTTTGGCGCCTGGCGCAGTTCCGGGAAGGCTTACGCTGTGGACAAAATCCGCAATAGAATTGCTGCAGAAAGAAAACTTATTCATGTGATAAATGCAAACAAAATGGAAGCAAAAACCGATCCGTATGCAGTTGTGAAATACCCCCTGTCAACGGAAAAATCGATCAGGCTCATGAATGACCAGAACAAGCTTATGTTTGTGGTCAATAGAAAAGCAGACAAGAATGATGTCAAAAAAGCAGTGGAGGAGCTTTTCAAGGCCAAGGTCATTGATGTCAAAACTGTGGTAACAAAAGGCCAGAAAAGGGCATATGTGAAATTTTCAAGCGAAACGCCTGCAATAGACATCGCAACGAATCTTGGATTCATGTAATAAATCCAATTAATAAAAGATAAAACAATAAAATGGGAAAAAGCCTAATACAGCAGAAGAGGGGGAAAGGAGGCCCAAGGTACAGGGCGCCGAGCTTTAATTACAAGGGAAAAATAGGATACGGCAGTATAGAAAACTCACTCTCAAATGCAAAAATTTTGGAGCTAATCCACAGCGCAGGACATTCAGCGCCATTGATGGAAGTAGAGTATAACAACGGAAATTCAGTGCTGCTGCCTGCTCCTGAAGGAGTAAGAGAGGGAGACAGCATCGAAGTAGGGAATCACACGGAAGAAGCATTGTCAAAGCCAGGCACCATACTGCCATTGAAAGACATTCCTGAGGGAGCTTCAATATACAACATTGAATCAAACCCTGGAGACGGGGGAAAATTTGTAAGATGCTCGGGATTATCGGCAAAAATAGTCACAAAGGGCGAAGACGGAATTGTCATACTGCTGCCTTCAAGCAAAAAGAAGACTTTCAATCCTGAGTGCAGGGCAACTTTGGGAATCATAGGCGGGAGCGGAAGGACAGAGAAGCCTTTCCTGAAGGCAGGAACAAGATATTTTGCAATGACTGCAAAGAACAAGGTATGGCCCAAGGTTTCAGGAACATCAATGAACTCTGTCAACCATCCTTTCGGCGGAAGAAGCTCGCATGCAAAAGGAATACCTACACAATCATCAAGGAGCGCGCCTCCGGGAAGGAAGGTAGGAAAGATAGCGCCAAAAAGAACAGGAAGGAAAAAGAGATAGATGGCAAAGAAGGAGTTCACTTATAAGGGGAAAAGCGTGGAAGAGCTGAAAAAGCTCAGCATTACTGAGTTGGCTGCAATTTTCCCTTCAAAATGCAGGAGGAAAATAAAAAAAGGGTTTACCGATCAGGAAAAGATACTGCTCAAGAAGATAAGGTCAAACCAAAAGAACATCGAAACCCACTGCAGGGACATGATAATCCTGCCGGAAATGATAGGGCTGACAATCAAAGTCCATAACGGAAAAACATTTTCACCTGTTACAATACTGGAAGACATGATGGGGCACTGCTTAGGAGAGTTTGCGCTCACAAGGCAGAGAGTTGCCCACAGCGCGCCAGGAATAGGGGCTACAAGGTCCAGCGCAAGCCTGTCGGTGAAATAAAATGGCACTGGGATATGCTTTAAAGGAATATGAATCAAAGACCATGGCAAGAGCCTATGGAAAATCCCTTCCAATCTCATTCAAGCACAGTCTGGAAGTCTGCAATTTCATCAGGAACAAGAAGCTGCAGGATGCCAAGAAGATGCTTCAAAAAGTCATTGAGGGCAAAATGGCAGTGCCATACAGGAGGTATGATTTTGATCTGGGCCATAAGAAGAAGATAGGCCCGGGAAGGTATCCAATAAAAACATCAGCCGAGCTGCTCAGGCTTTTAGAGGATGTCGAGGCAAACGCGCAGTTCAAGGGGCTTAATGCAGGCAATCTTGTCATAAGCTTTTTGTGCGCAAAAAAGCCGTCAATAGCGTGGAGATACGGAAGAAAAAGAAGAAGAAAAATGAAAAGAACTGATATTGAAATCGTGGTGAAAGAAAAGTGATTGAAAGAAAATTCGTGGCTCAGAAAATAAGGGAATTTGAGATCAATGAGTATTTATCCCAAAGTTTGGACAATGTAGGGCTGAGCCATACAAAAATGGTGAAAACTCCATTAGGGGAGAAAATCATAGTTTACACATCAAGGCCTGGGCTTATAGTAGGAAGGAAAGGGCAGAACATAAAGCTGCTTACAAAAAACCTGAAAAAGAGATTCCAGCTTGAGAACCCCCAGATAGAGATAAGCGAGATAGAAAACCCAAATCTTGTGGCAAAAATTGTCGCGGAAAGGATAGTTGACTCGCTTGAAAGGTTCGGGCTGCAGAAATTCAAGGCAATAGGGCACAAAGTGATGTCTGACGTGATGAATTCAGGCGCCCTTGGAATAGAAATCATAATCAGCGGAAAAGTGCCGAGCGACAGGGCAAAGTCATGGAGATTTTATCAGGGATACCTAAAGAAATGCGGGGAGCTTGCGATAGTCGGAGTAAGAAAGGCCAATCTGCAGGCGCAGCTTAAGACAGGAATTATCGGAGTGAAGGTGAGCATAATGCCGCCTGACCTGAAGCTTCCGGATGACATTTCGATAATAAACAAAGAATCCAAAAAGGAAGAGCCGAAAGAAGAGCCTGCAAAGGAAGAGAAAGCCGCGGAAGGCGAGGCAAAGGAAGAAGCCAAAGAAGAGCCTGCAAAGGAAGAGAAAAAGGAAGGCAAAAAAGAAAAGAAACCGAGAGCCAGAAAGAAAAATGAAAGCAAGTGAAATGAAAGGCATGGGCAGGCAGGAGCTTGAAGGCAAGCTTGCTGAGATGAAAAAAGAGCTAATGAAAATCAGCGCGCAGGCAAGCGTTTCAGTGCCAAAAAGCCCGGGAAAGATAAAGCACATGAAAAAGACAATAGCAAGGATAATCACTATGATGAGCAATAAATCATCAAAACCATCAGGAAAAAAGGAGGCAGGCAAATAGCATGGGTTTGGTATGCCGAACTTGCGGGCTGGTAAAAGAGTTGTGCGTATGCGAGACAATAGCCAAGGAAAGCCAAAAAATCTCAGTGTTCCTTGAGAAGAAAAAATTCAACAAGTTTTACACTGTTGTCAAGGGCATTGATGAGAAAGAGATTGACCTTAAGGACCTCGCAAAGACGCTTAAGAGCACCCTTGCCTGCGGCGGCACGATAAAGAACGGCCAGATAGAGCTGCAGGGAGACCACAGAGGAAAGGTCAAGGAGATACTGCTGAGGTACGGCTTTTTGCCAAGCGCGATAGAAGTGAAGTAAGAATGCAGGCAGGAGAGAGAATTGCCAGGGGAGAACTCATAGGCAGGGAAGTCGAAGTTTACGGCACAGAGACAAAAGGAAAAATCATAGACGAGACAAAAAACATGATATTAATCGAGGTGCATGATGGAAAGAGGAAGAAGGCAGTGAAGAAAAACAGCATATTCATTTTCAAAACAGAAGGCAAAAAAGTGAAGATAGAAGGAAGCATAATTGCGTCAAGGCCTGAAGATAGGATAAGCATGAGGTTGCCACTAAGATGGAAAGCAGAAATATCGGACTAGGAACAGCGAAGCCGAAAGGCAGCTGCAAGGATGAAAGATGCCCTTTCCACGGCTCTTTGAGCGCAAGGGGAAGGCAGCTGGAAGGAGTTGTAGTCTCTGCCAAGATGAGGAAGACTGCAGTAGTTGAATCAGATTACACGAGAAGGATCAAAAAATACATGAGATATGAAAAAAAGACAAAGAGAATAAAAGCCCATAATCCTGCCTGCCTGGGCGCAAATGAAGGGGACTTAGTAAGGGTGTCTGAGTGCAGGCCATTAAGCAAGACAAAAAATTTTGTAATTGTGGAAATACTCGGAACCCAAAAAGGATTCAAGGAGAGGAGAGAAGCCCTTGAAGAATCGAAGAAAAGATTCAAGGAAGAGCCTAAAGAAGAGCCAAGCGCGAAAGAGCAGGCCAAGGAGTGATATAGCAAAGAACACAAATAATTGAACAATAAATAATGTTCCTTGCTTATTAGGAACGAGCATGAATTGCTCAATTGATTATGCGAGTGAGTATGAATAAAAATGCAGCCGGTCAAAGCAAACATAACAAAGCCTCTTCCAGTCGGAAGCAGAATTGAAACGTGCGACAATTCAGGAGCAAAGCTAATCAAAGTATTTACAGTAGTGGGCTCAAAGACGGTGAAGGGCAGAAAGTCGAGCTGCGGAGTGGGAGATCTTATTATGGCGTCTGTAGTCAGGGGCAGGCCGGACATGAGAAAACAAGTGGTGTTTGCAATCATAGTCAGGCAGAAAAAAGAATACAGGAGGCCTGATGGCATGAGGATAAAATTTGAGGACAATTCCGCTGTAGTGCTTAAGGATGATAAGGGCAATCCAAAAGGAACTATGATGAAAGGGCCGATTGCAAAGGAAGTGACTGAAAGATGGCCGGCGGTCGCAAAGATAGCAAGCATAGTAGTCTAGAAAAATCATAAAACGATAGGTGAATTATGTCAACAGAATCAAGAAAATTTTCAGCGAGCTGGAAATCAAGCAAAAAGCCGAAGAAGCAGAGAAAATACAGGTACAACTCTCCATTGCACATAAAAAGGGGCATGATAAGCGCGCACATGTCCAAAGAGCTGAAAAAGAAATACGGCAAGAGGAGCGCTGTGCTGAGGAAAGGCGACAAGGTCAGAGTAATGGTGGGAGACTTCAAAAAAAAGGAAGGAAAAGTCGAGAGCGTTTTTACAAGAAAGCTAAAAGTTTTTGTCGGGGGAGTTGAAAGGACAAAAAAAGACGGGACAAAAGTCAGAATACCAATAGACCCTTCAAACCTGATGATAATGGAGTTTAATATGGAAGACAAATACAGGCAGAAAATTATGGAGAGAAAATAAAATGCACATGAAAAAACTAGCGGCGCCAAGGACATGGCCCATAAAGAGAAGGGACCAGACTTTCATGACAAGCCCCTTGCCGGGCGGAAAATTCGAGCTTGGAATGCCTTTGAACGTCATATTCAAGGAGATGCTGGGCTATGCGGCAACCTCAAAGGAAGTAAAAAGGGTGCTTAACACAAAAAACGTGCTTGTGAGCGGCTCCAGAGTCAAGGAGCCGAGATTCCTTGTCGGACTTTTTGACACTATAGCGATAGACGAGACCAGCTCGTACCACAGGATAGTATTGAATGACAAGGGCAAAATAGAAGCTGTGCAGATAAAGAAAGAAGAGTCGAATGTCAAGTTGTCAAAAGTCATTGGGAAGGCAATGCTAAGAAAGAAGAGAATCCAGCTCAACCTTTCAGACGGCAGAAACATGATCATAGAAAAGGACACTTACAAGACAGGCGATACACTGATGATTTCACTGCCAGACAACGCCATAAAGAAGCACGTAAAGCTTGACAAAAATGCGATGATATTTTTGACAGGCGGAAAACACATAGGAGAGACTGGAATTGTGCAGGGCATCAGCAAAGACAAGATAACATACAAAAGCGGCAATGGAGAAGTTATTGAAACCATGAAAAGCCACGCTTTTGCAATAGGGGAAGAAAAGCCGCTGATAAGCATAAATCAGATGAATTACTAAGATGAATTCAATGAAAGACATAAGGATAGAGAAAGTGACGATAAACATCGGCGCAGGAAAAGACCAGGCAAAGCTAGACAAAGGAGTAATCCTACTGAACTACATTTCAGGCAGCAAGCCTATAAAGACAGTAACAAAGAAAAGAATACAGGAATGGGGCCTCAGGCCGGGGCTGCCAATAGGATGCAAAGTCACATTGAGAAAAGGAAAGGCATATGATCTGCTCGGGAGATTTTTGGATGCAAAAGACTACCGGCTGCTTGAGTCCCAGTTTGACGAGGGGGGAAGCATTTCGTTCGGAATCCATGAGTATATAGACATCCCAGGGGTAAAATATGACCCAAAAATAGGAATAATGGGGCTTGAAGTGTCAGTTACGCTGGAGAGGCCCGGCTTCAGGATAAAAAGAAGGAAGCTGATGCCGAGAAAAATACCTGTGAAACACAAGATAACAAAGAACGAATCAATCGAATTCATGAAGCAAAAATTCAATGTCAAAGTAGGTGAAGAATAAAATGACTTACAGCGATTATAGGAAGGCATTCAAGCAGCTTAAAGCAAAACCGGTGAAGATGAGGAAATACATCAAGAACAACTCCCCGAAGCCGAGAAAGTTTGGGATTAATACAAGAAAATGCAGGAGATGCGGAAGGCCCGGGGGGCATATCGGAAAATACGGGCTCCATGTATGCAGGAACTGCTTCAGGGAAATAGCAATACAGATAGGATTCAAGAAATTCAGCTGATCAAAATGGCAGTAAACGATAATTTGGCGAATGCATTGTCACTAATGCTGAACAATGAGAAGATAGGGAGAACAGACTGTGAAGTCAGGCCCAGCTTTAGACTTCTTAGAGAAGTGCTCAACATACTCAAGCAGAACGGGTATGTAGAGAGTTTCGAGGAAGTTGAGGACGGAAAGGGCAACCGCATAAAGCTCAGGCTTACAGGCATGATCAACAAGTGCGGGGTAATAAAGCCGAGATTCAATGTCAAGCTGAAGGATTTTGAAAGGTTTGAAAGGACTTACCTTCCGTCAAGGGACATGGGAATAATAATATTGTCAACAAATGCAGGAATAATGACCCACAAGGATGCTAAAAAGAAAAATCTCGGCGGGAAGCTGGTTGCCTACTGCTATTAGCCAAATCAAAAAAAATAATCCTGAGATAACATGAAAGAACAAAAAGCCAAGAAACCAAGAGCAAAATTTGAAAGGGAAGTAAGCCTTACTGAAGGAGTCTCGGCTGTCATAGAGCAGGGAGTAATAAAAATAAAAGGAAAACACGGGGAATGCCAGAGAGGAATAGAGAAAGGCATAAAGGCGAGGCTTGAAAACTCATCAATTTTAATCGAAACTGGAAATAACACCCAAAGAGACAAGAAGAAGATAGGCTCTGTTGAGGCCCATATTAAAAACATGGTTAGGGGGGCTGCAAACGGCCATAAATACACGCTTAAAGTCTGCTCAGGGCATTTTCCAATGAATATTTCAGCTGCAGGCAACAAGTTTACAGTGAAGAATTTTTTTGGGGAAAAAGTCCCAAGGGCATTTGAGTTCAGCAAAAACGCCAAAGTTACTGTTGAAGGCGAAATAATCCATGTTGAAAGCGCTGATAAGGAGATTGCAGGACAGGTTGCTGCTGCAATAGAGCAGCTGACAAGAAGGCCGGGATTTGACACCCGCGTTTTCCAGGATGGTTGTTATATTATTGTTAAAGACGGTAAAGAACTAAAGTGAAACTAAAAGAAAATTAACTAAATGAGCTATTCAATAACAAACGTAAAATGATACAAATTAATAATAAAATGTTAAGAGAAATGAAACAACTTTATATAGAAGGTTATGGAACTAAAAAGATAGCTAAGAAGTTTAATTTAGCTGTCACTACGACTAGGGAATATTTATTAAAAGCAGGGGTAAAATTCCGAAAAGCATCTAAAGATAAAGTTGCCATTTCTCAACATAATAGATTTATTAATTTGTATCATAAAGGCAAATCAATAAAGCAAATAGCTCAAATATGCAATGTTTCTTTTAGTATAGTTCAGAGACATTTAAATAAATCTAATATAAAATTAAAGAAAAGAGGAAATCCAAGTTTAATTAAAAATCAAAATTACAAAAAATTAACTTTAGAAAAAGCTTATATTTTAGGGGTAGTTGGTCCAGGGGATGGATTTATTGAATATAGAAATGATAATGGAGTTTACAGAATTGTTCTTGAGGCAGTAGATTTGAATTTTGTAAATTATTTCATATTTTGTTTAGAAGAAGTTTATAATGTAAAACCTAAAATAAAAATGCTTAAACCTCGAAATTTTGGGGTAAATAATACTTTTAGAGCCAGATTAAGTTCAAAACAAATCTGTGATGATGTGCTAAGTTATAGTGTTAGTTTTAAAGAAAAAACTTGGAGAGTTCCAGTAATTATTAAAAATGCTTCAAGAGAAATCAAATCAAAATATATCCAAGGCTTTGCTGATTCTCAAGGAAGTGTCTCTGTAGATACCAAACAAATTATTCTTTGTAATCAAAATATAGAAGGATTAAAAGAAATTGAACAATTGCTTAGTGATGTAGGCATTAATAATATAAGTTACAATAAAAATGGAATTTTAATCTGTAATAGAAAAAATATAGAAATCTTTAACGAATTAGTAAATTTTAACATTTCTTATAAGAAAGAGAGATTATCGCAGATAATCAACAATTACAAAATTTGGAAAACTTCTGAAAAAGAGATGTTAAAATTAAAGCCCAAGATCATTGAATTACGTAAAAGTGGGTTAAGTTACCCTAAAATCGCTGAGGAGTTAGGCATATCAACATCCGCAACTTGGAATCATGCTAAAGATGTCCCCATATAAAAAATATAATCAAGGATGAAAACTCAAATGACAAAAGAAAGTTATGCAGAGAGTATCAGAATTGTGGTTAGAGAGAGTAATATTGTTGTATTTGATATCAATGAATTAAAGAGATTGGTATTCTTGCATAGGAAGAAATTCAACCTACTAAAAACAGATGATTTGGAATATCTAAGGAATAGAAAACCTCATAAAAATTGGGAGCATAGGATACATGCAGGACTTGAAACATTAAAAAATAATAAAGAATGTAGTTTTATCAAAAGAAGCAAATATAAATTTACTTTTGAAGACATTAAATAGAATGTGCTAAAGAAAATGACTCAACTCAACACGCTTTTGGAATTGAAAAACAGGATAAAGGCAAAAAAGCCGGAATTCATCAGGCAGGACACCAGCATAAGGCCCAGAGTGAGGGGGGGCTGGAGAAAGCCAAAAGGAATCCATTCAAAGATGAGGCACAACAGAAGAGGAAAGAGAAAACTGCCTTCTCCGGGATATGGCTCGCCGGCAGAAGTGAGGGGATTCCACCCGTCAGGACTGAAGCCTGTGCTGGTTGAAAATGAAGCGCAGATTCCGTCAGGCAAAGAATATGGGATAATAATCTCGGGCAGGACAGGCATGAAGAAAAAAGCCGAGATTGTAAAGAAGGCAAATGAAAAAGGGATAAAAGTCCTTAACCTTGATGCTGAAAAATTCATGAAAAAAGTCGAGGAGTTTTTGCAGGCAAAAAAGAAGTCCAAAGAGAGCAAGAAAGCAAAAGAAGAGAAAAGGGAAACGAAGACAGAAGTGAAAAAAGAGCCGAAAGCAGAAGAAAGCAAATCTGAATCAATTGAAGACAAGAAGAAAGAGGAAAAGAGAGAGAAGGACAAAATATTAACAAAGAAAACATAATCACGACAAGATGAAAACTCAAAAAAGGCTGGCAGCGCAAATACTGAAATGCTCTCCAAAAAGGATAAAATTTGACGAGAGCAAGCTGGATGAAATAAAGGAAGCCATAACCAAGGCAGATCTAAGGAGCCTGATAAATGAGGGCGCAGTTGCCAAGGTCCCTGCGAGAGGAACTTCAAGATTCCACGCAAGATTCATACATAGCCAAAAAAAGAAGGGAAGAAGGAAAGGCCACGGCTCAAGGAAGGGGAAGAGCACTGCAAGGACAGAACCCAAGAGGATGTGGATAAACAAAGTAAGGCTTCAAAGAGAGCTGCTGAAGCAGCTGAGAGCCGACCAGAAGCTTGAAAATGAGGCTTATTATGACCTTTACAATAAAAGCAAAGGGGGGTTTTTCAGAAGCATAAGGCACATGAAAATCTACATACAAGAAAGAAACATACTTAAAAAATGAAAAAGAAATTAATCGACTCACTGCCTTTCAAGAGAAGGGTAACGGGAAGGACAAATTACAAGAAAAGGATGGCCCTGTTGAAATCAGAGCATCCAAGACTTGTGATAAGGAAGTCCGTGAAGAATATAAATATGGCGCTGGCAGAATACGGAGAGAAAGGAGATAAAATCCTCCTGAGCGTCAATTCAAGATCGCTGGACAAGCTTGGCTGGAAAGCAGACAAGGGCAACGTGCCAAGCGCATATCTAACCGGATTTTTGCTCGGCAAAAAAGCAAAGCACAGCGGAATTGAAAGCGCGGTGCTTGATATGGGGCTTAGCAGCTCTGTGAAGGGCTCCAGGATATATGCGGCTGTTGCAGGGGCTTTGGATGCAGGAATGAAGATTCCCCAAAATCCTGAAATCCTGCCTGCTAAAGACCGGCTTAACGGAACGCATATCGCAAAATATGCAGAGGCTCTGAAGAATGATAAAATCAAATATGAAAAGCAATTCGGCCTGTATTTAAAAAAGAATATTGATCCTTCTCATCTCCCCAAGCATTTTGAAGAAGTAAAAAACAAGATAATAAAAGCATAAAATGACAAAAGAAGAAACAAGCAGTGAACAGGGCAAGATAATA
>Ga0209211_10007483_pt1 | contig 15286 bp, 11 predicted proteins | sample RifGroA2_FD_183992 | JGI IMG/M metagenome (GOLD analysis project Ga0209211, IMG submission 183992) | Groundwater microbial communities from Rifle, Colorado, USA - Groundwater A2 (SPAdes) (version 2) | ecosystem: Environmental > Aquatic > Deep subsurface > Groundwater | place: Rifle, Colorado... | reverse complement strand
ATGTCCTTTATGTTCAAAATAAGTCATGCATCTTGCTTCAACTGTTTTGATAATATAAACTAAATCTTCTTTATCAACATTATACTCCTGCCCTAAAATATCTTTAAATTTCTGTATATAACTCATGCTTCTTCTGATATGATGCTCAACATCTGCTGTTCTTTCTTCAGATGCTCTTCCATATTCAACTGCCCTTAATATGTTTCCTGCGAGCAAAAGGTTTCTATGCACGCTTGCCGGGATAAACCCTCTTTTGTATCCGCACCTTTTGTCTGTTACTTCTCCAAACTCATGCTCGTCTAAGTTCATTGCCAACATGCACTCATTCAGCATCTGCTCTTCTCCTTTTTCAGTTAATCCTAAACCATAAGTATGAATAAGTATTGAGTCGTCAAGCTGCGCCGCATCATAGGTGATATTATTAAAATCAAATACAATCACTCTGTTGTTCCCATTGTTTGCTACTTTGTCGTCTGCTTTTCCACTGCTGTCTTTATTGTCACTTGTAAAATGTTCACTACCCTCAACAGCAAAATTTGCGCCGTAACTGTCTTTTAACCATGATTTATATTTTTCAGGGATTGCGCTAAGCGCTTTTCCTATCGTTCTCGTATAAGCAGCCCTGAACATTTCATCATCAAAACCGAACGCGCGCATTACCCTGAATGCATGATATTGCTCATTAACTTCACGCTCAGAATATTTTCCTTTGAAATACTCCAACACTTTTTTAATTCTTCTTTCTTCAAGATAAGCTTTGTCTTCATGGCTCAATATTGAGGATAACACTTGGTTTATCATAACTTTTTGGGAGATAGCATCCGCTAAATAGCGTATATACCTGTTTAAGTCAAGATTTGGATTTTGTGCAAATTCCTGCATATATCTCTGCGCATATTCAACAAGTGTCTGTCCAGAATATTCGACGACAATCTCCCTGCCGTTAACTGCCAATGGCTTGGCAACATTGAAAAGGTTTACGCTTCTAAGCTCATTATAGATTTTATATTCAATTTTTGTAATTCTTTCATCATCATTTATTTTGGTGACAATAACTCTCCGCCCTTTTTTAGATTTGCCGTCGTGATTCACCGTAATAGAATGTTTTGCAACACCAACTGAGCCAAACCCTGCGAGAGACTGTGTGTGGAATGTAATTTTTGTTTCTTTTCCCTTGTCGTCAACAAAAGTTAATCCAATTGTGCCATCATTTTTATCATCCGAACGCACTTCCTGCAGATTTCTCGAATAAACTTCTCTTAAAAATTCCTGATTGCCTTTTTTTGGATTGATTTTTCTGTAAATCATGTGTGCATATGCGTATTCTTTCTTCTCGATAAATGCAACTGCTTCTTCCTTAAGCTTGGAAACAATTTTAGCAAAATTCCCTTCAATATCTATATCTTCATTACACATCTCATCTATGCAGAGAACATCTTCATTATCCCTTAGAATAGATATATTGGAAAAATTCGGCCAGAAATCTCTCAGCCATGGAAATAACGGCTCATTTCTCGACAACAAATATTTTCCGCCAGCTAGCAATATATCCTCGTCGTAAAATCTGCTTGCATATTCCATTATCTTCTCAAATATTTCCTCGCCCATTTCCTCATTTGCTTTTGTTTTTTCCTCTACATATTTTGAAAATTGAAATTTTGAGTTGTATTTCATATTTATTATTTCCCTAGAGAAAAGGTTTTCATTATCACATATATTTTCTGAAAACCATTCTGACAGCATTGTCCTATGGCCACTAATAAGCCCCCTTAGGAGTGTGCAGCTTCTAACCAAGTTTAATATTTTTGTTTTAGAAAGATGTTTTTTATTTGAACCAGCTAAATCATCAAGCATTTTTGAAGCTAAGCCAAAATAATCAACTTTCTCATCAATGGCTGCAAAATGCCGCCTTGCTGATGCAATATCATACCTTTCAAGATGCGCCTGTGCGTATCTTCTTTGATTTTCATGATAATAAACATAATCTCCGAGAAATGCACCACCCCAAGTGTGATATATTCTGCGAGCATCATCATTGGTATCATGATTGATGTCATGGGTTGTGTCATGATTGACATCATGGTTGGTATCACCATGCTGATTATCTTTATTCCTTGCTCTAAACCTATTGCTTTCCTCAGCCCTATCAATTGCACTTTTAAATCCATTTGGATTTGCAGCATCTTTATCAGCAATTGGCTTGAATAGCTCAATAAATCTTTGCTGCCAATAAGTTAATTGCTCTTTGGTTGATGTTTTCGATTGCGTAGTAATATCCCATAATACACGAATTGGAGTATTATAATTTGAGAGTTGCTTAACCGGCTCATTAGGGAGACAGAAATACCTGCCTAAGATATTGCTTGCATACATTTCTGCCATTAATAATTTGTTTGGATGGCCATATGTCTGTTTTGCTATTGCTTCCAGAACGCAATAATCTAATTCAGAATCACCTAACACACCCAATAATGGCGATAAAACCATCATATAATCAAAGTTACTTAGGTCGTATGTTTCTTTCTCAAAGACTTCAGGCAGCTTTTTTAATACGTGATCTTTTATAATATCATTAATTACTACACTTCTTATTTTCTCTATTAAAGAATCTACTGCGTCATCACTCTCTCCTTCTTTCTTTTCAATTGTTTTCATCGCATTCCATGAGAACAAAAGTGTTTTTACTAAATCTAAATCTTTACTATCCCAAACATCAGCCTCAAAAAGATTTCTGGCAGCACCATGATATACCTTATTCCATTCATGCTTCTCAATAATTCTATTCTGCTGAAAGATGTCCAAATATACACTAACCATTTCTTTTAATGCTTCTCTGTCATGAGTAAGATAACAGAAATAGATATAAGAATGAACATAATGTGTGAATATCAATGGTGACATTGTAATTTGTTTGCACAGCTTTTTGTACTCTTCAACAAGCAATCTTTTTTTGAATTCATATCTTTCTTCAAGCCTATAATCAGGTGTCATGTGCATAAGGAAATCAATGCCGGTATTCAGCTCATGAAAAAAATCAATTATCTTGTCGTCAGTAGACACTCTTTCAGGGTCAAATGCCTTGCCATATATAATTGGAGGCCACATCCCTTCCCAATGTTTTAACCTATGTTCAAGCTTTTCTTTTTGCCGCCTTAATGCAACCTCTGCGCCTTCTACCAATATACCATTTAGAATTTTCTCTGGAATTTTTGAGAAAAGGCCCTCATCATCAGCTTTGAAGCCATATCCAAACCGCCTGCTTCTCATATCATTTATGAAATCCCTACTGGCATTATAACAAAAATCACCATCGACATTACCACTATTTAACTCTGGTGTCGACGGCAAATCTTGGAATATATCCCTGTGTTTTACTTTTTCATAGAAATATTCTAAGACTTCAAATGGGAGATGAGTTACTCTTTGAAATTCTTTTATTTCTTGTAAGATTTCTTCATTAGATGTTGAAAGCGCTAATCGAGATGAAAAAACATGCAGGAATTTTGCCACTTCATGCTCTTTGTCTGAGAATAAATTGTAAAAACCCATTCTCTCGTCGAATACAGCTTCGTCATTAGCCATATGAAAAGTCCATGTATGTTTAGGGTCTATTTTTTTCTTGGTAGATTTAACAAATACCCCTTCATCATTAAGTGAATATTCAAATGTAGTGTCAGGAAACAGGAAATAAACCAATTTTTTGCCTGCATTCGCAACACTTCTTTCACTGTCTTGGTGTTCATTAGAGATCATATAGGCGCATTCGCTCATTGTCTTGCTGGAAAAACCACTGGTTGACAGAAGGTTATTCTCCAATCTTGCATCATCTGGGATCATGTGCCACAATCTTTCTAAGACTACAGAATCTATGCTGGGTGATGTGTTAGGTGCTATGCTGGGTGTTATGTTGGGTGTTATGTTGAGTGTTATGTTGGGTGTTATGTTGGGTGTTATGTTGGGTGTTATGTTGGGTGTTATGTCAGATTCTGTTGTCTGGTCTTGAAATGTTAAGTCTAGTTTCTCTTCCTGTTTCTGCGATTTAACCATTATATATTATACCCCCCTAAAACACAGGAAAGAAACGAGGTTTCATTTATAAAGATTATATTAATTATTCCATTCTAATCTTTCTTTTGTCCACTGGCTTAAAACCCTTATAACCACAAAGAATTAAGTTATTATGTGTTTTAGAACATCTCACTGGACAAGTCGGCGTAAGGTTTATATAGTTCTGTTTCCTCTGCTTTATGAATGGAAATAAATAATGCGTTGGTTGTCTTTCAAGGAAAGAAAATTAGAAGGACTTGGTTTAATGAAGAGTGGTGGTTTGTAATCGAAGATATTGTCTTTGTACTAACTGATTCTAGTGATCCTAAACAATATATCCAAAAGATGAAACAAAGAGATGAAGAGCTAGATAAAGGATGGGTACAAATTGTACATACCCTTTCTGTAAATACATCTGGTGGTAATCAAAATATGAACTGTGTAAATACAGAAGGGGCATTCAGAATTATTCAATCAATTCCTTCACCAAAAGCAGAACCTTTCAAACTTTGGCTAGCTCAAGTTGGTTATGAGCGTGTCCAAGAAATACAAAATCCTGAACTAGCCCAAAAACGCATGAAGGAAATCTACAAAGCTAAAGGATATTCTGAAGATTGGATTGAGAAAAGAGTTAGAGGTATCGCGATAAGAGATGAACTTACTGATGAATGGAAGAAAAGAGATGTAAAAACTGAAAAAGAATATGGAATATTAACATCAGAAATTTCAAAAGCCACATTTGGCATGACTCCTAGCGAATACAAAGAATTCAAAGGTCTAAAAAAAGAGAATTTAAGAGATCACATGAACGATTTAGAACTAATTTTTACAATGCTTGGTGAAGCGTCAACAACAAAGATTGCCAGAGGCAGGAATGCGTTTGGTTTTATTGAGAATAAAGATGCAGCAAAAAAAGGTGGAAAGATAGCAGGAGATGCCAGAGAAAATCTTGAATTAGCATCAGGAGAAACAGTAATTGTGTCTGATAATTGTTTAGCAGAGCCAGAAAAAGATAAGAGAAAAAAGCTTACAACCCAAGAGGTTAGTAAAAAATTACTTAATTCTTAACCAGTTATACAATAAATCATACAGAAAAACATTTAAATCTATGTACTCCCCATTTGCCAAATGAATAATTTAACTAAAGCTAAAAATAGTGATAAGAAACAAAAAACTAGCCAACGGCCTAAAAAACCAATACTATCTAAAATAAAACAATTTAAACACAATAATAAACAACCATATGAATACCTCCAGCATACTGCTGACTGCAAGTTTAAGGCTTATGGAAAGACAATTGAGGAAATGTTTTCCAACGCTGCACTTGCGATGTTTAATATAATTGTTGATACAACAACTGTCAGTCCACTGGTAATTAAAGAAATAAATGTTTGTGGAGATGATGAATACCAGCTTTTGTATAATTTTCTTGAGCAACTGCTTTTCCTGATAGATACTGAATCATTTTTACTGCACAGCATAGTTGAATTAACTATCGAAGGCAAGGTTCTCCATGCAAAAGTATATGGTGACTGTAAAATAGAAGATTATGAAACACATGGAGATATTAAAGCAGTCACGTATAATGAGATGGAAGTAACAGATAAATATGTTCAGGTTGTTGTGGATTTATAATTAATTGTAAGTCGTCTGTCGTTAGTCGTAGGTCGTTTAACTAACCACTAACGATATACGACTAACGACCAACGTTAAATGGTGATACCAATGGCAGAGATGAAAAAAGAAGTGTTTACAGAAGATGAAAAAGCAGTATTAAAAAAGCACGTTACAAATATTAACGACGATATCTACTGTATAAAAAATCTTCCCGAAGAGGTTGTTGCTGTTCTTTTTGCCTACGTGAGCAGAAGCCCGAATTCTTTCAAAAGAAATTTGTTGATTCTTTTAGGCAGCGGTGATTTGGATTTGGGAAAAGCCAATGAAGATGCTAATAGTGGCAGCAGCGCAGATGTATCTGGAAATGTATCTGGTATTGATGCAGAAGAACTTGCAAAAGCAAAGGAAAAGGCAAAGAAATTCCATGAAAAATGGGTTGTTGGCTATGGCCACGGCAGTGTTGCAGAGCACGCAAGCATAAAATTTGCAATTGACAAGCTTTCAATCGTTGCAACTAAAATTCTTGAAGACAATCGCCTGGGAAGTTATACTGAAAAATCTACACGATATCAGATATTTGACAAGAATGTATTTTACTGGGATGAAAAATTAATGAGCTGCGAATATGCAGAAGAGGTAAAACAAGTTATCTCTGAATTGTTTGATGTATACGAAAGATTCCAGCCGATATTCAAGGAATATGTTAAACAAAGAAATCCGAGGAAAGAAGGCGTCAATGAAAGAGCGTATGAAAATTCAATTTACGCAAAGGTCTGCGACATAGTAAGATATCTTCTGCCTGCAGGAACATTGACGTCAATGGGCTTTACTTTCAATGCAAGGACAGCTGAGCATGCAATATCAAAATTGCTTTCTCATCCATTAAAAGAGGCGCAGGATATTGGCAAAAGAATGCTCGATGAGGGCAGCAAGATTTGCCCTACTCTGCTGATGTTTGCCGGCTATAATAAATTCTACGCAGAAACAAATAATGAAATGATGAAGATTGCAAATGTTATTGTCAGTAAACAGTTTCAACAGACACTTATCAATGAAAAAAAGCATGTAGAAACTGAATCCCACGTCAAAACCTTATTTTTTGATGAAAATGCCGACGACAAAATAATCGCAGCAATCCTGTATGAATTCGGTCCAGTTGACAGCCATTATGATTATTCAATGGTTTTTGAAAAAGTTAAAACATTATCATTTGCAGAAAAGGAAAATATACTTGATGAATATATCAAGAGAAAAGGTCCTTTCGACAGGCCAATGAGAGCATTAGAGCATGCGTATTTCACAATGGAGATTGTCTGCGATTATGGAGCATTTAGGGATATACAAAGGCACAGGATGAACACACAAACAACACCATTATTTTCTACTCATCTTGGCTATGAAATACCTGAAGAGATTGTTGATTTAGGTAAAAATGATAAAAGCATTATTGATGGCTATGTTTCTGTCATGGAAAAGGTTAAAGCACTGTATGAAAACCTATCAAAAAAATATCCTTATGAATCGCAGTATATTATACCGCTTGCATTCAGAAAAAGGTTTTTGTTCACGTGGAACATTAGAGAATTAGAGCATTTTATAAGGCTGAGAAGCTCTGTGCAGGGCCACATTTCTTACAGAAAAGTTGCGCAAAAATGCTGGGAAGAAGTTAACAAAACTTATCCTTTGTTTGCAAAGTACATTGCCCTAAGCATGGACGAGGAATATCTTGGCAGGTTAAGGGCAGAGATAGAAACACAAAAACTGATACAGATAGCAAAGGAGAAGTATGGGGATAAGTAGGAGTAATTGAATAAAAATATAAAAAAATAAATCAACAATTCACTTGCTCTTTATCTTTAATAAATCATGGAGCCAGCACCAGCCAAAGAAACTTTCTATGAGTGCTATCCATCCAACTATAAATATTAACAAATTTATCCATGCTGTTTGGTATGTCAGCGCCCATGGCCCAAGCCACCAAAAGGCTAATGCAAACCTTAATACTCTGTCCAAGGTTCCTAAATTTTGTTTCATTTTTTACACCTCTTTTTAGATATATAGTATTATATAACCTGATTTCTTTTATTTATATAATTTGTTGTTAAGAACACAAAAAGAGGTTAAAATATGAATATAGCTAATTCAATACACAAATTATATAAATAATATACTTCTATTTTTTTATACGAAATTTGTTTTGACAAATTCGTGAAAGTTAATAGTAATATTTTTAATAGTAACATTTGAAATTTGTACAAAGGTGCAACAATGGATGTAAAAGAGATTCAGCCAAATATTTGGCAATTGCCAAAAACAGACAAGATGAAAGTTCCTGGTATTATTTATGCCTCGCCGCAATTAATGAAGATGATACAGCAAGACAGCACTTTACAGCAGGTGAAAAATGTTGCGTGTTTGCCAGGTATATTAAAAGCATCTTATGCAATGCCTGATGCACATCAAGGGTATGGATTTCCAATAGGCGGCGTTGCTGCGTTTGATCTCGAAGAGGGAATTATATCTCCGGGCGGAGTCGGTTATGATATTAATTGCTCAGTCCGTCTTTTGTCGACGACAATTCCTGTCAAAGAGTTTGTTGAACACCGCGAGCAGATAATTAATGAGCTTTTCAAGAATGTTCCAAGCGGTGTCGGCTCAAAAGGTAGAATAGGCAAAGTTACAAAAGAGATACTGCAGGAAATTCTTGCAGACGGTGCGCAATGGGCAGTTAAGCAGGGTTACGGCAAGAAAGAAGATTGGGAAAGGACAGAGGACAGCGGAAATCTTAAAGGAGACCCTCATTGTGTCAGCGAGATGGCTTATAAAAGAGGCATGCCCCAGCTTGGAAGTTTAGGTTCTGGAAATCATTTTTTGGAAGCACAGCAGATTGAGCAGATTTTCGACGACAAAATAGCAAAAGTTTTTGGAATAGATAATACAGGCCACATTACTATTATGGTTCACTGCGGCTCCCGAGGTTTAGGGCATCAGGTTGCCAGCGATTATATTAAAGAAATGGAGCAGAAGTACGGCCATGCAAATCTTCCAGACAGGGAATTAATTAATGCGCCAATTCAGTCAGAGCTTGGCCAGAAATATCTCAGGGCAATGAATGCAGCTGCTAATTTTGCCTTTGCAAACAAGCAGATGATTACTCATTGGGTCAGAGAAAGTATAGAAAAAGTTTTGGGCAATGCAGAAGTAAATGTAGTTTATGATGTCTGCCACAATATTGCGAAAATAGAGGAGCATTATGTAAACGATGAAAACAGCGGCGATGGTGGTAATGAAATATTAAGTGAAGAAAGCAAACCAAAAGAAAAACGAAAAGTCTGCGTGCACAGAAAAGGCGCAACAAGGTCTTTTGGCCCTGGAAGAAAAGAACTGCCGTCTTGCTACCAAAAGACAGGCCAGCCAGTTTTAATCCCTGGATCAATGGGCACTGCAAGCTATGTTCTTGTCGGAACAGAAAAGGCAGGTAAAGTTTCATTTGGCAGCACAGCACACGGCGCAGGAAGAGTAATGTCAAGAAACGAGGCAATAAGCAGGTTCAGAGGGCAAAAAATACAGCAGGAGCTTCTCAAGAAGAATATTTTCCTAAAAGGCGCGTCATGGGAAGGCATTGCAGAAGAATCACCAGAAGCTTACAAAGATATAAATGAAGTCGTGAAAGTGAGCCATGAAGTTGGCATAGGCAATCTTGTTGTGAAATTAAAACCTCTGGGTGTAATTAAAGGATAACTAAGTTTTTATTAATAGTTTACTAGCTTTTATCAAGAGATAACTAGCTAATCGCAAATAATTTTATACTTAAAAATGGAATACAAAATAATTAAACTAATTCAGGAAACAAAAGACACAAAAACGTTTAGATTAAAGCCTGTCAAAGGCAAGGTTTTTGACTTTAAGCCAGGTCATTTTGTCATCTTAAGCGCAGAATTAATGGTTAATGGTAATTTACAGATTATTAAACGGGCTTATTCTATCTCTTCTATACCTAACAATGGATCTAACAATGAATATATCGATTTAACTATCAAAGAATTACCTAATGGCTTGATGTCAAAACATGTTATGACATTAAAAGTGGGCAACACAATGGACATTGCAGGACCTTATGGCAACTTTGTTTATGAAGATGCTATGAAAGATGCTGTGTTTATATCTGGAGGTTATGCGCAGATGCCTTTTTATTCAATGATTAATTATATCTTTGAGAATAAACTCGACGTTGAACATGGCGTAAAAATAACAAAAATAATCAGCGCCAGAACTCCAGAAGATGTTGTGTTCAAATATAAATTTATGGAATTGACGAAGAAACACAAAAATTTCAGGTTTTTTATAACTTATACAAAGGTTGAGAAAAATCCTGAGTTTGGATTTGTTGGAAGGCTGGATAAAGATAAATTAACCGCCATGATTAGAAATACAAATGATAATAATATAAATCTGAAAAAAAAGAATTATTTTGTCTGCGGCTCGTCTGATTTTTTTGAGGGTATCAAGAAGATATTAATTGATATGGGTGTAGACCCAAAAAAAATAAAAACACAGGGGTATTAACGAGGTGCTGGCTTCTGGGTGCTAGGTGCTGGTGGCGATGATTATTCGTTGCTAGCATTTAGAACCTAGCACCCAGCATCAATATGAGGTGATATCATGAAAGCATTATTTATTATTGCTCCTAAAGATTTTAGGGATGAAGAATATTTTGAGCCAAAAGAAATTTTGGAAAACGCTGGAATTGAAGTCGAGACAGCCAGCACAACAACTAAAGAATGCAATGGTAAATTAGGTGGAAAAGTAACCCCTAATTTAACATTAAGCGAAGTTGTCGAGATAGATTATGATATAATTATTGTTGTTGGAGGTTCTGGCGCACCTGCGCTTGGCGGTTTGCCTGAGTTCAACACAATAATTAAGACAGCTGACAGCAATGAACAGAAGATTGCAGCCATCTGCATTGCACCGATGTTATTGGCATATGCAGGTATTTTGGCAGGGAAAAAGGCAACTGTGTTCCCAACACCAGAATCACTGAAAGCTTTAAAGCAGAGCGGGGCAACTTATGTCAAGGAAGATGTTGTTGTCGACGGAAGAATAATTACTGCAAACGGCCCTTCTGCTGCGAAGAAGTTTGGCGAAGCGATAGTAAAGCTGCTGAAGGGGAAGTGAAGGTTAATTTCTGAGGTTTTTTTAATCTTTTTCTTGACATTAAGAATTAGAACTAAACAAAAACAACAAACTTTAAAAAAGAGCCATATACTCATAGTTATATGAATCATTTTGGGCCATTAGCTCAGTCTGGCTAGAGCGTCCGACTCTTAATGTGCTGTGATTTTCGCAAGAAGTCACAAACAGCAAAAGACATCGGAAGGTCGAGGGTTCAAATCCCTTATGGCTCATATTTTTTCTTTAGTTACAACTGAAGATTTCTTTCTCAACTCTGAATTAATATGATTTTTCATTTCATAATTGCTTCATCAAAAAATTTTTAGAGTTTCTGAGTAATAGTATGGGCAAAAAACAACAACAATCATGACACAGACGGACTTTTTCTCTGAAAAAGTTCTACTTGACTCAGCTAAAGCTTCGCCTCGCCCGGCCATTGTTATTATTTTTTGCATAGAAAAGTATTTTGTTGAATTTTTTGATGAAGCCCATCAATCCCAAACAAATATAAATCCCCTCTTTCTGTTCTGAATATATGCTGCATAAACGCATCGAGAGCTTTATTAAGGAGCCAAAAAAAGCATTGCTCAAATTATCACTGCCAATAGTTATAGGAATGTTTGTTCAGGTTATGTATAATATAGTTGATACTGCGTTTGTCGGCAGGCTTGGCGCAGAATCAATTGCTGCATTAACATTCTCCTTTCCTGTATTTTTTATTTTAATTGGGTTAAATGCTGGCCTTGGGATAGGAATGAGCTCAAGAATATCCAGATTTTTAGGAGAAGGAAAAAAAGAAGACGCTGAAAATACAGCCATGCATGGAATCATTCTTTCTATTATTTTTAGTATTGTTCTAACCATAACTGGAATGATATTTATTAAACCATTGTTCTCAATGTTTGGAGCTACTGAAACAGTTCTTCACCTTTCTATTAGTTATATGTCAATTTTGTTTTACGGAATGATATTTATGTTCTTGTCGTTTATCATAAGCAGTATTTTCTCTGCGCAGGGAGACACAAAAACACCTACGAAAATTCAGATTTTTGGACTGGTTACAAACATAATTCTAGACCCAATATTTATTTATACATTTAACTTGGGAGTCAAAGGCGCTGCAATTGCCACTGTTATTTCGATTTTCCTCTCGCTGATGCTGTCTGTATATTATTTGAAAAAAGATTCTAAACTTATTATTCATCCGCGCTCGTTTAAGTATTCATCAAAATTATTGAAAGAAATTATGTTTATAGGAATTCCTGCCAGCCTGATAATGTTAATGATGTCTTTGTATGTAATGATTATTAACAGATTAATGGCTTATTTTGGAACAGACTACGTTGCATCTTTTGGCTTGGTTTCAAGATTAGACAGCGTTGCAATCATGCCGATTGTAGCACTGTCAATGGCAATAATGGTGTTAGTAGGAATGTTTTACGGCGCAAAAAGAATTGATTTAGTGAAAGAAATCGTTAAATATGGCACTAAAATAGGCATAATGTTTACATTGGTTATAGCATTATTGTTCTTTATATTTCCTTCATTATCTATACGAATATTTACTGCGGACACTAATCTTATTTTGATGGGGATACCTTACCTTAAATTAGATATATTAACATTTCCATTTATCGTCGTCACTATGATCATAAGCAGGGCAATGCAGGGAATGGGAAATGGAATGCCTGGATTTGTTGTAAATCTTATAAGATCATTGATTATAGCTGTTCCTCTTTCATATTTGTTCGTGTTTGTGTTAGGTTATGGGTATTTGTCAGTTGCAGTGGCTGCGCTGATTGGAAATATTGCTGCTGCTATTGTTTCTATTATCTGGTTTTTGTATGAGATAGGGAAAGCAGAGGAGAAGCGAACTCGAACTAAATACAATAAACTTATTTAATCCACAATAACTCTCTTGTTCTCCTGTATTGACTGAGTTACAGCAGAAATAACTTTGATGTCATTATATCCGTCGACAACACTGCTTCTTGGCTCTTTTTTGTATTGTACTGCTTCTAAGAAATCATTTATTATTTGATTGTGCGATAAGCCGCCGTTGACACCTTGTTCATTAACAGTTATCCATGAAATTTTTCCGTCAGGTGTTAGAATTGGTTTTGATGATAGGTTTGGTTTTAATGATAGATTTGGTGAAGATTGGTAGTATATTTCTCTTCCGTCTGGTCCAAAAAGTCTGTAATACGGCACATCTTGCCATTCAAAGTCTGGATTTATGTCAGATTTAAAACCATGAACTATTCCTTTCTCGAATACAGCAGTAATATTAAATGAGCTTTCTCTTGTGCCATTCATTGAATGAAACACACCTTTTACGCCATTTTCATATGTAAAATTTATGGTTATCGACGAAGGATTTTTTGGCAGCCGCCCATAACTTCCATAAGCTACTGCCTCAACTTCTCTGATTTCACCATTCAAAAATCTAAGATAATTTACATCATGAATATTATGCTCTAGCAAATAACCTAATTTGGTATAGAATGATTCTTCAAAGTAATTCCATGGCTCAACGTGAATTACTGAAAGATGCTGTAATTTACCATTTGCATTATTATTAATTATTTCTCTTAATCTTTTCATGATAAAAGTATTTCTCCAGTTATAGCACATTGCAGAAATATTGGTTCCCTCGAACGCATCTGCAATACGCTTGGCAGGTTTCAAGTCATAACTTAATGGTTTTTCAACTAAAATGTTTTTTTTAGCAGAAAGTGCTGCGAGGATAATTTTTTCTTTATCAGGTATCGGTGGTGTGCATATACTGATTCCATCGAGATTTAATTCTAAAAGTTGTTGGTATGAATCTTCTCCAGAGAATTTATGAGCAATTGTATAGCCTTGCTCAGCATAATATTTAGATGTTTCTTCAACCTTCTCTTCCAACAAATCGCAAATTGCCACAACATTTGCTTTTGTATCTTCAAGATTGAGGACATATTTGCCTGTGGTATTATCTTCTGAGATTTGAGGTCTATAAATCTGTCCAATATATGAATTTATATGTGCTTTTGATATGCCACCACAGCCAATTATTCCTATATTTAGTTTTCTCATAGGATATATAAGTTTAATTTAGATTATAAAATGATGTTGTAACAAGGAAGACAACAAGAAAGAAGAATAGATAAAATAATAATAAACTAAACAATCATAGTGAACGTGTGGCTTCGCCTTGGAACTAAACAAAAAATTAACTATAAACTTCCCACTTTTTTATAAACTTTCAATCTTCATCGTCTTCAAAGAACCTTCAATTAATTGATTAATATCAACTTTTCTCTCCTCATTCTCAACCTTTTCAAGTGTTGATGTTGTCGCTGGATGTTTTGGGCCGAGAACAGAGCACATTTCAGGGCCGACTGATAATTCATATGTTCCAATCTTTTTTGCAAAATCTATTGTTTCGTTTTTATCATTGCATAAAACTGGCCTTAAAATTGGGAGGTTGACTGCACGTGTGATCACTTCCATGTTTTTTAATGTTTGTGAGCCAACTTGACCTATGTTGTCGCCAGTGATAAGGTAAGCGCAGCCTTCTTTTTCTTCTGTTCCTTCTTTTCCTTGTTTTCCAAATATATTTTCTGGATTCTTTTTTGCGATAATTTCTGCGATTCTTAAATAAAGCCGCCTTTGGAGAATATAATAAAATCTATGGTCGCATTTCTTAGTAAGCTCTGCCTGCTGCTGTCCGTTTGTTATTGTGATGAATTTTTTAATGCCTAAATGTTTTGCAATCTTTTTTGATTTAATCTCTGCGCTGTTATCTGTGAATGGCTCCAGCGAGAAATGTAATGCGATAATTTCTAAACCCTGAGTTTTCATCAAATATCCAGCGACAGGGCTGTCAAACCCGCCTGACAATAAAAGGAGCGCTTTTTTTTTAATCATCTTAATCCACTTTTTTATTTTACTCTAATTAAGTTTCTTCACCAAGAAGCTCAACAATAATTTTCATCTTTTGTCAAGCTCCTCAAAGACCTCTCTGTTTATCTTATGTGCTATTTCATCTACTTTTTTCTTTGTTAGTTTACTTTTCTTTGCTAGCTTGTCAACTACAATGTTCACATCTATAAATTTAGTTGAATTTTCTGATGAAGTTGATTTCATTTTACAGTTCCTTAATTATTTCTCATTTTTGAGTATCTACTGGGGTTAGCTTATTGTTTCCATTATTTAAATTTTTAGGTAATGTACCGCAAACATAAATAACAAAACCAGTGGAACCAAAAAGTAAAGTAGCACAAAGAAAAGTAAGGCCAATAAGCGGCTCAACAATCTCCTGATAACGGAGAGCAATGGAGTGAACCCCTTTTGGTTGACAACCAGTTTACGAAATCTTAATTGTATTTAAAACCTCTGCTTCAAACTCTTCTGGTGGCATATATCCTATGGATGAATGCAACCTTTTCTTGTTGTAAACAAT
>Ga0209211_10007481_pt1 | contig 15304 bp, 12 predicted proteins | sample RifGroA2_FD_183992 | JGI IMG/M metagenome (GOLD analysis project Ga0209211, IMG submission 183992) | Groundwater microbial communities from Rifle, Colorado, USA - Groundwater A2 (SPAdes) (version 2) | ecosystem: Environmental > Aquatic > Deep subsurface > Groundwater | place: Rifle, Colorado... | reverse complement strand
GTGCCGACAGGTTGCTGGCTGCTGGCGGGCGCGGCTTGGGCTTGACCGCGGTTTTCGAGGGAGTGCTGGCGCAGCCCGCCAGCAGGACGAGTAGCAAGAGGGCGGGCCAGCGGCGGGTCATGGCTGTTTGCTCTCCAGGATTTCCCAGCGTTCGAGTTTTTCCAGCAACAGCAGTTCGATTTCCTCGATGCGCGCCTGCCACTGGCGCGCGTCTTGCGGTGCATCGCGGTACACGTTCGGGTCCAGCAGCTTCTGGTTCAGCTCGGCCTGCTCGCCTTCCAGTGCCGCGATTTCCGCCGGCAGCCGTTCCAGCTCGCGCTTTTCATTAAAGCTGAGTTTCTGCGTGCGGTTGCTGCGATCGCGCTCGTTCTTGGCGGCCTCGACGTTGGCCGCAGCCTCCTTGCGCGGTGCCTCCTGCTTCAGCGCCGCCATGCGCGCCTTGGTGTCGAGCCAGTCCTGATAGCCGCCCGGATACTCTTCCAGCTTGCCGTTGCCCTCGAAGGCGATCACCTGCGTCACCACGTTGTCGAGGAAGGCACGGTCGTGGCTGACCAGGAACACGGTGCCGTTGTACTGCTCGATCAGTTCTTCCAGCAGCTCCAGGGTGTCGATGTCGAGGTCGTTCGTCGGTTCGTCCAGTACCAGCACGTTGGCCGGGCGGGTGAACAGCCGCGCCAGCAGCAGGCGGTTGCGTTCGCCGCCGGACAGCGACTTCACCGGGCTGCGCGCGCGCTGCGGCGAGAACAGGAAGTCTTCCAGATAGCTCATCACGTGCTTGCGCTGACCGCCGATTTCGACGAAGTCGTTGCCCTGGCTGATGATGTTGGCGACGCTGGTCTCTTCGTCCAGCTGGGTGCGGAACTGGTCGAAGTAGGCGACTTCCAGCTTGGTGCCGCGCTTGATGCTGCCGCTGTCGGCCTCCAGCTCGCCCAGAATCAGCTTCAGCAGCGTGGTCTTGCCGGCGCCGTTGGGGCCGATCAGGCCGATCTTGTCGCCGCGCAGGATGCGGGTGGTGAAATCCTTGATCAGTTGCTTGCCGTCAAAACCCTTGCTGACGTGTTCCAGCTCGGCTACCAGTTTGCCGGAGCGTTCGCCGGCGTCGAGCTGGAAGTTGACCTGGCCGACACGCTCGCGGCGCGAGGCGCGTTCGCGGCGGATCTGTTCCAGACGGCGCACGCGGCCCTCGTTGCGGGTGCGGCGCGCCTCGATGCCCTTGCGGATCCACACCTCTTCCTGCGCGTGGAACTTGTCGAACAAACGGTTCTGTTCTTCCTCGATCGCTAGCTCTTCTGCCTTGCGCACCTGGTAGGCGCTGAAGCTGCCGGGGTAGCTGCGCAGGATGCCGCGATCCAGCTCGATGATGCGGGTGGCGACGTTGTCGAGGAAGCGGCGGTCGTGGGTGATCAGCAGCACGCTGCCGCTGAAGTTCTTCATCAGCCCTTCCAGCCACTCGATGGCGCTCATGTCCAGGTGGTTGGTCGGTTCGTCCAGCAGCAGCACGTCTGGGCGCGAGGCCAGCGCGCGCGCCAGTGCCACGCGTTTCTTCCAGCCACCGGACAGGTCGCTGACCAGCGTGTCCGGGTTGAGGTCGAGGTGCGACAGCGTGGTGCTGATCAGCGCGTCGAACTGCCAGCCGTCCCGCGCTTCCAGCTCTTGCTGGATGTGGGTCATGCGCGCCATCACCTGCTCATGGTTGGCCGCAGGGTCGGACAGCTGCTGGGTGATGTGGTGGTAGTCGGTGAGCAGCTGCTGCAGCTCGCCCAGCCCCTCGGCCACCGCCTCGAACACGGTGTGGCCCTCGCTGAACAGCGGCTCCTGCGGCACGTTGGCGACCTTGAGGTCACCCTGCTGGTTGATGCGGCCGTCGTCGAGCTTGATGCTGCCGGCAATCGCCTTCAGCAGCGACGACTTGCCGGCGCCGTTGCGGCCGATCAGGCCGACGACTTCGCCGGGCTCCAGCGAGAAATCCACTTTGTCGAGCAGGGCGTGGTGACCAAAGGCGAGGCAGGCTTTTTCTACGGTAATCAGGGCCATGATGGTATGCGGGAGGCTGTCTTCTTATTGCAATGAAGCGGATTGTAGCATGTGGCTGCATCGCCCTTCGCCTCGGGGGCGGTCGCTGTTACAATGCGCGCCAACCGAAGACCTGCGCTGCAGGTCAATGCGAAAGGATTTGCCATGTACTTTGTTGATCGCTCCGTTGCCGTTATCAAGCCCAAGGCCCCGTTTCTGGCGTGGCTGAATGCCGTACCGGACAACGACATGATCGAATTGTCGCTGGACGCGCTGCGTGCCGACTGCACGGTGATCCTTTTGCCCGAATTCGACGAGCCGGAAGAGGCGATCAGCCACATCGACGAAATGTACGACAAGCTGTTCCGCATTGAGCTGTCGTCGTGGTACGAGGACGAGGCGCTGTGGCCGCAGGACCGCTCGCTGAAAGCCTTCTGGGAGTGGTTCGACGTCGAGGTGCACTCCACGCTGCTGGACACCGTCGACGCCGACATCATGAATTCCCCGGTCGACGTTGACGAAGACTGACCGCCGCCGCGATGCACGCTAGCCGCGTCAGCCCCATTGCCGCCACGCTGGCACCGTCACGCATTGCCGTCGCACTGGTGAGCGTGGCGCTGCTGATGCTGCTGGCGGCACTGTCCTTTCTGGAACGCGACCTCGCGCTGCTGGTGTTGCTGGCGGCCGCGGGCTGTGGCTGGCAGGTGCTGCGCCAGAGCGGCATGCTGCGGCCAACCTTCGACGGCTTTGCCGTCGACATGCGCGGCGTGCTGCAGCTGCAGCAGGGCGGCCGGGCCTGCCGGGTCCGACTGCTGCCGGCGAGTGTCGCCTTGCCGCTGCTGGTGGTGCTCAGCGTGAGCGACGACAACGGTCGCCGCCACCGGCTGCTGGTATGGCCGGACGCGGTGCCGGCCGACACCCACCGCGCATTGCGCGTCTATGTGCGCTGGTGCCGCGGCGCCGCCAACCCTGAAACTGAACGGATGTAATCAAGCATGGCAAGTTTTGACACCCTGAACGACTGGCTCTCCCATCTGGAATCGATCCACCCCGCCACCATCGACATGGGCCTGGCGCGGGTCAGCGCGGTGCGCGATGCGATGGGCTTGCGGCCAACGTTCCCGGTGGTGCTGGTTGGCGGCACCAACGGCAAGGGCTCGGTCTGCGCCATGCTGTCCACCATACTGGAGCGCGCCGGCTTCAAGGTCGGCACCTACTCCTCGCCGCACATCCTGCGCTACAACGAGCGCGTTGCCATCAATATGCAGCCGGTCAGCGACGAACGCATCGTGCACAGCTTCGCCGCCATCGAGGCGGCCCGGGGCGATACCACGCTGACCTATTTCGAGTTTGGCACCCTGGCGGCGATGCACACCTTCATCGACGAACAGGTCGATGTCGCGGTGCTGGAAGTCGGCCTCGGCGGCCGTCTCGACGCGGTCAACATCTTCGAGCCGGAAGTGTCGGTGGTGGTCAGTGTCGATCTCGACCACCAGAGCTATCTTGGCGACACCCGCGAGCTGGTCGGCTTCGAGAAGGCCGGCATCTTCCGCGCCGGCAAGCTGGCGATCTGTGCCGACCCCAACCCACCGCAAAGCCTGCTGCAGCATGCGGCCAACCTTGGCGCCGACCTCAGGCTGGTGGGCAAGGATTTCGGCATCACCCGCCTTGATAACCAGTGGTCGTTCCATATGGGCGAGGTGCACCGCCACGCCCTGCCGGTGCCGGCGCTGCGCGGCGAGTACCAGATGATCAACGCGGCGGCGGCACTGGCGGCGCTGGAAGGGCTGCGGCCGCTGCTGCCGGTCGGCATCGGCGCCATCAAGCGCGGCCTGCTGGAGGTCGACTGGCCGGGCCGCTTCCAGGTGCTGCCGGGACGGCCGCTGACCATACTCGACGTCGGTCACAATCCGCACGCCGCGCGCGCGCTGGCCGACAGCCTGAAGCGCATGGCCTACGCGCAGAACCGCTTTGCGGTGTTCTCGATGCTGTCGGACAAGGACCTGCCCGCGGTGGTGGCGGCGCTGAAGGACGAGTTCGACGAGTGGTTCGTCGGCGGTCTGGATATGCCGCGTGGCCAAACTGCCGCGGCATTGACAAGCCAGCTGCATGCACAGGGCGTGGCCAAGGTGAAACCGTTTGCCAGCGTCGCCGATGCGTGGCACGCGGCTTTATCGGCGGCAGGGGAGAATGATAGAATCGTGGTCTTTGGATCATTCCATACCGTCGCCGAAGTGATGGCCGCGAAATCCACTCACGCCTGAGGACGCCAGATGTCTCTTTCCGCACACGATGAACTGCTGATGCTGCGCAAACGGGCGCGTCGTCGCCTGGTTGGCGCCATCGTGCTGGTGCTGGTGGCCACCACCGTGTTGTGGAATGTGCTGGACGCGCTGCCGGAGCAGGAAATGAAGCCGGAACAGGTCGAGATCTCCGGCCTGCCGGCCTCGGCGCCGACGCCGGCCCCTGTTGCACTGCCGCCCGTGGCGGCCTCGGCGCCGCAGGAAACCGACATCCTCGCCACGCTGCCACCGGAAGACAGCGTGCTGGCACCGCCGCCTGCCGCCGAGGCCAGCCGTCCGCCGGCTGTCGCACCGGTTGCTCCGGCTGTCGCGCCGGCCGCGGTGGTGACGCCGCCTCCGGCACCAAAGCCGGCCGAGCCGAAGCCGGTGACGCCGAAAGTGGCCGACAAGAAACCTGAGCCGGCAGTCGCGGAGAAAAAGGCGGCGCCGGATCCGGCGGCGATTCTGGAAGGGCGCGAGGCGGAAGCCCCGCGTGCGGCGGCTACTGCGGCGACTGCCGAAAAATACCAGGTACAGCTGGCTGCGCTGTCCGATGCGGACAAGATCAGCGCGCTGAAGCAGCGCCTGTCCGCCGTCGGCGTGGCCGCCCGATTCAGCAAGGTGCAGACCAGCAAGGGCGAGGTGACACGGGTGCGTGTCGGCCCGTTCGGCAGCCGTGCCGAAGCCGATGCCGCGTTGCGTAAACTGGAACGGGCCGGCGTGTCGGGCATTATCGTCACCAAATGATGCTGACGGCTCTTGACTGGCTGATTCTTGCCATCATCTTAGGTTCCATGGCCGTGGCGCTGTTCCGCGGCCTGGCCGCCGAGCTGCTGTCGCTGTGTTCGTGGCTGCTGGCATTCTGGGTGGCGCGCAGTTTTGCCCCGGAAGTAGCCGGCTTCATGCCGCTGGCCGGCCAAGGTCTGCAGCTGATTGCCGCCTTCATCGTACTGTTGCTGCTGACGTGGCTGGCAACGGCGCTGTTTCGCGTGACCCTGACCGCGCTGATCGATGCGGTCGGTCTGGGTGGCGTCAACCGTTTTCTTGGCGTCGTGTTCGGCCTGGCCCGTGGCCTGCTGCTGGTCACGGTGCTGGTGATGCTGGGTGGGATGAGTACCATGCCGCAACAGAGTTTTTGGCACGACGCCTTGCTGGTGCAGCCTTTCGAGACGGTGGCGATGGCTGCCCGACCGTGGCTGCCGGATACGCTGGCGCAAGCGGTGCACTTTTTTTAGCAGTACCAAGAGGGGTGATGGCGCGATCCGCTGTCACCCCTTGTTTTTACTTGTGTAGTCTGGGGATGAGCTATGTGTGGAATTTTGGGGGTGGTGGGTCAGTCACCCGTAAACCAGCTGTTGTATGACGGTTTGCAATTGTTGCAGCACCGTGGTCAGGACGCAGCCGGGATTGTTACGGCCAATGGCAAGACCTTTCACATGCACAAGGGCAGCGGCCTGGTGCGGGACGTGTTCCGCACCCGCAACATGCGGTCGCTGTTCGGTAATGCAGGCATTGGTCATGTGCGCTACCCCACAGCCGGCTCGGCATCCAGCCTGGCCGAGGCGCAGCCGTTCTATGTCAACTCGCCGTTCGGTATCGTGCTGGCGCACAACGGCAACCTGACCAATACCGACGAACTGAAGCAGGACATGTACCGTAATGACCTGCGCCATATCAACACCAACTCCGACTCGGAAGTGCTGCTCAACGTGTTCGCGCACGAGATCGCCGCCCGCGTCGAGAACGCGACGCTGACTGCGGATGCGGTGTTCGGTGCGGTGGAGGCGGTGCATCGCCGCGTCAAGGGTGCCTATGCCGTGGTGGCGATGATCGCCGGTTACGGTCTGGTGGCGTTCCGCGATCCGCACGGCATCCGCCCGATGGTAATGGGTGCCACCGAGGTCGACGGCAAGGCCGAGTACATGTTTGCCTCCGAATCGGTGGCGCTGGACTGCTCCGGCTTCAAGGTGCTGCGCGACGTGCAGCCGGGTGAGTGCGTGTACGTCACCTTCGACGGCGACATGCAGGCGCGCATCTGCGCCGAGAATACCCAGCTGGCGCCGTGCCTGTTCGAGTACGTGTACTTTGCACGGCCGGATTCGGTGATCGACGGCGTGTCGGTCTACCAGTCACGCCTGGTGATGGGCGAGATGCTGGCCGAGAAGATCCGCCGCCAGTACGCGGACATCGATATCGACGTGGTGATCCCGATTCCGGATTCCAGCCGCCAGAGCGCGATGCAGCTGGCCAACGCGCTGGGTCTGCCGTACCGCGAAGGCTTCATCAAGAACCGCTACATCGGCCGCACCTTCATCATGCCGGGGCAGGCGGTACGCAAGAAGTCGGTACGCCAGAAGCTGAACCCGGTGCCGCTGGAATTCGCCGGCCGCAACGTGCTGCTGGTGGATGATTCCATCGTGCGCGGCACGACCTCCAAGGAAATCGTGCAGATGGCGCGCGATTCCGGCGCCAAGAAGGTGTACTTCGCCTCGGCCGCGCCGGCAGTACGCTTCCCCAACGTGTACGGCATCGACATGCCGACCCGTGCCGAGCTGCTGGCCACCGGGCGCAACGACGCGCAGATCGCCGCCGAAATTGGCGCCGATGCGGTGATCTACCAGGAGCTGGAAGCTCTGGAGCAGGCGGTGCAGAGCCTGAACGGCGAGCTGAACGTGTTCGAGGCTTCCTGCTTCAGCGGTTGCTACATCACCGGTGACATCAACGAAGCCTATCTCGATGCCATCGAGGCGGCACGCAAGAAGGGCAAGGCGGCCAGCGAGCAGAAAGAGGAAGACAACAGCAACCAGATGGTCGATCTCAACCTGAATGTTGCCGAACAAAACCTGATCTGAATTTCTATATAACGACAAGGGTTGGCTGTTGCGGCCAACCCTTGTTATTGTTGAAAGTCTTTCAGCCATACGTCGTACGAGAGCCCACCATGTCGCGCGAAGACACCTGTCCCCCCTTGCATCCCGAGACGCTGGCCATCCGCGCCGGCCGCGAAACCAGCGAATACCGCGAACACAGCCAGAGCCTGCACCTGACCTCCAGCTTTACCTTTGATACGGCCGCACAAGCCGCCGCCATGTTCATGGGCGAGATCGAAGGCTACACCTATTCCCGTTTTACCAATCCGACCGTCAGCGCCTTCCAGCAAAGGTTGGCCGCAATGGAAGGCGGCGAGCGCGCGATTGCCACCGCCAGCGGCATGGCCGCGATCCAGGCCACCATGCTGACCTTGCTCAAGGCCGGCGATCACGTGGTGTCGTCGCAGAGCCTGTTCGGCTCCACCATCAACCTGTTCAACGGCATTCTCGGCAAGTTCAATATCGAGACCACTTATGTCGACGCCTCCGATCCGGCGGCGTGGCGGGCGGCGGTGAAGCCCAATACCAAACTGTTCTTCCTGGAAACGCCGTCCAACCCGCTCACCGAGCTGGCCGACATCGCCGCCGTCGCCGACATCGCGCATGAAGCCGGTGCCTTGCTGGTGGTCGACAACTGTTTCTGTTCGCCGGCCCTGCAGCAGCCGCTGCAACTGGGCGCCGATCTGGTGGTGCACTCCGCCACCAAGTACCTTGATGGTCACGGCCGGGTACTGGGTGGGGCGGTGGTCGGCAACGACAAGCTGATCGAACAGATCTACCTGCACGTGCGTACCGCCGGTCCGACCCTGGCCGCATTCAATGCCTGGGTGCTGCTGTCTGGCCTGGAAACGCTGCATCTGCGCATGGAAAAGCATTCCGCCAATGCGCTGCAGCTGGCACGCTGGCTGGAACAGCAGCCGTCGGTGGCGCGCGTGTTCTACCCGGGGCTGGAAAGCCATCCGCAATTCGCGCTGGCGCAAAAGCAGCAGCGCAGCGGCGGGGCGGTGGTGTCGTTCGAGGTCAAGGGCGGGCGTGAGGCGGCCTGGCGAGTGGTGGACGCGGTGCAGGTCATTTCGCGCACCGCCAACCTCGGCGACGTCAAGACCACGCTGACCCATCCGGCATCGACCACCCACGCACGCATCACGCCGGAGGCGCGCGCGCGCGCCGGCATCAGCGAGGGGCTGTTGCGGGTTGCCGTCGGTCTGGAGCATGTCGACGACCTGAAGGCGGATCTCGCTAGAGGCTTGTAATAAAAAACGTTTGTTTCAATCGAACGGCAGTCTAGACTAAGGGCTGCCGTTTTACTTGTGTTTACCGCGGGAGGCTTCAGGAATGCATTTCTTGACAGGCATCAAATTAAAACGTAAGTTTCAAACGCTTGTTCTAAAATCATGATGGACAAGGCGACGCAATTACTCAATCCGATGAAAGTGCAAGACGACATGGAAGTGAACAAACCCGATACCGCAACTCGGATTCTCGATGTTGCCGAGCGGCTGTTTGTCGAGCATGGCTTCGAGGCCACCTCACTTCGCATGATCACACAGCAGGCTGAAGTCAACCTGGCCGCTGTGAACTACCACTTCGGTTCAAAGGATGCGCTGTTCGAATCGGTATTCATGCGCAGGATCGGCCCGTTTGTGGCTGCCTGTCTGGCCGAACTCGACGCGCTGGAACAATCCGGACAAGTCCTGACCGCCGAGGCGCTGGTACTGACCTTCATCAAGCCCTGCCTGATGTTGTCAAAAGACCCGACCAAGGGCGGGGCGCTGTTTGTCCGCTTGATGTCGCGCACGCTGGTGGAAAACCACCGCCTGCTGCGCGAGGCACTGAACCAGCAGTACAGCGTGTTTGTGCTGCGCTATACCAGTGCTTTCCAGGCAGCTTTGCCGCAGTTTGAAACCGAAGACATTGCCTGGCGCATGCATTTTGCCTTTGGCGTGATGTTCAATGCCTTCGCCGGTAATGATGTGCTGAAGATCTTTGTCCGCAGTCAGGTGGTTTCCGCCCGTGACCCGGACATGGTGGTCAAGCACCTGGTGCCTTTCGTCGTAGCGGGGTTGACGGCGCCCGTCTGATTGACTCCACGAGGTCAACACGAGGGTAACCATAATGACATCTGCTATTGTTCTGATCCTGCTGCTCGGGGCGCTCGCGTATTTCCGCGCTCCTGTACTGGCGTGGACTGTCGTGATCGCAGGCTGGCTTGCCAGCTTGCAGCCAGTCTGGGGCTGCCAGGTCCCGCTTGCGGTGTGGGTGCTGTTTGCCGTCATCGCGCTGGTGCTGAATCTGGTGCCGCTGCGCCGCGCCGTATTCACCGGCCCGGTGTTCTCCGTCTTCAAGAAAATCACCCCTGCCATGTCGCAGACCGAGCAGGAAGCGATCAACGCCGGTACCGTGTGGTGGGATCGCGACCTGTTTTCCGGCAAGCCGGACTGGAACCGCCTGCTGTCCTTCCCGGATCCGAAGCTGACTGCCGAAGAGCAGGCGTTTCTGGATGGCCCGACCGAGCAGCTGTGCAAGATGGTCGACGACTGGAAAATCACCCATGAGCTGAAGGACCTGCCTGAGGACGTGTGGCAGTTCATCAAGGACAACGGCTTTCTGGGCATGATCGTCAAGAAAAAGTACGGCGGTCTGGAGTTCTCCAACTACGCCCACGCCAAGGTGGTGACCAAGATCGCCACCCGTGGCGGCACCGCGGCGGTGTCGGTGATGGTGCCGAACTCGCTCGGCCCCGGCGAACTGCTGCAACACTACGGTACTGAAGCGCAGAAAGACTACTACCTGCCGCGTCTGGCCAAGGGTGTGGAAGTGCCATGCTTTGCGCTGACCAGCCCCTACGCCGGCTCCGATGCTGGCGCCATTCCCGACTACGGCATCGTCTGCCGCGGCAGCTACACCGATCCGCGCAGCGGCCAACGTTTTGACGACGTGCTCGGCCTGCGCGTGAGCTGGGAGAAGCGCTGGATCACGCTGGCGCCGGTGGCCACCATTCTCGGCCTCGCGTTCAAGATGTACGACCCGGATCACCTGCTGGGCGACAAGGAAGAACTGGGCATCACCTGCGCGCTGGTGCCGACCGAGCACGAGGGCGTGTGCATCGGCCGCCGCCACTTCCCTGGCGGTGCCGCGTTCATGAACGGCCCGACCTGGGGCAAGGACGTGTTCATTCCGCTGGAGTGGATCATCGGCGGCCGCGATTACGCCGGCCAGGGCTGGCGCATGCTGGTGGAGTGTCTGTCGGTAGGCCGCTGCATTTCGCTGCCGGCGATGTCGGTTGCCTCCGGCAAGGTGGCGTCCTACACCACCGGCGCCTATGCCCGCATCCGCGACCAGTTCGGTCTGTCGATCGGCAAGTTCGAAGGTGTGGATGAGGCGATGGCGCGTATCGGTGGCTTTACCTACCAGATGGAAGCGTCGCAGGATCTGGCGCTGACCGGCCTCGATATCGGCGAAAAACCGTCGGTGCTGTCCGCAGTGCTGAAGTATCACAACACCGAGCGTATGCGCAAAACGCTGAACGACGCGATGGACATCCATGGCGGCAAGGCGGTGGTGCTGGGGCCGCGCAACTATCTGGCGCGTGCCTACCAGGCGATCCCGATTGCGATCACGGTGGAGGGTGCCAACATCCTGACCCGTTCGATGATCATCTACGGTCAGGGCGCCATCCGCTGTCATCCCTTCGTGTTGCGCGAGATGAAGGCGGCGATGAGCAATGACGCCGCCGAGTTCGACAAGGCCATTACCGGTCACATCAACTTCGTGATCAGCAACGTGTTCCGTTCGCTGTGGATGGGCCTGACCGGTGCCAAGCTGGTCGGTAGCCCGAAAGGTGGCGAAGTGGCCGCCTACTACAAGCAGCTGACGCGTTTCTCCAGCGCCTTTGCGCTGCTGTCCGATATGGCGATGTTCAGCCTCGGCGGTTCGCTGAAATTCCGCGAAAAGCTGTCGGCGCGCCTGGGTGACATGCTGTCCAATCTGTACATCGCCTCTGCCTGCCTGAAGCGTTTCGAGCGTGATGGCGCGCCGAAGGAAGACCTGCCGGTGCTGCAGTGGGCGGTGGAAAATGCGCTGTACGACCTGCAGCAGGCGATGGACGGCTTCCTCGCCAACCTGCCAAGCCGCACGTTGGCCGCAATCCTGCGCAAGGTGATCTTCCCGTGGGGGCTGACCATGAAGCCGGCCAGCGACCACACCGGCACCAAGGTGGCGCGATTGCTGATGGAGCTGGGCCCGACGCGCGAGCGCCTGACCCGCGGCATCTTCGCGCCGAGCGATGAGTCTGATCCAGTCGGCGTGCTGGAGCCGGCGCTGAAGGCGATGCTGGAGACCGAGCCGCTGGAACAGAAGTTGCGCAAACTGGGGCGTGATGGCAAGTTCAAGGCTGTCACCGCGCGTGAGCGGCTGGCGGAGGCCTTGCAGTCCGGCCAGATTACGCAGCAGGAGTTTGACGCCGTGACGCGTGCGCGCAAGCTGAAGCGCGACGTGATCATGGTCGATGATTTCGACATGAAGCTTGAGCAGCATGATGACAAATTGCTGCAGCGGCTGATCTTCTGATCGGCTAAACAATAAGGAGTCGGGCGGCCACGCCCGTCTCTGTCGATAGCACTCTGTCGACAGAGTGCCATCGAGAGAGACAACATGACCCCATCCCCACAGCAACAACCCGAAAACTGCCGCGAGCCGGTGCTGCGCCTGCGCGCCGAGCCGCGCAGCACCAATGCCCACGGCCGTGTCCACGCCGGCTGGCTGATGTTCCAGATCGATACCGCCGGCGCCATCTGCGCCGAAAGGCTGGCCAAGGGGCCGGTGACGACGGTCGCGGTCAATGCCTTCCAGCTGACCAGTCCCATCCATGTTGGTGACGTGGTGTCATTGTATGCCGAGTGTTTCCGTCTCGGACAGAAGTCGGTCACGCTGAAGGTGACGGTGGAGGCGGAGCGTCTTGGTGGCGAAGTGGTGCCGATTACCGAGGTGATTGCCACCTATGTCGCCATCGATGCTGATGGCAAATCCAGAATCATTTCCTGAGTGCATTTGATGTGTTGTTTCATTGAAACGAATGTTTGGAACGAATGCTCGAAAAAGCTGGATAACAGCTTCGTCTCTAGGTAGTATCGGGCCAGATCGTCAATCAAACAGGCGTTCGGAACAGCATGAATAACAATGCACAGAGGGAATAACACATGAAACTGAAACACGTCAGCTTGTCCGTCATGATGATGGGTGCAACCACTGTTGCCATGGCTTCCGGCTACCACTTCGGTACCCAGTCGGTCAGCGCCCAATCCACCGCCAATGCCAGTGCCGCCGAAGCGGCCAATGCATCCACGATCTTCTACAACGCGGCGGGCATGACCAAGCTGGAGGGGACCAACTTTTCCGGTGCCTTGAGCCTGGTGGCGCCGAGTGTCAAATACAGCGGGGCAACCGGCAACTACACCACGCCAGCCGCCCCCGGCGCCGTGCGTCCGATTGCCGGCCCGATCGCAGGGCAGAGCAGCGGCAAAATCACCGATGACCTGATCGCCGTGCCGCAGATGTACCTGACCCACCAGTTGAACGAAAAAGTCACTGTAGGTCTGGGTATCTACGTGCCGTTCGCATCGGAAACCGAATACCAGCGTGACTCGGTGCTGCGTTACAACCTGAATGCTACCTCGCTCAAAACCATGGATATCAATCCGACCGTGGCGCTGAAGCTGAACGAGCAACACTCGGTGGCGGTCGGTGTGCTTGCCCAGCATGCGGAAGCGACTCTGCGCCAGTATGCCAACCATGGTGCCGCAGTTCCAGGTGGCTTGGGCGGCGGTAACGGCACGTTTGACGGCTATGCGGAAGTTGATGGTGATGACTGGGGCTTTGGCTACAACCTGGCCTGGCTGTGGGATGTCAATGACAGCACCCGCGTTGGCGTGAACTACCGTTCCAAAATCGAGCATGACCTCAAGGGGTCGGCCAAGTGGACTCGCTCTACCGATGCGCTCGCCGGTGGCCCGGGAAATGCGGTTGCGGTCTTGGTCAAGGGGCTATTCCCCGACTCCGAGGATGCGAGTGTAAAGATTACGACGCCGGAGTCCTTGTCCCTGCATGCAATGCACATGTTGGACCGCAAGGTCACCGTGTTTGGCGACCTGACCTGGACCAAGCACTCACGGTTCGATACCGCGCAACTGAAATATGCGACGCCAAAAGTGGCGTTGCCGGCGGTAAATCAGGGTGACACCACCTATCTGAATCCACAGTGGAAAGATACCTACAAGATCTCGTTGGGTGGCGCTTACCAGTACTCCGAGCAGCTGCAACTGCGTGCCGGTATCGCCTACGACAAGTCGCCGGTGCCGGATGACAACCACCGTCTGGCCACCATCCCGGACAACGACCGTTACTGGTTCTCGCTGGGCGGCAAGTACGATCTGAACAAACAATCGTCCATCGACTTTGCCTACAGCTACATCCATATCAAGGATGCCAAGGCCAATGTCGATAGTCGTTGCACCACGCTGAGCCAGACCACTTGCGTCTCCAGCCAGACCGTGGGTACCGCCAGCTACAAAGCCAGCGCCCAGATTCTGGGTGTGCAGTACAACCACCGTTTCTAAGCCGCGAGGCTTTGCGGCCAACGTTTGACGTTGGCCGCAACAGGCACGGCGACCCTGTTGCCGTGTTTTTTTCGGGAAGTGCTGAACCATTATTCAGATACTGTGATTCAGCCGATCTTTCCCGTTGGATGGCTTACCCGGAATCTATAATCCGTGAAGCCGCAACCATGTTTGTTCGTTAAGACAACCGAGGAAACCATGTCTCAGACCAAGTTTATCGTACGCAAGGTCGCCGTTCTCGGCGCCGGCGTGATGGGGGCGCAGATCGCCGCCCATCTGGTTAATGCCAAGGTGCCGACCGTGCTGTTCGACCTGCCGGCAAAAGACGGCAACAAGAACGGGATCGCACTGAAAGCCATCGACGGCCTGAAAAAGCTCAAGCCGTCGCCACTGTCCAACAAGGATGCGGTCAACTACATCCAGCCGGCCAATTACGAAGACCATCTGCACCTGCTGAAAGAGTGCGATCTGGTGATCGAGGCCATCGCCGAGCGCATGGACTGGAAAACCGATCTCTACGCCAAGGTGGCGCCGCATCTGGGCGAGCACACCATCTTCGCGACCAATACCTCCGGTTTGTCGATCAACCAGCTGGCCGCCGGCGTGCCGGCAGAGCTGGCGCCACGCTTCTGCGGCGTGCACTTCTTCAACCCGCCGCGCTACATGCACCTGGTGGAAATCATCCCGTGCACCGGCTCCGATGCCGGCATGCTGGACAACCTGGAGCGCTTCCTGGTGACCACGCTGGGTAAGGGCGTGATCCGTGCCAAGGACACCCCGAACTTCGTCGCCAACCGCATCGGCGTGTTCTCGATGCTGGCCACCATCGCCAACGCCGAAAAATTCGGCATCCGCTTTGACGTGGTCGACGACCTGACCGGCCCGCGCCTCGGTCGTCCGAAGTCCGCCACCTTCCGCACCGCCGACGTGGTCGGCCTGGATACCTTCGCCCACGTGGTGAAAACCATGGACGACACGCTGCCGAACGACCCGTGGCACGCCTACTTCAAGTCGCCGCAGTGGCTGCAGCAGCTGATCGCCGATGGTAGCCTGGGTGCCAAGACCAAGCGCGGCATCTACAAGAAGGAAGGCAAGCAGATGTTTGTCTTCGACGCCGCCAAGGGCGAGTACGTTGGCGCCGGCGAGAAGGGCGACGAAGCGGTCAAGGACATCCTCAAGATCGAGAACCCGGCCGAGAAGTTCAAGCAGCTGCGCGCCAGCAGCCATCCGCAGGCGCAGTTCCTGTGGGCCTGCTTCCGTGACGTGTTCCACTACATTTCCTACCATTTGGGCGATATCGCCAACTGCGCCCGCGATGTCGATTTCGCCATCCGCTGGGGCTTTGGCTGGTCGGTCGGCCCGTTCGAGACCTGGCAGGCGGCCGGCTGGCAGCAAGTTGCCGGCTGGATCGATGAAGACATCAAGGCCGGCAAAACGTTGGCCGCAGCGGCGCTGCCGGCCTGGGCGCTGGAAACCGACCGTGCCGGCGTGCACTTTGCCGATGGCTCCTTCGACGCCACCGCCG
>Ga0209211_10007480_pt1 | contig 15306 bp, 11 predicted proteins | sample RifGroA2_FD_183992 | JGI IMG/M metagenome (GOLD analysis project Ga0209211, IMG submission 183992) | Groundwater microbial communities from Rifle, Colorado, USA - Groundwater A2 (SPAdes) (version 2) | ecosystem: Environmental > Aquatic > Deep subsurface > Groundwater | place: Rifle, Colorado... | reverse complement strand
AAAAAAACCAATCCAAACCCCTTCTGCCAGAGTTTTTGCCAGAGTTCAGTGCGAAAATAGGGGTAAAATGAGGTCTATTTAGGTCAATTCGTGATTTTAACGGTTGGAGTAAAAATAAAAAAGTGCGAAAACGTTTAATTTTCGCACTTTTCGTGTGCACCCTGCGGGACTCGAACCCGCGACCTGATGATTAAGAGTAATCGGGAATCCTGATATTTTTAGTTCATAATCATCGTTTTTTCAGTCACTCCCTACTCAGTCCCTACCGAACATAAGGAGTTAAATCTTATGTTTATTTCTAAAACAAAAAAATCACCGTTCTATCAATTGACTTACGATCTCAATGGTAAACGCACAACAGTTTCAACCAAAACTTCTAATATTCAAGAAGCTTATAAGTTCATGGCAAACTATCAAAGAGGGAGTGATGAGCCAAAAGTTTGGATTGATTTTATTTCTCTTTCTAAATTCCGTGATGAATATTTAGAATACATTAAAACTTCCAAATCGAAAAATTATTTCTTAACAGTTCAGAACTCATTCAAAAGACTATTAGATTTTTCGGGAGATATAAATCTTAACCGGATAGATGTACGCTTACTCGATAAATTTCTTACATCAACTTTTTCACGCACCAAAAGCGGAGCCAGCCTTTACTACCGCACACTTAAAGCGGCTTTTAGCAAAGCTGTAATTTGGAATTATCTTTCAGACAATCCCTTCAAGAAAATTAAATCTCCAAAAGTTGCAAAACCATTTCCGGTTTTCATTTCTGAAATTGAACTGAAGATCATCATTGAACTTGCTCGAAAAGATTATCTCAAAGTTTTATTTACTACTGCTTTTTATACCGGCATGCGCCTTGGAGAGTTACTAAATATGAAATGGAATTGGATAGACTTTAAACAAAATATTATCACCGTTCAATGTTCCGAACACTTTACAACCAAAAGCAAAAAGGAAAGAATTATTCCGATTAGTTCAACACTTAGAAGTCAGTTGATTAACCAACTACCTAAAGTAATTGATTTAGAAAAAAATAGCTTCGTCTTTGTACGGATAAGCGGAGTTAAACTCAATGAAGATTTTATAAGCAAACAATTCAAGAAGTCCGTTCGTGCAGCTGAGTTAAATGATAAAATCCACTTCCATACTTTGCGTCATTCCTTCGCTTCCCTATTGGTACAGCGCGGAGTTTCTTTGTACGTTGTAAAAGAATTACTTGGACATGAATCTCTTACTACCACTCAAATCTATGCTCATCTTCAGCAGCAAAATTTGAGGGATGCAGTAAATGTTTTATGATGAAGGACAGAAGAAACATCGGTTCTCTTAAATATAAAGATTCACTTATTGAAGACCTCATAATGCTAAATAATATTATAATCCTTAAATTATGATCAACTAAAAATTTACTTATATGATTCGACAGTTATCATGAAAAATGACCAAAATATTTCTGTTGATACTCTACGTAACCTCCCTATTTTTTCAGAACTCACTCCTCAACAATCAGATCAGATAATTTCTATTTGCAAGTTTATGAATTATAAAAAAAACGAGATCCTGTTTTTTGAAGGCGATAATTATAGAGGTTTTTACATACTTTTAGAAGGCTCAGTTAAAATTTACAAAATCTCTTTCGAAGGGAAAGAGTCTATACTTCATCTAATTAAACAATTCGAATCATTCGGCGATGTTCCTCTTTTTGATGGAGGTAAATATCCTGTGAATGCACAAATAATTGCTGACTCAGTTTTGGTTTTTATCCCACATAAAGAGTTTGTTGGACTTATCAAGAATAATTCAACCATCTGTTTTAATATGCTGGTAGGTTTTGCAAAAAAAATGCGTCGTCTGACTCAAAAAGTCGAAGAGTTTTCTACCAAAGAAGTAACCAACCGGTTTGCACGATATCTGTTTGAAGAAATCAAAAAAGCTGGAACGGATAATCTTCCAGAACCAGTTGTACAAATAAATATCTCCAAGAGAAATCTGGCTTCTTATCTTGGGACAATTACAGACACATTATCTAGACTTCTTAAAAAATTACAAAATGAAAAAATAATTCGGGTCGACGGTAAATCAATTTTTATTCTTGATATAAATAAATTAAAAACTCTTGCAAGATAAATTTCTGCGCCATCGTTCCTGTTTTTCTTTTAAAAAATGCTAAGTCCGACTTAAGTCAAAGGATATCACCTTTCATATGGTGATATTATCATGATAAGAGTAAAAGTCTCTTTACTAGCACGATAAATATAAAAATTCCAAAACGGCTTACTCTTGCAAAGGAGAAAAATTTTAATCTAAATTTTATTTACTCAAGTACGACATGCAGATATTATTAAAATTATAAACTTACAGAGAAAGGTGAAACTATGATTGATTCAAACATTGTATTAACCGGACAAACAATTGCCTACACGCTTTATGTCCTTGCGATTATGGCTTTGATGGGATGGTTTGCTTACAAGGTAACAAGAGACGGTTCCGGTAAAGAAATCAAACCGGTAATATTTTATTCATTTGTCGGTTTTCTGGTTGTTATTGGAGTCTCTCTTCATATTGTAACGCATGAAACAATTCCCTGGAAGCCGATGGATTTAAATCGTGCAGAGATTACAGCCGATAAGGAATTTCATATAACTATGGAGAACCATGAATTTCGGCTCCCTTCCACTAAACTCATAATTAAAAAAAATGAGATAGTAAGATTTAATGTGGAATCGAAAGATTTGACATACGGCTTTGGATTATTCCGACGCGACAACACGATGGCTTTCCAGATGCAAGTAATCCCTGGTCATCTTAATGATATTCTTTGGCAGTTCGATCGTCCAGAGATTTATTCCATCAGATCAACTGAATACTCAGGACCTAAAGGAATTAATATGATTGTTCGGGATGCTGTTGAAGTAGTTGATTAAATATTTTTAAAATAATTGTGAGAATATAAAAATGAGCTTAATACAAACATTCACAAACGGTGAACAAGGTTTATTCAAACCGAATTCTTTAACTCCAATGCAAAAATTGACACTACGATTTGTAGTAATTGGACTGATCTATTATGGCGTTGTTGTTATCGAAGGGATGTTGATGAGATTATTTGAAGTTAGTCCCAGCATCGCCTTAGGTGTAGAACCGAAGCAGTTTTTTGCCATAATGACTGCTCATCCACTCGTCGGGATTTTTGGTTCTACTTATTCAATTGTTTTTGGTGCGTTTCTTTTTCTTGTTCCTTTCTTAATGAAAAAACCACTGTGGAGTATAAAATTAGGAAATTGGACTTTATGGTTAATTACAATCGGTACGTTCGTATTTTGGTTTGCGGGTTTTGTATCTCACTACTCCCCGCTCTACACACTTTATTGGCCCTTGCCGGCAGACTTTTCCCAGTTTAGTGTTTTAGGTGGAACATTCTTTATTGTTGGGATTGCACTTGTAATGGTAGGAACCGCATTTTTTGTTATCAATATTTTTAAAACACTTATATACACTCCGGAAGGCTGGGAAAAACAACCTGGCGGCGCATTAATAAAATCCGCACTTGGTTTAACCGGTTTAACAAATCTATTTTCAAAAAAGAAAAAAGAACATTTGGTTTCGCTGCCGGTTGCTGCTATTGCAAGAGGAACGGTTGACACAGCTTTTAATGCTGCTGTTATCTTATTCACCGGAGTTTTAATATTGGTTTATATGGTTGCGGAGCTGTTTGGAGTAAGTCTTAAACATTCTGCTATTGATGCGTTATTGTATAAAAACTGGTTTTGGTGGGGACTTGATTTAATTGCCGATGGGCTTGTTTTAATATTTGTCGCCGGTACATGGTATTTACTTGCAACATTAATTACGGGTAAAAAATTATTCATGGAAAACTGGGCTCGTGCAGCTTTATTCATTGAGATGGTTGTTAGCTGGACTGTTTGGTCGCATCATTTAATGTCGGATCAAGCCCAACCCGGTATATTAAAAATTTTATCCGGAGAAATGGTTACAGCATTTGAGCTTATTACTCAAGGTATAGCTTTCTTTATTACTCTTGCAACGCTTTGGAGTGCACGACCGTTAAAAATGAGTCATCCGCTAAAGTTTTTACTTGGCGGTCTGCTCGGATTCGCTTTAGCAGTTCCCGCTGGTATTATGCAGGCAGATTTAGGATTGAATAGAATTCTGCATAACACTCAATGGATTGTTGGTCCTCACGTTCACGTTGCTATACTAATAGGATTGACAATGACATTATATTCGGCAATATATTTTCTCTTTCCAATTCTAACTAACGGCGCCAAACTTTATAGTGAAAAGTTAGCAAGCTTTCATTTCTGGGCGCATCTTCTCGGCGGTATTGGAATGGGCGCTTTTATGGGGATGGCAGGCTTAAAAGGAATGTTACGCCGCACTATTTACTTCAACAGTGAATACAATTCTTATATGATACTGGCTGCACTTTCCGGCTCATTGCTTCTTCTCGCATTTTTAGCTTTCTTCTATAATATTGTTATGAGTGTCGGGCTGAAAGGGGTTATCGGAATATTTATGCCATCTAAATTAGAGACAACTGATTTACTGCCAGCAGAGAAATAGTATCATAGGTTTACATCTTTTATTTAAATCCCTTATTGGTTTAGGCCGGTAAGGGATTTTATATTATTACTATATTTGGGTATCTAATAATGAATCAATAATTCTTTATAGAAAATATCTCTAAAGTTAATTGAAAATAAAGATACCTTACATAGCATCCCGTTATTCTCTGAACTGAGCATAGAGCAATTAAGAAAAATTTCATCGTTCAGCAAATTAAAATATTTTGGTAAGAGAGTTAGAATTTTTAATGAGGATGAATTTTATTTTGGATTTTATATTCTGCTAAAAGGGAGCGTAAAAGTTTTTAATCATATAGATACAAGACAGAGGAATGAATCTTTTCTATAAGTCATTAGCTCAATACTCGCCGTACTGTCGAATGATTTAGAATGAACCATTTTAGATGGCTTAATTTTGATTAGAGTGTACGCAGCTTTTTTAGACAAAAAACATCCAAATAACTATTACTGGAATGAATGCAAAGAGGTGAAATGAAATCATTACATATTCATTATTTTCAACATGTAACATTTGAAGGTTTGGGATGCATCGAAGAATGGGCGTTGCAAAACGGACATTCACTTTCAGCGACTAAATTTTATGAAAGCTCATCATTTCCCGATTTAAAAGCTATCGATTGGCTCATTATTATGGGTGGACCTATGAGTGTAAATGATGAGGTTAAATATCCCTGGCTTAAATTAGAAAAGGATTTCATCAAGAAAGCAATAGATGAAGACAAATCTGTTATTGGTATCTGTTTGGGCTCCCAACTGATTGCTGATGTTTTAGGAGAAAAAATATATCCGAATAAACAAAAAGAAATTGGCTGGTTCCCGGTTCAACTTACGGAACAAGGGAAACAATCTCCCGTTTTTCATGACTTTGATGAATCTTTCAATGCTTTTTGTTGGCACGGCGATACGTTTCGTTTACCACAAAATTCTAGACATTTATTTTTTAATACGTGTTGTCAAAATCAAGCATTCATTTATGGGGAAAAGGTTTTAGGCTTACAATTTCACCTTGAAGTGACTAGACAATCATTAAATAATATGATAAAGCACGGGAAATCGGAATTGATAAAAAGAAAATATATTCAAACGAGCGATCAAATTTGGGATGGCATTCTAAATATTGAAAAATGCAATAAGATGATGTTTAATATTTTGAATCGTTTAGCGGAATTATAAAACTTGTGAAATGATGATTGGATCTTACTTTTATAATTAACAATGGAGAAAAAATTGAGTTCAATTAAAGATAAACCTTCCGGTGATAAGAAACCGCTTGTATATTCATGTTCCGGGTGCAGTAATATTGCACAGCTTGCAAATGATGTTGCAGTAAAAATGGACAGAGATGGTTTAGCTGAAATGTCCTGCATTGCTGGAGTTGGTGGAAATGTAAAACCTCTCGTAAAGATAGCACAATCCGGCAGAAGAATAATTGCAATAGATGGTTGTGTTTTAAAATGTGCAAAAAGCTGTCTTAATAATGTTGGTGTGGAACCGGATGTTTATTATGTGCTTACTGACTATGGGATGAAGAAAGAATATCATAAGGATTATAATGATGAAATTGTTGATGAATTTTATGAAATGATTAGTGGTGAAAAAAATGAAAATTCAAAGGATTGAACCTTATGGATAGAAAAAAATAGGAATGATATTGCGTATTCAGCAGGCATTTATTAAACCATTTAATGATATTCGCGGTGGGATTCCAGAAGACCGATATTATTTTTCAGCTTAATTTTAGGCTCGATGTTTTGTCATCGAGCCTTTTTATTTATCATGTCCGGGATTTTCTTCTATTAAATTTCTGCACCAACTTTGCAATAGTATCAAGCAATAACTCTTTTGTAAAGGGTTTTGATAAGTATTCATCACATCCGGCTTCGAATGCGTTTTTCCTGTCATTTTCAAATGCATGGGCTGTTATTACTATTATTGGAATTTGCGAAAATTCATTTGATGTTTTTAAGTCTTTTGTTAATTCTAATCCGTTCTTTGCTCCATTAATTGATACATCCATCAATATTATATCAACGTTGTTTTTCTGAAGAATATTAACAGCTTCTTCAGAAGAATCTGATGTTAATATTTTATATCCACTTCTCAAAAATCTTTTAATTGTCACTTGATTAACGAAATCATCTTCGACCAAAAGAACTACCTGGTTTTTTTCTACTGCCAATGTTTCAACATCGCGATTAACTCTTTCTGCAAATATTGTTTCTCCTTTGGGTTGAATCTCTTTGCCGAAATTAATGGTAAAGGTTGTTCCTTCTCCTTTTTTGCTAACCACGGAAATATTTGCATTATTCAATTTCAAAAACTGTTTAACTATAGCAAGACCTAGCCCAACACCTTCATACGCTCTGCCATATCCCATATCTTCCTGAATATATGGGGTAAATACCTCATTCAGATAATCATCTGCAATTCCAATTCCGCTGTCTTGTACATCGAGCATTAATTCATCTGTACCTTTATTATAAAGGACTAATTTTACAAATCCCTTCTTTGTGTACTTAATTGCATTATCTATTAAATTGGAAATTGTTTGAGTTAAAGAATAGTCATCTGCAAAAACAGCAGAATTTTTGCATCTGTTTTCGAATAAAAGGTCAAGGGTTTTTACATCTGCAGCTACTTTAAATTCTTTAACCAACTTTTTACAAATTGTTGAGATATCTATTACGTCTGGACTAATAGGAAAGTCACCGACTCGAAGTCGTGAATAATTCAATATCATATCAACGGTTCTAATTATACGACTGCTGGAATCGTCTATCCCGGTGAATAATTCTTTGTCTTCCTCAAGAATCTGATGGGAATAGGTTTCTTTGATTAAGTTCGTCAACCCCAATATCCCGTTAAGAGGAGTTCTTATTTCGTGTGATATGTTAGCAATAAAAACATCCTTTAGTTTGTTAGCTGATTCGGCTTTTTCTTTGGCAATGATAAGCTCTTGTTCAGCATTTTTGCGTTCGGTAAAATCGGAGAAAGTTCCTTCTATTCTCTCAATTTCCCCATTTTCATCTTTTACTATGTGTGAACTAAGTAAAATTACTATCGCTTCATCATCTGCTTTCTTTGCATTTACTAAATAGTTATTAACGAATCCATTCAACATTATTTCATTAATGTATTCTTTTCTGTCATCTTGATTTTGCCAAAAATCAAACGAATTTTGTCCTCTGAAACTCTTATCAAGATCAAATCCTAAAATCCGATTGAAAGTCAAATTGTGGTCGAGCATTATTCCATCAACAGTTACACTAAAATAACCAGAATCCAGGTGCTTCACAGTATCCTGAAAATTCATCTCACTTTTCTTAAGCGCTTCCTCTGTATGGCGTTGTTCGGTGATCTCCTTCCCAGTAGCAACAAAATGAGTAATATTTCCTTTTTGGTCTTTAATCGGAGTAATTGTTTCAACCTCGTAGATGAGTTCACCATCTTTATTTTTATTTGTGAACATTGCACTAAAGACTTCGCCGCACAGAATAGTCTCCCAGAGCGTTTCATAGAACTTCGGGGGAGGTGGATGGAGCCCGGATTTCAAAATCCTTGGTGTCTTTCCAAGCGATTCCTCTCTTGAGTATCCCGAAATTTTTGTGAAAGCAGGATTAGTATATTGTATAATTCCATCTCTATCAGTAATGACAACCCAATCCGCCGTTTGATCAATAGCAGTACCGATTTTGAGGAGTTCTTCTTCCACACTCTTTCGTTGTGTAACATCTTTAAAATTAACCACGATACCGCCAATGGTTATATCTTCCAAAAGATTTTTTGCGGTTGCCTCAATCCATATAATTGTTCCATCCTTACGCTTAATACGAAACAATGCATCACTCTGTTTAGAAGGAGCCTGATTGATTTTCTTAAAAAAATTCATCATCATTTGATGATCAGCTTCATAGATTAATGAAAAAAAGTTTTGGGATAACAATTCTCCGGGTTCGTATCCGGTTATTCTTCTGTTTACAGGGCTTTCGTATGTAAAAATCCCATCAGAATTAATGAGACCAAATCCATCGGAAGAATTTTCGATAAGCGATCGAAAATGTTTTTCGCTGTCAATTATTATTTGCTCGTCTTGTCTGCGTTTTGTAATGTCTTCGATAATTAGGAGATTTTCGCCATCGGTAAGTTTAATAGGAGAGAGCGTTAAGTTCATAATTCTCACCCCTTTTTTTGAATCCTTATGATAACACTCTACATTACTGATAGGAACTCTTGAAAGAACATGATTACGGCATTCCTTTGAAACATTTAAGGTCTCAAACATCGGCTCCAAATCATGATCGAGCAGTTTTTCCTTCGCTATTCCAAAAGTATTAGTGAAAGTATCATTTACATATAAGATTTTCCCCTCACTATCAAACACCAGCAACCCTATAGGAGCAATTGAAACAATGGATTCGGTTAATTTTTTACTTTCTTCAAGAGCCTTTTGGTGAAGTTCTATTGCCTCACTCATCCTGTTAAAAGAATTTGCTAAAGAAGAAATTTCATCATGTGATTGAATTGAGAGTCTTTTTGAGAAGTCTCCCTTTGCAATGCTATCGGCAGCCTTCGTAATTAATTTAATCGGCTTTGTAATTTTAAATATGCTGAAGAATATTATTATTAAGCTGAAAATAAAGCTTATTATTATGGCCCGGAAAACTATTGTAGTAATATTAACTTGGATTATATTTGCATGTTTACGGTTTTCTTCAATTCTTTTTGTAACTCCGTCAAATATTTGTGTAGTTCTTGCGTTAACAGATGAGCCGAAAGTATAGTCCATTTTTTCCATCAAAGCCCATGCTTTACTGGATTGACGCGGGTTTGCAATACGAAAAATTCTTTCAGAATATGAACGTATTGAATCTATATCTTTTTTTATCTCGTAGGTAAGTTGTTTTTCTTTATAAGTTAATTCGGAATTAATGAAATCGTGGTAATACTGCTCCAACAAAACATTGTTTTTTTCGTATTCATGTTTGTAGTGTTCTTTGTTGGTTATACTATAATCATTACTTGCCATTACAATTTGCGTAACCTCGAACCTAAGGTTTCCTATTTTAATCTGCTTTTGGGCTTCTTCTTTTATTTTGTCAAGGGTAAGCATACCCTCATTGACATTGTAATATATATTTGTGCCTACAATTCCGAATAGGAGTAACAAAACAAAAAAGGCAAAGCCGATTTTTATTCCGATGGTAGTTCTCATGGTAAGAGGTCTCCTAATTATAAATTAATACAAAAGCAATATTGGGATTATTATCCTTGTACAAGATTAATAAATTTCTCAAATATTCCAACTCTATTGAAGTATTTGGGCATGGAGAATTTTTTTGTCCAAAGCAAACTTTCCTTTTCTTAGGCAACGTTACATTCTCTTCAAATGCGGGGATACCACCTCAATAAGATCTGCAAGCAGTTGTTTTAGTCTGAAACCTTTTAGAGTGTAACCTCTGCCTAAAAGGTAGTAACAAGGTAAGTTCTTATAGCAAAATTAGTTCGGTGCAAGGTAGGATATTCAAAGTAAGTTCCGACATGACGATAATTTAAATATTCTATAGCCCAACTAAGTGATTGGTTAATTTGCATTTGGACGCCTAACATCGCTATACCGACAACTTCATTTCCTTTTGCTCCGCTGATCACATAAATCCAGGTAACATCATAAGCGGTATAAACTTTTCCAAAATTATTATGAAGAAAAGCAAATTCAATCTTCTGGTCGAGACCGGGTCCGTAATTATAATCGCGATGAATGAACTCTGCATAGGGAGAATCAATCCCTCCCATTAAAACAGCAGAAGTAGAAACCGAGGAAGCGAATGAAGTTTTATTTGAAAAAGAATTTTTTGTGATCAGACCGGCACCAACGCTTGTGGCGCCGATTCTGTATGTTGCGGTATTAAGAAAATCAAAATTTTTAAAAATACCAAAGAGGCTCTTATCATGCTGAAAAATCTTAACCTTCCTCCCCCATAACAAACCGCTTCCGTAGAGGTCTATGATTGTATTATGGGTCGAAAATCCAAGCCCGATATTTAATTTAAAGTAATCGAAAGGTTCTCGCGAGGTGGAGGAAGAAAAGGGATTGCCAAAGTTCATGTTAAAGTTCAGAAATCCGTGCGGATGTTTTTGAAAAATATTCCTGTCAACAAATAAACCTAACATCCCGCCGGAGAGTGAAACAGCATAGTCTTGGGGAATTGGACTTTGCCCGATGCGCCAACTTTTTCCGCTTAGAAGTCTATTCAAACCATGCATGGGGGATAGAAGACCGGCGGCAGTTTCACGTAGAATTCTTTCACTTCCGGTGGAGTTGTCGTTTAAGAAAAGGGATGAAATGCGGAAGGAGATTTCGCCAATTACAATACCGCTCGAAGAAGTATTTATCAAATCGTTGCTTGAAGGGAGTTCGGCTTCCATTGCAAGTTCCCACATTAAACTACCGGCAAAGGGAAAGATCACAGAGTTCCAGAAACTCAATCCGCTTGAACGAGCAGCAGTAAATGAGAGTGCGCCGCTATAAGGATGAAATAATTCATTCATTTCAAAGCCGTCAGAATCCCAAACGAAACCATGGGAGAGGTTATATTTTAATGTTTTGAGAGATATTTTCGTCCAACTTGGATTACCAATTGCATATTTGTTGAGCATAAACACAAAAATATTAGAGCCAAAAGTTTCTACAGCCGGCGTGAGGAAATCGTTATTGATTGGTAAAGGGTTTGTATCATCTGAAAGGCGTTCATCGTATTTTGTGAGGAGCGTATCAAACGAAAGATTATGGAGATATAACCTGCTTTGGCTTTGTGAATCAATAGAAAAAACCAACAGAAACGGCACGGTAAAAAAAAGCTGGAATTTTTTAACTCTACTGAATAATAATTGGTAAAAACGGAAATTCATTTTTTATTTCCTATGTTGATGTTGATCTTTACTTTTTCATGCGCTGAAGTATCAAGTTCAAGCCAGACATTATTGAAAAGACTGACGCATAAATATTTTTCGATCCTTGAATTGCTCTATTCAAGTTGAATTGGTCTCCATTAATTAAAAAGCATGATCAACATACATTTGTGTATAAAAACCTTCTTTTCCGAAAGCGCCATCTATGCGTAAAATTAAATAGTTGAAAGAATTCCAGGTAAATCTTTAATTCACTCACTCCTCAACGCATTTATAGGATCGAGTAAAGAAGCTTTCCGCGCCGGATATACTCCGAAGAACAATCCGACAAGCATCGAGAAACCGAATGAGTAAAAGATAGATGTTAAAGAAACACTTGCAGCCCATTCCGTTCCAAAAGCAATTATAAGCGAGCCGATCACACCGATAAATATCCCCATTACTCCGCCTCCGATACTAAGAATAGCCGATTCGATTACAAACTGAATTAGAATATCTTTTTTGCTTGCACCCACAGCCATCCGCAACCCGATCTCGTTAGTCCTTTCGCGAATAGCGATAAGCATAATTGCAAGAACCCCAATTCCGCCAACTAATAAGGAGATTCCGGCAATACTTGTAATAAGCATTGTAAAAGTGTCGGTTGTTTCGCGCTGAGTTTCTATAAGGTCGGTTTGATTTTGCACCGTGAAATCATCTGCTTTATTTTGTTTATTTAAGCGATGCCGATCTCTAAGAACTTCGGTGATCTGTTTTGCGGTCTCCGCCATTTTTTCTTGATTGACTGCCTGAATGTTTATTGAATTTATGTAGCTAAGATTAAATACCCTTCTCAGCGCAGTTTGTATCGGAATAAAAATTTGATCATCCTGATCAAATCCGTTCAAGTCAACTCCCTTGGATTCCATTACACCAATAACTTCGAATGGAATTTTTCCAATGCGTATCGTTTCACCGATTGGGTCTCCGCGTCCAAACACATTTTTAACAACGGATTGCCCTAATACAGCAACCCGTCTTGATGCCGAATTTTCTTCATCGCTAAAGAACGATCCTTTTACAGCGCGAAAATTTCTAATCTCTTGAAAGTCACTTGTCGTTCCAACAATAGTTGTGTTAGTACTCAAGTTGCCGTATTTAACTTGCATTTTTTTACTCTGAACCGGGGCAGAAAGCTTTATTAGCGGGCTTTCTTTTTTAAGTGCATCAGCATCCTGAAGTGTAAGAGTTGTAACTACTCCGCGTATCTGCATCCTGCCGGCAGTTTTTTGAACTTGTCCCGCATTTATTATTAAAAGGTCAGTACCCATAGCTTCTATTTTACTTAGCACTTCGTTTTGCGCACCATTGCCGATAGCCACCATAATAATCACCGCTGATACGCCTATTATAATTCCAACAAGCGCAAGAATAGTTCGTAACTTATGAGCTAAGAGCTGCTTTCTCGATATTTTAATGCTTCGTGCAATTTTCATTGAGTAATTATAATGTTCTTTTTTGATTCCAGCTAAATTTTTAATTCAGTCAACTTATAAAAGCAAAGGATACATTTTATGATCGCAGCGCTTCTACGGGTTGTAATTTGGATGCGCGTTTTGCCGGCTGCAGTCCCGCGATAATTCCGACCAAACTTGAAGAAACGACACCGAGCGCAACGCTTTCCCAAGAGATTGATACCGGCATCCCTGTGATCATTTCTAAAATTTTTGCGCCAACCCCTCCGAAGATAATTCCCAATACTCCTCCAATTAATGTTACCGCAGTTGCTTCAAATAAAAACTGCATCATTATATCTTTACTTTTTGCGCCAACAGCTTTACGTAAACCAATTTCTTTTTTCCTTTCGTTAACCGATATGAGCATAATATTGGCAACAACTACACCTCCGGCGATTAAAGAAATACCTGCTATGAGTGCAAGAAAAATGTTAAATGTTCCCGCAATTTTTTCAGCAAACTTGGTTATCTCAGTTGGAGTCGTAATAGCGAAATCATCTGGGACGCCGGACGCAATGGAGTGACGCTCTCTAAGAATTGCCTTAATATTTTCCGCGGCTTTGTCTATCTCTTTAGGGGAAGTTAAAAGGATTTTTGCACCAACTATGTGATCAACATTAGATACGCGCCTCATAAAAGTAGTAAGAGGAATATTAATTCTATCATCCATATCATAGCCGCCGGGGCTTGTTCCTTTCGATTGCATAATTCCTTTTACTTCAAATTGGATATTGCCAATCCTTATTTGCTGCCCGATCGGATCTTCGTCTCCAAAAAGTTCCTTCTTAACAGCGGGACCTATCAGACAAACACGATTAAGATTGGACATATCTTCATCCGAAATAAAATCTCCTTCCACAACATCCCAGTTCCATACATTTGCCCAAGAGGGGGTAATGCCGAACACATTTGTAGTTGTTGATTTATCCATATACTTTATTTCAGCACCACCTTTTCTATTGAAAGGAGCAATATCCACCACAGCATTTACTTCGCGTTTGATTACTTCTGCATCTTCCAATTTCAGAGTAGTTGTTGGTTGCCCACCAGTTGGTTGACCCATCATACTTCCTGAACCCGCCGAAACCATAATGCTTTCAAGTCCAAATTTTTTCACTCTGTCCATAACGCGGTCTTGTGCTCCTATTCCCGCAGAAATAATTAATGTGAGAGCAGTAATACCAATTACTATCCCTATCATCATCAAAAATGTTCGGAGTTTATTCCTTCCAAGACCAACGTAAGCAATTTTTAATAATCTATTTGTTTTCATTGGAAACCTCCGTGGAAGAAATTTTGTGTAATTCATTTTCTGCATTTAACGGATTCTGATTCACTTCATCCGAGATAATTTTTCCGTCTGCAATTTTGATAATACGTCTCGTGTGTTCTGCAATATCTTGCTCGTGTGTGACGAGGACGATGGTTCGTCCTAATTTATTCAATTCATTAAAAAGAGAAATTATTTCAAGACTTGAACGCGTATCAAGATTGCCGGTCGGTTCATCAGCGAAAATAATTTCCGGATTGTTCACGAGTGCGCGGGCAATTGCAACACGTTGCTGCTGTCCGCCTGAGAGTTCGCTAGGATTATGATGGATTCTGTCTGCTAATCCAACCGATACCAAAGCTTCTTTTGCAAGATTTGTTATATCTTGCCTGTCAGAATAAATTAACGGAAGTTCCACATTTTCCAAAGCGTTTGTTCTAGCCAGTAAATTGAAAGATTGAAACACAAACCCAATTTTTTGATTCCGTACTTTCGCTAACTCCTCGTCGTCAAGTTTACTCACCTCGGCTCCGTCAAGTGTTAATGAACCGTTTGTTGGTTTATCTAAGCAGCCGAGAATGTTCATCAATGTGGATTTGCCCGAGCCTGAAGCTCCCATTATAGCAACAAATTCTCCTCGTTGAATTTCAAGAGAGACATTATTGAGAGCTGCTACTTCCGCTCCCGCCCCCTTACTATAAAGTTTAGAAATATTAGTTGCTTGAATTATTGTATTGTTCATAATTTTTTCCTTTTAGAAAATTTTTTGTTTGTGATTTCTTTTAATATCATTATTGTTCTTGACCGGTTTGTGTAAGTTCAAACATCTTTGTAACCATTGGTTCATCTTCCTTAATTATTTTTTTAATTTTAAGAACGACTGTTTATTGATCACTTGATCGTTATTCGTTTTACCGATTTATAGTAAATACCAAAATACCCCAGCGCATCGTTCGAAAAATTTCCTTTAGGATTGAATGGAGTAGGCGCCGAGAATCCTCTGCCTTCAATATTGTTC
>Ga0209211_10007478_pt1 | contig 15307 bp, 19 predicted proteins | sample RifGroA2_FD_183992 | JGI IMG/M metagenome (GOLD analysis project Ga0209211, IMG submission 183992) | Groundwater microbial communities from Rifle, Colorado, USA - Groundwater A2 (SPAdes) (version 2) | ecosystem: Environmental > Aquatic > Deep subsurface > Groundwater | place: Rifle, Colorado... | reverse complement strand
TTTGTTTTGGATTCCTTATCAGAACCCTATTCAATACCAGGTGAGGTCATCTTGCAATTTCAACTAGCTTTAGCATTCATCCAAAACTATTTTTGCGCTTCTTTAATTTGTTCCATCATCGGCAATACAACTGACTCTTTGGAAGGAGATTTTTTAAGAAGCAAATTCAAGCTTTCCAGAGCATTATCGGTTTGCCCCAAAACGGCGAAACATTGAGCGCGATAAAATAAAACATCATCCATGTAAGTGTAATCGGGATATAAACGAAAAATGGTTTCAAAATCTTTCAACGCTTGTTCCACATGTCCCATCGACTTAAGCCTTCGTCCGTGCATTAAAAGAAGATCGGCTGCCTGGTCGTCGGATTCCAGTACGCTTGTACCTTCTAAAGCCACGGACACCGGCTGAATTAATCCGCTCTGCCTGTTTTCAAAAGAGGGAACCTCAAAATGAGGCACTTGGGTGGGCACAACGTACGAAAGAGATGAAAAATTTTTCTGAGCAACAAGAGCCCCTGAATCAGAGTTTTGTAAAGAGGGCATCATCAAGGAAACAACACCCACCACAAGCATAACTACAACCATGGAAGGCGCCCAATTCCATGATAGGGATAAAACTGCTTTTATTTGCCGCTTCAACAAAGTGGCCAAACCAGATTTGACAACACCTTGCTTGGCTGCTTCTTGTAAAATAAAATAACTCACTTTGTCTGAAGGAATATGTTTTGGCAAAGTTGAAAACACGCTCCGAACCTGGGCTAATTCACCGATTAAAGACTGACAGGAAAGACATGAGGAAAGATGAGAAGATTTTGAAAAATCGTTATTTTCTATATACTTATCTATTTCTACTAAAAAGTCTTGGCAATTCATAAACTTACTTGCACCTCGTTTTAAGTGTGGTTATCAACGTCTTTAATTTTATAAGGATTTAAAATATTCATTTTTTTGAGTTCATCCCTTAAAGAAATAAGGGCATAACGCATCCGGCTTTTAACCGTATTGACCGAGGATCCTACAATTTCAGCTATTTCTTCAAACGAAAAGCCCTGCTTTTCACGAAGTAAAAAAACTTCCCGCTGATCCGGATTGATGTCGTTTAAAACCTTTTCCAATTTTTGGTTTAGGTTCATGGCCGAAGCATTAAGCGCCGTATCAGCCTGGGCGTCCGGGATACGTTCTTCAAGTGAAAGCCCCTCGTTTTCATGGTTGTTTTCTTTTTCGGAAAGAGAAGTTGTTTTACGAAATTTCTGCTTGCGACTTTGGTCAATGCAATAATTACGCGCCATGGTGTAAAGCCAAGTGGTAAATTTTGCCGTGGGGACATACGAGTGGCTGGCACGAACCACTTTTAAGAAAACTTCTTGGATGGCTTCATCGGCACTTTGGGTTTGGTTCAAAAACCGGTATAAAAAATTGTAAACTCCCACCTTATGCCTGGAAAACAAGATTTCAAAAGCGCAAGTGTCCCCTTGTTTAAAGCGCAACATCAAGGCCTCATCTGAAAATGTCTCATATTGGATGGACATCAAATTTTCTCACTTAGTTAGGAGGATAAGGTTTCAAATGAAACACCTACGTTCAAGCCAAAATCCATGTGCCTTCTCTTAGCATCGCGAACGCATTCATTTGTTTCACAAAGCCTTACCATTTCAACAAGAGGATTTTCATGAAGATTGGAAACCAAAAGACGAACAGCATTACGCCATTCAAAACGGTCAGGAAGAATATCAGTAAAGGAAATCATGAAATCAGGGATCTTTTTCTTGCGTACGACCAATAAAAGTCTGTTGATAATTTCAGGTATTTTCCCCTGATTAAAATCTCTTTTACTTCCCATGCCAACAACAAGGATTTCCTTTGCCTTAAGCCGGCCTTCAGTGGGCATCAGAAGAGTCTCTCCTTCATGGCCTTCAAAACGATTTTTAATAATGACGCGGGAAAGCCGCCCATTCAGGCGCCAATCAAGGAGAGCCGCATGCCCCACAAGGGGCTTTATATCGGCAAAAACAGACACAACAGCACACTGGGTTGGCTGTTTATCAAAAGGTTTGGCTGTAAAAGAAACATGAAGCACAGGTTTAATGGGTTCTATTTTTTATCCTTGGCGATTTTATCGAGAATACCGTTAATAAAGCTAGCACTTTCCTCTGTCCCAAATTTTTTGGCAATTTCAACAGCCTCGTTAATGGTAACAGAGGAAGGAATATCTTCCAGATAAACAAGTTCAAAAGCCGCCTGTCTTAATAAATTTCGATCAACGCTCGCCATACGCGAAAGCTTCCAGTTTGTGGAAACACTTTCGATGAGCATATCCAATTCCTTAAGATTACGTAGCGTGCCTTCAAGCAATTTCTCGGAAAATTGGCAAACCTCATCGGGCACCGGATTTTCTTCCCAATAATACGATAAAATTTCTTTGAGCTTTTGTCCCGAACATTCAAGTTGGTACAAAACCTGAAGAGCTAATTCCCTGGCTTTTCGTCGGTTACCCATTGTCCCCTCCCCCCAACAACCCAATCATCTCCAAGACGGCCTGCGTGGCTTCCCGGCCCTTGTTGTGTTCGTTATCCAACGAACGGGCGATGGCCTGTTCTTCATCATTTGTTGTTAACACGCCAAACCCCACGGGAATACCCGTTTTTAAATTAACCTTCATTAAGCCATAACTTACTGCCTGACAAATATACTCAAAATGGGCTGTTTGGCCACGAATAACAGCCCCCAAACAAATAATTCCATCGTAGTTCTTTTTAGAGTTCAATTTTAAAGCCGCCAAAGGCATTTCAAAGGCACCGGGAACACGGATAATATCCGGTTCATTTTTAAAACCCAATTCTTTAAGAAATTTCACGGCACCCTCTTTAAGCCCCTGGCACACCGTTTCGTTAAAACGACTCACAATAAGAAGAAGGCGGGGCTCTTTCTTAAAACTTTTGGCATTTAATATTTTTGAAGGAGATAACTTCATAAATAAGTTGCTAGTTGCAGTAACTAGATACTGTTTTTTATATTTCTTTCAACAAATGCCCCATTTTCTCTCGTTTGGTTTTAAGATAAGGCGCATTGTGATCCGAAGGACTTATTTCAAGCGGCACCCGTTCCACCATTTCCAAACCATAACCTTCAAGGCCCACAATTTTCCGTGGATTATTGGTCATCAATCTCATTTTACTGATCCCAACTTGAACTAATATTTGGGCCCCAATGCCATAGTCACGAAGATCCGGCTTAAATCCCAGTTTTTTGTTGGCTTCAACGGTATCCAAACCTTCATCCTGCAACTGATAGGCTTTTAGTTTGTTGATAAGCCCGATTCCCCTTCCTTCTTGACGAATATAAAGGACAACTCCCTTTCCTTCCTTGCCAACCTTACGAAGCGCCGCCTGAAGTTGGGGGCCACAATCACAACGCAGCGACCCAAAAATATCGCCTGTCAAACATTCCGAATGGACACGAACCAAGGTTGGTTCATCGGGCTTAATATCGCCCATGATCATGGCAATGTGATGATAGGAGTCAACCAAATTTGAAAAAACCTTGATTTGAAAAGTGCCATAGTCGGTGGGAATCTGGGCCTGTGATTCAAGATGCACAAGGCTTTCATAGCGCAATCGATACTTGATAATATCGGCAATGGTTACCAAATGCAGATCGTGCTCTTTGGCAAATGTTTCAAGGTCGGGCCTTCTGGCCATGGTGCCATCTTCGTTCAAAATTTCACAGATAACACCATAAGGTTCCAACCCGGCCAAGCGCGCCAAATCAACGGACCCCTCCGTTTGTCCCGAACGCACCAACACGCCACCCGGCTTGGCCCGCAGTGGAAAAATATGCCCGGGACGCACAATATCATGGGGAGTGGCTTGGTCACGAATAGCCGCCAAAATAGTATGGGCACGATCATGGGCTGAAATACCCGTGGTCACCCCGTGCCTGGCTTCAATAGAAACAGTAAAACCGGTTTGAAACGGGCTTTCGTTTTCGGCAACCATCATGGGCAGTTTGAGCGATTCAATTTTTTCAGTAGTAAGTGTAAGGCAAATCAGACCACGACCATACTTGGCCATGAAGTTGATCATATCCGGAGTCACTTTTTCAGCAGCGAAACAAAGATCTCCCTCGTTTTCGCGGTCTTCGTCATCCATTAAAATGACCATGCGACCGGCCTTAATTTCATCTAATGCCTTCTCTACACGCTTGTAGGCTTCATTTAAATTTTTAAAATCCATTGGCCATCCCCCCTACCACCCTTTTCCTTTTAAAATCAACCCCTGAACATATTTTGCCAAAATGTCAGCTTCTAAGTTAACGAAATCCCCTGCTTTTTTTTGATGAAGAGAGGTATAAGTTTCGGTATGAGGAATAATGGAAACCTTAAAGGAAGTCTTTTCAAGATTATATAAAGTAAGACTTATTCCATCGACAGCCACGGATCCTTTTTCCACCATATAAGGTCTTAAATCTTGGGGGAAACTTACAATCATTATCAGCGAAGATTTAAGGCGTTTTAACGAGATTATTTTCCCCACGGCATCCACATGGCCCAAAACGAAATGACCTCCCAAATGATCACCAGCCCTTAAACTACGCTCTAAATTAACCTTACTTCCTTTTTTTAATTGGCCCAAATTTGTTTTTTGGAGTGTTTCTTCAGACAAATCAAAAACAAGGCGACCCTCTTTTTTAGAAACAACCGTTAGACAACAGCCATTGACCGCCACACTCTCCCCCAAAGATATTTTATGAAATCGTGCCTGAAGGGTTAGTTTTTTTCCTTCTAAAGAAGAAACAACACCTGTTTTTTCAATAATACCGGTAAACATTTTTACCCACCTTTTTTTTCATCAAGATAAACTTTTTGTCCACACCCAACCGCCGAAAACCGACTACCCTCCATCGATCCCTAATTTCTTTCCAGCTCTTCATGGCAGATATGGCATCCGGCCCCAGAATTTTTGGAGATACGTAAAGCACCATTTCATCGCACAATCCATTTTTTAAAAAAGACTGCCATACGATGGGTCCTCCTTCGACCAAAAGGGAACTTATTTCATGGGTGGCCATACAGCCAAGCAAATCTTTTAAAGGAATTTTTGTCGAACCGGGAAAAAACCAGACAGAGGCTCCTTTTTTTTCATACAAGGACCCTCTCTTTTTCGAGCTTTTAAGAGCTCCCAAAAAAACAGCCCCTCGATTTTTTCTGAAAATTTGGGAACAAAGTGGGGTTCGCAAATGAGAATCAAGGACAAACCGAGCCGGTTGCCGATTCCTTTTTACTCCACGAACAGTAAGCTTGGGGTTGTCACAAAGAACCGTGTTCACTCCTACCAAAATGGCATCAAGCTTTGACCTCAAAACATGGGCTTCTTTTCTGGCTTGCTTCCCTGTGATCCAAAAAACCTTCCTCTTTTTTGTTTTTTTAGAAAATCCGATTTTCCCATCCTGACTTAAGGCCATTTTCAAAACAACATAGGGTCTCTTTTTTGTGATCCAGGTAATAAAAATCCTGTTTAAAAACAAAGCCTCTTCCTTTAAAACATCCTCTACAACTTCAATGCCCGCTTTACGTAACAATCGTATGGATTTTCCTGCAACAAGGGGATTGGGGTCCCGATGAGCAACAACCACTTTTTTGATCCCACTTTCAATAATGCGATGAACACAGGGAGGGGTTCGCCCCACATGGCAGCATGGTTCCAAATTACAATAAAGTGTAGTTCCCTGTGCCTTGAATTTTATTTTTTGAAGAGCCTCTATCTCTGCATGTGCCCCCCCCAGATGATGATGGTACCCTTCGGCCAAGATCCGATTATTTTTTACAATAACACTTCCCACCATCGGGTTTGGAGAAACCTGCCCGCTTCCTTTGGAAGCCAAGTCAAGACAGCGGGACATGAATTTAGAATCTTGTTTGGATATTGAACTATGCAAATACTGCGTCGCTCGTTACTCGTCGCTCGTCGCTCGTGGGAATCCCCCCGTATTACGAGTAACGAGCCACTCGAGCTCTCGAGTGACGAACAGCTAGCAACGAGCAACTATTTATTTTCTTGCTTCAACAGGGATTGAATCTCGTTCATGAACTCGTTGACATCCTTAAAAGACCGATAAACAGAAGCAAAACGAACATAGGCCACAGCATCCACTGAATGCAAGGCCCGCATGAGCATTTCTCCTATTTGGGAGGAAGAAACTTCTTTATCTCCTTTTTCTTGGAGTTCACGTTCAATATCATCCACAATTTTTTCAATGGTTTCGGTGGGAACGGGTCTTTTTTCACAAGCTTTTTTCAAGCCATGAAGAACTTTTAAGCGGTCAAAGACTTCCCTACGCCCGTCTTTTTTGACAACCATGGGAAGGATTTCTTCAACGCGTTCATAAGTGGTAAAACGTTTATGGCAGGATTCACATTCGCGACGCCGGCGAATGATATCATCGGCACCCGAAAGCCGGGAATCGATTACTTTATCTTCGGCAAAATTACAGAAGGGGCATTTCACTCGAAAGAAAAGAATCCAGGATTCAGAATACAGAAGGCAGAATACATCATATTCTTTTTCCTTAACTGACTACTGAATTCTTAAGAATTATCGATATAATGGAAACTTCTTGGCCAATTCTTCAACCTGATGTCTGACGCGATCGATTTTTGTTTCATTTTTTGAATCTTCAATGACATCGGCCATCCATGTCGCAATAAGCTTCATCTCGGCCTCTTTAAGGCCTTTGGTAGTAAGTGCGGGTGTCCCCACACGAATTCCACTTGTCACAAAAGGAGATCTTGTTTCCTTGGGCACGGTATTTTTATTGACGGTAATCCCGGCACGCCCCAAAGCTTCTTCAGCTTCTTTTCCAGAAATATTCTTGTTGGTAAGATCAACCAAAATGAGATGGTTATCTGTACCGCCTGTCACCAAAGAAAAATCGCGCTCCAAAAATACGGAAGCCAAACTCTGGGCATTTTTAATCACCTGGGCACAATAATCTTTAAATGAAGGCTCCAAAGCTTCCTTAAAAGCAACGGCTTTGGCTGCAATCACATGCATCAGGGGCCCACCTTGAATGCCCGGAAAAATTTTCTTGTTTAAATCCTGGGCAAATTCTTCGCGGCATAAAATAAGACCGCCCCTTGGGCCCCGCAGGGTTTTATGCGTGGTTGAAGTAACAAATTCACAATAGGGAATGGGGTTGGGATGCAAGCCACTGGCCACCAAACCGGCCGGATGGGCAATATCGGCCATGATCTTCGCCCCCACTTCATCGGCAATTTCCCTGAAAATCTTGAAATCAATTTTTCGTGGATAAGCCGAGGCCCCGCATACAATAAGCTTTGGCTTATGCTCCTTGGCCAACGAACGAATGCGATCATAATCAAGCAAACCCGTATCCGGATTTAATCCATAAGAAACAATTTTGTAGAGTTGCCCGGAAAAATTTACCGGAGAACCGTGTGTGAGATGCCCCCCTTCAGAGAGGCTCTGCCCCATCACCACATCACCGGGTTTGCACACAGTCATGTAGACCGCCATATTGGCCTGGCTGCCACTGTGGGGCTGCACATTGGCGTGGCTGGCACCAAAAAGTTTTTTAACACGCTGGGTGGCCAGATCTTCGGCTATATCAACATATTCGCAACCGCCATAATAGCGCTTGTGAGGGTACCCTTCGGCATATTTGTTGGTAAGCACCGAACCCAAAGCTTCCAGCACGGCTTGGGAAACAAAATTTTCAGAGGCGATCATTTCAAGATGATATTCTTGGCGATCGATTTCTTTTTGAATCGAAGCGTAAATTTCCGGATCGTATTGTTGGAGATTTCTGGTCATGTTTCAAACTCGTGAATTTTCTTCACCCTGTCCTCGTGTCTTCCCCCTTCAAAGGGGGTATTCAAAAAAACTTCCAGGAGTTCTATGGCCAAACCTTCGCCTACCACACGGGCCCCAAGGCAAAGAATGTTCAAATTATTATGCTGCCTGGCCATTTTGGCTGAAAATACATCGTTAATCGCTGCCGCCCTCACCCCCTTGAATTTGTTGGCTGTAATGGCCATACCAATGCCCGTACCGCATACAAGAACACCCTTTTGGGCCTGACCCTGGGAAACTTTTTGGGCCACCAACCCGGCAAAATCAGGATAGTCAACGCTGGATTGGGAAGGGCATCCCAAATCATCCACCAAGAACTTGTTTTGAGTTAAGTGTTCAACAAGAAATTTTTTTAGCTGGAAACCGGCATGATCGGAGGCAATGACAATGGTCTTTTTCATGATTACTGGGTTTTTTGAACAACGTAATCAATGGCATCCTGCACTTTGAGGATTTTTTCAGCATCTTCGTCAGGAATTTCGAGATCAAACTCCTCTTCCATGGCCATGATCAATTCAACAATGTCCAAGGAATCGGCTCCAAGGTCATCAAGAAATGATGCCTCATTCCGGATATCTTCTTCTCTCAGGCTAAGCTGTTCAGCCACGATCTCCTTGATTTTTGCTTCAATAACGGAGGAACGATTTCTCATAACTTAGGGTACATCCCTTAGAGTTTTTAAACTTGATCCATCTTGATAACTTCTTTATCTGCATAATAACCACAATGGATACACACACGATGCGGGAGCTTGGGCTCACCACAACGAGAACATTTGGCCAGACTTGCCTGGGCCACTTGTTGCGCCAAATGGGAACGTCGCATGCCTTTTTTGGACTTTGAAACTCTTCTTTTAGGAACTGCCATAAAACACCTCTTTTGCTTTTAATAAAGTGGATCGTCTCTACTATTTCGCCTTGGTGGGTGTCAATGCTTCATTTGGGAGAACCTTTTAAGGTTTTCAAGGCCGCCCAAGGGGCGTTTGCTATATCTTTTGGGGCACAAAGACAAGCGACCTCATTCAGATTTTGTCCACACTGTGCGCACAAACCCTTGCAGTTTTCACTACAAGTAAAAACAGGGGGCAAAGCCAATACCACTTGCTCCCCAACAATATCACTTAAATTAATTTCATGCCCATCATAAAAACTGAAATCAAGATCATCGGCGTTCAGTTCCAACTCTTCTTGTTTTGATTGAAAGGATGGCTCCTCATCCGAATGATACTGGGGTGTTAAATTCATGTTCAAGGGGATATCCAAGGAAAAAGGAAATTCCTTCAAACAACGGTGGCAGGAAGACTTAAACACCAGATTCAAAGAGCCATCCAGGTGGATATTATCATTCACCTTGCCAATCCGAAGAGAGCCTGCATATTTTTCAGGAATCAGATTTTCACGCATCAGGACATTTTTGACCATGTCGGCTACCCAGCTTGTTTTGTCATCAAGCTTCAAATCAAGCCCTGCCCCGGGAATACTTTCAATGGCGAGTTTCATCATTAATTGGCTTTCTTAAAAATGAGCAACTTAAGCAAGCAAATTTTTTTCCTAATTTCGTCTGGGCAAAACCACTTTCTTTAAGGCTTCCACAAACCCAAGGTAAACAACAACGGGGTCTCCCTCTTCTTCCATTTCATCAGAATAAAGGCGACGAATCGCTTCCTTGGGAAGCTTGTTTTGAAGAAGCCCATAAAACATCTTTTCGCCCAAAAAATACCCCAGAGCCTGGGTCAATGACAAAAAAAGATCGACAGAAAAATGGGCAATGCGCGGGGCCAAAAAGGGATCTCCCTTCAACACTTTTTCCTCATGTTCCAAAAAAAGCCTGGCAGTTTCAAATTCGAGAAGCCGGCCTCCTTTTAAGGAAGTGGAATGAAGGTACGTTACAAGACTCCGACAATCTACCGGGCGAAGACATTTTCTCTTTGGGTTTATAATTTTCGAACCAAAAAAACCCAGGGCTTCATACAAAATAGCGGCATAAAAGGAGTCTTGCATCACCCTGGGGAATTCTTCCCCTAGGCACAAATGCCGCAAGACATGGGCCGCCTCCTCGGCGGCATGATTGACTGAAACATTGGCCAGATAAACATATTTCTTTTTGGGGATGTAATAGCTTTGCGATTTGGCGATCTGGCGCTTGATTTCCTTAAGTTCAGAAAAAGAAAAAATTTTGTCTTCCTTAAGACGTTTAAGGAAACTCAAATCTCCGCAAGTAAAAATTTCGATATCCTCTTTTTGGGGCGGCGTCTTTATTTCCAAAAACTGGGCAATCTTGTCCAAATAAGTCAAAAAACTATGTTTGGCATCGGCGTAATCAAGCGTATCCTCCTCATGTTCCAGCCAATTCAAATAGGATTGTTGTGCAATCACAGGGGGGGTATGCATGCGACAAAATTCATTATCAGATATTTTAACGACGTTGATCTTGTCTTCCATCTCGTGAGCGGCAAGTTTCCAATAAATGGCATCACTATTCTGGTGCAAAATTATAAAATTCTGTTTTTTATTTTTCTTCCTGAAAATTTTTGTCACTTCCAGGGGCAAATGACGCTTGGCAATGTGCAGATCCCCTACAAACACAACCATCTTCTTGTTTGGGAACATTTCACTTAAGGCAACAATGCGACGAGCCATCCAGATATCTCTTCTGTAAAGATTGGAAGCAACATCCGGATTGGCTTCCAAACCATACACTCCCAGCTTATGATATTTTGAAAAATCAAAAAGGGGTTTAAAATTGGCCCATAAATCAAAGAACCACTGTTCTTTAAAACTGATCTTTTTTAAAAATGTTTTTTCGGAAATTCTGTCTTTCAAAAATCTCTCCAGATCATTTTGATGGTCTGAGCGGATCACCTCAAAAGCCAGGATAAAATCCTTCGTCTTTAAAACCAGCTCCCTTAATAAACGCAACAAAGACCTTTGGGATTGATTTAAGGTGTGAAAATCACCCACATAAATGATGTCAGCCTTCATCACCGAGGCCATCATTTCTTCATGGGAGGAAACGCTCTTGAAATGCCTGACCGACTTTAGATAATCGGCTTCGTATTGCCTGAAATTTTTATCTTCGTGAGAAACCAGCTCCTCAATGATTTTTTTATTTTGAAGGTATGTTTTTTTGTGGAAAGAAATGAGTTCTGCACGGGGGGATGTCTGTGCCATACCTTGTTTTATACGTCAAAAGCCCAAGGGCCACCAAGGAAAAATTCTTATAACCGTCATTCCCGAGAGCCTTTGTCGGGAATCCAATACTGCTCACATAGTGGATCCCCGACAAATTCATTCGGGGATGACTAGGCTGCAAAAAGTAGTAAGTTATTAACTTTTTTAATTAAACCGATCGTAGAAAAAGAAAGTGGTGATGGCACTGCTTGTAAGTGAGTTAAATAAAGTGATGGCTTTTGTAAAAGTAATGGCCTTATCAGGAACTATAATCGTATCCCCAGGATTGATTTGAGCATGTTTTTTAGGTTTAAATCTTTTTCCTTCATGGTTAATAATTTGTAAGTTATTCAAACTAGCCTGATGGGTAGCACCCGCCTGACTCACATAGGTTTGTATTTCAGCACCTGGCTGAAAATCAAAGGGTCCGGGCATAGCTACAGCGCCTATCACGTAAACGCTCTCATTAGTCGTTGGATAAAAAATATTATCTCCTGGAATACGTTTCATATTGTAATCAAACTTGTTCTTGGTCAGCAAAATATGGGGGGCAACTAACACATCTCCTTTTTGTAATTTGAAATTTTTCAAATTATTATCACCTTCTTTTATTTCTATAATTCTTTTTTCTCCACTTTGAGAATAGCGAATAACACGAATAGGTTCAGCCTCGGCATGCCCCACAGTGAATCCTCCCGCCATTTTTATGGCCTCGCTCACACCAACCTCATTATCAATCTCGTAAAAACCGGGTCTGGCTACCGGGCCTTCAATTTCAATTTCCCCTTTTTTTAAAGGGACAAAAACAACATCATTTTCAATCAAATAAGGATTATTTTTTAAACTCCCCTGATATTTATAAGAAAACAGATTCACTATTTGGGTTGAATTATTGCGTTTCAGTTCTATTTTTGTCTCAGATCCATTAAATAAAATTTCACCAGCATATTTAACAGCATCAGTCACCCTATCCGAAGGGAAAACTTTATACACACCTGGCCTCTTTACTTGCCCTAAAACATGTACATTATAATAAGCATTATCTGCCCCACCAGGGATGGGAGTTGGCAGAGGGGAAACGGGCAAGGGATCAATACGGTCGATATCGTTTTTTTGAAAACTCCTTACATTAGACGAGCTTACATTCCTTTCAGATATTTTCTTTTTCAGGAGTTCATTCATATCTTGAGCTAAAACAAGGAAAGAAAAACTAACAAAAAGACTTGTTAATAAAGAAAAAATAAAAATTTTCTTCAAATAAAATTGCTTCATGAATGGGGGCTTATATATTTTTTGTTTTCACGGAGCAATGAAAAACTCATATCAGAAACAGATATTTTTTATTGCCCTTTCTTTGTCACTTCATTATACGGGTCGTCCACCATGAAAATTTGCATTATTGGAACAGGTTATGTGGGCTTGGTCACCGGCACCTGCTTTGCTGAAGCGGGCAATGACGTTATTTGCGTTGATGTTGATCCCATCAAAATTGACAAGTTAAATCAGGGCATTATTCCCATTTTTGAACTAGGACTTGAACCCATGGTTGGTTTCAATCAAAAAGAAAAACGCCTTCAGTTTACAACCCACCTTGAAAAAGCCGTGAATGAATCTGACATTTGTTTCATTGCCGTGGGAACTCCCCCCAATGAAGATGGTTCGGCTGATCTCACCCATGTGATCGATGTCGCCAAAAACATCATCCGCCTTGCCAAAAAAGAGATCATGGTTGGCACAAAAAGCACCGTTCCCGTTGGGACTGGAGACATGATTGAAGAACTTTTCAAAAAAGAGTTCAAATATCCGTTTACCGTTTTTTCAAATCCAGAATTTTTAAAAGAAGGGGATGCCATCAACGATTTCATGAAGCCCGACCGCGTTGTGGTGGGCGTCAACAATCCTCACATCCTTCCCCTTCTTCAAGAACTCTATGCCCCCTTCACTCGTCAACGAGACCGGCTTATTGTGATGAATCGCCGCAGTGCCGAGCTGACCAAATATGCTGCCAACGCCATGCTGGCCACGCGTATTTCTTTCATGAATGAAATGGCTAATTTATGTGAAAAAGTGGGGGCTAATATTAGTGATGTCCGCATGGGGATCGGCAGCGACCCACGGATCGGTTCTGCATTTCTTTTTCCTGGTATTGGATATGGTGGGTCCTGTTTTCCCAAGGACGTTAAGGCTATTCTAAAAACGGCCTTAGATGCCCGTGTCAATCTTTCTGTGATTCAAGCTGTAGAAGAAGCCAACAAGAAACAAAAAACCATCCTGGTCGAAAAAATGGAAAAATACTTTGGGCCTGGCAAACTCAAGGGTCTTAAAATTGCCTTCTGGGGTTTGGCTTTTAAAGCCAAAACAGATGACATCCGCGAATCGTCCGCCCTCACTCTTGTGGAAGCCCTCCTTCAAAAAGGAGTAGAAATACATGCCTTTGACCCCCAAGCAACAGACAATGTCAAAAAAATTTACGGGGATAAAATTGTTTATTGCAAGACCAATTATGACTGCTTAAATCAAGCCAGCGCACTTGTGGTGGCGACTGACTGGAATGAATTTAGAAGCCCTAATTATGAAAAAATGAAAAAACTCATGAAAACTCAGGTTATTTTCGATGGAAGAAACGTTTTAAACAAAACCCATCTTGAAAAACTGGGCTTTGTATATTATGGGGTGGGCCTGTAAAAGGGAGTTATTGTCATGAATCAATGGTATGTCGTCAAAACCAAGCCGCATCGGGAAGATGATGTAACCAAGCTTTTTAGCTTGGCCCAATTTGAAGCTTTTAATCCAAAAATTCGAAGTGTGTTTTATAGGGGAACACTCTCTCATTTTAGAATGGTTCCACTCTTTCCCTCTTATATCTTTCTGAATATTGATTTTGCCAATGCCAATCTCATTCATTTGGTCAAATACACCCGCGGTGTCTCAAAAATACTTTGTTCCGATGGCAAACCCCACGCACTTGATGAAACAATTGTCACCACCATCAAATCACGCATCAAAGACAATGGACTTGTTGAATTTTCACCTTCACTGCAACCCGGGGATGAAATCGTCGTTAAAAAAGGAATGCTTAAAGATTTGATTGGTATTTTGGAAAAGCCTTGTTCAGCGGATGAACGAGTCATTGTTCTTTTGAAACTGGCTCACTACAATATGAAAGCTTCGCTCCATTGGACTGAGATTGAAAAAATTAGAGCAGCGTAGGTGGGTTATGGGTTATAAGATAAGACTGTACAGACTCCGGAAGTGAAACTGCATATTGCTCTGCCAAATTCTTCAAACCATTCCACGTTCCCACATCGGACCAGCCCGCATTAAAAGGAAATACTGAAACATTTTTGGATTTTTCCATGACCGCATAATCAACAGAAACACTGGGAACCCTTTCAAAGAAAGCCTGGATGCTCAGACCCGGACATGGTGAGCCTGTCGAACCATCCGCTCTCCCTTTTTGCTGAAGCAACGCAAACATTTCCGGACAATATACATTCAACTCTTCAAGAAAAAAAGAAGCCTTCCATACAAACATCCCACTATTCCAAAAATAATTTCCCGCCCGGAGGTAGCTCTGTGCTAATTCAATGGTGGGTTTTTCTACAAAAGAATTTACAGCATGAGCAAACAATCCCTGTTTTTTCGGAGACGCACAAATATATCCATAGTGGGGTGACGATTCAGTAGGGACAATCCCAAAAGTAATCAGTTTATTCTGCTGACCTGCAAAAGAAATAGCTTCCTGAAAAATTTCCCGGGCCCTGCCTGCATTTTCAATAAAATGATCCGACGGCAAAAAAAGAACAACCGCCTCAGGGTTTTGCTTAGCGATAAGAGCGCAAATATAAGCCATGGCCGGAGCGGTATTTTTCTTGAGGGGCTCTGCAATGATATTTTCTTTTGGCAATTGGGGTAATTGTGCTTGAACCAGAGATACGTAACGCAAATTTGTGGAAACAAAAATCCGAGATACTTCTGTTAACAAAGAAACACGGTCCCAAGTTTCCTGAAGCATGGAGCGATGTGGATTAACAATATTCATAAACTGCTTAGGCCTCTCAGGAGTACTTAAAGGAGCAAAACGGATACCCTCACCTCCCGCTAAAATCACGATGTAAGGTTTATTGTTCATATACTTTTTACCACTAGTGTCCGGTTAACAGTCGAATAAATTCAACTGGTTATAGGTTTCGTTCTTTGACATTATTTCAGGATCGCCCGCAAACACAATCTGGATGGGCTTTTTCTCAAAAATATTGACACTCAAAAT
>Ga0209211_10007476_pt1 | contig 15308 bp, 8 predicted proteins | sample RifGroA2_FD_183992 | JGI IMG/M metagenome (GOLD analysis project Ga0209211, IMG submission 183992) | Groundwater microbial communities from Rifle, Colorado, USA - Groundwater A2 (SPAdes) (version 2) | ecosystem: Environmental > Aquatic > Deep subsurface > Groundwater | place: Rifle, Colorado... | reverse complement strand
TGAATCCAAAGATTTTTGGTCTCCGGATTCAAAACCGATGCCCACTTGATAACAGCCGGCTTTTTTGGCCAAATCCAGAAATTCCTGGTCAACGCGGTCAACTCGCACGCCGTTGGCTAGGTTCCAAGGAACGCGGATATTTTCTTTTATCATTAGTTTGCAAATTTTTTTAGCGCGTTCAATATCCGTGGCAAATTGGTCGTCAATTATGCGGAATTCGCCGACGCCGTGTTTGATAAAATATTTCATTTCATCAACCACTCTTTCGGCTGATTTGGTTCTGAAAAATCTTTGAAAGATGTTTTTATTGCAAAAACTGCAGTTGCTGGGACAGCCGCGACTGGTTTCCATATGGAGCACAGGCGTGCCCCGGCTGACTAATCCCGAACAATGATAACGACGGATGTCGTAGAGCGAAATATCGGGCATTGGCAGAGAATCAAGATTTTTGATGAATCCGCGGGCCGAAGTGGATAATATTTTACCGCCATCCTTATAGAAAATTCCTTTTATCGCCGAAAGATTTTTGCCTTCAAGAATTTCTTTGAGCGTTTCTTCGCCTTCGCTCACGACAGCTATATTTATTTCCGTTTCCTCAAGGCTTTCTTTCGGCAGGGCGGTGGCGTGAGGCCCCCCGTAAATTATTTTTACTTCGTTTCCGAGTATTTCGCGCGCAATTTTGGCGATATCCTTTACTTCAAAAAACAAAGGCGTGGTTGAAGTAATGCCGATAAACCGCGGCTTTGCCGCTTCAAGAGTTTTCCTTAAAATGCCCCAGGGCTCTTTTTCTATGCCTAAATCCAATATGTCGGCTTTAAGGCCTTCTTGTTTTAATCGTCCGCCCAAAGACATAAAAGAAAGCAGAGGAAAAACCTGACGGAAAACGGAAACTTTTGTATTTTCGTAGGCGCCAAAAGCGGAAGGCGGATTGATGAAAAGAATATCAATGGGTTTTTGTGTTGAGTTAATGCTCATAAAAGAATTAAAGATTTAAAGGCCTGTTTCTTTTTTACAGATATCGTCAGCCGCTCTCCATTTCTTCTGGGTAAGCAGTTTTTTAATGCATGTTCTAGCAAGATTCGCTTCAACGGGAATTCCATTTTTAAATGCGCACATATCAATGTCTTTTTGGATGCATTCTTTATAGATTTTTTGTTTTTCATCAGGAGTCTTTTTTCCTTCCTTTAAGCCGCTTTTAATAGCCAAAATAACGATTGTCATAATCGCAATGCCCCAGAAAAATTTTTCCATTGTTTCTTTCTTTCTTGCGTTCAGCATATATTGCTAATCATACTTTGATTTTACTTTTCGTCAATTTTGATTTGACTTTTGTTCTTTTTTAAAGCATTATTAGAGTAATTTTAGTTAAGATATTATAACAATAATTATGGATATATTTGAGCAATTTATAGATACAAAAATTATTGAAATTCCTTTGAGCGGTTTCATTTTTAATCTTATTTTGGCGGCAATTTTGTCGTCTTTTTTGTCTTTATTCTATACGCGCTACGGCCATTCTTTGTCCAACAGAAAACTTTTCGCCAGGAACTTTGTGTTTCTTAGCGTGATTACAACGTTGGTTATCACCATTATTAAATCTTCGCTGGCTTTATCTCTTGGTTATGAAGCGTTTCGACGAAACGGCGGAGAATTTGGAAGCGTCGTTTCTGATAAAATACGAAGATTTTGAGAAACTCCGTCAAAGCAAGAAGGAATTAAGGCGATTGTCTCCCTCTGTTGAAATTAGTTTCGTGGATGAAAAAAGTTCATACTAAATCTAAAAATTGCAGATTAATATGCTTATCAAGGAAAAGAGATTGGAATATCCATTGGTTAAGTTTCTTATAGCTTGGTTTCTCCGTTTCTTCGGCAAAAAGAGGATTGTGTTGCTTGCTCTGTTATTTTTTGCGGTATTTATTTTTGGCGGTTTGAGTTATCGATTTTTAGTGAATTCAGGGACAGCCGACAAAATTATCAAACCAATGATTAGCCGCGGCTATCAATGGCCCTTAAATTATTTTAAGGGGATATTTTTTTCTGAAGTGGAAAAAATAACAATTGATGTTAATTTCGACGATTATCAAAAGATTTTACGAAAAAGAGATGAGGCTTTACGGCAACACCTTTTAGTCAATTCAGATGAAGATTATGTCCCTGCTGTAATCACTCATAATAATAAAAAATTTTCCGCCGACATCAGGCTAAAAGGAGATGCGACAGACCATATAATAGGCGATAAATGGTCTTTTCGGATAAAGACTAAAGGGAGCGACGCATTATTCGGAATGACACGGTTTTCAATTCAGGATCCGGAGAGGAGAAATTATCTTTATGAAAGGCTTTTTCATCAATTTTTAAAAAAAGAAGGAGTATCTTATTTAAGGTATGATTTTATTGACGTTACTTTAAATGGCAAACATCTCGGCATCTACGCTTTAGAGGAGTTTTTTTCCGAACAGACCCTTGCTAATAACAGATTGCCGAAGGGGCCAATTTTAAAATTTAATGAAGATTTCTTTTTTGCTTTAGTGCTGCGAACTCATGGCACTGATGCGCACGTAGAGGACCCAAGGGATGAAATTTATGTTTCAAATCCCATTGATGCGTTTGAGTCGTCTAAAATTCAAAGCGATTCTATCCTTTTCAGCCAATTTCAAACAGCCAAGAATCTTTTAGAAGCGCTTAGAAGCGGCGTTTTAACAACCAGCCAAGTATTTAATATAGAAAAACTTGCCAAGTTTTATGCCATTGTGGATTTAACTAATGCTTGGCACAGTACCGGCTGGACTAATACAAGATTATATTACAATCCCGCCACTTCTCTATTGGAGCCTATTGGCTATGATGCTTTTACCGGCGAAATAGATCCAATCACATATCTTATGGGCTATTCTAAGCCGAAAGATTTTGAGGATTCGATATATGATTTAAGATATACTCTTTTTAAAGATATGGAATTTTTTGAAGAGTATATAAAACAACTTCAAAGAATATCGCAATCGGGCTATCTCGAAGAATTTCTTGATGAAATAGACAAAGAATTAAAAAACAGCCTCTATACCATTTGGCGAGATAATCCCATGTATTCTTTTTCAACGAATGTCATCTATCAAAATCGGGAGTATATCAGAAATGCCTTAAATCCACTCGTTGGGATAAGGGCTTACTTAAAAGTATCCGCTCCCAAAATAATTGTTGAGGTTGCTAATATTCAACCTTTACCCGTTGTGTTTCAGGGCGAAATACTGCCGGGTCGGATTCCTAATACTCCACTTGTATTCCAAGATTTTGAACTGCAAGAATTGCCCAAGGTTTTGAATTACAGAATACTCGGTATAAGCACTGTTTATAACGCCGAGGTAATTCCGTGGACGGCCTTGGATCTAAATGAAATTGAGCAGATTAAAAAAAGACGAACACCTAACTATTATTCATTTGATTTTTTGTCAGTCGATTACACGGAGAAAACTATTTTGATAAGACCGGGGAATTGGAATTTGGTTCAGGATTTGATTATTCCGGAAGGTTTTACTTTGATTGCTGGCGCCTGGACACAAATTAATTTAAAAAATTCCTCAAGGATTATTTCCTATTCTCCGTTGAATTTTGTTGGCAGCGAAGAATCGCCGATAAAAATTACGTCTTCCGACAAAACAGGGAAAGGAATTTTGGTTTTGGCTTCGGGGAAAAGGTCTTACCTCAAAAACGTCATCATCAGCAATAGTTTAGTCACCTTTTATGAGTCGCCAATTTTTATTAGTCGCTCTCAATTTTTGGGCAATACCTCAGATGATGACACGGTGCATATTTTGCGTTCCGAATTTGAAATAAGCGATTCGCTGTTTAAAGACAATTTTTCCGACGGCTTGGATGTTGATTTCGGGCAGGGAAAAATCGTCCGGACGTCTTTTATAAACGTCGGTGGCGATGCTCTGGATTTTTCGGGTAGCAATATTAACATAGAGGATGTTTATATTAAGAACGCCGGTGATAAGGGCATCAGCGCAGGTGAAGACAGCCAGATTGAGATAGAGAATTTAGAGATTACCGATTCAAATATTTGTTTGGCGGCGAAAGATTTGTCCGAATTGACGGCGGATGACGTAACAATTGATAATTGCAAAACCGTCGGCATAACGGTGTTTCAAAAGAAGCCAGAATTCGGTCCCGGCATGGTGATTATTACTAACCTCCAGATTAAAAACACCTCACCGGAATTTTTAGTGGAAAAAGGTTCGTCTCTTAAGGTTGACGGCAAAGATATAAAAGCAGAGGAAATTAATTTAAAAGATAAATTTTATAACCAATAAGATGTCTGTAATGGATAACATATTTGATTTGACACGGGGTAATGAACCGCGATACGAAAGGAAGTTTTTTATTTCCAATTCAACTCTGTACGAAATCAAATCTTTAATTAAACTCCATCCCGTCTGCTTTAAAGAAGTGTTTCCCCAAAGGCGGGTGAATAATATATATCTTGATTCGTTTGGTTTGGAAAATTATCTGGACAATAAATTTTATTTATTGCAGTTAAGGGTAAGCTCGCTTAATAATTACTTTCGGCAATATTATGTTTCGGCGGATAAAAAATTCAGGCTGACTTTGGATTTTGACCTTTGTTTTTGCAAACCGGAAAAATTAATTGAGCGCGATAACTCTAACTGCATTTTGGAATTAAAATACGACTATGAATACGATGACGATGCCCGGAATGTTTCCGCCGAATTTCCCTTCAGAATGACAAAAAGCTCCAAGCATACAATGGGTATTGAAAAATTATCATAGCTCAATATTATGAAAGAAATTTTCACACCCTTTTTCCTAAACTGTTGTTTTCAAAAAATAAAAATTCCTCTTCTTTTTTTGGCAATACCTCTCGCAATATTATGGCCGGTTTTATTTGGCGGAAAGATTTTTACTGACATCGGAGCATTTTACACTCATTACCCTCTTTTTAAAATTTTTGGAGATTCTTTGCGCCAAGGCGAAGGGCTGGTTATTTGGATTTCCTCGTATTTAAGCGGTTTCTCGACTTATCTAAGCCAGCAGGGCGGATTACTTTCACCTCTCACTATTTTATTTTTCAGAATTTTTGATTTTCTAATGGCTTATCACTGGCTGATATTTTTTAATTTTTTTATTGCAGGTCTTGCTATGTATGCCTTGGCAAGAAATTTTTCTTTGTCAAAATTCGCTTCAATTATTTCGGCATTTGCTTATACTTTTTCTCATTTCAATATGTCTGTAAGCCAGATTCTTGTTTTCGCCAATTTATTTCCTGTTTTACCGCTCTTTTTTCTCGCGCTTTTCAAAATTAATAAAAGAGAAAAAGTATGGCTATATGCCGTTCTAGGAATTTTCATTTTAACGATTGGTTGGCTGGGAGCTTTTACGGAAATAGTTTTTTATATTGTTTTAGCCGGATTTTTTTTCGCGTTGTTTTTGGCATGGCGGTCAAAGCAACTAAGAATTGTCTGGTGGTTTTTGGCAATCTGTATTATTTCCGTTTTGCTGGCAAGTTCCTGGCTTTTGTCGGTTTTTGAATTTTCTGGATTGACCTCTAGAATTATCAATCTGACAAATGAGGAAATAATGTCCGGCGCTGTTTTGAGTGGAGATATTTTTAGAATTTTTTATCCCTATTTTGGAATCCCGTATTTACCGCTCGGTTTTTCAAATAATTTTGTTTTTGTGTATGTCGGTATTATTCCTTTGATATTCGGCTTTTTGTCTATTTTTATATTTAGGCGAGAAAAGTTTCTGCATTTTTTCGCGCCCCTGTTTTTGATAACTTTTTCTTTAACTTTGTCTTTTCTTCCCTTTTTTGATTGGCTCCATCATTTGCCTGTTTTTAGTTTATTCAGAGGCCCTTTTAAGTGGCTGCCTTTAGCCATCTTTTCTTGGGCGATTCTTGCCGGTTTTGGACTCGATTTTATAAGTGAGATTGCTAAACAAAAGAAATTCAAAGTTTTTATCAGGGGGTTGGAAATATTCGTAGTAGTTCTTGTTGCTTTGTCTATAATTGTTAATGTTATTTTTGTTTTTTTTCAAAGTCAACTTATTAGTTTAACTAAGTATTATTTTGAGAATTATCTTTTGCCTAAAAACGTATTAGTTCAACCGTGGTCTTTTTATCAGCCTCGCATTCAGACCATTCTTGGAAACTCTTTTTATAATATTTCTTTAAAAAACTATCATTTTTCTGTTTCTATAATATTTATTGTTATTGCGGGATTGATTTTTTCTTTGTATCAAAGAGGGAAGTTGGGACTCGCCAATTTTAAAAAATATGCGGTTCTGGCCGTTGTTTTAAATACAATTTTGATTTGGCAGGGTCATTATTTGTTGCAATCTAGTGATGTTGTTCGCGGGGCGCCGGCTACTGCGCAGTTTTTGCAAAGCCAAAAAATAGACCTGATTCCTTTCCGTGTTTCTTCGTTTTTACCAAGCTTCGCTCATTATGAGGATGTCTTTGGTATTAAATTGAACGACAGACAATCTCAAATAAGTCTTAATACCGCGCTTTTGTTTCCTAATACCAGTGCTTTTTTTAACATAGATTCCATTCTTGCCGAGGAAAATTTTATGACAAGGCGCCAAGAGGATATTTTAATCAAAACAGGCTTTGAGCATAAAGATTTTAGCGAGAGCGGCAAATTGATGACCAATCCGGAATTGTCTCTTACAGAAAAAATTTCAACTTTTTTCTCGCCACAAAACCGCAACTTGCTTTCAATGCTCAATGTCAAATATATTTTATCTTCTTTTGAATTACCGCCTCCTCTAAAAAAAGTTTTTGAAACCAATGTAACTAAATATGATGTGCCGGTTTATATCTATGAAAATCCTGATGTTTTGCCAAGAATTTATTTTGCTGACAAGCCAATGTATACTTTTGAGCAAGACGAGAAAAAAATTTTTGAAGAATTGCTCAAAATAGACAACTTTAAAGAAAAAACTTTAATAGAATGCAGTGAGCCGATTTGCTTGGCTGATTATCAAATTGGCAGCCAGTCGTCAGTAGCCAGTAGTCAGATAATTGTTGAAGAAATAAAGAACGGCTATCTGAAATTAAAAACAAAAACAGACAAACCCCGCTGGCTTGTTTATTCAGAGTCCAATCTACCCACCTGGGAAAGCCACATAGACGGCCAACTAACTAAAATCTATACTGCCAACTATATTTATCAGGCGGTATTTGTGCCGGAAGGAGAGCATGAGATTGAATTTAAGTATCCGGGAGTGTGGAGGCAGTATATCTACAGTCTTAAAAATTTGTTGAGAAAATGGTCAAATTAATCACTAATATTTTTTTCTTTCTTAAAAGCCGCGAAAAATTAAGCGCCTTTCTTCTGTATATCGGAGTAATTTCTTTGTTATACGCTCCGATAGTTTTTTTAGGCAGGTCTCTTCAAGCCCCCTTGTTTTATCAGAATATCGTAACCGAAGAAGGAGTGTACGGCTATCAAGGCAGAAAACCGATTAATAGTTTGAATGTTGATTTAACTAACGGGATTTTTGCCGACTTCCCAATTAATAAATTTATCGGAGACGCTTATAAAAAAGGCCAGTTGCCTTTGTGGAATCCTTATCAATCAGCCGGTCAGCCTTCAGCCGACTGGATCGGCGCAGGACCTTTTCACCCTTATAGAATTTTACAAAATGTTTCGCCGATAGGGGGGTATGATTTTTTTATGTTAGGCCGGTTATTAGTCGCCGGTTTTTTTACTTTTCTTTTTTTAAGACTTTTGAGCGTTTCTTGGTTAAGTTCTTTTCTCGGCGGACTGCTTTTTATGTTTTCGGGAAGTTTTACCGTTTTTATGCAGAACGAAGAAGCGGTAAATGTGGTTATGATGATTCCGGTATTGCTTTGGGCTATTGAAAGATTACTCGGCCGGTCTAATGGCCGCAATATAGTTTTATCGGCTGTTGTCTTCGCCCTGCTGCTTTTAGCCGGAACTCCGGGAGTGATTTTGTACACCTTGCTTTTAGGCGCGGCATATTTCGTTTTTAGAGTCATAACATTGAAAGCCGCTAAAATAAAAAATTTCTTCCTGATAGTTTTTGCTTTTATTTTAGGATTGGGATTTGCCGCTCCTTTCATTTTTCCATTTATAGAATTTTTAGGTAATACCATTAATTTGCGGGCGTTTCACGGCTTAATTGCTGCCCCCGTTGGTTCTTTTCTTGATGTGATCGGGCTTACTATCAGCCCGATTATGGCGGAGATTCCCAGTTTTTATAGAATTACTCACCCCGTTAATGGCCTTTGGGATTCTCTTGGGGGTTATACTGGCGCCTTTTCTGTTTATTTGGTTATTTCGGGCTGTTTAATAAGCATTATTTTCTTAAAAAGAAAAATCCGCCATCAATATATTTCTCTTTTTCTATTTTTTCTGGGATTTGGTTTGTTTATCATTCTCAAAAATTTCGGCCTTCCTCCTTTTAGTTGGCTCGGTTATCTTCCGTTTTTTAATATAGTTTCAAGCAGTCGTTGGTCCGGCCCTATCTGGGTTTTTTGTTTGACAATGGCCGGAGCTTTAGGTTTTGAATTTCTGAAGGAAGCAGGAGGGCGAATTTTTGAAGCCATCCAGCAATCAAAGAGATTGAAAACTTTTGCAGTTTCCGCATTGAGTTTAATCTCCTGCGCTTTACTGGCAGCGCCTCTCTATTTTTATCAGCAAAGCGACCGTCTCCTGGATTTTGATTCAGTGGCCAAAACGGCTTTTTTAGCGCGCTGGGAGCTTTTTACAACCAGCTGGCTTGCGTCTCTTTTGATATTGGCATTAGCCATTTATTTAACCCACTCTTTTCTTAAAAACCAAAATAAAGGCGCGCTCTACGGCTTATTCGGTCTTGCCTTGCTGGAACTTTGGTTGTGGGTTCCTCGCGGCTATGATTTCAGTTCAATGAGATTTAAATTCGGATTGTTTATTTTCGGCCTGATATTTATCCTCCCCGTCTTAATAAAAAGAAAATGGCCGTTGGTTTCAATAGGCAGCTCTATATTTTTTCTTCTTTATATTCTTTTAGATGTAATTGCCCCCTATGGTCTTCCTCAAAGATATAATACTTTTACCGAACCTCCCTATATAAGATATTTAAAGGAACAAAGCGGTTATTGGCGGGTAATGGGAGATACCTCGGCTTTGATGCCTAATTGGGCCAGCGCTTTTGAAATCTCGGATCTAAGGCATGTTGTCGAGACCGGAACAATATCTTGGTATCATTATTACAGAAAAAATAATTTGGATAATATCCATGGATATTTCGGAGTGCTTAGTCATTGGTTTACCGGCGGAAATTATGAAGATAAAAAAACAGAATCAGATCTTAAACACATTGAAATTAACAAGGATTTATGCCCTAGCTTGACTATTTCCAAGTTTTTGAATTTTGGCAAGCAGGATCATGTAGAAAATAAACTAAGGACATTTTTACCATTTTATTCGCTATTGGGAGTAAGATATATTTTAACCAGTGCTCCGGATATTAATGAAAATATTGAAAAAGACAATTCTTTTTATTTTCCCCAGATTTACAAAGGAGAGGTAAATATTTTTGAAAATCGTTCCGTTTTTCCCAGAGTATTTATTACTTACGATGCGGAATACGCCTCTTCATTTGGGGAGGCCCAAAGAATGCTTAGAAGAAAAGATTTTGATTTGAGGCGCAAAATTGTTTTGGAAGAAAAACTTCCTTCAGAAAATTATTTGGGCCGAGAAGGAGAGAATTCAACGTTTATTGCCGATTATAGTTATAACAAAGTAGTAATTAAAGCGGAAACCAAGGCGCCGGGCATTCTTGTTTTAAGCGATGTTTTTTATCCGGGCTGGAAAGCGGAAATTGACGGCAATCCGACTAAAATTTATCGGGTAGATGGTTTAATAAGGGGAGTTTATCTGCCGGCGGGAATTCACGAAGTTGTTTTCAGTTATTGGCCGCCGAGTTTTGCCAAGGGACTGGTGGTCGCTTTGCTGTCTTTTTTCGCTTGTTTGATTCTCGTAATTTTAAAATTTGAACAAAGACCCCGAAAAATCGCCGCCTTAATAATTATTTTTCTTTTAATAATTCCTTCTTTATATTTTTATTTTCAAAGTTTTCGGAATTTTATTTCTTCCTCTAAATTTAGAAGCGCAACCGAGATAAAAAAGCAAGAAGAATTGGGAACAGAAGAATTGGGAATAGAAGAATATAGCAAGAAACAGCGGTCCGAGGAAGATCGGCGGGCCGTCATAAACTTTATTTATGAGAACATTGAAGATTTTACCGCCTTTCAAGACACTCCTGATAAAAAGTGGGTTCCTGCTCAATTTTTGTTCCCCGAAGATTCATCGCAGAAGGTTTATGTCGCTCTCCGGTCCGAAAATGAAGAAATGGAGAGAAAAATTTTAATTTATATAGAGGAAGTCGAAGATATTTTCGGCCAGTCGCCACTCTCCCGTTTTATTAGAAATCCTCAATTATTAACGATAGACGGGAAGCCAGCGTTGATACGAGAATTGGAATACATGTTTTCAATCCCCGTAGCGCTGTACTCTCATTTTTATTTTTATGGAACAGAAAAGATAGGCGCAAAGATTTATATAGTTGCAGGATATTTTGAGAAGATAAATGACGAATGGGTTTTAAAAGAGGGCAATGATTTAGTGTCCGGCAGAGATTTGGTTTCTTATAAATATGACTGCGATAAGTTTGACTGGCTAAGGCAGTAAAATTGGAATAGTAGATTTACAGCCTTGAAAATTTGTTGAAAATAGACCACGATTAAGATAATGAAAATACTTTTGATTAATTTGCCGAGAGTTTTTGAGACCAGTGATTTCACGACGCCGGATTATTTTTTGCATGATTTTGTCAGATATCCTCCTTTGGGCCTTCTGGCTATTGCCGCCGATATCAGCCCCAAGCACAGCTTGGAAATTCTGGATACGGCCGTGAAAGATATGTCTTTGGAGCAGATTATTGATTATGTAACGGAGAAAAAGCCGGATGTTCTGGGAATTTCTGTCGTTACGCGCCGACTTTACGCCATGCATTGGATTACGAAGCGCTTAAAAGAAAAAATGCCCGAATTAAAAATTGTTGTCGGCGGCCCTCATGTGAATTATTTTCCCAGGGAAACGATGGAGTTGGGTTTTGTTGATTATGCCTTGACCGGCTTTTGCGAGAAATCATTTCCGCAGTTGATTGAAGCCATGGAAAGAGGAGAAAGGGCAGACGGCTTTAAAAAAATTCCGAACTTAAATTTTTTCCTGGACGGAAAAATATTCAGCAATCCGCCTGTCCCCGCGCCGATGATTTTAGACGAAACCCCTTTTCCCAAAAGAACTCTTATTAATCTTCAAGATTATTATACCGTTGCCGACAAAGAGCCGATGACTACATTATATACATCGCAGGGTTGCCCCAACCGATGCATTTACTGCGACGTTCAGGAAAAAATGTGGCATTACCGAACCGCCAAAAATGTGGTTGATGAATTTGAAGAAATCAGCCGCCTCGGCATAAAGATGATTTATGTGATGGACGACACTTTTAATATCAGCCGCCAGAGGGTAATTGATATTTGCGGTGAAATTATAAAGCGAGGTTTAAAAATTAAATGGTCCACGCGCGGCCGCGTTTTTCCTTTTGACGAAGAGATGGCCTCTTTATTCAAAAAATCCGGCGGGATTCGTTGGCATATTGGCGTGGAAACTCTTGACCCGGAAATACTAAAGTATATAAAAAAAGGCGTTACGATCCCGCAGGTGGAGAATTTTTTCAAGATTTGCCATAAATACGGCATAGAAACAATGGCTTATTTTATAATCGGATTCCCGATGGAAACAGCGGAATACCGTAAAAATCTTTTGAAGAATGTTTTAAAGCTGAAGCCGACTTATGTTTATTTCAACGTTCTTTGCCCGTTGCCCAAGACGGCTTATTATCAGTCTCTTTTGGAAGACGGCACTTTCAAAAAGGATTTTTGGGCTGGATTTGTTAAAAATCCCACCCCGGATTTTCAAATTCCTTATCCAAGAAGCGAGAAAGAACAAGAAGAATTGATTCAATTGTCTGATAATTACGGCCGGAAATTTTATTTTAGACCAATTTTTATCATCAGAGAAATATGGAGTTCATTATTTTATCCGAAGGCGCTATTTTATAAAATCCGCGCCGGCTTTGTCATGTTGTATAATATTTTCTTAAGAAGATTATCACGATATGCCGAATAGGGCGACCATTTTTTTATTGTTTGCGGCTGCTGTTCTGGCGATATTTTGGCCGATTATTTTTGGCGGGAAGATTTTCGGCGAAACAGCCACAATTAAAGTTCATTATCCTAATTTTTACTCTTTTGGCAATTTTCTTTCAGAAAAAAATGCCAATCCTTTGTGGCTTTCAAGCCACATCAGCGGTTTTCCGGTTTATTTAAGCCAGCAAGGCGGGCATTTACAGCCCCTGGTGATTTTATTTTTCAAAATTTTTGATTTTATCGCCGCTTATCACCTTTTGACTATTTTGAATTTTTTTCTCGCCGGCGTTTTAGTTTTCTGGTTTTGCCGTTTGATTGAAATTTCCAAAGCCGGTTCCATAATAGCCGGCTTTAGCTATGCGTTCTCTCATGCCATGATGTGGGCGGGTTCTATCTTGGTTTTCGCCAACCTTTTTCCGCTTATACCTTTGTTTTTTATTTGTATTTTAAAAATTTATGAGAACGATAAACGCCGGCTGTTTGCCTTATTGGCCGTCTTGGCGCTGACATTGGGCTGGCTGGGAGCTTTTACCGAGGGGGTGTTTTATCTTCTTGCGGTTGGTTTTATGTTTGCGCTGTTTCTGGATAGCAGTTCGGCCATTGCCTTTTTGCGGGTTTGGAGCCGGAGCCCCAAAGGAGAAACCTGCGGTTTCCCTATGGGGCAAACGGGCATACAAAGCGCTTGCCCCGTAGCATCCGAGCGAAGCGAGGATTGGTGCGGGGAGGGCGACATCCCAGAGCCCGCCTCGCTGGGGCGGGCGAAGAAAGCAAAAAGGCGTATAACCGAACTGCTCGCGAATTTCAAGGCAACGAAATGGTGTATCGCTATTGGCATCATTAGCCTCATCTTAGCCAGCCCGTGGTTTTTGCCGACGTTTAGTTTCGCAACCGCCTTGAGCAGCCGGGCTGGCGGCGTCAGCCAGGTTGAAGACGGAAATTATCTTGTCTTGAGCGATTTTATAAGGTTAGCGCATCCTTATTTTGACGTTCTTTACGGCAATTTTATACCGCTTTTGACAATTAATAATATGAGCGTGTTTTTATATGTTGGCATTCTACCTTTATTCCTGGGCATTGTATCGTTTTTGGCGCTTAAAAAAAGCGGCCATAAACTAATGTGGTTTTTTTCCGGCTTGTTCGTTTTTACTTTGGCGACAATGTTTAAGTATTCGCCTGTTTTTATCGCGCTTCACAAACTGCCGATTTTTAATATGTTCTACGGCTACTGGAAATGGATTTACATTATGATATTTTCTTGGGCGATTTTAGCCGGTTTTGGCTTGGACGCCTTGCCGGAGATAAAAGCGAGGCCAATTTTCAAAAAATTCATCAATGCTATAAAATACGCGACCGCAGGAATTATAGGATTTTTAACTGTTTTGAATTTATTTTTTATTTTTTTCAAAGAGCGGATTCTTGATTTTGCAGGTAAGTATTTTGAGAGCCGCCTCTATGTCAACGGCAATTTTATCCAGCCGTTGGATTATTATCTCAATCTTATTCTCCGCGCTTTTAACGAATTTTCTTATAATATTTCCTTTTTGAATCCTCGGTTCTTGTTTTCTATGATTTTTTTAACGCTGGGGTTCGGTTTATTCTGGTATTTTTTAAAAAACAAGATTGATTTTGAAAAATTCAAGAAAGCCGCCGTTTTGATAACGGCTCTTAATTTCATTATTTTATGGCAATGGTTTTATTTTTTATTGCCGCGTTCTTTTGCCGAAGATGCGCCAAAGACGGCAGTTTTTATGAAAGAGCAAACCAAAGAGCCATTCCGCCTTTTTAGATTTCTTCCGGGTTTTTCTCCTTATGTTTCAAGGTGGAATTTAGATATTTATGATTTAGAGGAAATGTTGAGGTACGACAAGGAAACTTTAGGCCCCAATTTAAATGTTTTGTTTGGCGCAGATTCCATCGCGGGCATTGAAAATTTTATGAGCCGGCGTTATTCGCGAATTTCCCTAAAGGCGGGTTCGGAATTTGTTGTGGCTGACGCCGACAAAAGATTGAATAATTTAAATATCCCCCTGGAAGAAAAAATCGCCATTTTTTCTTCTCTTCAAAATCTTAATCTTCTCTCAATGCTCAACGTCAAATATATCCTTTCTTCTTTTGAATTGCCGTCTTCTCTGAAAAAAGTCTTTGAAACTACCGCCACCAAATACAATATTCCCGTCTATATCTACGAAAATCCCAATGTTTTAGCGCGGGTTTATTTCGCCAAGGAAGCGGTTTACTCCGATGAAACCAGCGAAGAAAAGCTTTTCAATGAATTATTGGCTATAAATGATTTTAGAAAGGAAACTCTGATAGAATGCCAAGAGCCGCTTTGCCTCGCTGATTATCAAATTAGTAGCCAGTCGTCATCAGCCAGTAGTCAGATAATTGTTGAAGAACTCAAGAACGGCTACTTAAAACTCAAAACAAAAACAACAAATCCCGGATGGCTGGTTTATTCCGAGTCCAATCTGCCGACTTGGGAGGCACGGCTGAAGCCAATTTTCAATTTTCAATTTTCAATTTTCAATGAAAATACCGAATGGCGACCTTTGAAAATCTATACGGCTAATTATATTTACCAAGCAGTATTTGTTCCTGCGGGAGAGCATGAGATAGAATTCAAGTATCCGGGGGCGTTAAAACAGATGAGATACGCCGTTAAAAATTTAATCTCGCAAAAATTAAAATAAATGATTGCAGTTCTTGTTTTTGCGGTTTCCTCGCTTGCTATTTTTTGGCCCGTCTTATTCGGCGGCCAAATTATTGTTAATCATTACGCCTCTCAAGTTCACTATCCTATTTTTTCTTATGTTTCCGGCGCGCTGCAATCAACCAATTCTATTCCTCTTTGGATTGATGCTTATTTGAGCGGCTTTCCGGCTTATCTTAGCCAGCAGGGTTTTCTTTATCCTGTTGCCATTTTGTTTTTAAAACTTTTTGATTTTTTAACAGCTTACCACTGGCTTACTTTTTTGAATTTTTCTCTGGCCGGATTTTTTATGTATATTTTGGCGAGGAATTTGTCTTTGTCTAAAGCCGCCTCTTTTGTCGCGGGAGCGGCTTA
>Ga0209211_10007474_pt1 | contig 15310 bp, 12 predicted proteins | sample RifGroA2_FD_183992 | JGI IMG/M metagenome (GOLD analysis project Ga0209211, IMG submission 183992) | Groundwater microbial communities from Rifle, Colorado, USA - Groundwater A2 (SPAdes) (version 2) | ecosystem: Environmental > Aquatic > Deep subsurface > Groundwater | place: Rifle, Colorado... | reverse complement strand
GACCCAAGAAAAAGTATCCACAACCATAACACAGATTACACAGATTTTGTGTGTTCAAACCCGCGCAATCTGTGTTATAACTTGACAACATTTTTTTCTCACAATAAAATAGATGTGATTTTTCTCTACCAAGCTGCGCAAGAATTGATGTCTCAACCGGATCGTAATTTCGAAAACAAATTCTCTCTCCTCTCTTGAACATTTTTTTGTTCAAAGAGCGTTTTCAAAATTTGATCCGAGGCTAACACATACAATTCTTGCCGCAGCTTAGTGGAGACAAATATTATCCCCCAATTTGCTGTTTCGCGTTTCCGGTTTCCGTGCTATACTACTCCCATCTATGGCACGTCTTCGACCTCGCCGAGCCAGGTTTCGTGAACGCGTTAATTTTAATCCCGAAATAAGCCGGGGACTTTTGGCGATATTGATATTTATTGTGGCCATTCTTTCGGCTTTAAGCTTCTTCTCGCTCGCCGGCGTGGCCGGACAGTTTGTTGATTCCCTGCTCGCCGTTTCATTTGGCCAGGTGCGTTATGTATTTCCCATCATCCTTTTCATCGTATCGGTGCTTATGGTGCGTGATCTGGAATACCAGTACCGTCCCACCCACTGGCTCGGATCAATTTTATTTTTTCTCGGTTTCAACGGCTTGGTACATCTCCAAAAACCGGTTGAGGAAATGTGGAGTATGGCCTGGCAAGGAAGCGGGGGCGGGCTAGCCGGCTTTCTTCTGGCTTGGCCGTTCAAAAACTACGCCGGCTATTGGGGCGCGACTGTAATTCTTTTGGGCGCGTTGCTAGTGGCCGTCATCTTCCTCTTTAACACCTCCCTGGCCGAGCTGGTGGCCATACATAAAAAAGCTTTTTTACTTTTAGGGTGGACGGGCAAACAGATTGTAAACTTTTTTGCTTTGTTTAAACGCGAAGAAAAAGTACGTTTTCAAATTAAGGGTGAATATGAAGACGCGCCTGAACCGGCGTCAGAGGAACGGAATTCGGTAAAAGAAAAAATCGCGGTTGAAGAAAACCATGACGAAGAAGGCGAACGCGCGTTTAAACAACGAACTCTCAATCGCGCCGAAAAAAACGCGGATGACAAAGAAGGCGAGGAACCGAAAAAATCCGGCGCTGAAGAAATAGCTATTGAAAAACCCAGGGTGATCATTCGCGATCTGCCTCCGATTGATCTTCTATTTACTTCCAAAGGCAAACCCAGTGCCGGCGATATCAAAGGAAATGCCGAGGTGATTAGGGAGATGCTCTCGCATTTCGGCATTGAGGTGGAGATGGGCGAGGTGCGCGTGGGGCCGACAGTCACACAGTACTCTCTCAAACCGGCCGCGGGCATTAAACTCAACCGCATCACCGCTTTATCCAATGACTTGGCCTTGGCGCTCGCGGCCCACCCAATTCGCATTGAAGCCCCAATTCCGGGTAAATCATTGGTTGGTATTGAAGTGCCGAACCAACGCATCGCCATGGTCACTTTGCGCGAGCTTCTGGAGGCCCGAGAATTCAAAGCGCGCAACCACAACATGATGGTGGCGCTCGGAAAAGACGTGGCCGGCAAAGTGTGGTTCGCTGATCTGCCGCGCATGCCGCACCTTCTCATCGCCGGAGCCACCGGGTCCGGCAAAACCGTTTGCATTAACACCGTGCTCTTGAGTCTTCTTTACCAAAACACCGCCGCCACCATGCGCATGATTATGGTGGATCCAAAACGCGTTGAACTCACACTGTACAACGGTATTCCGCATCTTCTAACACCGGTCATTACCGATACCGCCAAAACAGTTAACGCGCTCAAGTGGGCCATCGGCGAAATGGACCGCCGCTTTACTCTTTTGTCTGAAGCAGGTAAACAAAATGTCACCTCGTATAACGCCTACGCTGACGAACCTCTGCCGCACATTGTTTTTGTGATTGATGAGCTGGCGGATCTGATGGCCATGGCGGCAACGGAAGTGGAAGCCGGCATTATACGTTTGGCGCAGATGGCTCGCGCCGTGGGGATTCATCTAATCGTGGCTACCCAGCGTCCGAGCGTGGAAGTAATTACGGGTCTCATGAAGGCTAACATCCCGGCGCGCATCGCCTTTTCGGTCCCCTCCATCATGGATTCGCGAACAATACTTGACTGCCCGGGCGCGGAAAAACTATTGGGCCGCGGCGACATGCTCTATTTAACGGCAGAGCTGTCTAAGCCCAAACGCATCCAAGGCGCGTATGTTTCTGAAGAAGAAATTAAACGAGTAGTGGACAATTTGCGCGGAGACGAACCTCCGGTATATGATGATTCAATCATTTCTAAAAACGCCTCCGGCGGCAGAGTAAACATGTTTGGCGGACCAAGCGATGATTTTGACCCCATATTTAAAGAAGCAAAACAAATCGTGTTTGAATCCGGAAAAGCCAGCGCTTCGCTTTTGCAAAGAAGACTCAAGGTCGGCTACGCGCGCGCGGCTCGACTCCTTGACGAGCTTGAGGAAGCTGGTATGGTAGGACCGGCCGACGGCGCCAAACCACGAGAAGTATTCACCGAGCATCTTCGCCCCTCTGCTCAAGAAGATCTGCCAGAAGAAGAGCAAACCATGGACGCGGGAGGAACGGTGTTTGAAGAAAAGACTGGATTGAAAGAGTAGTTTTGAAATTTGGATTTTGGATTTGATTTGACATTTGGATTTTAAAATTAGGATTTTTCGTATGGCCATTTTCTGCCCCAAACGACTCGCCATAGCCAAACCAACCAATGAACTGTTTAAAGAAGCCCGATTATCGCAAGGGCTTGATTTTGATGTTCTGTCGCGACGCACTCGCGTACCCAAAAAATATTTGATGGCCATGGAAGAAGGAGCGTTCCAACAACTTCCCGAGGCCAAAGGATACAAGCTGGCTTATATAAGGGAATATGCCGAAGCTTTAAATCTAAACCCGCCCTTGGCCGCTTATCAGTTTGCCCAGGAAATCTCCGCGGATAACGAACAAACAGCTCTGCCAAAAAAATTTATTAAAATTTCTCATTTACACTCCATAGCCTCTCTAACACGCAACTTGGCAGTAGCGCTATTTGTTGTGTCATTTTTAGGATATTTGGCCTGGCAAATTCGCGGCATATTACAGCCTCCGCGCTTGAGCTTGTATTCTCCGAACGAAGGGTATGTCACGAGCGATCTTCACGCCACCGTGCAGGGCCAAACAGAAAAAGAAGTCAAACTTCTCATCAATGGCAAAGAGCTGATGCCGAACGAAGGAGGCGGTTTTGAAACCGTAGTAGACTTGTTAAACGGGGTAAACACGATTACCATTTCCGCCATAAAAAAACATGGCAAAACCGCTACCGTCACTCGCCATGTAGTAGTGAAAAATAAGGCTAAAAATAGAGAAAAAATGACGTTGAAAAATGATTCCCACGAGCTGGACAACCAGCAAGAAATATGGTAAAGTGATAGCACTTATTATTTCCTCATAGCCATTTCAACCTACTCCCGCCTACATAGAGGACAAGCGCGATAACTACTTGATTTTATACCCGACAATCAAAACCCCCGAGGGGGCGACCGTAGGGAGTTTTAGCGGGTATAAAGTCAAGTAGTTATGGAGGCGGATTAAAAAAACTAGCTGTGAGCTAAATTCAACACAACATATGACAAAAAACGCAATAAGCGAGGAAACTAAGCAAAGACTGCAAGCGGCCCAAAACGCGATTGATCAAATTAAAAATAAATTTGGCGACGGCTCCATCATGAAATTCGGCGAGTCAAAAACCATGCAGGTAGACGCGGTTTCCTCGGGTTGTTTGTCTTTGGACATCGCCCTGGGAGTAAGAGGCGTTCCGCGCGGCCGAATTATTGAGATTTACGGCCCGGAGGCAAGCGGCAAAACCACGCTCGCCCAGCATATTGTGGCCGAGGTGCAAAAATTAGGCGGCATTGCCGCTTTCGTGGACGCTGAGCACGCGCTTGATCCTGATTATGCCAAAAAGATTGGCGTGAATATTGATGAACTGCTCATTTCCCAACCTGACACCGGCGAACAGGCACTTGATATAGTGGAAACTCTAGTGCGCTCCAATGCCGTGGATGTGATTGTGATAGACTCGGTGGCCGCTCTCGTGCCCAAAGCCGAGATTGAAGGCGATATGGGTGACTCACACATGGGTCTGCAGGCGCGCCTTATGAGTCAGGCCTTGCGCAAACTCACCGGCATTGTGAGCAAAACCAAAACCATTGTCATTTTCATCAACCAGACCCGCATGAAGATCGGTGTATACTTCGGCAACCCGGAAACTACCACCGGCGGCACCGCCCTAAAATTTTATTGTTCCGTGCGCATTGAAGTTCGCCGCGCCGCCCAGATCAAGCAGGGCGACCGAATCATCGGCAACCGTGTCAAAGCCAAAGTCGTCAAAAACAAAGTTGCTCCTCCATTCCGCACTACCGAATTTGACATCATGTACAACGAAGGCATTTCCCTGTCCGGCGACACGCTTGATACCGGTGTGCTTTACAAAGTAGTAAACAAATCCGGCAACACCTATTCCTTTGGCGAAGAAAAAATCGGCGTCGGCCGAGAAACCGCCAAACGCTATCTCAAAGAAAACACCAAATTAACGCAACAAATAGTTCGTCAGGTTTGGGAAGTAGTGGAAAAAGGCGAAGCGCCGGAAGAAGAAGAGGGTGTTAAGAGCAAGTCCGAAGAAGGTGTGCCGGCGATGGAATAGATAACTAAATCCGTGCTAGATGTTTATAGTACACCAGTTTCACCAACTCCGTGGTGGCCAGATACCCGCCAGCGAACAATAGCGCCATAAGCAAAGACCATATCGGTTGAGGCGAAAAGGAGAATACGTCTTGACCAAAGCGCGTGTAAGGAAGAATGAAAGTCAGGGGGAGGATAAGCGCGGTCAGAACGATAAGAATGCCGCCAGGCCGTTTGCCTTTTAGGAAAAATCCTCTGCGACGGATAGAGAAGATAAGCAAAAGTTCGGTAATGACGCTTCCTATAAACCACATGGTTTGCAGGTTCTGCTCGCCGAACCTAAGGAAATATCCGAAAAAGGCGAAGTCAAACCCAGTGCTTACCAGCCCCAAAATGCTCGCGGCGAGCACAACCTCTTTCACCTGAAAACCTTTGGGCTTGCGAAGTTCTTTTGAATCCACGTTATCAGTGGCAATCGCGATCATGGGAAAGTCCGAGAGCAAGTTTAAAAGCAAAATCTGCAACGGCAACATGGGCAAAAAAGTTACAATAAGCGACGCGAATACCATGGCGTAAAAATTTCCAAAGTTGCTGATCAGAGTCGCCTTGATATAGGTGAAGCTGTTAACAAAAATCTTTCTGCCTTCTTTGACACCATCAATTATTACATGCAGACTTGGGTTTAAAAGCACGACATCCGCGGTATCTTTGGCAATATCGGAGGCATTGTCCACCACAAGCGCCACATGCGCGGCTTTTAGGGCCGGCATATCATTAAATCCTTCGCCCAAAAATCCCACAAAATGTTTTTCTTTCAAAAGACTGATGACTTTAAATTTCTGCAAGGGCGAGACCCGCGCGAACGCATGATACTTGAGGACCGCCTCGCGCTGATCCTTGTCGTTTAAATTCTCCAGTTCATCTCCGGTGATTACATCATCCGCGAATTTGATGAGCCCGATACTTTCGGCCACGCTTCCGACCACCTCGCGGCTGTCCCCGGTAATTATTTTAACCTGTATTCCCAAATGTTCAGCGTCATGAATGGCGCGCTCCGCGCTTTGCTTTAGCGGGTCCACAAAGGCAATGAGCCCAGCGAATATTAATTTTTTCTCTTCCGCGCGCAGGTCAATCTTTTCGGCTTTATCTTTGCTTAATGAAATTTCCTTGGTCGCGATCACCAACATCCTTCTTCCCTTTTTCCCCTGCTCATGGATCGTCTCTAACAATTCATCTCTGGAATAATCTCCAAACTCACCGCAGAGTCCAATCATTTCCTCTGCCGCGCCTCGGACAATGAGCGTGTAGCCAACGGCTGCTCCCCCCTCGGACGTGTCTGCCGTAGGTCGCCTGAGGCGACCGAAGGCGGAGGAGGATGTCGTATCACTTTCTCTTACAAGCACGCTGTTGCGCCGTCTGTCCGGGTCAAACGGGCACTCGGCCTCCTTATGAACTTTATTGGCCTCCGCCCTTATTTTTTTATTGCACTTTTTCCAAACCGCGATGTCAAATGAATTATTCGGCTGCGCTTCTTTTTCTCCGATAAATGGAGCGGCTATGAGCACGGAGCGCAACACATCTTTTTCTTCTCCCCAGATTTTATCTACGCGCATCTTGTTTTCCGTGATAGTGCCGGTTTTATCAGTGCATAAAATGTCAATGTTCCCCAGATCTTCAATGGCCGAAAGACGTTTGAGCACCACATGTTTTTTGGCCAACCGCACCGCGCCGCGCGACAGGGCGGTGGTTATGACGAGAGGCAATGCTTCGGGGATAACACCCACCGCGAGCGCGATGGAAAAAACCATAAACCTGACAAAGGAAAATTCCTCGCCGTGAATTACAAATTGCAGGGCGAAGACAACGAGGATGGTAATTACGACCAAACGCAAAATGAATTTGCTGAACGAATTCATCTCATGCTGAAAAGCGCTGTCAGAGTGAGTTTCCACGGTAGTCTTGGCGATTTTACCCACCTCGGTGTTGTTTCCTGTTGCCACCACTTCCGCCTTTGCTTCGCCTGTAATCAAAAGCGTCCCGGAAAAACCGAGTGTCTCGGCGTTCCTTTCACCTTTGGCATTTTGGTTCGCGTCTTTTTTCCCTACTGGCGCGGATTCTCCTGTTAAAATAGACTCATCCGCGGTCACCCCGCGCGCCTCAAAAAATTTTACGTCAGCCGGTATTTTATCACCCGCCTCAAGCGCCACAATATCACCGGGCACCAACTCCAAAATATCAATGAATTTAATTTCTCCATCTCTGATCACGTGGGTTTTTTCGCTGATAAATCCCTTAAGCCGCATGAGCGACATGGCGGAATGATACTCCTGCCAAAATCCAAGCGCGGCGTTCACAGTAATAAAAATAATGATGAATACCGCGTCAATAGCTTCTCCCAAAAACAAAGAAACCGCGGCCGCGGCTATAAGAAGATAGATGAAAGAAGATTTAAACTGCCGTCCCGCTATCTGGTACCACCGCGTTTCTCTGGCCTTGAGCTTATTCGGCCCAAACTCCGCCAGCCTTTTTGTCGCCTCCACTCCCGTCAACCCGACTATTAATCGGGATGATATGCTTTGTGGAGTTGTTGTTGGCATAGAACATAAAAGTTCAAAATCCAAAATTATTGTAAATACGAAATTCGAAGCACGAAATCCGAAACAAATTCAAATAACTAAAACTATAAATTCAAACACCGCCGCTGGCTCCATAGTCCGAGCCCGAGGCGAGGCTGTGGAGCCCAACTGTTTGTTACTCTGTACATTTAGGCTCCACAGTCCGCTCCGGGCGGAACTATGGAGCCAGCAATCGTTAATTATTTGGGTATTTGGTCATTATAGTTTTGAAATTGTTTAGGATTTCGTGCTTCGGATTTTTTCACTTCGTTCAAGAAATACGGATTTAAGGGCTTTAATCATTTGGATTTAAGGCTATTGGTCATTGGGATTTGGTTCTTGTTTCGCCTTTTTTGGCAAACAGTCTGTCATCATCCACCATCAAAAGTATTAAGATAAAAAAAGTGGACGCAACTGACACTAAATAGTATCCCACGCCCACGGCCATTCCGATGGCAGCGGTCATCCAAAGGCCGGCGGCTGTGGTTAGTCCTTCGGTATGATCTTTCTTATGCAGTATGGTACCGGCGCCCAAAAAACCGATGCCAGTTACAATCTGCGCGGCCACTCGTCCGGCGTCACCCAAACCAAAAGCTTGCACCGACAGAACGGTAAACAAAGCCGACCCGGCAGTCACCAGCGCGTAAGTGCGCGGCCCAGCCGACTTGCCCCAACGCTCCCTTTGCCAACCCAGCACGCCGCCTAAAAGCGCGGCTAAAATAATTTGACCGAGGTAGATAATTTCTTGCATAAAGTGAAGAATAATTATTACGCTACCTATTATAGCATTTTTAAAGGATTGCGGTAAACAAAATACGCGGCTCCACGCGCCCACCGCGGCCTGACCCAAGACCGTGTTTATTTAATTTTTTCTAACAATCTTAAAGTCGCTTTTACAGAGGGATTATCCGTGTGCAACAATTTTACTCTCCTGCCATAAGTATTCAATATTGGCGTGATAAATTCATCGGCCCACGAGGGGGTAAAAGTTACCACTCCATCAAAATCAATTTCGATTTCTTCATTATCAGGCACAGCCTGAAGTGTTGAAAGAAATGCGTTGTATGCCTCTTTGCCATCTTGTCTTGATGTTAAGGTTGTGCCAAATTTATTTAAGTTGATTATCATACTATTAAATTAAAATTTAATTAAGGACATGCACCCTGAATAATTTATGTCACTATTTTTAATATTCAAATTTTTTGACCCCTGTTTAATGAACAGTTTAGCGCTACCTGAATAAAATTCAATGCTAAATGAACTATTGTCTGATATAACTTGTCTGACAAATTTTAATCCATTTCCTCTTGCCTCTGACTTCCTACTAGAAATAATTTCGGTAAAAGCAACTTCTAAAGCTTCGTTGTCATTATCCAAACTTGGTTTTACTTTTTTCAGAGTTTTCAAAACGCCTTGACCGCGATCCGCCAAAACAATCTGTTTTTTATTAACATCATAAGCAAAAAAGATTCCTCTAATATCCGGCCAATTACCTAAGTTGTGGTCATAAGAGTTATTTCCAATCTCACCGACTATGGCGGTTATTAAAGGAAATATATTTTTGATCTCATCCATTGTCGACAAATCTTTTTCTAATCTGCCTAAACGATTCTTGAATATCAACGAATCAGGACAATAATATTCTGGTTCCGGCAACGCGGGCGGATCAGTTACCCATTTTTTTGCCAAGGCAAAAATATCCTTAAGATATAATTCTATTATTTCTATAGGATAATAACGATAGCCGTCTCCTTTGCGGCGAACAGCCTTTAATTTCCCTTTTTTATCCCAACGACGCAATGTATCAATTGATACGCCCAATAGCTTGGCCGCTTCGGCTATTGTTATATAACCAAAATTCATATTCCAAATTTTATTTTTTTAATCTATGCAAATATTATATCACGACATTACAATCTATGCAAGTTTACTATCAACCTATGCATAAAGGCTGTGTTTTAAATAAAAAACTGCTCTTTTGCCGAATTGTCGGGATTGTGAAACGATAATTGACTAATTTCCTAATTTAAGATAAGGTAAAGACCCTTGTGGTTCACTGAACCCATGCTCTATGAAGATTATAAAATTCGGTGGCACGTCGGTCGCCACACCGGTAAATATCCGCAAGGTTATGGATATTGCCAAAAGCGCGATCAAAAATCAAGAAAATGCCGTTATCGTGGTTTCCGCGTTTAGCGGCGTTACCGACCAACTCATCAAAATTGGCTCTCTGGCCGCTAAAGGAAACAATGTTTACAAACAAACACTCCAAGAAATTAGAGCAAAACACCTGGAAGCGGCGCGATCGCTCATTGACCCGGCCGAACAAAGTAGGGTTCTCGCTCGCATTCAGATGGTTATGAATGACATGGAAAGCGTGCTCCACGGCGTATTTTTGGTAAAAGAAATTTCCGCGCGCACTCAAGATCTAATTATGAGTTTTGGCGAGCGTCTTTCGGCTTACATTATAAGCGAGGCGCTAAACACCAGCGGCACGCTCGCGGAATTTCTTGACACCCGCGCCATTATCAAAACTGATGACGCGTTCGGTAATGCCAAGGTGCAAACGCAAAAAAGCTTTGAACAAATCCAAACCTATTTCTCACGCCACCCGGCTCTGCAGATCGCTACTGGATTTATCGCCTCAACTGATGACGCCACTACCACGACCCTTGGACGCGGCGGATCGGATTACACCGCCGCTCTTTTGGGTGCGGCGCTCGGCGCGACAGTAATTGAGATTTGGACTGATGTGGATGGTGTGATGACCGCGGATCCGCAAAAAGTCAAAGGAGCCTTCCCGCTCGCGGAGATGTCTTATGAAGAAGCCATGGAGATGTCTCATTTCGGCGCCAAAGTTATCTATCCTCCCACCGTGCAGCCGGCCATGGAAAAACATATTCCGCTTCTAATAAAAAATAGTTTCAACCCCCAAGCTCCGGGCACTTTAATCAACAACCGGTCTGGTCATGGCAACGGCAATCTCATTAAAGGGATAACCTCGATAAAAAACATCGCGCTCTTGAGCGTGGAGGGCAGCGGAATGGTGGGAGTAAGCGGCACCTCCAAGCGCGTATTTAGCGCGCTGGCGCAAAATAATATTAACATAATCCTCATTACCCAGGCATCATCAGAACACTCTATTTGCATTGCCGTTGAACCAAAACAGGCTGATTCCGCAAAACAAGCGATTGACGAGGAGTTTGCTTTAGAAATTGAAACCAGACGAGTAAACCCTGTGACTATTGAAACCGGGCTGTCCATTGTGGCCGTTGTCGGCGAACAAATGCGCAACACGCCCGGCATTGCCGGCAGGCTCTTCCGCGTCCTTGGCCGCAACGGCATCAACGTCAGAGCCATTGCCCAAGGATCCTCTGAATTAAACATTTCCATGGTGATAAGCCAGCAAGACGAGACCAAAGCGCTGAACGCCATTCATGACGCTTTTTTCTTATCCGACACCACCACGATCAACCTTTTCCTCGCTGGCACAGGCCTGATCGGAAGCACGCTGATTAAACAAATTAATGAACATCATGCTTTTTTAAAAGAGAACCACTCCATTGACATCCGCCTGGTCGGAGTTGTGAATCAAAGCCGCGTTTTGATTAATACCAACGGTATTTCCACCGCCAACTGGCGGCAGGAACTGGAGGCCAAAGCGAACTCTTTACCCATTGATGAATTCACGGAAAAAATGAAATCTCTCAATTTATCAAACTCCGTGTTTGCCGACTGCACAGCAAGCGAAAAAGTGGTCGCCGCATACGAGAACGCTTTACAATCAAACATTTCCGTGGTTACTCCAAATAAAAAGGCATGCTCCGGATCTCTGGATTATTACCAAAAACTCAAGCGTGTCGTGAACAAACGCGGTATCTGGTTTTTCTACGAAACCAACGTGGGAGCAGGCTTGCCGGTCATTAACACCTTGAACGAATTATTGTCAAGCGGGGACAAAATCCTAAAAATTGAGGCTGTTCTCTCTGGCACATTGAGCTACATCTTCAACACATTTTTTTCCACGGAAAAAAAATTCAGCGACATAGTGCGCGAAGCCAAAGAAAAAGGATATACCGAACCAAATCCGCGCGATGACTTAAGCGGACTGGACGTGGCCAGAAAAATTCTCATCCTGGCTCGCGAAACCGGACTGCCGCTTGAATTAAATGACGTGAAAATCGAACCTCTGATTTCAAAACCCTGCCAAAATGCCCTGTCTGTTAAAGAATTCTTTGAGGAATTGGAAAAAAATAACGGTGAGTTTGAAAAAAAAAGAGAGGACGCGAAAAAACAAAATAACAAATTACACTACATCGCCTCTCTGGAAAACGGTCAAGTGAGAATTGATCTTCGGACAATTGACCGAGATCACCCCTTTTATTCGCTCTCCGGAAGCGACAACATTATTTCTCTCACCACCGAGCGATACCGAGAAACGCCACTCGTGGTAAAAGGCCCCGGGGCCGGCGCCGAAGTAACCGCCGCCGGTGTGCTCGCTGACATCATCCGCATCGGCCACTACATGACGTATTCGTTATAATGGACGCATTTTATGAATAATATGCAACATAAAATCCCTGTCGGCGTGCTCGGCGCCACTGGCATGGTAGGCCAGCAGTATATCAAGTTGCTCGCTTCCCATCCATGGTTCAAAGTTGCCTATGTGGCCGCCTCCTTGAGATCAGCGGGCATGCCATACAAACAAGCGATAAATACGCGCTGGTGCATGGACATCGCGATTCCGAATAATGTGGCTGACCTTATTGTTGAAGACGCGACTGACGTCCAAAAAGCGCTGGGAAAATGCCGCTTCGTGTTTTCAGCCTTGGAGATGGAGAGCAAAGAGGCGATTCAGGCGCTGGAGGCAAGCTACGCCGCCGCGGCCATGCCGGTTGTCTCCAACACTTCGGCTCATCGCCACACGCCAGACGTTCCGATGCTCATCCCGGAGGTAAACGCGCGTCATCTGGAAATCCTGCCTGCTCAACAGAAACACAACGGCTGGAATAACGGCTTCATTGTGGCCAAGCCCAATTGCAGTTTGCAGAGCTATGTTGCCCCGCTGTACGCTCTCATGAGAGAAGGCTTTTCCATCCAAAAGGTAATGGTTACCACCCTTCAGGCGCTCTCCGGAGCCGGCTACCCGGGCGTATCGGCCTTGGATGTTGTGGACAACGTGGTGCCGTTTATCTCCGGCGAGGAAGAGAAAACGCAGGAAGAGCCTTTGAAAATTTTAGGCGAGATTGAAAATGAAAAATTTGTTTACAGAAAAGATATTTCCATCTCCGCGCAATGCACGCGAGTCCCGGTGCTTGATGGCCATCTGGCCTGTGTCAGTGTTTTATTCGGTCCGGCCAAACCTACCCGGGAACAAATCATAAAAATTTGGAAGAATTTTCGCGCGGCGCCGCAAGAACTTGACCTGCCTTTTGCTCCTAAACAGCCAATCATCTACCTCGACCAGGAAAACCGCCCCCAGCCGCGCCAAGACCGACTGAACGACAAAGGGATGGCGGTTACCGTTGGCCGGCTTCGCCCTTGCCCTGTGCTTGATTACAAATTCGCGGCCCTAAGCCACAACACCATCCGCGGCGCCGCCGGAGGCGGAATTCTAAACGCGGAGCTTTTGGTCGCGAAGGGATATATCCGGTAGCAAGTTAAATCTCTTAAAAGCACGGCCTTAATTCTTAAAATAAACGCATATATGAAAAGTATAACCTTAATTGGCATGCCCGGATCAGGAAAATCTACTGTCGGAAATGAAACGGCCGCGCGGCTCGAGTGGCGCTTCGTGGACCTCGACATTCTTATTTTAGAAAAAGAAGGTATAAGCCACGATAAAATATTAGAACAACAGGGTAGAGAGGCTCTTCTGGATTTGGAAAACAAGCACACCTTGACGCTTGATTTGTCAAAATTAATTTTCTCCCCGGGCGGAAGCATTGTTTATTCTACCGAAGCCATGAAAAAATTATCCAAGGAGACAATAATAATTTTCCTCGACGTTCCTTTAGACGAGATCCGCCTGCGCATCGGAAACAATTCAGACTACCAGCGCGGCATAGTGGATTTCAAAGAAAAAGGATTGGATGGACTATTCGCCGAGCGGGTGCCAATGTTGAAATCATACGCCCATTATGTCATTAAAAGCGCTGAAAAACCAATGGAGAATGTGGTCAGGGAAATTATAGAGATGGCGAATACATAAAATTACGCCAATATGAAATTTTACAGCACAAATAACAAAAACAATGTAGCGACAATGAGAGAGGCTGTTTTAGGCGGGTTGTCTCCGGATGGCGGTCTTTACATGCCGGAATATATACCCCGACTTGATAGCTCTTTTTTTGAAAAAATTTCCTCGATGTCATTCCAAGAAATCTCGCTCTCGGTGGCTGAAAAATTTTTCCAAGACGACGTGCCGCTTGAGAAACTGAAAAATATTATCCAAGACGCGTTCACTTTTGACATTCCTCTTGTGACTCTCGGTGACTCCGCGTATATTCTTGAACTTTTTCACGGCCCGACACTTGCTTTCAAAGATTTTGGCGCGCGTTTTATGGCCCGCCTCATATCTTTTTTTCTCCACAAAACAAATCAAGAGTTAACAATCCTCGTAGCCACCTCCGGCGATACCGGAAGCGCGGTAGCGAGCGGTTTTTATCAAGTACAGGGTATTCGGGTGGTGATTCTTTACCCTAGCAAAAAAGTGAGCGAACTCCAGGAAAAACAACTTACCACAATGGGCGCGAACATCATCTCGCTTGAGGTTGAGGGGACTTTTGACGATTGTCAACGACTCGTGAAAGAGGCTTTTAGGGACGAAGAACTCCGCGGTAACATTACCTTGACCTCGGCCAACTCCATCAACATCGCCCGGCTCCTGCCGCAATCATTTTACTACTTTTATGCCTATGCCCAACTTCCGGATAAAAATTTGCCCATTGTTTTTTCCGTGCCTTGCGGCAACTTTGGCAACTTGACAGCCGGGTTGATTGCCAAAAAAATGGGTTTGCCGGTGGCGCGCTTTATCGCCTCCACCAATATCAACGATGTGGTGCCCGAATACCTTAGAACGGGAATATTCACCCCTCGCCCCTCTCGCGAAACATACTCCAACGCTATGGACGTAGGCAATCCAAGTAATTTTGTCCGAATGCAAGAGCTTTACAATTACAATGTGGATAAAATGAAACAAGATATCTCCGGTTTCAACTTTTCCGACGCGGAAACAATTGAAACAATACGGGAAGTTTGGAAAAAATTTCAATACACACTGGACCCTCATGGCGCAATTGGCTATCGCGGCCTTAAATCATATTTATCTCAAACAACCTTGCCGATAAACGGCATCGTTTTAGAAACCGCGCACCCGGCCAAATTCATCTCAACAATTGAACAAGCTCTAAAGCGTCCGATAAAAATTCCGGCGCGGCTTGAAGAGTATCTCAACAAAGAAAAAAAAGCAACCAATATCTCAAGCGAGTATATTGAGCTTAAAAACTTTTTATTAAACCTCTAAACCCCAACAAATTTCATTTTGACGAACCCGTCAATTTCCTTCAAAGGGTCGCATGAGATTATTTGGGATGTCGGCGATGGCTCCACCCCCGGCGTGTGCCGGATGGAAATGGTGTTTACGTATTAAAAATTTCAGCTTAAAATAAATGAGTTAATACTAAATTAGGTGGGGCTAAAATCTGTGTTTTGTGGCATAATATAGGCAAAAAACTAACTTAAATTATTATGTCAAATAAAAAAGTGTCCAAAATGCGCTAAATATCAAGTGAAAAAGAATGGGAAAAGACGCGGAGCTCAAACATATAAATGTGGAAATTGTGGCGCCAAATTTCAGAATAGGCGGCGGGGTAGGAATATCTCGCAAAGATTGTTTAATGAATACGTATGGAACAGACAAACTTACAGTAATTTGGCAACGCGATGTGGAAAAAGTAAGCAGTGGGTCATAAATTCATTAGATACGATTAATGTAAT
>Ga0209211_10007473_pt1 | contig 15311 bp, 11 predicted proteins | sample RifGroA2_FD_183992 | JGI IMG/M metagenome (GOLD analysis project Ga0209211, IMG submission 183992) | Groundwater microbial communities from Rifle, Colorado, USA - Groundwater A2 (SPAdes) (version 2) | ecosystem: Environmental > Aquatic > Deep subsurface > Groundwater | place: Rifle, Colorado... | reverse complement strand
CCCAAGGTGTTCTGCATCTTATCAACACCTCCGATGCGCGGCCGGCCGGCTACAAACAGGCCTTACCCGGCCATACCGTTCGCCGCAGGCGTCCGTACAACGCAGAAAATTATTTCCCGCGCCCATCAACTCTTTGCTGTTGTAAGGCGCAGAACTCAACTTCTCTGCCTGTTTTTATTATATCTTATTTCGGGGAATTATTTCTGATGTATTTCTGATAAATTTCTGATAACTTGTAGGCGCGGGAGCGCCTTGAGGGGTTAGCCAGCACGATCCAGCCGTCTTTTACCCATTTGGCCAGCAAATACAGCACCATCCGGTCGGAAAGCCCCAAGGCCGCGGCCATCTCCTGCGTGGAGACCACATCTTTCCCCGCAAAAAGGCCCAGGATCACCCGAGCCCTGCGGTCGAGCTTGCGCAGCAGCGCAGGCTCGGCCGGCATTCCCTCTTTAGAATACTTCAACGCCTCGTCCTTGGCGCGGCCAAAGACATCCGCGAGCAGAACAACAAAATACTCTATCCAGCCGGTCAGATCGGCAGCGGCCCGGCCCTCGTAGTAGTTGTGATGCTTATGTGTAGCGAGCGAATTGTAGTAAGCCTCTATATCGCGCGCATGATGTTCCTCCATAGAGAAGAACCCACGCATCCCGTAGCCATCGCGGTGCAGCAGGAAAGTGGCAAGCAGCCTGGCGGTACGCCCATTGCCGTCATAATATGGATGAATAGTGACGAACTGGTAATGCGCGAGCGCCGCTATTATGGGGCCGGGGATCCCGTTGCGCTCGGCCTGGCGCACCCAGGCCGCCATCTCGCGCATAAGCTTGTGCACGTCCTTAGCCTCGGGCGGCATATACACAATTGCGCCGGTAGCGGAATCCTTAATAACGTTCTGCCCGCTGCGGTAGGGCGTGGCCTTGGAGCGTTTACCTTTCTCGACAATGGCGTGGAGCCTTTTAACCAGCTCTTCGGTGAACTCGGCGCGTTTCGCCGCCCATTCCTCCACCTTCAGCATGGCGTTCCAATAGTTGCGCACCTCGCTGGTGTCGCGCTCGCGGCCATGGAAAGAGGTTTTTTTGCGCTCTATAACTTCCTGCGCCTCTTTCAGCGTAAGGCGGTTGCCCTCTATGCGCGTAGAGAAGTGCGTGGACCGCACCCTGGCCGCTCGCCGCAGCTCCGCCTCAACAGCAGGCGGCAAAGCCGTGCGCTCCACAATGGTCTTTGCGGACTCAATGTCCATCAACGCCCGCGCTATCTTAGGGCTGATTTTATAATCAGGTTGCCAGGTATTGAGTCTTTTCATTCTTTAGATTTTTCTTTTATGGTCCAGAAGCCTTCAAAAATATAACCGATCTTAAACCCGAGCGCGGGTTTAAGCGTGCCGGCCCTGCCGCCACCGACATTGTCCAGGTCGAGGTCTATAAGCCGGTAGAAAATATCAAAAGTGAAGCCGGTGGGCGTATCAGCGTATTCCTCGGTTGTGTAGAGCAACCCGGCGGATATCATGGGCGCCGCGTAAAGCGTAGTATCAGACAACCCCAGATCGGCAAAGGCCGAAGCAGTAAGCCGCAAAGGTTTCCCCTGCACCTTTGGCGCGATATACTGCATACCGAGCAGCAGATCAAAAAGATAGAACGTATCCCTGCCTGTAGCAGGATTATCAACCTTTATGCTCTGGAACTGCAACCCGCCAGTCTTGGAAATAGTTTCATTGCCAACAGCGCGAAAGCCAAAGCCCCAGGGTTTAACGCTCTCGTTACCACCGCCGGAAATATTCAGGCTCTGCCCCGTAGGCATTATCATGTAATACTCGTTAGCAGCAACCCATTTATAAACAGGTTTGGGGTCGGCTGCAAACCCGAATTGCGGGAGAAGAAAGAGTATTCCTATGAATATGGCCTTTTTCATGATTATTTCTCGGTATAGACTATTTTTAGTTTGGCGCCGGTTGCTGTCGCCTTGTACGGCCTGGGGCCAGTATTGATTATCTTAGCGAAGGCTTTTGCCGTGGCCGCGGCCGTCTGCTTGGCCTTAAGCGGCAGCATGATATTCCAGCCGGCCACATGGTTAATTGTGCCGTCAGGCCGCATAAAGCGGAAGATGGACAGCCAAATCCCAACGCAGCCGTTTATACTTGAGTCTGTGCGCCCGGTGGCAATGCCGGAAACCTCAGCAATCCCAGGCGCGCCACCAACAGTTACTTTGGCAGCAAGAACTTTAATCTTCTGAGTCTTATCGAAGGTGGCCGCCTCAAACTTTGCGCCTTTAGCGAGCTCTATATTTGGATTGTAGTTGCCTTTTTTCATAGTGCTTAATTCTTTCGCTGTATTAGTATTTTATTGACCTGTATTTGAGCGTTGTATACCGTATAGGCATTTATCAATGAACCCAATACTCCGACTACTAACAAAATTATTGCACTCCCTTGAGGCGGATTCCATTTGTAAAGCCACGCCAGAATACCTAATACTGCAAAAATAACGCCATTTGCTAGAGCAACTTTAAAAACAATCTCCAATTGCCAGTAATCGGGCCAATCACACAGGATTTGTTTTTTGTCTCCAGGGGGAAACAGAATTGCACGCCCCTCCTTAAAAACCCACGCAAACGACACAACAGGAATTAATCCGAGATATTTAATTTTCTCATCCGTAAGTTCAATACCGGCAAAGCCAGCGATCTCACGTTTGCCAAACCACACACCCGCTAATATACCACCCAGCAACACAAGAAACTCAAAGGAGATAAAAAATGCACTGCAAGCACATTTAAGTCGTTTCATTAGTGCCCCATTTTTCGCTCGACCTTGATTTTCTCAAACAACTCTCTAACCTTTGTGGCCAGAAGAGTGGGCTCAGGCTCTTTTTCGAACAAGAAGCTCTTTTGCGTTTCTGAGGTTCGAATAACCACTTCTTCCCCATCGACATCGCCAACAACTTTGCCAGCGCCATAGCCATCCGCTGCCATTAACATCGCAGCGTCAGTTATGGCAAGTTGCCCAGTAAAATTCTCAATCTTGCCTGTTAACACACTCTCGACATATTTAGGCAGCTCAGTTTTTACACCCTCTGGGAGATTGCTGTTTTCCCTTACAGCCACTTCTGAGGCATTTCTGTTTTTAACGTATTCTTTTAGTGGCCCCCACAGCTTGCCAAACATAGGATTAGGTGGATGGACCTTAGCTGACAACTCGGTAAACCGAGTAATTTGCTTCAGTTTAGCTGAGAATGCACGATAATCCACAACAGGTTCTATTTCGCATTCCGCAAAGAAATTGTTGTGAGCCTTTTCAACAATAGCCTTTATGCGGCGCGGAAAAATATCCTCTTGAATATCATTCCACACATGCATATAGCAAAAGCCAGAATAATCCGGCAGATATATAAATGGGGAACTAGCAATTAGCAGATTTCTGGCCTCGGCGTCATATTGCTTGCGCGCTTCTGGGTCAACAAGAGAGACATGCCCCTTAACCGAGAACTTTGCCAATTTCCCAAATATATATGGGTGCTTTTCTTTTCTCGCATCCACAGCATCCGTAATATTCCAGGCAAACTTCCCCGCCACAAACACAGGGGATTTTGTCAGGGCATTGCAAAAGGTTGCCTGCGTTAGCTGCCCCAGTTTCACGACGCGACTTAAATAGTATCTACCCCGTCTTGGCATATAGCCCCCGTTAAACAGATTTCTGCTGATACTTATGATCTCGAGAATCAAATGCTGGGCGCGTACCCTCAAGAACATCAAGGATATGCTTGTTCAATATTGGGTTTTCTATAGCACCAGTATCATAGATGACTTTGTTCTTATTGTCTTTTTCAATCTTTGAGTAGATTATTTGGTCTGCATCACAAACAACTGCCAAGTTGGGATTGTGAGTAACCATAATAATCTGCCGATGTTTTTTTGCCTCGTTAATACATGGGACTAAGGTTTTGTAAATGGTTTGATTATCGAGATTATCCTCAGGCTGATCGATAATAAGGGGGCGCGGATCCTTTGCAATTAAGAGGAAGAATATTAAAAGCAGATTCCCGCGCTCACCAGCAGAAAGCGATTCCAGTGGTTTCCCATCCCAACGGATACTGTACTCCGGCTTAAGATATTCGAGGGAGTAGATATACTTGTAGAAGTCTTCAATTGGGAAATTTTGTCTTAATTGCGAGCGCACTGTTGCTTTTGGAGCTCCGCCGACAGGTGCAAGCAACGTCTCTAGCTCTTGAATGAATCTTTTTATCCCAGATTCCTCACTAAAATTACTATCCTTCAATAATTGGGTAAGTTTCTGTCTACCCTCTTGCCCCTGAAAACTACCGCTCTTTTTTTGATGTATGTGGTCAAGAAATCCATCGACAAACCCATTTTCGGCAATAGCGACATGAAACTCGACAAGCCCATTCTCCTGTGCGACATCATAGTCAGCCAGGGAACTTTGAGCGTATTTACAGTACCTGCGCAAACACTCACATAAATTATTTTTCTCTTTAAAGATCTCCAAGACTATTTGGGTTCTATCTTCCTTGAGTTTTTGATACTCCGCAGGAAGGAGTTCCAAAGCCGCCAATTCGTCACGGTAGAACCTAATAGTATCAGTTCCTGCTGCGCTATCCGGGCTTTCCCCCAAAATGGCATTTCTCTCAGCTTTCCATTTCTTCAGTTCGGCCAAGTACGCTTGATATTCTCTCTGGGGCGCAGCCAGTTGCAGCTCTAGAATTTTAATTTCGGCCTGCAGTTTTCGTTGTGTAGCGATATGGCTTTGCGGATTCTTCGGGTCAAGCAACAACACCGTCGCAGTTTTGGTAACTGCTTCCTGCTCTATTAACTTCACAATTGTGGAGATATCCGGTGACGATATCTTCACAACGCTTTCAAGGCTGAGATCAAACGCAGCCAAATCCGCTTTTAAGTCTTCTTTAAATTCCGCAAGATAATTGGAAAAGATAGTAATTTTTGACTTAATCTCTTCTAATTTCGCATGCTTGGCTGTAGTTGCCGCAAGCTGGGAGTTTGCTAAACGTATCACCTCATTTATCTTCTCAAGCTCACCCTGTTTCGTCTCCAATGAACTTGCGACTGTCTGCATCTCCGAGGACATCGCGGCATCGGAAGAAGGCGGCAGCTTTTCCTGCGGTTTTCTTGCATCAATTGCAGCTAATTCTTTCTGCTTGGCTTCGTATTTAGATTGCAGTATGGATTTATGTTCGCCAGTTGATTTGTCCTCTATTGAAACTATCAATTTGTTTTTATCCCACAATTTACCAATCAGCTTTGAAATCAATTCCTTAGTCTGGGCGGTTTTTTTACCAATGAGGTCGCGCAATGACGCGCATTCCAATTGTTCCGCGCTAGGAATGTGGGAGAAAATGACTTGTTCTAATTCTGCATAAAAAGAACTTTCCCCTTTATCCACGTTAGACGCTATTTCTGAGCAGATATTTTCCAAGTAGAGCTGCGGTATGTATTTAACCCGCTCAATGCTAAAGATGTCCTCATCGTCAGCGAGATTTGTCCATTTGGATATTGAGCCATCCGCCCAATAGAGTTGAGCCTCGAAGTGGGCCGCCTTTTTTTCTTTTTTAAACTTCTTCGGATGCAAAAAACTGAAATGTTCTATTTGCGCACTATTGCCAAGTAAGCCAAGAACATCCGACAAAGCGCTTTTTCCACTGCCCTTGTTCCCAATAATCGCAACAAGCTCGGGATTTAGTGGCACCGAAATCTGATCAAACCACGTCTCATCTTTTAAAGGTGAGGCCGCAACAACACGGATATCCACCTGTTTAATAATTTTAGTGGGGTTTGTCTTCTGCTGCGCCAGGCTTGGGGGCTCGTCGCCGATAAAAACGCGGGTGTCCGGCTCATTAGTAATTTGGCGGAGCCCCTCAAAAGTGGGGTCAGCCTTAATCCAAGCGAATTTGTGCGCCGTCGCTGCATACTTTGCAATATTGTGATTATCAGACGCCCATATCATTGGGCGGACTATTTTTATGGACGGGAAGACTTTTGTTCTGTAGACATCGAAGTCCTCAGCCTTGCCCATCTCAAAGATATCAATCTTTTGGGCAATGTCTTCCTTTATCGCCTGGCAAACCTCAAGACTATTTGTTATTTCCTCAATCCCATTTTGTTTGCGGCCAGCATGAATAGACACAAGGCCATCGTGCTCATGGATTAATTCAATAGCACGATTTAAATCCACATAAATTGCATCAGCCCCCCGGCCACTTTGGCGCTGAGATAAAACTGCAAGCTTAGTTAATAAATCGTTCTCCACATGGGAGATTTGTTCTTTTGTCAGCTTATCGGAGAAAATACCAATTATATGGATATTCTCTCCCGTCCCCGACCCCGTTCTAAACTCCATCCCTGGGAATATTGTGATCGGTGTCGAAAGTTTAGCGCTTTCCGCCCTCAAATCTGAAATATATTCGGCATCCATTGCATGGTGATCCGTTACGGCCACACATGCCACTTTGTGCTTATCAAGCTCTGCCACTATGCTGGTCGCGGTAACTGAGGAATTACCGTAATCGCTCCCAGATTTAGGAGTATGAAGGTGCAAATCCCATTTACGCCACTCCGAGCCCCTAGGGTAATTCGCATCTGGCATGGTTAGATCGCTCCCTCAATAATTTGTATTTCAGAGTCGGTAAGGTTGTAAAGTTTATAAACAAGTTGATCTATTTTCCGCTCGTAAGCAGAAACATCAGCTTCGGAAGCGACGCGCTTGGCGGCCAAGATTTTGTCCACAAGTTTTTCTATGGGATCAGTATCTTCATTTTCCGGTATCGGGATTTGAAATAGATTTTCGCGGAACGCTTGTAAGTACCCGTTTTGGAGGTCCGTGCAGATTTGCCGCAAAAACCACCATGACACTGATGAGTTTAAAACGGCTACGACATATTTAGTGGCGCCAGATATCATGTAAAGCGCATCATTATGAAGATATTCCTGATTATCAAAGGCAAACATGGCCGAATTCATAAAGCGTCCGAGGATTATTTTAGGTTCCTCAAATTCCTTCCAGTAGGCACAGGAACGAAGCTCCCAATAATGGTTGCCCTGATCAGCTCTGTTCTTAAGTTGCTCCAACATATTGGTGCTGCCATGGCTATCAGGTTTTTCAAGCTTAATTTTCTCGAGAGCCTGAAAATGTGCATAGATGGCTGGGTAAGTCTTGGCGAATATCTTCTCCGCTTCTTTTTCGGATTTATCCGACCAGGGGTGCTTTTTATTTTCGGAGGACTCGATTTTAATCAGATATTTTTCCGCAAATTCTGTGCGCCAGCGTTTTACATCTCGGCCGCGCAAAAAAGGTTGCAACACTTCGGCAGAAGATATATGCTCGCCAATCAACCGGTCGCGTGTAGGGCGATCCACCATAAAAGCTTCAGTTAACCCGGTTTTTATTCCGTAATAAAACCTGCCATTAACATATTCGCCAAGAGGCTTACCGGCTTTGCGCAACTTTGCCAGCAGGTTAAGAACTTCCGCAGATTCAAGCTTCCAGCCATCCGACTTCAGTTCCGTCTGCGGCATAAGAAAACTTGCGGCGGCAAAGCGGCAGACAAACTCCTCCACATTGTCTGCAGGGTTCCAAGAGAGCACACGCACCTGATGCTCCGCCGCAAGAGCTGCCTTCGAAACCACAATTATGCTGGGGTATGCAATGGCAGTAAAAACGGGCGCATCGCCAAAATCAATAAGCGTATGGATACGGCCTTTATCCGCCAGGAATGCACGCAATTTTTCACCATAGCCGGAGCGGAGATATTTGTTCGATGAAATAAAAGTTAAAACGCCGTGTTCTCTTAATAATTTAAAACTCTTCTCGTAAAAGTATACATAGAGGTCTGCTGCGCCGGTGAAACATTCATATTGACCCTTAAAAACCGACTTAAACTCTTTAATGGCTTCCTGACGGACATATGGTGGATTAGCTATAACTATGTCAAACCCATTTTTTACACCGAACATCCAGTCAGGGTCAAACCAGGCGGAAGGCTTGTTTTCAAAAGGCTTCCAAGTGGAAAGCTGAAAGCTTTGCGTGTCGGAATTCTGCCACAAATGCAATTTATTGAAGATTTTGGTCTGCTCTTGGGTGAACTTTTCTTTTAAAGTCTTTTTATCTTTGCCGGAACTTCTGAAATATTGATCCCGAAGATTTTTTAGTCTTTTAATGGAGACCTCATCTTCAAATAGTGCAGGAGTATCACTGCCGGGCAACGGGACAAGCGTGTTGGCGCAGACAAACTTAAATTCCAGGTTTGGAAGATGCTCAACGCCCCTGTTTTCGGCCGCATCGTCCACATCCTCGTCTATTATCAATGAAAGGAAAAAACGCAGTTTTGAAATCTCAGCCGCAGTCTCCTGGATATCAACACCATAAATGCAATCCCGAAGAACACCCATCTTTCGGATGTAATTAATAGATTTAGACTTCAACTGCTTCAGAGTTTCTTTGCGTAGCAGCGCATCCGGGATGCGCTCAACTTGCTTTTCAAGCCATTTCTCGGATTTTGGGTCAACTTTTTGGAGAACCAGAACTATCTTCTGTAGCATTCCCATAGGGAATGCACCGGACCCGCATGCTGGATCGATTATTTTGATACCGTCCAGGCTCGAAACAACCTTGTCCGCTTCAGCTTCCGACAATTCCGCGTCTTCAGAATACGAAAGCAAATCAGAAAGCTTTTCATCGGAGAGTTTGGTTTTTACTTTTAAATACTCTTTCAGGCTTTCATCCACCATGTATTCAACAATGTGCCGCGGAGTGTAGAAACTGCCGGTGGATTTGCGGGCCGTTTCGCCTGTTTCAGGGTTAATCTCGGCAAGCAAGTTTTCAAAAATGCGGCCGAGCATTTCCGGATCAACAGCCAACTCAACATCTACTGACGTGTTTTCATCAATGGTAAAGTTATAGTCCTCAAGAATATTCAAGAGTCCCGGGGTTCGTTCATCCTCGCAATAAAACCAAGCATTATCTATTTTTAGTGCGTGCAGTCTGGAGGTCACCGTAAACGGGTCGAATTCATAAGCGTCGTCGTTGTGTGGCTCAAACAGGCCACCATTCAGAAACGGAATCCTGTCGTAGGGCGATTTGCAAAATTCTTTAGCGCGTTCTGAAGCTTCAGTATTTAATACCTGAAAAAAGACATTTTCAAGAACGGAATGAAGATAGCTCTCATCTTCTTCAATACACGATTTAACGGCTTCGGTCGAAAGTATAGAATCTGGAAGCAGGGGTTCGCCTGCCGGCGACTTTTTCTTTTTTAGGAACCAGCAGAATACAATACGTCCTATTAGTCGGACAGCGAATTCCTGTGCTGTCGTATGACCCGCCGGAGTTGCGAGATCAACGCTGGGCAAATGAAGTATTGGAGCGAAATCCACCACCCTGTTCCCGGATTTTCTCTTACCGCCGACCAGTTCGGTGAATTTTAGCGCAATAGCGTTGTAAAATTCCTCATTTACAACTTCGATAGAGAAGCGGCTAAGCAGGTCGTTATAATCCGCAACTTTCCGCGAAAGGAACTGCACGGGCGTATGTGTTTTTGCGTCCGGCCCAAGAAAGAATGAATAACGGCGAGGATTGGAATACTCCCGCTTTGTTTTGGCCCCTTTCAGCGCAAGAGTTACTGTAGCAAGCGATAAGCGATAATTGCCGGAACCGGCAGAATGGTAAACAACCAATGCGCGCTGCGCGCCTAGGTTGCTCATAACCCGGAAAGTTTCCCGCGACAACATCACCCGTGGGTCGTTCTCCGAGTCGTGCCGCATTACATATAGCTTAAGGCCAAGGCTGGGCGATTCGCCAACATACTCGATCTCTTTAAGCCTGTCAGGGGCAAAAGATAACTGGCTGAACTTTATTGCTTCCTGGTTTTCCTCGAAGTCTTCCGGCAGGAACTGATTTTTTAGGAAATCGAGAACAGTAGCCTTATTAAATTTCGCCTTGAAGTCCATTTAGAATTCCTCTGCAAGGATTAGCAGCTCTTCGCCGTCATCGATCTTATTGGCCTGGTTCAAAAGGCCGGTAAGATACTTGTGCGGAACGCTCTTTATTAGCTCGGCCACATCGGCATCCAACTTCTTATCTGAAATTGCACGGATGAACTTGAGATAATGGGCAGGAAGGCTGTCCAGTTTTTCTATTACGGTCAGCAAATCCTCAAAATAATCCCGGTGATACGGCAGCTTGTCCTTTAGGACGCGAATCTTATCGGCAGCCTCGCGTTTACCCTTATCAAACGGCACCTGGGATTTTCTGGCAAAGAGGTTTTGCTTGATGTTCTTGTATATAGGCTCGAAGGCTTTTGAAAGCGGCTGCGGTTTCTCTTCCAGTTTGGCCTCAAAAAGCCTTAAGGCATCTTCGGGAGAAATAGAGCAGGCCTCTTGGGCACTGGGGCCAAAGCTAAACGTGAACTCGCCGCCCTTCTGGGCGAATACAAGCACCCCGGTTTTCCCCTTCTTGGCTGTGCGGCGTATTTTAGTACGGGGCGGAATGCTATCCGCTTGGCTTATAAGTTCCGGCTGGCCAGAACGCAGAGAAGTTAACAGATTTTTATAATCCACGTCCCAAGAGCGTTCATCGTCCTTAACGAACTTGTCGTATTGCTCTTTATAAAAAGACTTAAGGTCTTCATCCTTGGTAAGGTACTTTGTGTCCTCGCCCATAAGGGCGTGGATCATGGATATCTTCAGAGTGGAAATCTCTTTGGTTCGCGTCTCATCTTCTCCGGTAGCAGTAGGGAAGTAGTTATAGATGTAAAGCTTATCGAAAACCTTTTTATTTACGCGGTTAATGCGGCCTACGCGCTGTATAACGCGGGTAGGGTTATATGGAATGTCGTAATTGAACACTATGCCCGCCCGGTGCAGGTTTATGCCTTCGGACATGGCATCCGTGGCAATCAGGATATCGAAGTTGTTCTCCTGCTTTTCGGCCGGATAGCCGGCATCAAAGTTTTTGCGGATGATCTTCTTGTTTTCCTTGCTTGAATCCGAAGAACTGTACTTAAAGACCTTGAAGCTAGTCTTTATGGCGTCGCCCAGATAAGCGGCTGTGTCGGCGAACTCCGTAAAAACAATTATCTTGCGCTTGGAGTTTTCCTTAAGCCGAGCCTTTAATATCTCCTTAAAGTCCTCCACCTTGGGGTCCGTCTTTATTTCGCTCCAGTCCTTGCGGACATCTTTAAGCAGTTTAATATCTTTTTCTAGTTCTTTGATGAACTCGTCTTCCAATTTTTCTTTGTCTATGAAGTGCAAACCCCGTTCAAGGTGGCTTGCAAGAAGTTCGTCAATATTCTCAAGTTCATCACCCGTGGCGTCTAAAAGCGTTTCCACTTCCGGCAGATCGCCCTTTTTATAAACCGGGACCTTCCCGAGTTTGTCGTAATAGTGTTTTACCTTTTCGGAAGACCCGATTATGAAATCCAGCGAGCGGCGGAAAGAATGAATGGAGCTCTCAAACCGGCGCACGAGCAAGCGGCGCATGAATATCGCCAAGTTGGCCTGCCCCTGCTCTAAGAGGCCTATTGCCTCTGGCCCTTTTAAGCCGGTAAATTCCTCGGCGTATTTGAGCTTGTGCTCTTTCTTAAGATAGTGCGCCGGATTATAGCGCACGCCCTGGAAGCCGCCTTTGCCGCTATCCGGGGATATTTCATCAAGCGTCTGGCGGTAAAGATCGCTGAGCGGCCCTAAATTGTAGGTGGCAAGCTCAGGGGGATTTACCTCGGGGAAAGAGATCTTCTGCAAGGCCAGGTCTTTGCGGTATTCTTCTATCTCCTGCAAGTCTATGCGGGAACGCCGTATAACGATAGGGGAAAGAATATCCCGTATCTTTTTGGCAACCGCGTTAACCTCGGCTTTTATCTCAATGGCGGTTTTACTTTTTTCCTTCTGGGCCTTCTCAATCTTCTTGTATTCCTTTATCAGTTCCTGGAATTTATAGGACAGATTGTCCACGGTGCGTATTGTGGATTTGGCCGGTATCTGGAAAAGCCGGATCATGGAGAAAATATCCTGCGGCCTGTTATTGAACGGGGTGGCGGTAAGCAGTATCACTTTCTTTCCCTGGCAAAGCTTATGCAGGTTGGCGTAATCGTCGGTGTTCTCGTTGCGGTACTTGTGTGCTTCGTCTACGATTATCACCTTTTCTTCGCCATCATCCTCTTCCAGGGCCTTATCTATAGAGCCGCTGGAATAAACCTTGGCGTTCAGGTTGAACATGTAGCGGTAATCGCTATCCCACTGGTCGCAAAGATGCGGCGGGGCAACAATGATGGCTTTTGTCTTTAGATTGTAGGCTATGGCCGAGGCGATAATACTTTTACCAAGGCCTACAACGTCGGCAATTATTACGCCGTTGTGTTTTTTAATTATCTCAAGGCCCTGTTTAACGGCGTCGGTCTGGTATTTAAGATTGAGGAACTTGTTCTTGGTTATATCGGCAGGAAGCTCAATTTCGCCCTTAGCCTTGAGCGAGAAATACTCTTCGAGAACGCGGATATACATCAGATAGGGCGTAGGAAGCTTCTCGAACCAGATCTTTTCAATGACTTCTTTGCGGAAGACCTCGAAGTTGTTCTTGTCGGCTATGGTTACAGCCTTGCCCCAGAGCAAATCGAATAGCTCTCTGGCTTCTTTAAAGTGCTCGTCGCGGAAAACCACATTTATTTCGTGGCGGTCGCGCAGCCCGGCGCGGCTTAAGTTGCTGGAGCCGGTTATTACGGTGCCGGGGAAGTCGCCTTTCTGGCTGTGCTCCGGCTTGTTCTCGAAGATATAAAGCTTGGCGTGGTTGGGCTCAAGGGTCTTTTTGATCTCTAAAGAGCCGGTTTTGATCTTTTCGAGGAATATCTTAAAAGCCTCTTGGTTTTCCTCGCTGTCAAAGAAGTCAGTCTCATTGTAAAGCTTAATGAACCATTTATTGTGGTTGTCGCGTATCTGGCCGCGGGAAATATTGCGTTCGGTAACGGTTTCACACTCGCGGACGGCGTTGATTATGTCCTTTTCAACGTCCAACCCTACAAGGATGCGGACATGCTTGCCGTCTAGGTTCTTGTAGATCTCTTTGAACCCGGAAAAATAGAAGTAGCCTACCAGGAAATCCAGCTTGGCGGCGCTAGGGAGGATGTTGTTTATGACATCAGTAAGCAGCCGGTCTTCGTTCGTAATAAATTGATGTGACATAGAGCCCCTAATTATTTAATTATATTGCTTTGAGCGCTTAATTGCTATTAGATTTCTGTTCTTTTGCTGTTAAACTGGTCAACCATGAAAATAGTATACGATATCAACCCGACAAAGGCCTGTCGCGTTGGGAATGGGGGGTTTTTGCTGTTTTTCGGTTTCCCGGGTGGTTAAATAGGCTGTATCATGAATGGGTGCCAATATTCTAAGGCGGGCCATGCCGTGTGCGGCGTAACAGATACAGGCACATGTTGCTGGCTGGCCCCACAGGCTGGCCTAATCCTTGACAGGCTGAATGTGCAATGCTTACAATGTAGTTGCGAAATATCGCAACTACTACATAGAGGCCTCATGACAAGAATGGAAAACCGGCGATTAATCTACAGAATGCACGCGCAGGTCTGCTCCGTGCTCTCCAACGCCAAGCGCCTTGAGATCATCGACCTGCTGCGCTCGGGTGAAAAAACAGCCGGCGACCTGACAAGGGAGATGGAAATCCCCAAACCTAATGTTTCACAGCAACTGACCATCCTTAGGGAAAAGGGAATCCTGATATCACGCCGCGAGGGGCAGCGCATCTATTACCGCTTGTCTCTCCCTAAAATGCTCAAGGCCTACGATATGCTCCGTGCGGTCCTTTTGGAGAAACTGGAGAATGAAGGCGTTCTTGCAGAACGCCTTCGGTCGCTAAAGTAGGAACAACAGCTTGTTTATATGGGCAACTTTGATCGCCACGCTATAGAATACGACCGCTGGTATGACGAGAACCATTTCGCTTACATGTCGGAAGTGCAGGCGTTGCGCGAGGCGATCCCAGAAGGCAAGCAAGGCGTTGAGATAGGCGTTGGGACCGGACGGTTCGCTTCCGCTTTAGGGATACGTATCGGCATTGAACCTTCCGCGCAGATGGCCGAGATCGCCCGGAGGCGTGAGATAGAGGTTTATGAGGCCAAAGCGGAAAACCTTCCTTACAAAGATAATGCTTTCGGTTTTGTTTTGATGGTGACCGCGCTTTGCTTTATTACGGCCCCGCAAAAAGCGTTAAAAGAGGCCCGGCGTGTGCTTAAGCCCGGAGGCCGGTTGGTTCTTGGTATTATCGACAAGAATAGCCCGGCAGGGAAAGCGTATTGGCGCAGACAGAAAAACAGCAAGTTTTATAAGGGCGCAAAATTTCATTCCGTGGACCGTGTTTCGGGCTGGCTTAAAACACTTGGCTTTAGCGGGATTAAAATATCCCAGACTATATTCACCCTGCCGGGAGAAGTTAAGAAACTGGAACCTGTCAGGGACGGATACGGCGAGGGCTTGTTCGTAGTTATTTGCGGGACCAAAAGGAGAAATTAAAATGATGAAAGTCGGAATTATACGCTGTCAGCAGACCGAGGATATGTGTCCCGGCAACACCGATTTTAAGGTCGCGCGCGAAGGGAAATGCGCTTTTGAGGAGACCGGGCCGGTAGAAGTGGTAGGGTTTGTATCCTGCGGCGGCTGCCCTGGGAAGAAAGCCGTAGCGAGGGCTAAAATGATGGTGGAGCGCGGCGCGCAGATAATAACATTCGCTTCCTGTATCAAAAACGGAAACCCTATAGGCTTTCCATGCCCGCACTTTGAGAAGATGAAAGAGGCCATAGTAAAAAAGGTTGGGCCGGACGTGAAAGTTATTGAGTGGACACATTAACGGCAGGGTTAGCCATTATTATTTGAGGGTGGGTCATTACGCCGTATCATGAATGGGCGGGGTCATTCATAAGACGGGCCAGGCCGGTGGCGGCGGCGCCCCCCGAGCGCAAGACGCTCCCGGCCTGGCCCTCTGCTACCTTATCTCCCCGCAGCTCTCTCCCCGGTGGCTGCAAAGGATTAACAGAAAAGACCACCGCGGCGGCCGCAGCAGCGGACGCCGGGGTGGTTTTTTATAAATACGGCTGCCACCGGCAATTCATTAGATAGATAACAGGAACAGGCCCGCGCCGCGGGTGGCCTCAGCAGAGGCCACAGGCGAGCGCGGGCAGAGTCTGTAACGATATTGGTTCAACTCTTTGCAGTGGGCGCGGGAAATAATTTTCTGCGTTGTACGGACGCCGAAGGCGGACGGGAGCGGCCGGGTAAGGCCTGTTTGGGGCCGG
>Ga0209211_10007472_pt1 | contig 15313 bp, 21 predicted proteins | sample RifGroA2_FD_183992 | JGI IMG/M metagenome (GOLD analysis project Ga0209211, IMG submission 183992) | Groundwater microbial communities from Rifle, Colorado, USA - Groundwater A2 (SPAdes) (version 2) | ecosystem: Environmental > Aquatic > Deep subsurface > Groundwater | place: Rifle, Colorado... | reverse complement strand
CACGTCCCCTGATTCAACCGCCACGTCAGTCCCGGCGCCGATGGCCACTCCGACATTTGCCTGTTTTAAGGCCGGCGCGTCATTAACGCCGTCTCCTACCATAACCACTACTTCTCCCTTATTCTGTAATTCCCTAACGTATTTATATTTATCAGCCGGCAAAACTTCCGCAAAAACGGTATCCATTCCCAACTGCTTGCCAACCCCGTCTGCCACCTGACGGTTGTCGCCGGTGACCATAGCGGCCTTAACTCCTAGCCGGTGCAGACTTCCGATCGCAGGCTTTGACTCAGGTTTAATTTGATCGGACAAAGAAATTGTCCCCAGAACTTGTTTCCCGTCGGCAACAAATACCGTGGTATTCCCATCATCTGCCCAATTTACCGGCAATCCCTTTTCTTTCATTAATCTTAAATTGCCAACCGTATATCTGATTTTAAAAATAGTTCCTTCTACTCCCTTGCCGGCCAAATTTTTGAAATTGGCGACAGGCTGCAGAGATACGCCTTTTTGTTTGGCGTATTTAACAATAGACAAACCGATGACATGAGAGGAATGAAATTCCAGAGAGGCGGCAATTTGCAGTATTTTATTTACATCTATTAAGGTCTGACCTTGGCGTACGCTAAGGTCAGACCTTTTTATATCAGTCACTCCAAAATCCCCCTTCGTCAATGTCCCGGTTTTATCAAAAATTACATATGTGGCTTTTTTAATTACTTCCAATTTCCCCAAATCTTTTAGGAAAACGCCGTTTTTAACGGCTAAAGTGGTCGCAATAGTGGAAACCGTAGGAATTGCCAATCCTAAAGCATGAGGACAGGCTATTACCAAAACCGTAATTGCCAAAGTCATGGCAAACACAAACGACTGTCCGGCCACCACCGACCAAAATAATAGAGTGAACAACCCCACCGTCAGAGCGGTAAAGGTTAAGACGCCGGCAGCTTTATCGGCGATCTTTTGGGCGGTAGGTTTAGTCTTCTGAGCCTGAGCAATAAGATTTTTAATCTGGCCTATGGTTGAATTTTCTCCTACTTTATCTAACTTAACTTCCACTGAACCATCCAAACAAATAGCTCCTGCTATTGCTCTATCGCCGGATTTTTTAGATACCGGCCGTGATTCACCGGAGATATGCGATTCGTTAAAACTGACCGCCCCTTTAATAATTATCCCGTCGGCCGGAACCTTCTCTCCCGGCTTAACCAATACCACATCCCCCTCTTTTAGTTCTTCAATATCAACATCCCTTACTCCATACTTTTTACTCCCTACTCCAATTAGGTGCGCCTGTTTCGGCAGCAGCTTTGCCACTTCTTTCAGAGCATCGCCGGCTGCAGTTGAAGATTTGGCTTCCAAGAAGTGCCCGAATAGCAGAACCCAAATTAAAGTTGATATTTCCAGATAAAATTCAGTACCAATTGCCGGAATAAATGTTGAAGCGGCAGAAAACAGGTATCCGGAACCGACAGCCAGAGACACCAATGTCATCATCCCGTATTTTTTAGCCATCCATTCATGGCGGGCGTGTTGGAAAAAAACCAAACCAAAATAGAAAATTGCCGTCGCAACCGTAAGCTCTACATAATTCCGGCCGGCGAAATCCGGCATCCTCAAAAATTTAATTCCCAATTCGCTGGCCGCAATTAGCGGAACCAATAAAAAGGTAACAATAAAGAACCTTCTTAAAAAATCTCCTGCTGCCTGCGGGCCGGCCATCATTGAGGCATGGTCATGAGGTACCTGAGCCTCATGTAATGGAACTAAATCCATTCCTCCGCACTTGGGACATTTACCGGGATGATCCTGCTTGATCTCGGGATGCATTGGACATGTATAAATCATTTTCTTCCTATCTTAAACAATTTAACAGCTAATAAAATTATTATTATCAGAAAAATAAAGTTTATCCCCGGAATTCCTTTGGCAATATCTGATACCCTGAATGCCACATTCTGAATTAATTTTGTAGATTCCGATTGACCGGAGTCCATTCCCAGCAACCCCAGCCTTGTCATAGAAATAGTAGCCAAACCGGTAATTAAAAAAACCACTGACGCCGCTATATTGGAAACCAATAAATCATATTTTTTACCGAATATATTTATTTCCCCGATTGATTTCCTCATAAGAGGCCGGTCAAGAATATTCCGGCTGTCAATAAATGCTGATGCCAAATAAAGCGGGGCCACCATTCCCAAAACATAAAATATTCCCACTCCCAAAGACATTAAAATTGTCGGTGACAAAGTTGACAAAGTCATTACTCCAATCAATACCGGGGCACAACATGAGCTGGTGATGCCAGAAAAAAGGCCTAAAGTATAACTGGACCAGACGTCAACCTTTCCGGTACTTTTCCGGTGCAAATCGATCATCGGTAACTTGATTCCCAGCAGGGCAAAGCCGGCTAAAACCAATAAAAATATTCCGCCCAAATAATAAGTTTGGTCATGAAGACGGAAGAAAAACATTGACAGGGCTTTTGCTCCCAACACCACCGGTAGCATAACGGAAAAAATCCCCAACGAATAAACAAAAGTCATTAGCAGGACCTGTTTTTTCTCGCGGAAAATATTACCGAAATACGAAGGCAATAAATAGGTAATGCAACACGGAGCGAAAAGGGCTACCGATCCGGCGATAAAAGCAGCCAAGAACGAGATAGAAGCAAATGTATCCATATAAACTTACAAACTAACAAACTTACAAACTAACAAAAAAACTGACAAACATATAAAACAAATCAAAAAATTAATTATTTTATATTGTTAATTTATTTGTTCATTTGAGCTTTTGTGCATTTGTTCGCTTGCTTTTGCCTATGCCCCACAACTCCCACCGCGGCTTTTAATCCCCGGAACCCCCTGAATCGCCTGGTTTATTTTGGCAGCGCCCTGGGCAGAAGAATAATCTTTGGATAAAGCTACTTTGGGGTCAACTTTATCCCAAGCCAATCCCTGCTGTCTTTGGAAATAAACCGCCATTTCGACATAAGTATCCGGAAACCAAAAGGAGTTCATGGCCAAAATATCTTTATATATTTGACTTTCTGCCGAACCGTTAGCTACCGCCAGTTCAATATAGCCGAGGGCCGCCATCCCGTGATTACAGTCGGGGAAAGCAACGGAGTTTCCGCAACAGGGGCGGTAAATATTTTCCGCGATCTTCCTGACCAATTCCTGCTGTTCCGGAGTTAAAGGAATCAGCTCTTGTGAAGAATAAAGTTCCATCGCCGGTTTGACCCCCAGCGTCCAACCACCGGTTGAGGCAAAATTTCCGGCATCAGTCCCGCTGGTTTTCATCGGACCTTCGTCAAGAACTTTACTTTTATTAACTAAACCGAGAGCCCACAACAAGTTGACTACCAGACGGGAATTATTTTCGTTAATAGCGATGGGTTTATTGGAATTACCGTCAAGAATATCAAGGTCTGCCCGGCCGTCGATGTCTGATTTATGGATTTCTTTAAATTTATTAACATCAATTGCGCCGGAGTCAACCAGTTTTTTACCTATATTCCCCCATTTCAACGATGTAGTATAGCCGCCGGAAGGAAGAACTTGAGCAGTAGTCTCCTTGACCAACAATTCAGGATTCTTAACTTCAGATAATTGGCCCTGCAATCGATTTACTTGGCGTCTCATGATCAACTGATCGGTCAAAGCTCCTAAGGCTAAAGAGTCAATAATAAATAGAATCACCAGCCATAGCGGGACCGGTTTTTTGAGAAACTTTATCAAGCGGCCTCGTCTTTTATTGAATAAAATTTGTTTTAATACTTTCATTTCACCACGTTTCCTTTTAGGGTAAATTCCAGTTTAGGATTATTTTTATCACTGGTTTCAACTTCAATTTGCCTTGTCATCGCGCCTACTCCTGATGGACCATGGAAAGCCGGATCAAAAACTATTTTCAACTCGGCTTCCTTCCCGGACGGAACTTCTCCTACCCAAGATGATTTTTGATGCATCCCGAAAAAAGGACTTCCCTTCCCGTCGATTATGACCTGAGCAGTGGTACACATGCAAGAGGTAGAAACGCCGGAAAGCTTTAAGGGCCCGGTGCCGGCATTTTTAATTAAAAACACTTTCTCCGCATTTCCGCCGTTAATTTTAATTTCTCCCCAGTCGTAATTTTTTTCGGCTACTTCAACCTTAGCCTGATCGGATTTTTCAACTTCTACCCCAACCGGTTTTGACAGTAACCAGGCTCCTGCCCCCAGAATTGCAAAAGTAATTATTCCGATAATTGTTAATACAATTTTTTGTTTCATTTTAGCCCTTTTAACCTTTTAAACCTTTTTAACCTTTTCTCTATGTCTTTCTGTAAATTTCTTCTCACACCCTTCTGCACAAAAATAAAAAGTCTCGCCTTTATGTTTTAAAGCCCTACCTGCAGTTTTTGGCGATAACCTCATACCGCAAACCGGATCATGCACCAAGGGTACCATATCTTTCATTTTCAGTCTTAATTCTTCTGTCAGCCTCTCATCACCGCGGTTTTGACCAACCAACATTTCGCGGATAAGGTCTGACGACTTAACTATATTCTTATGGGACAATTTGTAATAAATATTCGTTCCCTCTTTCCTGGTCGTTACCAAATGAAACTCTCTTAGCACCATTAAATGCTGGCTTAAATTTGCCTGTGGCAATCCGAGCATTTCCATCATTTGACTGACTGACATTTCCTGATCTCTCAATAAATGAACAATTTCCAGCCGTTTAGGATTTGCCAAAGATGAATAATAGTCAGCATGAAGCTGAAAGATTTGAGAATACATATTCGATTTATTGAATATTATAACAACCTGTTTAATTTGTCAACCGGCAATTAATGGCAATATCAGATACCAAAGTTGCCGAAACTGCCACCAGGCGGCGTCCCAAGAGCCGGCCAAAAGCCGCATGATAAGAGAATAAAATAGGAACAATCCGACCGCCGCCGTCAGTCCGACGGCAATAGATAAAACTTTATTCTGATTCATTATATTAAAGTGATCTCAAAACAGGATCCGTCATTGCGAGGAGCGCCAGCGACGTGGCAATCCTAAACGAGATTGCCGCGCTCCTTTCAGTCGCTCGCAATGACTAATAAACTCTACTTTCCTTTCAGGAATTTGTTATAAATCTCTGCCAAGGCGTAACCAAAAATCCAGGATACGGCAGTCATAGTCACCATGCCCCACAAAATACTTCCCAGCCCGGGCGCAGTGTTCATCCACATTCTGCTAACGTCCATCCGGTGAAACCACGGGCCGTAAATTCCCAATAACAATCCGGGTAATGCCACGGCTAAAACCGCGCAAAGAGCATATAACACGGCTGCCGCGACTGCCAAAGCGTTCCCAAAAGCCTTAGAATTTAATTTCATTAACTAATCACCGCCTCTCCATTCATTTTAACTTCTCAAATTCAAACTCTTTTCTCTCAACAGCTTCTGTCCCTAAAAATATTATCTTTAATGGTACTCCTGCCATTGAAAATATCAACTCGGCCGACCGATGATGATCGGCTCCGGAAACTTTAGCGGTAAGAGACGCAAAAGTTTTTCCTCCGACCTGCATCACTACGGTTTTTTGAAAGTCTATATCGTTTAGATTAACCGAATGAGTGTTCAGGGCGACTTCAAAAGCTATTTTATCTCCCTCTGATTTACCGGGCAGATAGTTCGCTTCAACAGAAACTTGGCCTACCGGGAGTTGCGTTTCAATCCCATCATTTCCAGACGCAGAATCGGGAAAATTAGATTTTGTTCCGGCAATAGAAATTATCTGCCAAACCAGTATCCCGGCAATAACTGCTAACTCGATTCCCAAACTTTTGTATTTCATAATATTCAAGTTTTCGAATATAATTTTATCCCCCTCTCTTCTCTTTGTCAACTTGTCTGTATAATCAATTTATGAATTTATTCCTAATTCCCTCCGCCTTCTTGGCCGGATTCTTAATGTTTTTCGCCCCCTGCACTCTGCCAACTGTTCCGGGATTTCTAGGCTTTATCAGCGGATCTTCAAAAAAACATTCTCTAAGAAACGCGTTTTTCTATGTTTTGGGGTTTATGCTGATTTTTATTTTATTGGGAGGAATCTTTGGTATTGGAGGCAAGGTCTTGAACCAATATCGCCCAATTCTGCAAAAAATCGGCGGACTGTTTATTATTTTTTTTGGATTAACGACCACCGGCTTGCTTCGTCATCCGGTTTTTCAGTATACTTTTAACTTCCCTTTATCAAAAAAATTACAACCGGGTCAACCGCTCTCCTCTTTCCTTTTTGGATCGGCCTTCGGCCTGGGCTGGACTCCCTGCATTGGACCGGTTTTAGGCAGTATTTTATTTTTAGCCTCATCTTTTGAAAATGTGTTTCAGGGAATAATATTGTTGATAATCTTTTCTCTGGGATTAGCGGTTCCTTATTTACTTGTAGCGTCTGGATTTTCTTCCATTACAGAAAACGCCAAAAAATTCCGGCCGGTTTTCCGGGGAATTGAAATCGGCGGCGGGATCTTAATGATAATTATCGGCCTATTTTTAGTTGCCAATAAATTCGGCCTGATGGTGTCAACGACCTTTAAACTATTCGACTTTATCAATTACGACGGATTACTAAAATACCTCTAATCTTTTTTATTCATCTCAATTTAATCTCCAAATAGCCCAATTAAGGTAAGTTGCAAAACTCACCCAGATCAAATATGGCACCAATAACCAGGCTGCGGAAGTAGATTTCCGGCGGAAGTCTTTGATCGTCAAAATAATAGATAGCCATAAAACTACAATATTTAATAGTCCTAATTTCGGCGAGCGGAGCCCGAAAAAAGCCAATGACCAGTTAACGTTCAGCCCCAGCTGAACCCAAAACCAAGTCAGGCGGGCGCGGTGACTCCAGGCCAGATACAAAGAGATTCCCATTAATATATATAGAATTGTCCAAACCGGAGCAAATATCCAGTTTGGCGGAGCCAAAACCGGTTGATTAAGATACCGGTACCAGGAGCTTATGGTCGGAGTGGTAACCAAAGAACCAACAAAACCTGTAGCTAAACAGACACCGACAGAAACGGCCAAGCGGATGGATTGAAAAGTTGTTGACTTTGACCGTCGCTTAAATTTTGAAATCGCCATACTATTTAATATAACAAAAATATGAAATCCCATAGTTGTCAAACCCTTCACAAAGATTGAAGTTACATTTATTTCAATTAATTGATTAATTGAAATAAATAAAATCGGGAAAAATAGCGCCAACTTAATCATTAACAAGCTGGCATTGATTATTGATACAACGAGGCGTACCCGGACAATATCCGGCGCAGATTTTCTTAGCTTCCGGAATATTTTGTTTTAATTCGGCTTTGCAATCGCAGATATTGACACCGCAATCGGCATCAGCAGCACATGAATTTGAGACGGTATTTTGGTCTAAAAATTTAAAAGTGGAGAGGATTTGGTCAATAATTTTCTGACTTCCCTCGTGATATTGTGATTCTACAAATACCTTTTCTTCCGAGACGAAAGCGTTGTAGACGCATTCATATTTATCTTGAGTTGTTTTGACGCTAGAACTGGAGCCGACGGATGAAAATGAAATCCATCTCGGGCATATCCCTACAATCATTCTTGGGTCTGAAGGATCAATTCTCACAACGGTGGAGTCACCATAAACTTCGATTGACGCGCTCTGTGGATAAGAGAATGAGTAACCAAGAGAAGAATTGGTATACGTTTCCCAGTTGGCGGTGTCTGGCGGAGCCAGATCAGGCTTCGCCTGAGAAGTCGGAGTTGGCGATTGAGACGGTGTGGGAGTTGACGTAAGCGGAGATGGGCCTTGAGATTGGCTTAAGAATTTGGCGCTGAAGAGGCCGATGGCGATGCCAAAAACTAAGAGGACTAATCCGCCGATCAGCCAGAAAAACCAGCTGCGATTTGGGGATTCGGTCGGAGAAGAAACGGCGGGCTGGGGCGATATTGACGGAGCTGCAACGGGATTTTCCATAATATGTTAAACTTAAATTATGGGTAAACAACTGAAATTCAAGATGGATAGAATTGTATCACTGTTGGCAAAAAAATATCGGCCGGAGAAAATGATTCTTTTCGGATCGGCGGCCGCAGGTATAACTTACCGCGACAGCGATATCGATTTGGTGGTGATTAAAAAAACCGAGAGAAGATTTTATGACCGAATCGGCGATGTGCTGCATATTCTATGGTCGGGGGCAGAGACGCCGAAAATTGGAGTAGACGTTTTGGTCTATACTCCGGATGAATTTCAGGAAATGAGCCGGGGAAATTATTTTATTCGGGATGAAGTCTTGGGGAAAGGCCAGATAGTTTATGAACGACCCGTTAACTAATTCCGACCGGCAGAAGTGGCTTAAATTCTCTGATGAAGATTTAAAAGCTGCCGATGCAACTTTGGATGGTGGAGTGTTCTCCGCAGCCTGTTTCCATGCCCAACAGGCGGTAGAGAAAGCAATTAAAGCAATACTGCTGACAAAACCCGGCAGAGTTCCCAGGGACCACAGTTTGTTGCGTTTGACAGAGATGAGCGAAAACAAGGAACTATTTGAGAAACATAAAGAGGAACTGGAGTTTTTGGATAAATTTTACGTGCCGACCAGATACCCGGACGCTTTACCCGGAAGTTTGCCGGAAGGTCTGCCAGAACGGGAAGACGCGGAAAAAGCGGTGGCGGCGGCCAAAGAAATTGTAGATTCTGTCAAAAAAATACTCGGCTAATCCAAAAATTTGAAAGTGGAGAGGATTTGGTCTGAAATTGTGTCGCTACTTTTCTTTATTTCTATGATGTAGTCATCTGATAATCTTAAGACAATTGTAGTTTGATACTCTCTAGGCATTGGATTGTTGATGAATAATGCTTTTCTTCCGTCAACTTCACCATTGCTCAATCTAAACTCTGATTGTTTTTGTGAATTTTTATATCCGCCTAAACATTGATTGAAATTACAGTCACTAAATATAAGCCCACTTTTTGCGATCTCTGATTCAGATTTCCAATAGTCGAGCAAAGATGTTTTTATATTTGCTTTTTGGACTTTCATTCCAAAATACTGTTTTTCCAAGGTGTTTCTAGGAAGAAGTAAGCGATATCCTACGGCTAGATCGTTATCCAGGTATTGTTTTACAGGCATTAGCCCCTTGACATAGTCTGAGTCGGTCTCAGGATAATTAACCTTGAATCCGTGGAGTTCATCTCTATATGTTTTCCAGTTGGCAGTGGCCGCGGAACCAGTCGGTTCAGGGCTTTGGTCGGGGGGTATGAGGGATTGTTTTTCCTCGTCGGTTACCGGCTGGATAAAGCGCTGGCCGGTGGCGGTAACGCAGGTAGCGGGGTAGCTTTCCTGGACTATGCTGCCTTTGGCGGCGAGGCAGTCTGGGTATGAAGAGATTTGAGATGGAGACGATGATTGATTTAAGAATTTGGCGCTGAAGAGGGCGACGGCGATAATCAAGAAAACTAAACCAATTGCCGACCACAGAAGCCAGCGGCGGTTTGAAGATCCAGCCGGAGAGAGAACGGCGGGTTGGGGAGAGATTGATGGAACGGGAGGAACGACGGGATTATCCATTGTTAGTTTAATTGTTTCCAATTATCTCAAGTTGATAACCGCTCGTCAAATAATTTTTACTTCGTCGCCGGGTCGGACTTTGGAATTAAGTTTGACTCCCACTTCCTGGCCTTTCTTGCCGGACTGAATATCTTTATGGTCAAACTGCATTTGAGAAACAAACTGCTCAAAATCGGTGGTTTTACCGCTGATTTTGACAGTTTGGCCGACTTTTAAGGGTTTGACCAATTTAATAATCCCGACCCCGAGCTTGTCGTAATAATGAGTTATTTTGCCGGCTTTGGTGTCTTTTGCCATTTTTTTCACCCCCAGCCAATTAATTTTTAATTTACAATTTTCAATTTTCAATCAAATCTCAATTAATCAATTTTCAAAAAGATTAGATAGATTTTAGTATAGCAAATCATTCAGAAAAGTGATCCCGTCTCAAACTCCGAAAGAATTTGTTTTAGCAATTTTAACGGCAAACCTAGGGCCCCCGAATATTCACCTTCAATTTTATCAACAAATTCGCCCCCCTTACCTTGAATTGCGTATCCTCCCGCCTTTGTCATTGGTTCGTTTGTGTCTACATATTCATTTATTTCTTCACCGGTCAAACGGTGAAAGAAAATTTTTGTGACTGAAGTTTTGGTAATTATTTTTTTAGAACCACCATCAATAACCGTCAGACCTGTAATCATTAAGTGAGTCGTTCCTGATAAAAACTTTAGCATCTTTTTAGCTTCAATTTTAGTTTTTGGTTTACCGAAGATTTTCCCGCCGCAAAAAACCACCGTATCGGCGCCGATGATAACTGCATCTTTAAATTTACCGGCAACCGCTTTGGCTTTCCCGGCAGATAATTTACTAACTAATTTGTATGGGTCGCTTTCAGAATCCAAATCTTCAACAAAATTACTGGGAAAAATACTGAAGTCAAAACCAGCTTGAGACAGAACCATTTTTCTGCCCTCGGACGCAGAAGCCAATATCAATTTTCTCATGCTTTATTGCTCCGTGAATGTTTCAAACGAATTTTCGATCAAGGGGCCAAAAACAGCCCATTTTGAAGACGGCGCCCGGCCGATCATCATAAATGCTCCCTGGCCGTTTTGCCTGAACAACAAAGACCAAAATTCGGTAACATTTATTTTATCCGATTCCAAATAATGTTCAATCTCCATTGAAATCCGGCGGAAACCTTTCCATGGGCTCTCTTTAGGCTCCCTGATAAATTTCAATTGTTGGTAATTTTTAGATTGGGATAAATAATCTTTAATGGCCGTGGTGTAAACCTCTTCATTATCTCCCAACGGATTCCACGAACTTTTGTCTACAAAGAAGAAAGCTTCTTTTGGTTTCATAAATCCGACTTCTTCTTTATCCTTGACATCTTCTACTTTCCAGTCTTTCGGATAGCGCATGGACCAGCCGTAATTGCTTATATATGGTTTATCCGTTAACAACGACTGATCAAATGCCTTATCTAATTGACCTGAACGGGTAACTTGGGTACTAAAGCGCAATCTTCCTCCGGCAATTGCCAGAATTGCCAGCCCTATAATCCCGGCCACTAACACTAACCATATTTTCTTCTTTTTACCGGCCGGCTTTTTGACCGGTTTGACAGTCTCTTTATTCTTAATTAAAAATGACGCTGAGGCAACAATTACTCCAATTCCCGTAACCCAAAAACCAAGTTTCTGGCCCATCTCCATCGCTCTCTCCAATAGAGTTTTAATTACCGGGAACAAAAACGGGGGGATAAAATTGAATGACGGCAATACCCCTGATACCAATTCGGGGACGGATTTTACGGCCGAAATTAATACTATCCCCGATACAGCCAACAGAACACCGCTCCCCCACAATTTTCCCTTAAGTGTTTTTCCCATCCAAAAATGTAGGCCCAGTAATAGGCCGGATAACAATAATGCAGCCACCCATACTATCGGCAGATAAGAAATAATCTGTTTAATCAGCAAAACCGTTTTCCATAATTGGTCACCGGCCTCGGGGTTACCGGACATTTTATTTAAAAATTCAATCAAATCAGTATTCTCGGATAAAAGTGACAACGGCGGTTTTTGGAATAACTGCTTCGGCAAACCGGATTTATCAATCGGAGCGTAAAGATATAGTCCCGTCTCTTTCCCAACGAAAAAACTTTCCAGTCTGGTTAAATTAGTTTCCACAATGTCTTGGAAAAAATCCGGGGTCAGGCCACTGACCATTTGAACAGCCAGAGGGTTATCACCGGCTGACTTTTTAGATTCAAGGCTAATTTGATCATAAATTCCCGTATTCTGAAGAGCGCCGGTCCAAAATGAAGCAGTTAACAACCGGAAGCGGATAATAGTTAATAGGGAAAACAATATGAACAGGACAAAAAACAGGTCGCCCGTTAACCATCTGAAAATAATTCTGAGGAAATTTTTCATCAACATTAATTAAGCACTTTTTATCCCCCGCCGTCAATACCAAATAAAAATTAGCCGTTCTTTGTTATAGTACGGTCATGGAAATAAAAATATTAAATTTAAATATTGAGGGCGATAAGCATCTACCCCAAGTAATAAAGCTGGTTGAACGGGAAAAGCCGGACGCTATCTGCTTACAGGAAGTGTTTGAGGATGATTTTCATCTGTTGCACCGTCAATTCGATATGAAAGGCATATTTATGCCGGCGGCATGGATTGATTCTCCGGGAGCGCCGGGATTTGGCAAACGGGGACCTTTCGGAGTCGCTCTTTTAAGCCTGTTAGCGGGAGAATTTTGCGGAAACTATTATTTCAAACGCCGCGGACCAGAATTACCGCGGTATAAAGGCAAACCTAATGCCGGCCACCGCTGTTTAGTCTGGCAAGAAATTGAGAACGGGCCAATGATCGCCACCACCCATTTTACCTGGTCGAAAAACGGCTTGGCCACCCAAAAACAACGCCGGGAAGTGGAATCACTATCGAACTTGCTTGATAAATTACAGCCTGATGTTGTCTGTGGCGATTTCAACGCTCCGCGTAATAATGAGATCTGGTTAAACATCTCCGGAGGGTTTACCGATAATATTCCACCTGAGGTAAAGACCACCCTGGATCCGGCACTCCACTATGCCAAAGGGGTAGATCTAGTGGTGGACGGCTTTTTTACCAACCCCGATAACAAGTTGACAGTCAAGTCATTAAAGCTAATTAGCGGAATTAGTGACCATTTGGCGGTTTCTGCTATAATCTCTTGGTATACATAACCCTTTTGATAGCTGATAGTCGTCGTTTAACAACTTCTTAAAAAATAGTTTATTAAGCGTAGTCTCAGTTTGTCAGGGTAATGATAAATGATAATCAATGAAAGGGGGTGACAAACTGAATGGCTAAAAAACTATTTGTGGGCGGTCTTTCGTGGGATACCACGGATGCCACGCTTTCACAATTTTTCTCTCAAGCAGGTGCTGTAATATCTGCTGTCGTTGTCGTAGACAAATTCTCCGGTAAATCCAGAGGATTCGGATTCGTAGAAATGTCCGATGAAGACGCTGATAAAGCAAAACAAACCTTAAATGGTCAGACTTTGGACGGCAGAGCTATTGCCGTTAATGAGGCCAGACCTTTAGAACGACGCGATGACAACCGTCCCAGGGGCGGTGGATTCGATCGTGGAGGTAATGGTGGTGGTGGTGGATTCGACAGAGGCAACAGCCGCCCAAGAAGCGGTGGTTTCCGACGCGGAAGATAATTTAAAGGAAACTTTAGATTTAATAAAATCGCCGGCGGAAACGATCATGTTGACCGCCAATGCCGGCGTATTTTAGGGCTTACTGATTGCGGATTCTATTTCCTTTCAACCGAGACCGTGCATTCTGTCACCAGAGCGGCAATTGCTCCGACAGCGGCTAAAACCGGGGCCAATACTGCCCCGACTATCCCGATTGTTAATGGAATATTAATCAGCACGTTCCCCTTTTTATCTTTAATGCTGATTTTCCTGACATTTCCTTCCTGAATTAATTTTTTAACCTGAGTTAAAAGATGTTCGCCTTTAACCTTAAATGATTCTTCTTTTTTCTTTGTTGGCATTATTTCTTCACCTCCTTTTTATTTAATTTTATCAAAAAAGTCGAAAGGATCCTAAACATGCAAACTGATATAATAATAAAATGCAGCAAAAAGTTCTGAACTATAGAATTATCATTGAACCGGAAAAATATGACGACGGATCGACTGTTTATGTCGCATATTGCCCCACATTGGGCATTTCTGATTATGGCGATTCTATTGAAAAAGCACTATCTAGTATCAAAGATGGTATAGAACTCGCCGTTGAGTCTTTAGCCAAAGAAGGGCAGGAAATTCCAATTGACGATATTCAGGAACAAATAATCACCAGCGCCATGATAAATAACCCGCAAATAACAAGTTTAAGCCTAGCCGCATGAGCAAATTGCCCCGAAACATAAAACCTCAAAAATTAATAAAGGCGTTAATCCGACTTGGCTTTCGAGAAATTGGTGGCAAGGGTAGCCATATTAGGTTGAAACATGTTGACGGTCGTTGGACGCAAGTAGCGGTTCACCAAAAACCGATTCCCCAAGGTACTTTACGGGCGATTCTCAGGCAGGCAGAAATAAAGATTGAAGAACTGAACGTCTAATTTAATCATCTTTTTTGCCCAATCATGTAACCATTCGCTCACGATCGTAGGGAAGTGGTTACAAAATCATCGCCTTCGCACTTTTATATAAACACTTCAATTATTTAAATAATTGAAGTTTATTGGCGTTTTTTCTTTATCTCCCACCAGTCTTTAACATCGTTTATAAAATGGCGGGCGGCGATTCTTGCCTTACTGATGGGAGTTAAATGCCCGCCTTCCATTGCTGCGCGCGTCATGGTATAAAACCTTGAAAGTTTTTTCATTAAATATTTAAACGCCAAATCTTTCCCTTCAGTTTTCCCGCGGCAGATATGATGATGGCACCCAACCGCCACTGTAAAAGCCGGCAGGAACAAATGAATATCATCCAAATCCTTTGAGGTAAGATCTTTTTTCCGCGAGTCATACTCCATAGCAGCGCTCCTAGCCTTAAGCCTGTCCTGCGCGTATTCGTCATAACGCATCTCTATTAGCTTTTTCCAGAGTTTTATATGCTTATTCTCTATCCCCAACTCTTTCAATTGGGCAAGATGAGCCTTGGGAATTTCGTCTTTCAGTAAACGGAAATATTCTTTAAAATCCCGGCTGATCCGTAAATCAGGCGCCTCAAGAGTCAGCATTATGACGGTGATGCCCGCCAGAATCAGTTCGTTAAGAATCCGGTCCTGCTCCAGCTGGGACATTCCGCTCAAACCTGTCAATTGAATATATGTCTTATCATTAAAAAGGGTTAGCGCGGTTGATGTTGCGGCTTGATCCAGCCCCGCGGCTGTAATCTTGGCCATCTTCTGCAATGATGGTAATTGCCCGCCATCTTTTCCCGATTTCTGCAACACTTTTATTTCCTCCTCCAAATTCATGGATATAGTATAGCGAAGTTTCTTCCGCAGAGGATCATTAAATGAATGCTAATATTATTTCATGAAAACCATTGCTTATGTCTCAGGAAAAATCGAAACGAAGAATCGGGAATGTTTTGTTGGCGGACAAAAAGTTGCCTGCCCTGATTCGCAAACAAAACGCTATACCCAAGCCGGCGATAAATTAGATCTTTTACCACCAATTTCCTCCTTGGAATTTCG
>Ga0209211_10007471_pt1 | contig 15320 bp, 14 predicted proteins | sample RifGroA2_FD_183992 | JGI IMG/M metagenome (GOLD analysis project Ga0209211, IMG submission 183992) | Groundwater microbial communities from Rifle, Colorado, USA - Groundwater A2 (SPAdes) (version 2) | ecosystem: Environmental > Aquatic > Deep subsurface > Groundwater | place: Rifle, Colorado... | reverse complement strand
CCCGCCCGACCTATCCGACATCAACCTAAGGAGGAATGAGCATGGAAATAGGACAAGTACCTGCGTACAAAAGATGGTCAAATCGTTATAGTCACGCATTCAAAATGGAAGTGATAGAAGCCTTCCAGAGCGGACAGATGTCGCAAAGACAAGTGACAATAAAGTATGGGAAGCGTTACGGAAAAAGTATTGCAACTCACTACTGTACCGCTGTTTATTGTTCCTACGAAAAAACAAGATTAATTTTATAACAAAGAGTAATAAATCTATGTGGATCGGGTAGAAATACAACGCGTGTCATTGTTTATTATGCACTAAATTACTATAATGATCAGGATGATACCCAGATAAGAAACATATCATAAAAGAAGCATTTTAAAAACACTACACATTATGCATTACTCAGAAAATAGTCTCACAATAACTGTTAATGATCTAACAGTTAGTTATATCGATGAAGGACCAACCAATTCTCCAACAATCATTTTCATTCACGGATTTCCGCTGAATAAATCGATGTGGGGAAAGCAGATCGAAATATTAAAAGAAAATTACCGTGTAATTGCCTATGACATTCGCGGGCATGGGAACACCGATGCCGGGAGTGACAGTTTTTCGATTGAGCTCTTTGTAAATGATCTGCTCAGTATGATGGATGCCCTGATGATTAAAAAACCCATACTATGTGGTTTTTCCATGGGGGGATACATTGCTTTAAATGCGATTGAAAACTATCCCGAATGTTTTAATGCACTTCTTTTATGTGATACAAATTGCACAGAAGATATACCCGAAGCAAAAGAAAAACGGATGAAGTCCATTAAAAATATCAAGGAAAAAGGATTGGAACAATATGCCGAAGAAAGTCTGAAAAAACTTTTTGCTCAGGGATCTTTTTCAAGACACATAGAAGAAATAGCTGTTGTGAAGGAAATGATCATGAAAACATCCGAACAGTCACTCTTCAAAACCTTGCATGCTTTAGCTGAGCGTAAAGAGACCTGCACCAAACTGCATCAGATAAAAGTGCCGGTACTCATCATAGTGGGGAAAGAAGATGAAATTACGCCGCCTGATGTTGCCATGTTGATGCATGCAAAAATTAAAGGTTCCACCATTCACATTATTGATCATGCCGGACATTTAAGCAATATGGAAAATTCAGGGGAATTTAACAACCAGCTGACCGGATTTATTTCATTAATAAAGCATACATAAATAATTATTTAATACTCAAAGTTATGAAACAAGTTATAGAAAAACCAATGCCCAACCGGCTCGGGCAGAATATATTGAGGTAGAACCTAATGTTCGTCTTCATATTACAGATGCAGGCGAAGGCCGGCCAATTGTATTGATACACGGATGGCCATTAAGTGATGAAATGTATGAATACCAGTACAACGATCTGCTAAATAAAAATTTCCGCGTTATAGGTATTACTTTAAGAGGTTTTGGCAAATCTGATAAACCTTACGGAGCATATAATTACGATGTACATGCGTTGGATATAAAAAAGATTTAATATGTTCATTCGACCTGGCCGGACAGATGAAAACCGGAATCTCCGGTTCCCACATCGTTGTTTTTGAGAAAAGTGGCCATATTGCTTAATCGCAGCCCAAAAGAGTTTATAAAGGCAATTGCTCATCATCGTTTCTGGGATCGTGAAAAAAAGGGTAAAGTTCCTGCTTAGATACAAAAGAGATTGACAATGAACAGTTGGAGTTTTAATATTAATTTTGCAGTTGACTGGAAAATTAACCAGGCGACATTAGAAATATGGTATTTCAGAAGGGACTAATTATCAGGAAACTCATTCATCTGTCTACAGGTCTGATTATATTGATACTTAGCAATGTTGTAGAAAAGAATCTTTTGTTGTACTTGATTTTAGCTGGCACAATTTTCTCTTTTCTGACTTTCAATTATAAGAAATTTCATCTCTTGCATAAAACTACAGATGCGAGTCTGGGCACTTTATATTATCCCCTGGGTATATTATCATCCCATTTGATTTTATTCAACCTTCCTTTGTATTTTTTTCAGTCCTCTTTGATGGTGCTCTCCATTTCAGATACATTGGCAAATTTTGCAGGTCATATACAGAAGGGCAATAGTTGGATACGGACGTTCCATGACAGAAAGAGTATTTACGGAATTTTAGCGTACTCCCTTTCTGCCTATTTGATTCTATATATGTTTTTACCTGATTTTTTGAGTTCAAATATCTTGTTTATCATTTTTGCCTTAGCATGGGCAGTTATTCTTGAAACTGCATCAATGCGAGGTTCTGATAATTTCAGTATTCCGGCCGGTCTCGCCTTGTTTTTCTTTCTGACTTATCATTATGAGGTTGATTACCTTTATTTGTCCGCAATTCTGTTTGCTTTGGCGCCAGCGTGTTTTTTGTTATTTAAATTCAATATTCTTACCCGCCGGGGAAGCTTTGTTGCCTTTTTACTGGGTTTTTATTTTACAGCCATTGGAGGTTGGCATTGGTTGATGCCCGTTTTGCTCTTCTTTCTGAGCTCTGCAGCTTTTACAAAATTACAGCATGTAATAAAAGGCGTTGGAAATAAACCCACAACCCGCAATGCCTGGCAGGTTATAGCTAATATAGTATGGGGAGTAACCAGCTCTGCCTTATTCTTATTTACGCAAAATGAAATATTTATACTATTCTTTATTGCTTTCGTGGCTGCTGTGACTGCTGATACCTGGGCCAGTGAAATTGGTTCTTTGCTTAATAAAAGATGCTTTTCTTTGGCGAAAATGGGCACGGTACCGGCTGGTACCACTGGCGGAATTTCATTTTTTGGCAGTCTTGCTGCATTGGCCGGTGCAACTATTATCTCTTCCTTATCGTACTACATCTTTTTTGGCACCTGGCATTGGGATATTATAGCAATTCTTAGCGTCTCTGCTTTTATTGCCTGCTTTGCGGATTCCCTGCTTGGAACTTTTGTCGAAGAAAAAATGCTTAAGATGAATAATTTTAAGGAACGAAAGACATTAGAATCCATCACTCCTAATGATCTGGTAAATATGATTGGTTCTGTTACGGCTTTTGTTTTTTACATTTTACTATCCTGGATTTTTAAATAAGTATCAATCAGGTTTAGCGATTACAAAAGTATATATATCACGAAACCAACGATCAGTAAAAAAGAAAATGCCACATGGATAAGCACTGTAAGTTTAGCGCCTTGCTTTATCAGATCAGGATTGTTATGATTTTTATATATAATACCAGCCGCTTTGGGAAAAATAAGAATGTAAGGGATAAGTGCAAAAAGGAAAATCCATGAATTACCCGGGAAACAGATGAACAATAAAATTACATTTGCTATAATTCCTGATTGCACAAGAAGATAAAGTACAGATGTAAACCTGGTACCCATACGTGATGCTACTCCGTGTTTACCTCCTGCACGATCTTCGTCCAGATCAATCATCTGGCCTGCCAGTAATATTGATGAAGTGCTGAGCCCTGTAGCAGGCATCAACAGCCAAACCAAAGGATGCAATCCCAGGTTTTGACTCACTATAGCTATCAGTATAGCCATGGGACCAAAAGCGAACCAGACAGATATTTCACCCCAACCCCTGTAAGCCAGCTTAAAAGGTGGTGCAGTATAGTATTTGCTGAAAAAGGCTGAAAGTAAATATAGTCCCCACAGATATGGCCAGAGCATCTTATTTATAAGTGGCATAAGTGCTATGGTTCACGCAAGTGCCATAATCAATCCTATGCGGTCAAGAAGATACATCTTGCCCATAAGTTCAGGATTATCAAGTAATACCCCCGATCCTCCGCTTGATTCATTGCGGTGCACATTCACCTTATCTGTTCCCTGTATGGTATCATAAATGTCGTTATATACATTCGTAGCTACATGCAAACCAATACCAATAATCAACACTATCATAAAATTGAGCACCTCCAGTCTGCCGTTCAGATGAACAGCCAGCAGGGTTCCCAATATAATGGGAGCGATAATGGAAGAAAGAAAATGAGCCCTGATCATTTTTGCAATTCCGGGTTGATCTTTCATTAGCTGTTTTTTTCGTCAATTAATTGTAAATTTAGCATAAAATCGGACAAGGTTTAAAAGATTTTTGTCTGCTCCCGTGACCCTTAATATCATAAAAATAACTTATGACAACAAACTCCTGCAGGATTTAAAATTGTTTAGGGATGTTTCTGATTGGGCTTACGCTGTTTTCCCTCTTTTTATGGTAGAAAGGAAAGTAATGAAAAGGGCAAGCGCTGACGTTGGTTTTATATTCATTGCATATAACCTGCGGCGCATTGGTAATATTATAACATTGAATGTGCTGAAAGAGTATCTGAGGATGCTTGTCTCGTGTTTTTCGGTCATATTTTATCGCTCAGGGCGAAATATCAGCCTGTTTGACGAACTCTTTTTCCGGACACTGATCTGGATAAAAAAAAATCATACCCCGGGTTTAACAGCTTAAATAGTCCTGGAATCCGGTAATTCAAAGAGGTTATTAGACAGACTCCTGTTATAGCCAATGTGAACCAGCAAGATAGACTACTCCGAGACAACAACATAATATACCGTAACCGCTTATTGGGCACATTTGTTTTTGCGCGGAACACAACCCAACGCACGTGCAAAACCAAAAGAGCCAAATGCTTTCGTTCCTCCTCTTTAATAAATCAGGTTCTCAAAGGAAAATATAATTTCAGAACAATCTGATATACTATGCATTTTATCATAATATAACTTTGATTTCAATGGTATGATGGAACCGCACAAGATTGTAATTATTTCATCCGTGTTTGTGATTGTGGTCAACCATGAGGGTTTCATCAGTATTCAGGTAATAAATCCGACATTATTTTTAATTTTACTCCATGCAAAAGATCCCTTTTGATTTTTGGATGTTTCTGGCCGGATTGGGAGTTTTTCTTTTCGGGATGCGCCATCTGGAAGATGGAATAAAAGGGCTTGCGGGTAAATCGTTTCAAAACTTCATAAAGCGGTTTACCAGTAAAAGCTGGAAAGGCATTTTAACAGGAACTTTTGTTACTGCAGTTTTACAAAGCAGTTCAATGGTCACTCTTCTGGTTTTAGCATTCCTGGGTGCCGGGATTCTGGGATTAAAAAGTGCTCTGGGTATAGTACTGGGAGCCAATCTGGGAACGACAATAACTGCATGGATAGTTGCAACTTTGGGGTTTAAAATGAATATAGCTGATTTCTCCTACCCTTTTCTGGCAGTTGGAATCTTGTCATACCTGTTCCTCAAAAGCAAACCAGTATTGAAAAATATCGGGGTGTTTCTGATTGGGTTTGGATTGATTTTTTTAGGGTTAGATTTCATGAAGGTGACCCTCGATAGGGTTGCAGATCAGATAGACATTACATTGTTTTCACAGTATGGACTTTGGTCATTTTTATTATTAGGATTGATCATTACTGCTCTGATTCAATCAAGCTCTGCAATGATTGTAATTATTTTAAGTGCCCTGAACGCAGAACTTATAGATGTTTACCAGTCTTTTGCGATGATAATTGGCGCCAATATGGGCACTACAACAACCTTATTAATGGGCTCGATCGGAGGTACCGCCGACAAAAAACGTTTGGCATTTGCCAATGTAATTTTTAATCTTACCGGTGGTACATTTATGTTTATATTTCTACGTCAGGCAGTTGATTTGGTTTATAATTTATCCGGGATTAAAGATCCTTTGATGGAATTGGTGTTGCTGAACACGCTTCTGAACTTGAGCATTATATTTTTATTCTGGCCGCTGTTAGGTCAGTTCCAGAAATTTCTGAGAAGACGTTTTATGAATTCGGAACCTAAAGGAGAAACTTTGTTTATTAAAAACATTGATCCGGCAATTACCGAAGTCGCTCTTAAGGCTGTCGAACAGGAACTTCATGAAGTTAAATATCAAACAATCAGTTTTTTAATAGAGAGTTTTGGAATCGGGCAAGAGTTATCAACGTTAAAAGGATGGAAGCATATTTTCAGAAGTCCAGTGAGCCTGAACAGTAAGTATGAAAAATTAAAACACATTGAAGATGAGATTTTCCTTTTTTATAATGAGATTCAAAAACAAAGCCTTTCAACGCAGGACGCAGAGAATTTAACCTCCTGTATGATGTCTCTTCGCTCTCTGGTTTATAGTGCAAAACATATAAAAGATGTGATACATAACATTATAGAAATGACTGAGAGCGAAAATCCGTTGGCTAAAGACTTATTAATTAAATTACAAACTTTTATAAACGAACAGATTGAAATCATAAAACTTGCAGATTCCCGTTCAAATAAAGAACTTGTTTCGTTGCAACAACGAATGGATAACACCAATGTTTTTTACGTACAGACAATAGCTTTTCTATATGATAACATTAAGAATCAGCCAAAGAAAACTATTTCAGTATCATCTTTAACAAATGTTATAAAGCAAACTGTCTCTTCTATGAACAGCCTGCACAATGCTTTCTAAAATGTTCGCTCATGACAATAAAAAAAATGGAAAACAAATATGGAAAAAATAAAACATCAGGAGAAAATTGCCAAAGAGGCATGGCATGCATTCGGATATGAAATAATCTATAACGAGTTAAAAACTTCTGAAGCAGGATTGTCTGCAGAAGAAGTCAGCAAAAGGCTGCAGTTTTACGGAGAGAACAAACTCCCCGATGGCAAAAAGGTCACTCTTTTTAAAATTATTCTTCATCAGCTGATAAATCCGTTGATTTTCATCCTTATTGCAGCAGCCATCGCTTCATTTACAATTGGGGAAGGGAAGGATGCCATATTTATTTTCCTTGTCATTTTTATTAACAGTGCTTTGGGGTCTTATCAGGAATATAATGCCGAAAAAAGCGCTGCCGGGCTGCAAAAGATGCTTAAGATAAAGGCAATGGTTAAAAGGAATGGTAAAGAAGCTGTTATTCAGGCAGAAGAGGTTGTTCCTGGCGATATAGTCCTGCTTGAATCAGGAGTTAAAGTACCGGCCGATGTTCGCCTGATGGAAGCATCGAACCTTGAAATTGACGAGAGTTTTCTGACCGGAGAATCAATAGCATCAAAAAAACAAATTGGAATTCTTCAGGAAAATCTTGGCGTAGCCGAAAGGACCAATATGGCATTTGCCGGCGCTACAGTTATGAAAGGCAGAGGTTGGGGTGTTGTAGTTTCCACAGGTGTTGATACACAGGTAGGCAGAATATCACAGGATGTGAATGAATCATCATCAGCAAAGCCTCCGCTGGTTCAGCGCATGGAAAAATTCATAAAGCAAATAAGCATATTTATCATAGCACTTGGTATAGTCCTTGCAGTGGTTTTGCGTACCCGGGGGATGGATATTACAGCAATATTCTTTTTTGTAGTAGCCTTAACAATCTCGGCTATCCCCGAAGGATTACCTGTTGCTTTAACAGTGGCCTTGTCCATTGCCACCAAACGTATGGCCAGGCGCAATGTAATAGTCCGCAAGCTGACATCAGTGGAGAGTCTTGGAAGTTGCACCATAATAGCCAGTGATAAAACCGGAACACTTACTGTGAATGAGCAAACAGCCAGGATGATTATACTGCCCGATGATAGCCGGTTTAATTTAACAGGTGAAGGATACAACGGGAATGGCAACATTTTGAAGCAGAATAATGAAGAACAGAAGGTTGCTTTATCAGAAATTACCGAGTTACAGAAAATAAACAGGATTGCAGTTCTGGCAAATGAAGGCTCATTATTGAATGAAAACAATAAATGGGTTTATCATGGCGATGCCATGGATGTCGCCTTGCTGGGTATGAGTTATAAACTTGGCATAAATCCCGAAGAATTGCGTGCCGATAAAACATCCTTCGGAAAAATTCCTTATGAATCGGAAAGAAAATTTTCTGCTTCCTTTTGCCTGATGAATGGCTCCGTTTTTATTGGAATGAAAGGAGCAGTTGAGACAATACTGGATTTTTGCAATAATATGTCAGTGAATGGAAAATCTGTTGGTCTGAATAAGGATAAGATTCTCAGCGATGCTGACAGGATCGCAAAAGAAGGATACCGCGTTTTGGCTTTTGCCAGCGGGGAATATCCCGGGTATGAAAAAAAGGAGTATTATAAAAATGATGACATTCCTTCATTAACATTTTACGGTTTGGTTGGCTTTATCGACCCATTGCGTCCTGAGGCAAAAAGATCAGTTGAACAGTGCCGGGAAGCCGGAATAAAAGTTATTATGATCACCGGCGATCATCCATCCACTGCCGGTACAATAGCAAAAGAACTGGGCATTGCCAGCGAATATACAAATGTTGTAACCGGTCAGATGCTTGCTGAGTCAGGAGCATATGACAGTCCTGCTTACAAAGAACTTGTAACATCTACATCAGTTTTTGCACGGGTTTCGCCTGCTCATAAACTTGAAATTGTTGATGTTTTGATTCGCGAAGGCGAATTTGTTGCCGTAACCGGCGACGGAGTGAATGATGCACCCGCTCTGAAACGTGCCAATATTGGTGTAGCCATGGGCTCAGGTACCGATGTGGCAAAGGAGGTTGGTTCCATGATTGTTATTGATGATAATTTCTCTTCCATTGTTGCGGGCGTTGAAGAAGGACGTTTTGCATACGACAATGTGCGAAAAGTAATATACCTTCTGATTTCTACAGGATCTGCTGAAATTATCCTTTTCCTGGCATCAATATTTGCAGGTTTACCTCTTCCGCTTCTGGCAGTTCAACTGCTTTGGTTAAACCTTGTTACCAATGGCATTCAGGATGTTGCGCTTGCATTTGAAGGAGGCGAACCCGGTGCTATGAAACGTCCGCCCCGGGAACCAAATGAAAAAATATTCAACCCCCTGATGATTAAACAAACACTTGTTTCAAGTGCAATCATGGGAGGAGTGGTTTTCGGTTTATGGTACTGGTTGAATAATTACACCCAAATGGATGAAACCCATTCAAGGGATCTCATTCTTTTACTTATGGTTTTTATGCAGAATTTTCATGTGTTTAATTGCCGGTCAGAAAGAGTATCTGCTTTCAGAGTGCCATTGAAAAGGAACCTTATACTTATATTCGGCGTTATGGCAGCTCAGGGAATTCATATCCTAAGCATGCAGATTCCATTCATGCAGAATATACTTAGAATTGAGCCTGTCACATTTAACGAATGGCTCTATATTCTTGTCCTGGCAGTTCCCATGATATTGGGAATGGAGTTATTTAAGCTTTTCAACAGCAAAAAAACAATTTAATAATTTAATGCAGAACTTAAAGATACTTGTATTCCTGCTTCAAATATCAAAATAACAGATCCATTAACCTTAAAAAAATAAGAGATGAAAAAGTTATTCGAAAAAATCAACATGACACCTAAACAGGTAATCGATATCGCTCTGATAGCACTTCTATTATTGTTCATTGGACAAAACGTTCAAAGTGCAACAGTTAAATTCCTTTTTTTCTGTTTTGAAATGCCACTTATTATAATCATTGCCATTTCGTTTTTCATTGGATTCTTCACTGCAAAAGCATTTTCAATGAAAAAGAATCAAGATAAAAATGTACCGGAAGACAAAAAAGATTAAATACAATTGTTTTTACGAAAGAAACAACACTAGCAAATAAGAATAACAATGAAACTACTTGAAAAAATTCTGGTTCCGGTTGATGTAAATACCAACTCAAAAGCTCAGATGAAGACAGCAATTGAAATTGCCCGGTCATATAATTCAGAAATAATTCTCCTTTATGTAGTTCCTGAAGAAGTGTTACATGATGAAATAAGAGAGATTGTAATGAATGCGATTTCTGACTCTTTAAATAGTCTTAAAAAGGCTCTCATTAGAGAAAGGGTAATAATTAGTGAACCATTAATAGAATTTGGCAAACCGGTTGATAAAATTCTTCAGATAGCCACCCAGGAAAATGTTAATCTTATTCTTGTTGGTTCAGGCACCAGGGGCAAAAGAAAAAAATTTAAACTAGGCACCACAGCCGAAAGGCTGATAAGTCTGTCAGATGTACCAGTTTGGGTTGCAAAATCGAATCAAACAACCGATCTGAAAAGTATATTATGCCCTGTTGATTATTCAGATCCCTCAAAGCGTGCTCTTAAAAACGCCATTTTTTTGTCAGCTAAACTTCTGGCTAGATTAACAATACTAGCTGTTTTTGAGCCAATTACATATGTTTCACCGAGAATTAATGTGAACCTGGAGAAAGAGAATGCACTAAGGCTAAAAAGGTTTGAAAATGAAATGAAAGAATTTATCAGAGAATTTGATTTAAATGGAATAAATCACGAAATAGTCATTCAGACTGGTATTGTCGATGAAAAAATATTGCAATCAATTAAAGAACATGGCTATGGTTTATTGATAATGGGAACAAATGGACGCTCAGGATTAAGCCGGTTCTTCATGGGTAGTATCACAGAAAAAGTTATCAGGGAAGTGCCATGTTCTTTTATAACAACTAAAACTCTGGATATTATTCGTTTAAAGTTGAACAATGAGATTAAGGAGATAGAAATACATTTTAGAAATGGGAATGAATTATTTGAAACAGGGGCATATGCAGAGGCAATAAATCAATATATGATTTGTCTGAAAATTAATGACATGCATATTCCATCAATCAATAAACTTTCAGAAGTACACAGAATTTTAGGAGATACTGCAAAAGCAGAACATTTCGATAAAATGGCTAAAGATATTTCTGCCAGGTTATGGGACAAAAAAATTGAGCTGGAAATCAGAAGACATTATAGATATGAAGATTAGGATTATTATGCTTCGGTACTTACATCATTTAAACAAAATTGAAACATTTTGCAAGCACATTTAATAGCCCCACTGACTGAAACACAACCAAAGCTTTTAAAAGAGCTTGCAAATAGTAAATCCTGCAAAACCTTGGCTCATAGATTTGTCACATCCTGACAACTTTAAAATAACACTGGCTATAACAAGGACAATGCTCGGCCCTATTTATTGCAGGGCTGTTAGACTTAACAAGGTGCCTCCTACACAAATTCAGTTTTCTTAAATTCCTGATCATAATCTGATAATTACTGCACCGAGACAGAAAACCAATAAAATAGAATCACATAATTTGGAAATCCAAAAAAATGTAATTACTTTGTAATTACATATAAATTGAAAATGTCATGGAAGTATCAGTAATAAAAATTGGAAATTCGAGGGGGATAAGGTTCAGTAAAATTATTATAGAGAGGTATAATATCCGTGATACAGTTGAAATGATTCTGGATAAAGAGCATATCATTATCAAGCCGCTCGCAAAACCAAGAAAAGGCTGGGACAAAGCATTTATTGAAATGCATGCAAATGGGGACGACAAACTGATTATGCCAGACATATTCGAAGAAGAAAACCTTGAAGAATGGAAATAAAGCAATACCAAATCATTCTGGTAAACCTTGATTCAACCATTGGGAGCGAGATCAAGAAAACCAGATCCTGCATTGTAATCTCTCCTGACGAGATGAATAATCATTTAAGAACTGTTGCAATAGCCCCAATGACAACAAGTTCTAAGAACTATCCCACTCGAGTCGAGATTAAACATGACAATAAAATCGGATGGATAGTGCTAGATCAGATCAGAACTATTGATAAACAACGTATTGTCAAGGACCTTGGAAAACTATCTAGACATGAAATTAAAGAGGTCAAAGCAATCTTAAAGGAGACTTTCGTTGATTAAAAAAAAATAAAAAGCTAAGGCTAACGCGGACGATGCTATATTTAATAAGCTTCCCGCTGTGCGGGACAGGCAGTCACAATTTTTGCAGACTACACCCGGACAAAAAACTAGATAAACAAAAATTCAACAGAATCAGAACTTCGGGAATGACAAAAATTTGGATAATCTCAAAATAGTATATACCTTTATAAGATACTAATAGAATATACAATGAAGACTTTGTCTTTAAAACTCGATGACAACATCTTTGACGAAACCGAAGATCTTCTGACTAAAGTTAAAAAGTCAAGAAACAGATACATTAATGAAGCTGTTGATTACTATAACAGGATCAATCGCAGAAGTCTTATTGCTAAAAAACTAGCAAAAGAATCCAGAATAGTTAAGAAAGAATCTCTTACTGTCCTTGCTGAATTTGAAACGCTTCAGGATGAAAATTAGGCAATTTGATATCTGGATAGCGGACTTGGAACCACAAAGAGGAACCGAGACTGGGAAAGTAAGACCTGTTTTGATTGTCCAAACAAATCTCCTTCGGGAGCATCCTTCAACGATTGTTTGTCCTATAACTACAAATGTCGCTCCTGAAAGTGATATATTGAGGGTTCATCTTAAAAATGGGACCGCAAACCTAAAAAGTGAGTCTGATATAATGATTGATCAAATAAGGGCGATTGACAATCGAAGACTAACAAATAAAGTTGGAGAACTACCCCAAGATCTTCAACAAAAAATAAAAGAGAATATCAAAATAGTGCTTGATCTTGAATGATTTATAATAGTTCACCAGCTAACACGGACAAAAGGTAAGTTGTCCAGCCTTCGCCAAGGCTATGGCTGGCACGGTTCTCACACTTTTTGCGCCCGCCAAGGCGGAGTTTCGTGGCTAAAGTACCGGGACTCGTATCGGCGGACGGCGCCACCTACGTTTTCTCCCTCAACCGCCGGGCCATCAGCTGGCATACAAAACAAAAATTCAACAGAATCAGAACTTCGGAAATGACAAAAATTTGGATAATCTCAAAATAGCATATGCCTTTATAAGATACTAATAAAATATACAATGAAGACTTTAGCTGACAGTCGTCTACTACCTGTTTCACCTGCATGCTAACCGTCCGTGCAATATTCTATGAACCTGGAGTTGGGGTGGATCTTCTAAAGTGAGACTGATTAGTCCTTAACCTTGATTTCCCAAATAAACGACTAACGACGTTTAGTCCTTTTAGAACATTCATAATTTCATGTCCGTTTAACCTGTAGTATTGTAAGTTTTTTTGAATAATACAGCTATCAATGCATTTCCCTAATTGGTCAAAAAAAATACAAATTTTCATAATAATTCTTATCTTTATATGTTAACAAACGGTTGCTGCTGTGCAACTTTGATTTGTTTATAGAAGTCTTTAAACAGGATATAAGATTTGTCCGTTTTTATTATTAAACGGATATTGAAAATAGAATAAATACTGATCGGCTTTTAAAAAAAAAGATTATGAAGTCGGATGTAATTTATTTTGATTGAACTGAACCTGATAGCTTGATTGCTTCGTATGCAAATATTGATTCTGGATTAATGACAGCAATTAAAAGGCTGAATGGGATAGGTATGCAGAAGTTGTGGTTGGTCGCTGGTTGCTGGCTGCTAGTTGCAAATGCATCCTTTGGACAATCAGCAGATGACTTCAGGACTAACGGTAATGTGACATTTGCGGCAGCAGCAAACTGGCAACGGTACAATGGAGTAGCCTGGATAGCTGATGGTGCTGCTCCTGTCCAGGGAGATAATGTAATTACAATCAGAGCTGATCATACAGCAACAGTAACTGCAAATAAGGCGTTAGATCAGGTAGTTGTTGCAAGTGGCGGAGTCCTGACCATTGATGCGGGACAAGACTTTACTTTATCCAATGGTCCCGGAATAGATTTAACTGTATCGGGGACAGTTAATAATTCAGGAATTCTGTCACAACCTGGCACAGTAGTTTTTAATGCTTTTTCCACGTATAATCACAACCGGGATAAGGGATCAATTCCTAATATTACATGGAACGCATCGTCAAATTGTAATATTACAGGAGTAACCACAAATGTTCCTAATGGATTAGGTCAATCTTTTGGCAATTTTCCCTGGAACTGCTCAGGACAGACTGTATCAGATCTTAATATTAATCCATTAGCGGTAGATAATGGTGGAGCTGTTACAGGAGATTTTACTTTGGTAAGCACTGGTACTGGATCAATACGACTCTCAAATATTATCCCAAGGATTCTTGATATTTCCGGTGATTTTAATATATCTGGTGGCACATTTAATCTGGCAACCAACACAGGTTCCGGTACCGTTAACATCGGTGGCGATTTCAATATGACCGGAGGTACACTAAGTGAGACCGACATCAGCTCAGGGATATTTGTCTTTGATAATGGGGGAACAACCCAAAACTTCAGAAGAACTGCCGGCGCCATTTCAAATAATATCGGATTTGCAGTAAATTCAACTGTTACAATTGATTTTGGAGCAAATGATTACGCTAATGGTGGTGGTACATTTACCCTAAGCAACGGGGCAACTTTACAAACTGCTAATCTTTTAGGGGTGAATGGATCAATACAAACAACGTCGAGGTCTTTATCCACTTCTGCTAATTATACTTTTGATGGAACTGCAGCTCAGGTTACCGGCACTTATTTGCCAGCTACTGTAAATAATTTTACAATTAACAATATTAACGGTATAACCTTAACTAACACGGTTACTGCAGGTGGTACGCTGTACATGAACTCGGGAAATATCAGCACAGCCGCTAATACACTTATATTATCAAATCCCCTATCGACTGCCCTTAACTACACCGCAGGCATAGTTGGCAGATTCGAACGATTTATTAATACAACCTCAATAAATTATTTTTCCCCGGTTGGTACAATTGGCCAAATTCAATCTTTAACAGCAAATTTTGCTAATCTGACTGCAGGCTCATTGCTTGTTCAATATATAACCAGTGATCCTGGAAATTTGGATCTTCCTCTAACTGATGGAGATGGATCTCAGATAATAAACCAGTTCACAACAGGTTATTGGTCCGCTTTGGCTAAGAATTCCCTGGCATCAACAAACTACAACATCGACCTGAATGCAACAGGATTTGGTCCATATGCAATGTATTCAGATATGTACGAAAAGTGACTGGGCCAAGACATTTTTAGAAGATTATTTTTATGAGCAGGTATTTTTTTATAATAATTTTAACATCGTTGATAAATACTGAATTATATGCCCAACCTGAGCGTTTTAATGTAAAACCGGCCCCATTTAGTTCCAGGATATATGATGAATTCTCCCCTGTATTTTATAAGGGAGGAATAGTTTTTTGTTCAAACCAAAGCACCAATTCCCTGGTTAGTTATGTTGATGAACAAAATAAGCTTTTTAAAATATTCTTTGTAACAAAAAAGGGCATTTCGGGATGGAACTTTCCAAAGATACTGGCAAAGGAGATAACAACTGATTTTAACGATGGGCCGGTAACATTCAATGAAAATGGGAATATCATGTACTATTCCAGAAACAGTTTC
>Ga0209211_10007469_pt1 | contig 15322 bp, 13 predicted proteins | sample RifGroA2_FD_183992 | JGI IMG/M metagenome (GOLD analysis project Ga0209211, IMG submission 183992) | Groundwater microbial communities from Rifle, Colorado, USA - Groundwater A2 (SPAdes) (version 2) | ecosystem: Environmental > Aquatic > Deep subsurface > Groundwater | place: Rifle, Colorado... | reverse complement strand
CCCTGAATGCCGATGTGCGCATCCATCATAACCACATCACGCAGAACGGCGGGGGCAACGGCGCGGGCGGCGGCATCTCGCTGCACACCGGCAGCCACCGCTACCAGGTCACATACAACCATGTCTGCGGCAACTTCTCCATGGGCAACGGCGGCGGCATCGGCCATCTGGGCAGAAGCGACAACGGCACGATTGCCAACAACACCGTGATTTTCAACGAGACGTTCAACCAGTTCACGAATGTCTCCGGCGGCGGCATCTTCATCGGCGGCCAAGCATCGCTGGCCCCGGCGACCGCTCCGACGCTCTCACCGGGCAGCGGCAGCGTGACGGTGACATCCAACCTGGTGCAAGGCAACCAGGCCGGCTCCGGCGACGGCGGCGGCATCCGCGCCGAATTCGTCAACGGCCTGGACGTGCGCAGGGGAGCGGCCAATCCGGCACCGTGGTACCAGTTGACCCTGACCAACAACAAGGTGGTGAACAACATGGCCGGTGCGGCGGGCGGCGGAATCTCGCTGCAAGATACGGTGAAAGCCACCATCAGCGGCAACACCGTGGCCAACAACGACAGCACGGGCACGGCAGGAGCGGCGTTCCCGCCCGGCAGCCCGAACCAGTCCTCACCGCAACCGTCCGGCATCGTGTCGCGCGCCCACAGCACGCTGCTGTTCAACACGATAGGCGCAGCCAGCGGCTACAAGGTGCCGTACTCCAACCCGGTGCTGGCGGACAACATCGTGTGGCATAACCGCTCGTTCTACTGGGCGATCAACAACGCCACCGTGCCGGCCACCTTCGGCCTGGTGCCCAACGTGGGCGCCGGCCAGCCGGCGGTGTACTCCGACCTGGCGGTGCTGGGCACGGCGCAACAGGGAACCTGGCCTAACTACACGGATGCAGGGGCGCACAAGCTGAACCCGACGCACAGCATCCTGACCAGCACGGCGGGGTACGACGCCGGCAACAGCGCTGCCGACCCCGGTTTCGTCGCGCAGTACTTCAACGGCGATCATGGGCAAACCGGGCTGACCACCGGCACCATCCATCCCGGACCTTTCGACGAGGGCGGCAACTGGATCACCGTGCGCTTCGGGCCGCTCATGCTGACCCAATCCTGCGCGACGCCGGGAAGCTGTCCGCTGTATGGCGATTACCGGCTACAGGCGTATGGCGGCATCGGGGCGAATCCCTGAGCCATGGCGCTGAATATGAGACATGTCGGAATCGGCTACAGGGCGTTTACCGCGCTTTTTGCGCGGCGACTTCTCGCCGCCATGGCCATGCTGGCAGTGAGCGGCATGTTTGCGGTTGCCGCCGAAGACGGTGCGGGCAAGCGCATTTATCGCGAAGGTGTACTGCCTTCCGGTAAGCCGTTGCGCGGCATGGTTCAGAATGGCGCGAAATTGAGCGGCGACGCTGCCGCCTGCGCCATGTGCCATCGGCACAGCGGGCTGGGCGGTGGTGAAGGGGGGAACACGGTGCGCCCGATCGCGGGAAGGCTGCTGTTCGAGCCTCCGCAAATCTCGCCTGTGCAACGCTCAATCTTTCCGGATGGTGCTGCGGCAAGCAGGCCGGCATATACCCGTGACACACTGGCCCGTGCGCTGCGCGTAGGCATCGATCCGTCCGGACGCACGCTCGATGCCTTGATGCCCCGTTACGAGCTTGACGATAACGATGTCGCGCAGCTCGCCGATTACCTGGAGCAGCTCGCGCCGAACACCGCGCCGGGTGTAACCGGCAGCGAAATTCACTTCGCCACGATTGTCGCGGCGGGAGTCCCTGCGGCGCAGGAGAGGGCAATGCTCGATGTATTGCAGGCCTTTTTCAGCGTCAAGAACAGCGGCACCCGCCACGAACGGCAGCGTGTGGCGGTCGGCCGCAGCGTGCCCGGCAGCGAGCAGATGTACCGCGGCTACCGGAATTGGCAGTTGCATACCTGGAAACTCGAAGGCTCACCGGAAACCTGGATGGCGCAGCTTGAAGCGCATTACCTGCGCCAGCCGGTCTTTGCGCTGCTGAGCGGGATAGGGGCGCACACCTGGCAGCCGGTGCACGAATTCTGCGAGCAAAACGAGATTCCCTGCCTGTTTCCCAATATCGACACGCCGGTAACTGCCGGGAGCGGTTACTCCACGCTCTATTTTTCGCGCGGGCTCGAGCTCGAAGCCGAGGTGCTGGCAAAACATCTGGCCGATACGGGGCAGGGCGGCGACACCATCGTGCAGGTGTTCCGCGACGATGACCGCGGGCGGGCGCCTGCCAAGGCCTTGCGCGCGGCAATGCAACAGCGCGGTTTCGATGCCGTTGTCGATCGCCCGCTGACCGGCGGCAATTCATTCTGGGCGCAATTGCTGGGCGTCGATCGCCCGACGATATTGATCCTGTGGCTGAACGATGCCGACATTGCCGATTTTCCGGCCCATGAAGAAGCGCCGCCCTGGCTGGGCAGCCTGTATTTATCGGCCAGCCTGGCAGATGCGCCCGGCAGCTTCCGCCAATCCGGCGGCTGGCGGGAGAAAGCCCGCATCGTCTACCCGTTCGAACTGACGGAACAGCGCGCGCAACGCCTGTCGAAAATGAAGGTCTGGCTGCGCGCCCGGAATATCCCGATTATGAACGAGCGCATCCAGGCCAATACCTATTTCGTGGCAACCATCGTCGGCGATGCGCTGGCGCATATGGACGAAAATTTTTCGCGCGATTATTTCATCGAACGTATCGAACGCATGACCGAACAATCGTTATTTCCGGCCATTTACCCGCGCTTGAGCCTCGGGCCCGGCCAGCGTTTTGCCTCCAAGGGAGGCTATATTGCGCGCTTTGCCGGCGCAGATGGCGACAGGTTTGTTGCAGAATCCGATTGGCTCGTTCCCTGATCCGGGCGCAGGCCGATTCTTTCTTGCAACCTAGAAAAAGCAGTTAGCCACAGAGAACACAGAGTTCACAGAGTAAAACCAAACGGTTATAGAGAAAAGCTTATGGGTGAGGCCAAGAAAGGCAAACAAACCATGACATTCTCTGTGTTCTCTGTGTTCTCTGTGTTCTCTGTGTTCTCTGTGTTCTCTGTGTTCTCTGTGTTCTCTGTGTTCTCTGTGTTCTCTGTGTTCTCTGTGTTCTCTGTGTTCTCTGTGAGCTCTGTGAGCTCTGTGAGCTCTGTGGCTGAGGTTTTTAGAGGCTCATGGGTGCACTGCGGCGTTTCCAGCCGGGAAATAAGCCTGAGTTTACAGTCTTCGCTGTATTGAATAGAGCGGCTGTCCTGCCTAACCTGCGGGCAGCAATATCCATACAGGAGGCATTTATGAAACTGCTGGAATGTATTCCTGCGTTAATCATGATGGGGCTCTGCCTGGCGCAACCGGCCTGGTCGGATATCTATATCTACAGCGCCGGCGATGGCACGGTGAGTTTAAGCAATGTGCCGGCGCATCGCCATTACGCCATTCTGCCTCTGGCGCCGCAGGAAGCAACGCCTGCGGCAGACATCCGCGAGCCTTCGTTGAAGCTTGCCAACAAGGTGCAGTATGACCGGATCGTCGCTGAAATCGCCCGCGCTTATGGCCTGGATAGCGCGCTGCTCCATGCCGTGATCTCCGTGGAATCGCGCTACAGCCCAACAGCCGTTTCAAGGAAGGGCGCAACGGGGTTGATGCAGCTCATGCCGGATACCGCAAAGCGCTATGGCGTCACCGATTCTTTTGACCCGGTGCAGAATATCCACGGCGGCGCAAGGCATTTGCAATATTTGCTGAAGATGTTCAACAACGATATCAGCCTCGCGCTTGCAGCCTATAACGCGGGGGAAGGTTCGGTCATCAAATACGGCAACCGCATACCGCCGTTCCCCGAGACAACCAATTATGTGCCGCAGGTGCTGGGCTTCTATCAGATGTATCAGGCGGGATCGCTCTAACTAAGGTTTTTCCGCGTGCTCTCTCAGGTATGCTTTCACCAGAACGATCGATTGGGCCAGCCTGGTTGCCGTAGCCGCGACCAGTTGCGGATATTTTCCGGCATCGCCTTCTCTGATCGCGGTCTCCAGTTGGCCGGCGGACTCCGCGAGGGATAACGCACCAACGGTTGCAGCGACACCCCTGAGCGAGTGCGCCAAACGTTCCGCCGTTGCCGGGTCATCGGCTTCGAGCGCGTTCTGAATCGACTGCAAGGCTTGTTCCTGGCTGGGAATGAATTTTTCGAGCATGGTCAGGTAGAGATCCTTGCCTCCCATGCGCGGCATGGCTTTTTCGGGGTTGAACATGGCTTTTTCGGGATCGAACATCGCCGGAGTCTCGGCCATGGGCTGAGCTTCCACTGCGGCTTCGGCAGGCCGCTCTTTGCGATGAGTCCAGTGGGCCAGGGCCGCATACATGGCCTCGTACTGTATCGGCTTGGAAATGTAATCGTTCATGCCTGCGGCAAGGCAGTTTTCGCGATCGCCGATCATGGCATTGGCTGTCATGGCGATAATCGGCAAGTCGGCAAAATCCGGATTTTCCCTGATCAGGCGTGTTGCCTCCAGCCCATCCATTTTGGGCATCTGCATATCCATGAGAACCGCATCAAACCGTTCCCGTTGCAGTGCCTCCAGGGCTTCGATCCCATCGTCCGCGATGCCGACTTCGACTCCGGCACGCATCAGCAGCGCGTTGGCCAGCTGCTGGTTGAATTTGTTATCTTCCACAAGCAATACATGTAACCCTGCCAGGTCGGCGTGCGTATCGCTCTGCAATGCGGGGGAGGGAAGTTCGTTCTGGCCCAGACTGCATGTCATCAGCGCATCAAACAGGCTGGATGCAGTGACTGGTTTGTTGATGACCGCATCCAGCAGCATCGCCGCCCCCGACTCATAAACCATCTCGGTATGCTTATGGCCGGAAAGATAAATGACGCAGGGCCGCTGGCGCAGCGGTAACTCCTGTTTGATGCGCCTGGCCGCTTCCAGCCCGCTCAATCCGGGCATGTCCCAGTCCAGCGCTACGCAACTGAAGGGTTGCCCGGTCTCGTCGGCATGTTCGATCGCCGCCAATCCCTCGACGCTGCCGGAAGCCGCCATTGCCTCGATCCCGAATGACTTCAGGTAGGACAGCATCAAGCCGCGCGAGCTGTCGTTGTCATCCACCACCAATACTTTTAAGACGCTCAAATATTCGAAGTTGCGGGTTGCATCCGGCAGATAAGTAAAGGGAATATCGAATGTAAAAACGCTGCCTTTGCCCGGGGCGCTTTCCACAGTTATCTGTCCGCCCATCAATTCCACCAAGCGTTTCGATATGGCCAGACCTAGCCCCGTGCCGCCGTATTTGCGCGTGGTGGAAACATCGGCCTGGCTGAAGGATTGGAAGAGTTTTTCGAGTTGCTCGGGTGTCATGCCTATGCCGGTATCCCTCACCGTGAAGCGCAACACAATCCGGTCGGAAACCTGGCTATCTATCCTGATTCGAATTTCAATCTCGCCCGCCTCGGTAAACTTTACCGCATTGTTGGCAAGGTTGTTCAGCACCTGCCCCAGACGCAACGAGTCGCCAATCAGCAACTGCGGAATCCTGTATTCCTTGTCGATCAGGAACTCGATGTGCTTTTCTTCCGCGCGGATACTGACGACGGCAGCCACACTTTTTAGGACGCCCTCCAGGCTGAAAGGCGTTTTTTCTATGTCCAGCTTACCCGACTCGATCTTGGAAAAATCCAGGATGTCGTTGATGACCCCCAGCAGCGAGTTTGCCGAAAGGGAAACCTTCTCCAGATAATCCTGTTGCACAGGCGTAAGCTCGGTTTGCAGGCACAGGTGGGTGAAACCTATGATGGCGTTCATCGGCGTGCGGATTTCGTGGCTCATGTTGGCAAGGAAATAGCTCTTGGCCTGACTGGCCAGTTCCGCATCGTGCTTGGCTGCGATAAGCTCCTGCTGGATACGGTTGCGCCGGGTGATATCGCGCGCCATGCAGGTGAAGTGGCGCTGCCCGCCCAGCATCACTTCGCTTACCGCCAACTCCAGCGGAAAGGTGCTGCCGTCCTTGCGCCGCCCCATGATTTCGCGCTCGCCGCCGGTGATGAACGCGTCTTTGAAGGTTCGCAACAGGTAATCGTTGTCCAGCCAATGCACGGACTCCGGCATCAACATACTGATGTTTTGCCCGATGGCCTCATCGGCCGAGTAGCCGAAAATGTGTTCGGCGTTAGCGGCGAACTCTTCGATGGTGCCGCTATCGCTGAAGGTGATGATCCCATCCGCTATGGTGTGCAGAATCGCATACATGCGCGCTTCGGTGTCGCGGATGGCCAGCTGCTTGGCGTATTCCGTGGCGGCGATGCTTAAATCTTGCTGGGCCTTCAGATGGGAAAAGCGCATCTTGGTGAAATACCAGGAGCCTGCCAGCAGCAGCAGCAAGATTCCCGACGCGTAGAATGCGGTGGACTGCATCACTTGGTGATTCAATTCCAGGATATGTTTTTTTGGAACGTATGAAACCACTTTCCAGAAGTATTGTTCGGTATCGATACCGGTTCGCACCGGAAGATTGGCGTTTCCCTGGGCGACCACTGGCTCATTCTTGTGCGGTTTCAGCAAATAGGCTGTTTCAAAGCTCCACAATCCAGTGCTGTCTTCAAATTGACCATGCTCTGCCGATGAAATCGTTTTCCATGCCTCGGGGAAACTGGCAGCAAGCGTCTTGGGCTGGTCGAGCAAAAAATCCCATTCTTCATCAGGATCGTCGCTCTTCAACATATACCCGTCGCTGTTCAACAGCATATTGCGGCTATTGGAAGCCTTTGCACCGTTTCCTTCATGAGCCAGAAGCTCTTTGGCGGTGATGGTTGCCACCAGCACGCCATGGCGTCGAGCCTGGGAGTCGAATACGGGTGTGGTGATGCGAATGATGGGAAGGCGGGGGGTGACGATTACATTATTTTCAATTTCAAGATATAACGGAAACACATGAACTTCGCCCGGCGCTAATTTGCTGCTCTTCTGGAAGTATTGCTGGTCGCGTTTATTTTCCAGCTTGCTTGGGTCGATGACGCTGACTTGCCCATTGATGTTGGTCACTTTCAGCACCTCCATGCCGTTTGCGCCAATCCAGCTCAGCTGGTAATAAATCGGATGCGCCAGGGAGAACAGGACGAAATCCCTGCGCAGGTATTCCAGGTTTTTTTTAAAGGGGTTTTTCCCCGAGGCGGCAGCCGCTGACAAAGACGGATTGGATGCAAGGTGCATTACGTTGCCGACGGCTCCGCCCAAGGAACGTTCGATTGCCCGTCCGCTGGCCAGAACGTTAAGCGAGCCGTCTGTCCTGAGGATGGCCTTCTGATCGTTAACTGCCTGGTTATAACGATAAGCCGCACCCAGAAAAACCAGCAGCGACAGGAGAATAAACAGTAAGAAGAAGCTGCGCAGGAATTGATGGGGCATGCGGATGCCTTTCATGGCGCTTGCCACCCCCTTGCCTGGCTCAACCACTCGCTCGACACAGCCGGTCAACGCTTGGGAAGCTGGCTGGGCCCCCACATGAAATCCCTTAACTGCCGTAATTCCGACGACTTTTCTTCATCGTTTTCTCGAAGCTTGGTGTTCTCATGCCGCAAGTAATCCTGCATGAATTTGATTTTGAGGTGCGTCCTGACCCGCGCAGCGACAATCGGCGCACTGATGGGCTTGTGAATAAAGTCGGATGCGCCCACCGAGAAACCTAGCTCTTCATCCTTGGTTTCGTTCTTTGCCGTTATAAAAATGATCGGCACATGATTCGTTGCCGGGTTGCCCATCAGGCGGCGACAGACCTCAAAGCCATCCACATCAGGCATCATCACATCGAGCAGAATCAGATCCGGCGGTTCGGCAAAGGCAAGTTCCAGCGCCTTGAGACTGTTGTCAGCGAGCTTGACGTTGTAGTGCTTGCTCAATATTCCATCCATCAAGCTCAAATTGAAGGGTTCATCGTCTACTACCAACACGGTTGGGCGTTCGGAAGAGGCTGGCATCATAATTCTCCTTTTTATTTGTCGAAAAACTACAGCTTGCCGGCAGGCAGGCTGTTACCGCTATCAGGCTGCTCTCAGCCAGAAATAACTACGCATTACTGTCAGCGTATTTTCATTCCGCAAGTAATCCTGCATGAATTTTATTTTGAGGTGCGCCTTGACCCGTGCAGCGAGAATCGGCGCACTGATGGGCTTGTGAATGAAGTCGGACGCGCCCACAGAGAATCCCAGTTCTTCGTCCTTGATTTCCTTGCTGGCCGTTACGAAAATCACCGGGATGTGGCTTGTTGCTGGATTGCTCATCAGGCGGCGGCAGACCTCGAAGCCATCCATATCCGGCATCATTACATCGAGCAGAATCAAATCAGGCGGATCGGCAAGGGCAAGCTCAAGCGCTCCGAGGCCTTTGTCCGCGAGCACGACGTTGTAGTGTTGGCCCAATATTTCGCCCATCAGGCTTAAGTTAAACGGCTCATCATCCGCTACCAATATCGTTGGGCGTTCGGAAGAAACTGGCATCATATTTCCTTTCATTTCGCCTTTTCATGAGACGGCCAGCCGTGAAATATGTTCAAGTCGCGAAACCAATATTCATGCAACTTTCAAGCGCCAGAATACTTGTCGGGTTATGAACCGTTAGCGCCTTTTGGCTATCCTCAGCCAAGGGCGACCGCACCATCGACTCGCTTCACCGCCAAGCCCGGCGTGCTGATTATAATAAAGCATGTTTACTCTGCCGAGTATAAATTTTCTACCTTGATATTGTTCTGCCCATTCCAACAGATTTCACGCTGGAATGAATTTTCGAAGGAGCTTCAACCAGGGCCTCCATAAGACAGGCCGCATTCAGGGGTGTATGGAAAATGCAGCCCTTACTCTTCTCTTGAGCAATGAGCTGCGTTTCCCATGCTGTCCGGCCGGCTCGGGCAACGGTAAAAAAGCCGGCATCCTGCTTACTCCAGGCTTTACTTGACCTGAAGGTGCTTGGCGGTGCTACCGGCTTTTTTGGGCAATTTCAGTTCCAGCACGCCATTTTCATAGCTGGCCTCGGCCTTGGTTTCGTCCACTTCGCTATCCAGGCTGAAACTCCGGTAGCTCACCCCTTGGGAGCGTTCGCACCAAATGACTTTTTCGTCCTTCATTTCTTTTTTTTCCTGCTTGGCTTCTGCGCTGATGGAAATCCGGTTGCCGTCCACTTCCACATTGATATCTTCTTTCCTTACGCCGGGAATTTCCGCCTTCACTGAATATTCCTTGTCGTTTTCAGCCAGATCGATTTTGATCTGGGGAACCGTTTCCAATTCGCCGTTAAATGGGCGTATCCCCAAGCCGCGCAGCCAGTCTTCATCGCGGAATGGGTCAAAACGAGTAAGCCTGCTTAAGAATGGGTTGTACTGAATGAGGTTTGCCATGATGATTTCTCCGTATTTGAATTGAATCGTCAGCCTTAAGCCCGGCGTTTTTACGCCGGGGGTTTCCTCCAGTCCGGGAGCCGATCAAGGGGCATGAATATTGGATGCCTGCTTGCCTTTGGGGCCTTGCACTATGTCAAAAATGACTTTTTGGCCCTCCTGGAGCGACTTGAAACCGCTCATGTTGATCGCGGAATAGTGCGCGAATATATCCGTGCTGCCATCATCGGGAGTGACGAAGCCAAACCCCTTTGCGTCGTTAAACCATTTAACTGTTCCGGTTGCCATGTTGTCGTTTCCTTTCTAGAAAAATGTGAAATATCCCGCATGGATATTCGAGTCCGGGATTGACCACGGGAATGCTCAAAGCGGAGCCTCATAATCCGGGCTCGTCCCGAGCAGGCAATCTTATGCGGGGAAAATGCTGCCGCCCCGGATCGCGCTACGGCTCTTCCCCTTGATTGCGGAAATCGCCGATGCGCAAGCCGTACCTGCAAATATAGACTTCCGCCACCCCGATACAATGGGGTGCATCCCTACTTTGCCGTGGGGTGCATACCTGAGCTTCCAGGAAAAACCGCGGGGGATGAGCTAGGCGGTTTCACTCAACATGATCAGCCGCAGGACCAGCTTCCCGGACGGATCCCTGACGGCAGTCTGCCTAGCCTTAAGGCGAAGGCGGGATTGCAGTTGGAAGTCGATGAGTTCCTCTCCCGAGGAGAGCAAATCTTTTTCGCCCTGCTCCAATAATTGCGTGAAATCGAATTGCATTATGTCGTGCGGGGGAAGGTTCAGGAATACTGCGGACAAGGGCGACATGGCGAAAATTTTCCAGGACGGATCGGTAACCAGCGCCGCGCCGGGCAGTTGGGGAACGATGCCGTTCCTGCAATACTTCGACATGACGAGGCTGGTGCGCACCCGCGCCAGCAGCTCGTTTTTACTGAACGGCTTGCTGATGAAGTCGGTCGCACCTGCTTCGATGCCCATGATGCGTTCCTCGGCCAACGACAGGGACGTCACCATGATTACCGGCAAGGAGGCGAATTCGGGGTCATCCCTGATTTTCCTGCACACTTCATATCCTGTCATGCCGGGCATGCGCACATCCAGCAACATGGCATCTGGCCGCTCACGGCGCAATATTTCCAATGCCTCTGCGCCACTGGAGGCCTCGAGCACGCGGTAGCCGGCGGCGCCCAGGATGAGGCGCAGCAGCTTCACATTGGATGGCGAATCGTCCACCACCAGTATGGTCGCATCGACGGAAATGTCTTCGTCAGACATACGCTGTCTTCCTGCCTACATTGATAAACCGCTCCACCATCTCCTGGAGACGCCGGGTATCCACGGGTTTGCTCAAATAGCCGTCGAAGCCGGCGGCAAGAAAGCGCTTTTCGTCGCCCTTCATCGCTTCGGCAGTGATTGCCACAACCGGAACATCATCGAAACAGCGGTCGTTCCTGACCGCGCTGATTACATCCAGGCCGCTGCCATGGTCGAGGCGGATATCGAGCAGCAACAAGTCCGGCTTGGTGCGCCCGAGTTGTTCCAAGGCCTCGCCGGCGCTTGTCGCTTCCAGAATGCGATAGCGTTTTTTGTCGCCCAGCACGATGCGCACCAGCTTGCGGTTGATGGCGTCGTCTTCGACCAGGAGTATGGTCTTTGTCATAGTCATCGCCTCATTTTTCCGGGGGGAAGCCTGTTTTTCTGAAGCGCATGGTGATAGCCGCCAGCAGGCGCTCTTCGATCAGTTCGTTTTCCTGCAACAGTACAAACTCGATCCTGCCTTCCTCGGGCGCCTGTTCTGCGGAACCGGAGATTTTGCTGGTCAATGCCAGGACTGGAATATGGGCGGTTTCCGGCGCCGACTTCAGGCTTTCCAGCAAACTGAAGAAATCCAGTTCACCCGCCAGCAGGTTAGTGACGACCAGATCCGGGCGGGCGCATTTCGCCAGGTTGGCGGCTTCCTCCATACCCAACGCCTGGAGCACTTCGTAGTTTTCCTGCGCCAGCATCATGGCCAGCAGATTCAGCTCGTCGGGATTGGTGTGCACCACCATCACCTTGCGGCGTACCCCGTTTTCGCCTTCACGGGGAATGCAGCGGCGCAAGGCGTGGAGCAATTCCGCGCGCTCCACCGGCTTGACCAGATAATCTGCTGCCCCGAGGCGAAACCCCAATGTCTGGCGATCCAGCACTGAGACGATCACCACGGGGATGTTGCGGGTGCGGGGTATGGCCTTCAGTTCGGTCAATACCTCCCAGCCGTCTATGTCGGGCAGCAGCAGATCCAGCGTGATCGCCATCGGGCTGCACTGCGCCGCAAGCTCCAGGGCTTGGCTGCCGCTTTGCGCAATCAATGTCTGGTAACCTGCCTGATTGAGATACAGGGACAGCAGCTTCGCCGCCTGCGGGTTGTCTTCCACCACCAGGACGGTATTGCCCGGACCCGGGCCGGACTCTTTTTTCATATTGTCGGCTGAATTATCCATAAGGGTTTTTCCCTGGCGCACGGATATTCCCGCTTTCGGCGGGTTGCAAGGGCAGCATGACATGGAAGGTGCTGCCCACGCCGAAGGCGCTGTCCACCCAGATGCGCCCCCCATGCGCCTCCGCCAGCTGTTTCGAAAGTGCGAGTCCCAGCCCGGTTCCTTCGTAGCGCCGGGCATGAGAATCGTCCACCTGGCTGAATTCGATAAAAATGCGGTCCATGTCTTCCGCGCGTATGCCGATGCCGGTGTCGGCAACCGCCAGATGCAATTGCCGGTCTTCCAGCAGTGCGGATACCGTCACGCTTCCCCGGTCGGTGAACTTCACCGCATTCGACAGCAGGTTGTACAGTATCTGCTTGAAGCGGATATGGTCGGCGGTGATCAGCCCCAGATCCGGCGGCAGGTTCAACTGGATACTGAGGCCCTTTTTCTCGGCCAGGCCGCGCAGGGTGGTGATGGTTTCGCGCACGGTCTGGGCGATGGGGAAGGTTTCATAAAACAGCTCCAGCCGTCCCGCTTCCACTTTCGACAGATCCAGCACGTCGTTGATCAGGCGCAGCAACAGTTGCCCGCCATCGTGGATGTCGCCCAGATATTCCAGTTGCTCGGCGTTGAGCGGCCCGGGTATCTGGTCTTGCAGCACTTCGGTGAAGCCGATGATGGCGTTCAGCGGGGTGCGGAATTCGTGCGACATGTTGGCCAGGAACTGGCTCTTGGCGGTGCTCGCCGCTTCGATCTTCAGGTTCAGTTCACGCAGTTTGTCCATGGTGCCTTCGTAATGGATGTAGTAGCTCTGGATGCCGAGCTGCATATCCAGGTTCATGATCTTGTCCAGGGCCAGAATGTGCTCCACCACCGCCTGCGGGTCATCCTTGTAGCGTTCCAGAATGATCGGGTAGAGGATGCGCTGATAGAGCTGAAATGCGCCGATGAACCAGTGCGGTTCCAGCAGAATGGCGTTGTGGATATAGCCGATGCGCCAGCGGCGCTCGAAATAGGCGGCATCGTAGGGGCCGCATACTGCCTGCATCAAATAGGCTTTCTGCGCCTCGATCAGGCGCCGGATCATCGCCTCGTTGCGGAACACCTTGCGGGTCTCCGCAAAGGCGAGCAGGTGCTGGTAGAACTGTTCGGTAATGATGTCCAGCCGCGCCTGGAACAGGCCTTCAAGGTCGTGCAGCAGTTCGGCATCGCGCTCACCGAACTTGAGAAACTCCAGCCGCAGGTTGCGGACGGTTTCGTCGAACACCGGCATGATGATCTCGCCACGGGGTGGTTTTATCATGCCGCCACCTCATGCTCAATCTGAACCTGCCGTATTTCCTGGCCGCTCAGCTTCTGTGCTTTCTCGGCATAATCCAGCATCGCAGCCACCAACGTGCCATGGCTCCAGGTGAGCGGCGACACCGAAAGAAATCCCCCCGTTTCCGGATGAACCTGCTCGGGCAGCACGCCCGATGGCAGCGCCCTTTCTGCCGCCCACATCAGCAGGGGCAGGGACTGTTCCAGCGACTCGATGCTGCGCGCCGCCGCGATACGGTACTGGGCCAGCCACAGGGTGCAGATCACCCAGGGGTTGCCGGGCACATCGATGCACGGCTCCGTCCGCTGATAATCGTCCCCCTGGTAACGCGCCAGCCCGCCGATGCGGGTTTTTACCCACAGATGCTGCTCCACCGCCAGGGCGGTCTTGACCATGCGCTCATCGAGCGGATCATAGCCGCCGAATATCACCAGTCCGAGCAGGCTGGCATCCACGGTCATGTCCTTGATCTGTTGGCCATCCTTGAACAGGATGCCGCGCGCAAAGCGGCCTTCGTCGCTGCTGTACAGATGGCGCTCCATGGCTGCGGTAATCTCTAGCGCGGCCTCCATGCAGGCATGGGCGCGCTTGTTTTCCTGGAACAGGCTGGCCAGGTTGGCGGCCGCTTTCAGGCCGCCGATCACGGTAGCGGTGGTGTAGGTGAAAATGCCGCGCCGTTCTTCCCACAGGTCGAAGGAGGGCAGCGGCAACCCGGTTTTGTCGTCGCGGAAGGCCAGCAGGAAATCCGCCGCCCGCTCCACGAACGGGCTGAAAAAGGGCCGGATCGCTTCGATGTCGCGGTGGATCAGGTAATGATTCCAGATCGCCCAGATGACCAGCGCGGTTTCGTCTTCCTGGATGGGCAACAGCATTTCCTCGCCTTCTAGCCAGGGTTGCCAGGAGCTCCCCACCGAGCCGTCCGGGTTGTACTTGTGCATCAGGAACCCGGTCTCGTCGAGGATGCTGGCGGAATAATTGAAGCCGACCGCCTTGTGCGTGCAGAACTCCAGGAAGCGCCGGCTCAGGCTGCCGTAGCCGGCGCGATCCAGCGCCTGCGCCACCACCGCGCCGTCGCGCGGCCACATGTAGCTGTAGGTGTCCTGATTGAACTGGCGGATGTCGGTGTCATTGGCGGCGATCACCGCACCGCCATTGTCGATCTGGGTGCGCAGTACCAGCAGGCTGCGTTTGTACAGCTCGACCAGCCTCGGCGGCAGCCCGGCGAATTCCTTTTCTCCTGCTGAAGCCCAGCGCCGCCAGTAATCGGCATTGCGCTCGATCAGGCGGCCCGGCCCGATCTGCACCACCAGCCGGTGCAGATCCTCGACCTCGCTGTATCTCTCTCCTACGGTCATCCAATAGTGGCAAACGGTTTCCTGCTCGGGGGCAAGCGCAAGATGCATGCCGATGACCGAATCCACCGAACCCTGGGAGATGGGGTTGCCGCCCAGTTCGCCGTTTTCCGCATCGCGCCAGGTGCCTTCCAATCCGCGGTGGCGCTTGGTTCCGATGGAGAAATGCGCGACGCCGAGCGTGGTTTCCGTGGCGCAACTCATCAGGAAATAGCGCGGGCCCTTGTAATGGATCAGGCAGGCATTTTTGGGATCGAAGAAAACCGTGTCGCCGGTCTCGTTCTCCATCACGTTGATGTCGGCATGAAAAAACAGGCGCGGCGCCAGCGGCCTGGCGGACAGGTTTTTCACCGTGACCTGCCGGATCAGGATGTTTTTTTCGTAATCGATGGCATCGCTGAAACTCAGGCGCAGCGGCAGGTGCGCATGGGTAGCAGTCACATTCGTCACCAGGGCATCCGTAACGTAATCCAGATGGAGCTGCCAGTTCTGCCGGTTGAGCCAGGAAAATTCGCCATCCAGCCATACGCCGAAGCGCCATGGATAACCGAGCGCATGGTTCTCCTTGCCGACGCGCGGGTAATAGAAATCGCGCAACTGGTAATCGAAATCGAAAGCGGCGAGCAGGGTGCCATTTCCAATGGGAAGATCGCGCGGCATGAGATTAATCCCTAGGCTGAGTAATTGTCCGGGCAGAGAATAATCTGCATGACCGGCCGCTTCCCATGGGCGGCATGCTGTATTCGCGAGTACGGGATACAACGTATTGCTGTCTGG
>Ga0209211_10007468_pt1 | contig 15324 bp, 10 predicted proteins | sample RifGroA2_FD_183992 | JGI IMG/M metagenome (GOLD analysis project Ga0209211, IMG submission 183992) | Groundwater microbial communities from Rifle, Colorado, USA - Groundwater A2 (SPAdes) (version 2) | ecosystem: Environmental > Aquatic > Deep subsurface > Groundwater | place: Rifle, Colorado... | reverse complement strand
GTCATACAATAGTCATACAATAGTCATACAATAGTCATACAATAGTCATACAATAGTCATACAATAGTCATACAATAGTCATACAATAGTCATACAATAGTCATACAATAGTCATACAATAGTCATTTATACGAATTTACATCCGATAGCTATCGAATGTATTTCTATTTATTTCAACTTATTTCTGTTTTTTATTTCTATTTACTTAATTCTTTGGTTACTGGTTTAAAGTTTCATTTATATTATATTTTAGCGAGTGCTTGTTCCAAATCATTAATTAAATCCTCAACGTCTTCAATACCAACAGAATAACGAACTAATCCGTCGGTAATACTTGCTGCAAGTCTGCCTTCTTTTCCAATTCCTGCATGTGTCATTGATGCCGGATGCTGAATTAGAGTTTCGATACCTCCAAGCGAAACAGCAAGTATTGCAACTTTTACATTATCCATTAAAATAACTCCTGCTTCGTAACCGCCTTTAAGTTCAAAACTTATCATAGCTCCGGGCCCTTTCATTTGTTTTTTTGCAAGTTCGTATTGAGGGTGCGATTTTAATCCTGGAAACATAACTTTTGCAACTTTTGGATGTGCTTCCAAATAATCAGCAATTTTAATTGCATTTTCCTGAGCACGACCCATACGAATTGATAAAGTTTTTACGCCACGAATTACCAAATATGCCTGATGTGGATCCATGTTACCACCCATGTAAGTCATGGTTTTGCGAAGTTTAGCATATACATCGGGGTCTTTTGCAACTAACACTCCACCAACAACATCGGCATGTCCATTTATAAATTTTGTTATGGAATGTAAAACAATATCTGCACCTAAATTAAGCGGTTGCTGTAAATAAGGGCTGCAAAATGTGTTATCAACAACAACCAAAACACCATGTTTATGAGCAATTTCAGAAACTGCTGCAATATCAGTAATTTGAACTGTTGGATTAGCAGGGGTTTCGATATATAAAATTTTTGTATTTGTACGAATATTTTTTTCAACATTTTCGACAATAGAAGTGTCAACAAAAGTACATTCTACACCAAATTTCATAAAATGAGTTTCTAAAACACACCGACTTGGACCATAAACTGCACTTGTACTTAAAATATGTGAATCTTTTGAAAGTAAAGTCATGTAAACAGTAGTAACTGCAGCCATACCCGACGATAAGGCAATACTACCAAATCCGTTTTCTAAAACAGCTATTTTTTTCTCGAGAACTTCAATGGTTGGATTTCCAATTCTTGTGTAAATAAATCCCTTTTCTTTGCCAGCAAAGCAATCGGCTCCATGCTTTGCACTTTTAAATGCAAATGTTGAGGTTTGATAAATTGGAGTTACTGCACTTCCCCACTCATCGTGCATATCGCCTGCATGAATTAATTTTGTATTAAATCCGCATTTGTTATTTTCCATTGTATAAATTTTTGCAAAGATAATGTTCCACAATCAAAATCTAAATATTTTTATAATTTTGGCAAATAATGTTTCAAATAAATTAATGAGAAATCTTTTATTATTTGTTTTGTTTTTTAGTTTTTCAACATTTTTGTTTGGACAAAACAACATTTCTAAACCTGATTTAATAAACTCTCTAAATTATAGTGGCGATAATCAGGTTGTTACATCTGGTCAATATTTGTTTAAGTCAATAAAGATTTTAGTTTCAAATAATGGCAAGCCAGCCGAAGGAATTCCGGTTGAATTAAAAGTTGTTTTATCACCAATAATAAACGATAACGGTACTATTACACCATCAATAATTTATTCGAATGCTAATGGAATTGCTGAATTTAGATATTTACCTGGAAAAAGCTCGGGCGATTATTTGTTAGCAGCATCTTTACCCGATGATGCTAATGCAGGGGTAATAGCATTTAAAACTACGGTAAGACAAAACTATTGGGCACTAATGGTAATTTTCGGTTTATTGGGCGGACTTGGTTTATTTTTATTTGGAATAAATTATTTGAGCGATGGATTGCAACATGCTGCCGGGAATAAGTTGAGAACAATATTAAGTAATCTCACTCACAATAAATTAGCAGGGTTTGGCATAGGTGCGTTTATTACAACCGTTATTCAAAGTAGTAGTGCAATGTCGGTAATGCTTATTAGTTTTGTTGATTCCGGATTAATGAAATTCAGACAAACTGTTAGTGTAATTATTGGTTCTGCACTTGGTACAACAATAACAATACAAATAGTTGCTTTAAACATTAGCAAATACGCATTAGCTTTTGTGGCAACAGGTTTTATTCTTCACTTTTTTAACAAAAGACATTATTTTAAGCATATTGGACAAATACTTACAGGATTGGGATTATTGTTTTTGGGATTAATGTTAATGTCAGAATCAATTATACCGCTTAAAACATATCAGCCGGTTATTGATGCACTTATCGCAATGGAAAATCCACTGATTGGGGTTTTGGCAGGAATTCTTTTTACAGCTATAACTCAAAGTGCAAGTGCTTTTATTGGTATTGTTGTTATTTTAGGTTCGCAGGGTTTACTTTCATTAGAAGCTTCTATACCATTGCTGATTGGTGCAAATGTTGGAACATCGGTAACAGCAATTATTGCTGCAATTGGAACTTCATCGGAAGCAAAAAAAGTTGCCGTAGCTCATACTTTATATCGAATAATTGGTGCTGCATTAATTATTTGGTGGATACCTGGATTTGCCGAAATTGTTCGTTATGTTTCTGTTTCAGAACTTACAGCAGGGGCTTCGGTTGCAGTACCACGACAAATAGCAAATTCACATACATTGTTTTATATTGGACTAACATTAATATCGCTCCCATTAACATCTTTATTTGTTAAATTAATAAATAAGTTGATTCCCGAAAAAAAGGAAGATTCATATTTTGCTTTATCAACAAAATTTATCGATGACAATATTCTTTCAACGCCTTCGTTGGCACTTAATCTTGCAAAACAAGAAACTATTCGCATGTGTAACATTACGCAAGATATGCTTAATGATGTTTTGTTACCTTTTTTACTTAAGGAAGGGAATATTATTCCAGAGATAGAAAAAAACGAAAATTTAATAAATTATTTGCGCGATAAAATATCCGATTATTTAATAAAAATAAGCCGTTTAAATGTTCACGAAGAAAATACTCGCGAAGCTTTTCAAATGTTAGCTGTTGTTAAAGAAATCGAACAAATGGCCGACATAATTGCTGTAAATCTTTTACCTAAAGCCAAAGAATGGATTATTAGCGAACATAGTTTTAGCGACGATGGGAAAAAAGAACTTGTTGCATTTCATAATCGTTGTCAAAAACAATTATCAAGAGCTATTGAAGTTTTTCGTGATGTAAATTTAGAAAAAGCTAAAGTTTTAAAACGAAAAGATAAAAAATATAGCGAACTTGTATTAGAACTCGAAAAAAGTCATTTTTCGAGATTGGTTGATCAGGTTCAATTGTCTATTGGTAGTAGTAAATTTCATGTTGAACTTTTAGGGTTGTTTAATGCTATTAGCCATCATGCAACAGATATTGCAAGAATTTTATTAGTTGAAAAATAAAAAAATCAAATCTTAACTGTAGTACACAAACTAATTGCTTCGCTATAAGTTCGTATCTTCACTCACGCCTTGGTTCGTATCTTCACTCACGCTTTGGTTCGTGTCTTCACTCACGCCTTGGTTCGTATCTTCACTCACGCCTTGGTTCGTGTCTTCACTCACGCCTTGGTTCGTGTCTTCACACACGCCTTGGTTCGTGTCTTCACGAACCAACCAACCCAATCCTCGTTTATAATCAAGGTCAAATTTGAAAAATTAAAAAAATAAAATAATCGTCATCATTTACTAAAATACATAACCGTTATTTTTGCACGGTGTTATAAAAATAAATTATTTGCTTCGGACAACCAAAATTATTTTACAATTGTCTTACAAGTATATTTAAAAAATTAATTTATGAAAACCTATCTTATTTGTTTTATTGTTTTAACATTAAATTACAACAATATTATTGCACAGTGTGCACCAAATGCCGGTTTAGATGATACAACTTGCGGTCAAACATACACATTGCAAGGTTCAATTTCTCAATCGGGTTCTACTGTCCTTTGGACATCTTTAAATGGAGCAGTTTTTTCGGACTCATCACAATTAGTTACAAATGTTTTTATTCCGGCATATACAGGCGGCTCAATTTCTGTAAATTTTATTTTAACTGAAACAAATACAAGTATTCCTTGTACAGCAAGCGATACGGTTACAATAACTTTTATAAGATTTCCGCATGCTGAAGCTGGAATTTCTCAAAGTGTTTGCGGTACAACTACACAATTATATGCCGATACAATTGGAAGTGGAATAACAAATGCTTATTGGACTTCAAGTGTTCCCGGAATTAATATAAATTATACAGGTTCCGACCCTCTTCCTTGGAACCCTATAGTTGATGCATCTGGTTTGGGTTCCGGTTTTTGGATTAACAGCCAACGTCAAGTGTGGTTTTACTGGCATGGACAAGGAGAATATAGTTGCACTTCAATTGATAGTTTATCTGTTACTTTTTATGAAATCCCAATTGCTAATGCTGGTTTAGATACTTTTATTTGTGGTAAAATATACAATTTAAATGCTTCTCCAAGTATTATAAATTATACAGGAATATGGACTGCTTCATCTGGTCCTGGTTCTTCAAATTTCAATTATGCAACATCACCTAATGGAACAGTAACAGTTACACAATTTGGTGTTTATTTTTTTTATTGGAAAGAAATGAATTTTAATAATACAACTTGTTTTGACAGAGATACTGTTATTATTAATTTTAAAGTTGTTCCCATGCCCGATGCCGGATTAGATTTTGGTGTTTGCGGTAAATTTGCTCATATTTGTGTAATACCATCAGTACCTGGAGGACAATGGAGTTGTCCGCAAGGTGGGGTACCTTATTATGATGCTCCAATTGATTCAGTTTCTCATTATAATCCTTCTTATCAAGATTCAGCTTGTGCATGGATTCGGTATGGGTCAGAAAATGATACTGTAACAATGTATTGGTTTGAATTTAATGGTGTGTGTGCCGGATTTGATTCTGTAAATGTTTATTTTGGAAGCATTGAACCTGCAATTGAACTTGTTGATCCTGTAGATACTTTTGTTTGCGGTCCAATTTATCATTTACTTAATGCACAGCAACCTGCTTATGGTTCTGGTTTTTGGTATGATACTGTAGCAAATACAATGTTTTCGCCAAGTCAAAATAGTAATAATAACCTTACTGCAACAATAGATACTGGTGGCACAAATAATTATGGCTGGCATCATTTTTATTGGGTAACTGTAAATGGTCAATGTAGAGATACTTCAACTGTTGTTCCGGTAAAATTTATCAGAATGCCAGTTTCAAATGCAGGAACCGATACTTCTGTTTGCAACCTATACGCAGTATTTAATGCAAACTGGGATTCAATCGCAACAGGTACGTGGTATTTTTTACAAGGCGATTACCCTTCAGCTATTGCCAATGTTAATTCTCCCTTAACTTTTGTAGCAGTATCACAACCGGGCATATATCATTATATATGGCAATTGAATACAGACGGAGTTTGTTTTGACTCAGATACTGTGCAAATAACATTTAATTACCCAACAATAATTGGTATTGCCCAATCTTCTTTAGTTTCCGATTTTTCTGATTTTAAAGCTGAAGTATTTCCTGAAATAAATTATAATAATAATCCTTTTTATTCTTCTTCACTTTCTTCAAACGGAAACTTTTCAATTTGGGCTTTGCCAAATCAGAACTATTATTTAAAAATTTCTGCAATAAACCCACAATTATATCAAACTCTCGCAAATACATATTATGATAGTACTTACAATTGGCAGGATGCCACAATACTAACAACAACAAATAATTGCGATACAATAAACATAAATATTCCCCTTGTTGCATACACACCAGCTACTGGCGGGCAATGCAGAATTTATGGTTTGTTAAGATACGATGGTTCACTTGCTCCTGTTCAAAATGCAATGGTTTATTTAAGATATCAGCCCAACCAGGATTTAGCACGATTCGAATATACTAATCAGAATGGTTATTATTCGATTAATAACATAGCAAACGGTAATTATAAATTATTTGTTGATATTCCCGGCTTGCCTCAAATAACAAATCACCATATAATTGTAAATCCTAATGATACGGTTTTTGCCGATGTTAATTTTATTGTTGATACTACTTCTATTTCAAAAGATTATGGTTTTGGAATTTATGCCGATACTACCGGCTTTATTAATGTTCCTTTAAACAATACTGAAAATTTACAGATTTCTGTTTTTCCAAATCCGTTTAACCAGCAACTTACATTATCCGGTAATCTTTCAAAAACAGAAAATATAAGTGCAGAAATTTTCGATAATCTTGGAAAACCTGTTTTTAATTGTCCCGAAAAACAATATGTAAACAACGAGATTAAATTAACTTTTCCAACATCAAAATTAATTTCTGGTATTTATTATTTAAAAGTAACTGTTGGTAATAATGTTTACATTAAAAAAATCGCAAAGCAATAATTTTTCCCTTGGTCTGTGGCACACAGACCAATTTCCCATCGCCTAATTTTGTTTCTAAATAAATTAATATATTTTAACAAATATTTATTTGGTAGTTTAAATTAATAGTTGTTACTTTGCCGAACAAAGTTCTTTATTATGACACAAATTGAAGATATAAAAGAAATAAGAAACCTGATGGAACGTTCCACAAGGTTTTTATCGTTAAGCGGATTTTCGGGCATTTTTGCCGGAATATTTGCATTAATAGGTGCATTTTTCGCATGGTGGTATATAAATCAAATTGATTCAATAATATCATTAAATATATGGGGAACTGGCTTAATAAGTAATCCAGTATTTATATTAATACTTGATGGGTTGCTCGTCTTTGTTTTTGCATTATCCGGAGGTATTTATTTTTCGATGCGAAAAGCAAAAAAACAAGGTGTATCTTTTTGGACTAAGCCAAGTAAATTATTATTAATAAATTTTTTAATTCCAATTATTTCCGGTGGATTTTTTTGCCTTTTCTTAATTATCTACGGTTTTTACATAATGATAGTCCCAGCAAGTTTAATGTTTTATGGCTTGGCACTTGTAAACGCAAGTAAATACACATTTAACGCAACACTATATTTTGGTATATGTGAAATTATTTTAGGGATATTATCCGGAATTTTTGTAGGGTATGGAATCTGGTTTTGGGCATTAGGTTTTGGAGTTTTACATATTGTTTATGGAACGGTGATTTATTTTATAAAAGACAATGGAACTGCAATTAAACAAATTGAATAAAACATTCGAAAATCGCATTCGGTTGGGTGTTATGTCAATACTAATGGTAAACGATTGGGTTGATTTTAACTCGCTAAAAGATTTGCTTAAAATTACCGATGGTAATTTAGCAAGCCATATTAAAGCATTGGAAGCTGAAACTTATATTGAAATTAATAAACAATTTATTAACAAAAAGCCCAATACCTCGTATCGTGCTACATTGCTCGGAAGAAAGGCATTTAACGAACATCTTAATATTTTGGAAAAAATAATTAAACAGAAATAATTTTTTTTATTTATAAACTTTGAAATACAAAGAACTTTTATGAAATCAAACAATTCTTTCAGGTACTTCCTGATTTTTGCAGGTGCAGGTATTTATCAATGGGCATTTTGGCACGAAACGCCAGGTTTAAACATTTCAATATTTACTGCTTTTATTGTTCCGACATTACTGTTTTTGTATCCCGAATCGGTAAAAAAAGTTCCATTTTGGTTGGTATTAACAGGTTTGCTATCAGCATCGTTAGCAATTGTTGTACATGCAAGTTTATTTGCAACAATAATGTATGTGATTTCAATAATATTATTTGTTGGTTTTGCTCATTGGTCGCAAACTAAAAGTCCTGTATTTGCAATTCCATCTTCAATAGCTAATTTAGTTTTAACTCCGTACACTTTTTTTGCTTTTAAAAATTATGTTGCAACAAATAACAAAAAAAGCTCAGTGTTTTTAAAATGGGTTAAATTATTTGTTTTGCCAGTTGTTATTTTGATAGTGTTTTTTACAATATTTTATAACGCTAGCGATAAATTTGCAGAGTATTCCGATAAGGTACTATTTCCAATACAAGATTTTATATATAATTTGTTTGGAAATATAACTTTTGCAAGTATTTTCTTTTTTGTTCACGGAATTTTACTAATAACATGGATACTAATAAGAAACAAAAACACAAATCTGTCTGATGCTGAAAAAAATCAAACTGTAAATATTACTCGTAACAAAGTTCGCAGAAAAAGACATTTTCAGTTTTTAGGTTTAAAAAGAGAATATTTATCAGCATTTATTCTTTTAGTTCTTATTAATTTACTTGTTCTTGCTGCAAATATTGTTGACATTGTTTTTATTTGGTTTGGTTTCGAGTTTAAAGAGGGAATGAATCTTAAGCAATTTGTACACGAAGGAACTTATCTGCTTATTTTAAGCATACTTCTTTCGATGGGAATATTGTTATATATTTTTAGAAAAAATCAGAATTTTTACTCAAAAGGAAAAATTTTAAAAGTCCTTTCTTTTGCATGGATATTTCAAAATCTGATACTTGCCATTTCGGTTGGTGTGCGAAATTATCACTATATGGAATATTACGGATTGGCTTATAAAAGAGTAGGCGTTTGCATTTTTTTAATTCTCGTATTTTTTGGGTTAATTACATTTTTTATAAAAATAATGCAGAAAAAATCAAGTTACTTTTTATTAAAATTTAACTCATGGGCAATGTATTTATTGTTAATAATCTCGTCGTTATTTAGCTGGGATACAATAATAACAAAGTATAATATAAAACATTGCAAAGAACTTGATTACGAATTTCTTGTTCACATGTCAACTAAAGCATTGCCATTTGTTGATATTAATAAACTCTCTACTGATTTGTCATACAAAAACCCATGGATTATAAATAGTAATTATAATTATGACTATTTCTATGTGTTCTCAATGCGAAATTACTATGTAAAGCAAGTGTTTAATTTTTTATATGATTGGGAAACCGATAAATTTTTATCGTGGAGTTATTACGATAAACTGGCTTACCAGAACTTTATGAGCAACCCTGAATTAGTAAAATCATATAAAATTTATAAAGATTACAGGATTAAAAAAAACCAAATTGAAAATGGAAACAAAAATTCAGTTCAAAACAGAACTCCTGCATTACATTCTGATGAATCCCGTTAGAAGTGAGCAGAGCGGAAGAGTTGTTTTTTCAGAACAATTTGCAATAATTCTTAAAATTATTACTTCTTAAATATAATAACAATATGCTAAATAAAAAAGATTCTTCACTCCGTAAACTCCGTTCAGAATGACAAACTGTGTTTATTTTATAAAGGTTTGTGAGGACACAAACCTCGGGGTTGGGTTGTCAGTATTTAAAATTATTATTTCATAAATATAATAACAATATGCTAAACTTAAATAGATTACTCACATTTTAATTTTATAGTTCGACATGCTCACTACAGGTTTTCAATGTGTTCGTGAGATCGCTTCGCTAAGTTCTTCACTAATCGTTCAGAATGACAAAAAAGAGTTTGAATGGTAAAAGGAGTTGAGAATGACAAACTGTGTTTATTTTATAAAGGTTTGTGAGGACACAAACCTCGGGGTTGGGTTGTCAGTATTTAAAATTATTATTTCATAAATATAATAACAATGTGCTAAACTTAAATAGATTACTCACATTTTAATTTTATTTTCAATGTGTTCGTGAAATCGCTTCGCTAAGTTCTTCACTAATCGTTCAGAATGACAAAAAAGAGTTTGAATGGTAAAAGGAGTTGAGAATAACAAACTGTGTTTGTTTTATAAAGGTTTGTGAGGACACAAACCTCGGGGTTGGGTTGTAATTCCGAGTTAGCAAGGAATATGTATATATTAAAAAACTGATTTTTAAAAATCACGAGAAATATTATGATAACAGCAATTTTTAATAAACGCATTTTATGGCTAACATTATTCAGCATTGCCATGGGATTGCTCGAATCGTCCATCGTTATTTACTTGCGTGAACATTATTATCCCGATGGTTTTGCATTTCCACTGAAAATTGTTTCAAGAACTGTTGCAATAACAGAGTTTTTTAGAGAATTAGCAACCATAATTATGCTTATGGCAGTTGGATATTTAACGGGAAAAAACTTGAACCAACGGATAGCTTGTTTCATTTTTTCTTTTGCGATTTGGGATATTTTTTATTATGTTTTTCTGTATATTATAATTGGTTGGCCAAGTTCGTTTTTTACTTGGGATGTATTGTTTCTTTTGCCCACAATGTGGACAGGTCCTGTTATTGCTCCTATAATTACTTCGTTAAATATGATTTTACTTGCATTTTCAATTTTATATTTTAATAAAAAAAACGAAAACATAAAACTTTTAAAAAGAGATTGGTTATTACTAACATTCGGTTCTTTAATGGTTATAGCAGGATTTATTCAGGAATTTGTTTTTTATTTGCACAATTATTTTTCGTGGGCTGAAATAATTTTAAAAATGTTTAGTAACATCGTGCTAATTTATTCGATGAAATTTGTTCCACAAAATTTTCCATGGTTAACTTATTGTGTTGGACAGGGGATAATTGTATTTGTTATCATTAAATACATTTATAGAAATTTAAAAAGATAAATGTCATGCTTCGAGTGCCTCAGACTGCAAGAGTTTATTAAAATGAAATTGAGAAAGATGTTATTCATATAAATTAAAATTTATAACTTTACATAAAAAAAATATGAGCAAAATAATAGTTCTTGGTGCCGGCATGGTAGGTAGGGCAATTGCTTTAGACCTTGCTAAAAAACACAATGTTACATCGGCAGATAAAAGCAAAGATGCATTATTAAACTTAAGCAATTCTCAAATTAATATAATTGAAACAGATTTATCGGATTCAAAAAAACTTTCGGAAATAATTAAAGATTTCGATTTGGTAGTTTCTGCAGTTCCGGGTTTTTTAGGTTATAAAACTTTGAACACTATTATAACATCGGGTAAAAATTTTGTTGATATTTCATTTATGCCCGAAGATATTTTGCAATTAGACACATTAGCAAAAAAACATAATGTAACCGGAATTGCCGATATGGGTGTAGCTCCCGGCATGCCTAATTTGATAGCAGGATATTATCATTCGAAAATGAAAATTACTGATTTTGAATACATGGTTGGCGGTTTACCAGAAACTAGAACTTTTCCCTTTGAATATAAAGCACCTTTTTCGCCGGTTGATGTTATTGAAGAATACACCCGTCCCGCCCGTTATGTAGAAAACGGTTTTATGGTTTCGAAACCCGCAATGAGCGATCCCGAACTTTTAGATTTTGATGGAATAGGAACTTTGGAAGCGTTTAATACAGATGGCTTACGTTCTCTTATTTTTACATTAAATGGTGTTCCAAATATGAAAGAAAAAACTCTTCGTTACCCTGGGCATATCCATTTAATTAAAGCATTTATGGAAGCCGGATTTTTTAACAACGAGAAAATAAATGTTAAAGGTCAGGAAATTGTTCCATTCGATTTTACTACTACCCTTTTATTTAAAAAATGGAAACTTAAACCCGACGAACATGAATTTACTGTTATGAGGGTAAAAGTTAAAGGTGAAAAAAACGGACAAGTAACAGAAATTGTTTATGATTTATTTGACAAATATGACGATACCGAAAGAATCTCTTCTATGGCACGTACTACTGGATTTACGGCAACTGCAGGCGCCGAATTGATTCTTCAGGGATTATTTTCCGAAAAAGGTGTTTTTCCACCCGAACTTATTGGCAAAACCGAAAATTGTTTTCACTTTGTTATTGATTATTTGAAAAAAAGAAACGTGATTTATAAAAAATCGTAACAAATAATTCCAATTTGTATTAATTATTTGTTAAATTGTGTGAAACAAAATTGAAAAATTTAAAACATTTAATAATGTTAACATTAATTGTTATAACAATGTTAATATATTTTTAATTTTATTCGGGAATTTGTCAGCAACTCGATAATTTTAAGCCACTTCAATCCCAAGAAAAAATTTCACAAGGCTTTATTCAATTATCATCCGAAAAATATTTGAATAAAGAACAAAAGATTGACAAAAATGAAAGTTATGCAAGAATAATGTTGCGAAAAAAGTATCTTACACCAAGTAATTTTTACATGTAACGTACAATCCTTTGATTATTCTATAATTTTTTGAATAAAAAGATTATAGGCGACTATTAAACCTAAATTTAATTAATCAAAATTGTATTTGTGACTTGAATTCAGCTCTTAAAAGCTGAGTCAATATCATTAATTAAGTCTTTTTCATCTTCAATTCCAACAGAAAATCTAACCAAACCGTCTTTTAGCCCAACTTTTTCGCGTTCACTTTTTGGTATAGAAGCATGAGTCATACTTGCCGGATGGTCAACCAAAGATTCTACGCCACCCAAACTTTCTGCCAATGAAAAAATTTTAAATGATGATATTAATTGTTTTGTTTGCTTAATGTTTAAATCAAACTCTACCGAAACTATTCCTCCAAAACCTTTCATTTGTTTTTTTGCTATGTTATAATTAACATGTTCGGGTAATCCAGGATAAAACACATTTTTAACTTTCGGATGCTTCTGTAAGAATTTTGCAATAGCAAAAGCATTTTTTTCATGTTTTTGCATTCGTACCTCGAGAGTTTTAACGCCTCTGCTAATTAACCATACATCAAAAGGGCTAGGATTTAATCCAATAGATTTTCTTGCAAAATCAAGTTTCTTTTTTAGTTGCAAATTATTAGTAACAACAACTCCACCAATAACATCAGAATGACCACCAAGATATTTAGTAGAACTGTGTAAAACAACATCGGCACCTAATATCAAAGGATTCTGAAAATATGGAGAAGCAAAAGTATTATCAACAACCGACAAAACACCCTGTTTTTTTGCTAATTCAGAAATTGCACTTATATCTGAAATTCTTAATAATGGATTTGTAGGTGATTCGATATAAATAAAATCAGGTTTTAATTTAAAAGATTGTTTTACTGCATCTAAATCTTGAGTATCTATTGTTATAAATTCTACTCCAAATTGCTTAAAAACATTATTAAACAAGCGATATGTTCCACCATATAAATCATCGCCTCCTAAAACCTTGCTTCCTTTTTTAAGTGTTGAAATTAATGCTGTAATTGCAGACAATCCTGAAGCAAACACAGTGGCATATTTTCCATTTTCTAATGAAGCTAAAGTATCTTCTAAATTAGTAAAATTTGGATTACCGGCTCTTGTGTAATCATATCCTTTTGTTTGCCCAGGAGATTCTTGCACATAAGTTGATGTCATGTAAATTGGCGGTGTTATTGCACCCGTTGTTGGATCTGGTTTTTGTCCAACATGAATTGCTTTTGTTGAAAAATGCATATAAAAAAATGTTTATATTTAAAGTTTATAGTTATAAGTTTGAATACTTTGCACACAATAGTCATTGTTTATAGTTTCGGGTTTTTGGTTTTGGTATTTCTAATTTCTAACTTCTAATTTGTTATTTCTATTTTTGAAAGAAGTTAAATGGAATAATTATTATCCTTCATCCATTGGTCGTTGTAAAACTTACTCAAATATTTAACGCCGTTATCTGGAATGATTGTAACAATTACAGCATGCTCTTTTAGAGTTTTTGCAAGTTTTAAAGCTCCCCAAACATTGGCTCCGCCTGTTCCTCCGCCAAATATGCCTTCTTCTATAGCTAACAAACGTGCGGTGCTAAAAGCATCTTGGTCGGTAAATTTATACATATCATCAACAATTGAAAAATCCATGGCTTTAGCAATATGGTCTTCTCCAACTCCTTCAACCTGATATGTACAATTACCATGAACTTCAATTTTGCCTGTTTTAAAATAATCGTAATAGATTGAGCCAACTGGATCGGGCATAACTACTTTCATACTTTTATTTTTTTCTTTTAAATATTTTCCTACACCACTTATTGTTCCTCCTGTGCTACCCGCTGCAACAAAATGAGTTACTTTGCCCTTTGTTTGTTCCCATATTTCGGGACCAGTTGTTAAGTAATGAGCTTCAGGGTTTTTAGGATTATCGTATTGGTTTACACGAAAACTATTTGGAATTTCACTAGCAATTCTGATTGCAGTATTAACATAATGATCTGGCGAATCGGGTGGTGCAGATGTTGGAGTAATAACAATTTTTGCTCCAAGGGCTTTAAGTGAACTTTGTTTTTCGATACTAACTTTATCAGGCATTGTTAAAATTGCTTTATAACCTTTTATTGCTGCAAGCATGGCTATAGCTGCACCTGTATTACCTGAAGTATTTTCTACTATAGTACCTCCTTTTTTTAGCAATCCTTTTGCTTCTGCATCTTCAATAATATACTTTACCATCCTGTCTTTAATGCTTCCACTTGGGTTAAAAAATTCTAATTTAACATAAATTTCAACATTAAAATATGGATTTATTTTTTGCAATTTTATCAATGGAGTATTACCAATTGTATTTAAAAGAATGTTATTTGACATGTATTTTAATATAATCTGCAAAAGTAATGATTTTTTAAACATTAATACTTATCCTGATTTTATTGAAGTTTACTTAATAATTCGATGACTTTTGTGTTAATTTTTCGCAGGAAAACATTATAAACGAATAATAAAAACAGGTTGGAAGCTAAGAGGGTGCGGAGTATTCACTTAGTTTTGTGAATGTGCTAATTTCTGAATAAAACAAGACTTTATGTACAAACACTTATTAAATCGTATAATTTAAATGTGAAAGGTAAACCAACATTGGTGACTATACTTTGAACGGTTTAAATTATTACATTTGATTTTAAGATATAGGGTATAAAGGTATAGGGTATAACCCGCAGAACCCAAGTTCCAAGAATCCAAGCCCCAAATTTCAAGAACCAAGATTTACGCTGCGAGCCATCTTGGGATTTGGAGTTTGGAATTTGAGATTTTGGGCTATATACCTCTATACCTTTTTTGTCCCGCATGTGCGGAATAAAATGCGGAAATTTATCCCGTTTGCTGTATATATTATTTTTTTTATTGTAACTTTAAAACTTATATATTCGTCTTAGTGAAACATTCAAAATAATTTCCCCCAAATCTAAGGATAAATCCGGTAATTTAGCTCAGGTATTTGCGGATGATAAACAATTCTTTTTTCATCAATCTCATCTTTCTTTACGTTGATGCCTATTTT
>Ga0209211_10007464_pt1 | contig 15333 bp, 18 predicted proteins | sample RifGroA2_FD_183992 | JGI IMG/M metagenome (GOLD analysis project Ga0209211, IMG submission 183992) | Groundwater microbial communities from Rifle, Colorado, USA - Groundwater A2 (SPAdes) (version 2) | ecosystem: Environmental > Aquatic > Deep subsurface > Groundwater | place: Rifle, Colorado... | reverse complement strand
GTAGCCGTCCGCGAATTTGATCGCGCCATTTTTGATTGCAAATTTTCCTTCTTCTTGTAGAGAAATATTTACCTCGCAACGCATGTGGCCTTTTTCCATGTCGGCGTCAGAAATACCGAGCGCGCGAAAAATCATCTGTAATTCTTGACAGTACATTTTGGCTTCGGCCGCGCTTTGGATATCCGGATCGGAGACAATTTCGACGAGTGGTACACCGGCGCGGTTGAAATCCACGAGGGTGTCGCCGGTGGTGCCGTGCAGTAATTTGGCGGTATCTTCTTCTAAATGCACGCGGGTGATGCCAATTTTGGCGGCACTGCGATGATTTTTGCCATCTAAAAATTGTAATTCCAGCGCGCCATGTTCGCCAACCGGTTCGTCATATTGTGAGATCTGATAGGCTTTGGGCAAATCGGGATAAAAATAATGTTTGCGATCGAATTTGCTTAATGCGCGAATTTGACACCCCAAAGCAGTAGCGATTTTAACCGTCCATTTGATCGCTTCGGCATTTGGCACCGGCAAAGTACCGGGTTGGGCAGTGCACACCGGGCAGATGTTGGTGTTCGGGGATCCGCGATCGGGGTCGTTCGCGCACGCGCAAAACATCTTGGACTTGGTTTTCAGTTCCACGTGGATTTCCATGCCGATAATGGGGATTAGTTTGTTCATATTTGTTTCGCTAAATTCATCACTTCACTCTCGTGCAACCGTGGGCCAATAATCTGCGCACCCACCGGCAATCCGGCGGCGGTCATGCCGGCCGGCACGGAAATAGCGGGCAATCCGGCCACCGCGGCGGGGGAGACGAATACATCTGCCAAATACATGGCGAGCACGTCGTCTTTTTTGGCGCCAATATCAAAAGCCGGGTAAGGTGAAGTGGGAGTGATAAGTAAATCCACTGTTTCAAAAACTTTTTCGAAATCACGGATGATTAACGTGCGCACTTTTTGCGCTTTGCGATAATACGCATCGTAATATCCGGCCGAAAGCGCGTAAGTGCCGATCATGATACGGCGTTTCACTTCTTCGGGGAAACCGAGCGCGCGCGATTTGGCATAAATGTCATAAAGATTGTTGGCATCGGCGCGCACACCATAACGAATCCCGTCGAGACGTCCGAGGTTGGAACTATCTTCGCTTGGTACCACGATGTAGTACACCGGAATGGCATATTTGGTATAGGGGAGTGATACAGGCACGATTTTGTGTCCGGCCTTTTCCAATGCAGAAATTTTTTCTTCAATAATTTTTTTGACTTCCGGCTCCATGCCATCGAGCTCAAAATATTCTTTGGGTACGCCGATAGTAAATTTTTTCTTTTTGGAAATTTGTTTTGAATAATCCGGTACAGCGTCGGGTACGGTGGTGGCGTCGCGTGCGTCCGAGCCGGAAATTTCACCCATTACGATCGCGCAATCTGCGACGGTTTTGGTCATTGGTCCGACCGTGTCGAGCGATGACGCCATCGGCATGATACCATAGCGCGAATTGCGGCCATAGGAAGGACGCAAACCCACCACACCGCAAAAAGAAGCTGGTTGGCGAATCGAGCCGCCGGTGTCTTCCGCGATCGCATATATACAAGTGTGTGCCGCAACCGATGCGGCCGCGCCACCCGAAGAGCCGCCGGATACTTTTTTGAGGTCGTGAGGATTTTTTACCGGTCCGTACATACTGTTTTCATTGGATGCGCCGTGGCCAAAGGCATCGCAGTTGGTTTTGCCGATGAGCACGCCGCCCTGCGCGCGAATTTTGCCAATCACACTGGCTTCGTAGGGGGCGATATAATTATCGAGAATTTTTCCAGCGCCGGTAGAGCGAATATTTACTGTGCAGATTGCATCTTTTACCGAAAAGGGGATACCGGTGAGCGGTTGCTGTTTGCCGGCGGCGATTATTTCGTCGGCGCGCGCGGCTTCGGCGAGTGCGGATTCTTCACAGATAGTGATGTAGGCGTTTAGTTCTTTGTTTTTTGCTTTGGCAACATCAAGACAGGCGCGAGTGAGCTCGACTGCGGTAAATTTTTTATTTTTTAGGCCTTCGCTTGCCTCAATGATTGTAATTTCGTTTAGTCTCATAAAATGTCATGTTGAGCACAGCGAAACATCTAGATCCTTCGCTTTGATCAGGATGACAAAAATTGTTTATTCGAACACTGCTTTTACTTTCAAAACTTTGTCCAATTTTTCGGGAAACGCAGAAATGATTTTTGCGCGGGTAGCCGCATCGCAATTTTCCGGCACGTCGGCGCGGATGACATTTTTCAGCCCGGTCACCTGGCAGGTTTCCGGGACGTTATCGGTATTTACTTCATTTAATTGTTCGATGTAGTCCAAAACAGCCGACAGTTGGTCGGCGTACATTGTTTTCTCCTTTTCCGTCAGTTCTAGACGGGCTAATTTGGCAATTTCTTCAATTTTTTGGGGAGTGAGTTGCATAGACAGCGGCTAAATAACGTTCGTATTATACCCCAAATTCGATAATTTTAGCAAGCGAATGGGGTCGGATTCTTGATGGGTAATTCGGGATCAGCATAATGGTTAAATAGTTGTTCAGCTGGGGAAATGCCGCCGAGAGTTTTGTGAGGAAAGTAATTCCACGCATCGCTTATCAGTTCGAGAACATTACTCAGTTCCGAAGTGTCTCCACCCCTATCAAACATGGCTACGATTTTCATCATGTCGTCGTTGTCTTCTTCGTTATAAATAGCATTCCGGACATTGTCTAAGGTAAAGTCACTCTCGGTTTCCTTGAGTATTTCAACGATTTCCCTTGTGATTTCCTGCTGCTGTTTTAGGATTTGTTGTTTTGATTCGATTTCCATAATCATTTTTTATTTTAGAAGCTTATAATACATTACTTATAACTCGTATTGGGCGGAGTAAATTATTTTTGTCCATTACAAGCAGTATAGTGGACAGGAATGTGAAAGTCAACAAACCTGGATGATTGGGGAATGTCCGCTAAATCATAAATATCTTGTGTAGCTCCGGGGGCAGGACTCGAACCTGCGATATCCACGTTAACAGCGTGGCGTTGTACCGCTCAACTACCCCGGAATTTTGATTGTTTAATCGTTAATCAAAAAACCCTCCGCGTGGGAGGGTTTTGTAATTTTGAATACAAAACTTACCCACGCATTAGAGGGTTATTATTATTGTTATTTTGTAGGGCAAGTTTCAACATATAGCGATATGATATCACGATTTATCCGTTTTGTCAAATTTTTACACTTTGTGTTCCGCTTCGTGGAATAGGATCACCATGGCCGTGGCAAATAGAGGTGCGATCAAAATATTCACCAAAACAGCCAAAATGCCAAGAATAGTATCCATGATACCGCCGATTTGAGTGCCTGTTTGCGCCAAGATGCCAGATGCCACTACACTAATAATCCAAAATACAAACATTGGCGCCACTATTCGCCAGAGAATACTCCACCAGCGTCCCACCACTAACACCTGGCTTTCGGTGAGAGATTTTTTTACTGGCGCGCTGTAAATAACTGCCTCAAACAGGGCGAATACCAACTTGATATAATATCTGACGAGGTGGAAAAAAGAGTAAAAAAACAAAAGCAAAAAAGTGACACGGATGATCGTGGTAAAACTTTGTATACCAAATTTGGTGAGCAGTGTGCTGATGATAAAATACAACAACATGGTTGCGAACATTGGCCACAACGCGTAAATATTTACCATGATAGTGGTCGCGATCCCTTTCAATAAAACACGGACGGACTTTTTTAAATTATCTAGCAGGGTGCCGGCCGGGGTATTGGTGTAGCCATAGCTGATCGCTTTAATAAAGGCGAAATTTAGCCAAAGTCCTACTACACTCAAGATGATGGAGAATAAAATAATAACCATTCCGAGAGAGATAGCAAGGGTTTTGTCGACAAATAATACCGAAAAAGTCATGGGGATGGCAATGAGAAATAATGCTAGTGATAAGATGCCCGGCACGAAATTCAACAAAATATATTTGAAATACATGCGGAAGTTGGCTCGGTATAGATGATAACTGCGGCGAATAATTTCTCCAGCGCCGATAAGCATATAGTTTTGGTTAGATTTTTAAAATTGAATCGAGAAGTGCAACAGCCTCCGCGTTCATTATATCAATTTTTGGCTCGGCGGACAAGGTGGTGATTTTGGCGCCGGCGTCGGTAAATATTTTTTGGTATTCCAGCGAGGCGAATTTGGCGGCCAACTTGGTCTGAAAAGCCAGTTTTTCAAAAATAACATCATCTTGTTTTTCGGTGCGTTTTGCTAGTCGTTCCATCACCGTTTCCGGTCGCACGGCGGTGAGGATGAGATGGTCCGGTCGGTGTTGCAAGGCCAGCTGGTTGCCTGGTAAGCCGGCGACAATGTCGAGGGTCAGCCCGGCTTGCAGGGTTTGGTAGGCGAGAGACGAGGAAATGCCACGGTCTTGAATCACACATTTATCCGTTTGCAGTAGCGGGATGATAATTTTGGTGTAAAGAATCAGGCGGTCGAGCGAGTAGGCTTCGGCAATCGCGAGTGGGGGGTAGGCGGTACCATTTTTGATCAGTTCTTCGCGGATCACTTTGCCGATGCCGATGTAGGTGGGCTCGCAAGAAAAAATAAATTCATAGGCGCGCAATTCGGAAATTTCCGGCAGATGTCCGGTCTCCAAAATATATTTTTTCAAATCAAAAATTCCATTGCCGGAATCCGACAAGTGTTGTTTCCAGGCCTCGATGATAGTGCCTTTACCACTACCGTCGATGCCGTCGAGCATGATGAACATAATTTATTTTTTATAGGTGACGAATGAAAATCCGTCATGGTTTTCATGTTCCGCCTCGTGCCAAATATTTTTGTCTATTTCCGGGAAAAAGACGTCGCCGTCCACGATCTGATCGACGTGAGTGATGTACAAAGTGTCCATGCGGTTGATGGTTTGGGCATAAATACTAGCCCCGCCGCAGATGAACACGTTTTCGTCGGATAGTTGGGTGAAGATGTCGTCTAGTGATCTGAAAATGCGTACATCGCTCTGGGCAGTAAAATTGGGATCGTTGCTTACCACTACTGTTTTACGGCCGGGCAGGGGTTTGCCTAAATATCCCAAAATCGACTCAAAAGTTTTTTGACCCATGAGTACGGTGTTGCCCATAGTGAGTTCTTTGAAATGTTTCAGATCTTCGGGCAGGTTCCAAGGCAATTTATTTTTTATGCCAATACAATTATTTTTGGCCACGGCGGCGATGATAGTAAAAGGCATATGTTATACAGCGATAGTAAATTCGATTTTGGGATAACTGTTGTAGCCGGTGATTATACTGTCCTCGGCTTTCCAATCAAAGATTGAAGTAAAATTTTCCGTGACGATTTGTGGCAATTGGTAAGTATTGGGGTCGCGGGTCAGCTGTTCTTTGGCGCCGTCAACATGATTCACATAAATATGTGTATCAGCCAAAAATCCAACCAGTTTGCCCTCTTGCAATCCCGCTTCTTTGGCCAATAAGTGGAGCAATAGGCCATAACTGGTGATGTTGAATGGCAAGCCAAGCATTGTGTCCACCGAGCGTTGGTTCCAAAGTAAATTTAATTTGCCGTTAATCACCGTCACTTGGAAAGAGTAGTGACATGGCGGCAACGCCATTTCTGAAAGTTTTACTGGATTCCAAGCGGACACAATCATGCGACGATCGGTGGAGTTGGTTTTAAGCGTGTCGGTCAGTTTTTTCAACTGGTCAATTCCTTGTCCGGTGTAATTGGTGTCAAAATTATAATAAGCCGCATTAAAATGTCGCCATTGGAATCCATAAATGGCGCCCAGATCTCTTTCCGCGGCCATTTTTTGTTTGGTTTCAGTATCGTGGCCATAAGCCACTTTTTTGGGATTGCACCATTCGTCCCAAATATGGTTGTTACGGTCTTGAAGCCATTTTTTATCAGTGATACCTTTGATAAAAAATTCCAATTCGGTAGCAACAATTTTGAATGCCACTTTTTTGGTGGTGAGCATGGGGAAACCGGTAGACATGTCGTGCTCAAAAGTGGCGCCGGCGATGGTGATGGCATCTATTCCGGTGCGGTTATTTTTTTGTTCGCCGGTATCCAATATTTTTTTAACTATATCCAGATATGCTTTCATAATTGATATAAATTATTGTCCCGTACTACCAAAACCGCCACGAGAAGGGGTGGACATTTCATCCACTTCTTCGAATTCCGGAATGTCCACGCGAATGAACGAGGCTTGGCCCAATCGTTCGCCGCGTTCGATTGTCACCGGCTCGGCGGATATATTATACACCTGTAAAAGAATTTCGTCTTGCTCGCCACAATAATCTTGGTCGATGTATCCGACAGTGGTGATCAATCCCTTGCGTTTGAGGGTGCTGGAACGGTCTTTGATTTGGAGCATATAGCCGGTCGGGATGGCCACGATGATGTTGGTGGGGATCCGCTCTACTGTTTGGGGTGGAATAGTCAGGTCGAGTCGGCTGTAAAGATCAAAAGCCACCGCTCCGGGTGTTTGGTAAGCGGGGAGGGGGAGGGTTTTGTCGATGCGTTTGATTTTTACTTTTAGCATATATTTATTTAAGAATATTTGACTATGAGCGCATCGAGTTGTTGGTATAAATCTTCCAGCGTGCCATTGTTGTCGATGTGTTCGGTGGCATGTTTGGCAATGTCGGCGATTTGCAGTTCCGCCTCTTTTTCGTGATCAAGTTTGAACTGTTCGAAAGTTTTGGAGCCATCATCGGAATTTTCGCCGCGCCCCACAATGCGTTCGTAGCGTTTGGCCATATCGGCGGAAATTTGTACCAACACAAACCCGGGAATTTTGCTCAAAAATTCCACATCGCCCGGACGGCGCACCCCGTCGATGGCGACAATCTGGTGGGCGTCACGGGTGACATCCTCCACCATTACTTTGGACAGGCTTTCTTCGCCAAAATATTGACGAATGGCCGACGAGATATTCTGTAAATGTTCGCGACTGTGTTCTATGTATAGACGGGTCAAAACATCGCGAAGCATGGTCGAAAAACGGTGCGTGCCAGCGTTGTGTTTGTCTTTGAAATAGGCGCAAGCGGTACCTTTGCCGCTGGCGATGAGGCCGACGAAACCAAAAATGATTTTATTGGTTGGCATACTGATGGTATTTCACTCCGGCGGCATCAAAAATACGTCTAGACACCACCCAAATGTCGTCATCGTGATATTTGTCGCTATTGTAAATTACTTCCACAATACCATTTTGTACGATCGCTTTAGCGCATTCATTGCATGGGAATAGTGTGCAGTAAATTTTACAGCCTTTTACCGGATTGTTAGCGTTAAAGATGGCATTTTCTTCGGAGTGGCAAACATAAGCATATTTAGTATCTTTGAAATCACCTTCTCGCTCCCAGGGGAAGTTGCCAATTTCGGTCCCGCGTGGAAAACCGTTGTACCCCAAACCAATGATCACATTGTTGGCAGTGACAATAACCGCCCCACTTTGGGTGGACGGGTCTTTGGAACGTTCACTGATCAAGTGGGCCATACGCATAAAGCAATCATCCCATGATATTGCTTTTCTAGGTTCTGTCGGCATATATTTTTGAATTTTAGTGTATAAAACTTTATCCCAGTGTATCAAATCGTTGATATTTTGCCAAGCGCGCTTTTTACCATTGCCAATGATTTTGTAAACGGGTATAATATGGTCATTCACCACTTCATTATGTTATATTTTTCTCAAATATTAAATAGCCGAGTAGAAGATAGTGCTGATCACTATATTGGCCGGCTCAAAGACGTGCTTATTCGCGCCGAACCCGGGGTTTATTCGCCGTTGATGTTTTTATTGGTGCGACGAGGACATAGAGAGATGTTTATCCCGTATAGTTATGTCGAAAATTTGAGCAAGGGCGATGTCTCGATCAAAACTTTATTTGATAAATTGGAATTAACCGAACCGAAAATAAGCGATTTTACTTTTTTGAATCGCGATGTTATGGATCAACAGATCGTGGATGTGGTCGGAGCGCGCGTGGTGCGAGTGAATGATTTATCACTAGGGTCGCTTGATAACAAAATGCACGTGCTCGGGATCGATGTTAGTGGTAAGGGACTTTTACGTCGTTTGGGGTTGGCGTGGTTGGACTTGGGTAATTGGATGAAGGTGAATCTGATCGATTGGCGTGGCGCTCAACCGGTGCGCGGCACTTTGAAATTGGATAAAGTGGCGAAAAACTTGAACAAGTTGCATCCGGCGGATTTGGCAAATATTATCGAAGATTTGAGTGTGCGGCATGGTAGCGCTTTGGTGCGCTCACTCGATTCCAGGGAAGCGGCCAAAGTGATTGAGGAAATGGACCCGCATCTCCAAAAGATTTTGATCAATCATCTTGGTCCGGAAAAGGCGGCGAAAATTATTGAAAAAATGTCGATTGATGAGATTGTGGATTTGATGCAATTGTTTCCGAATTATGAGGCGCAACAGTATTTGGCTTATTTGCATCATGGCAATTTGAGCCGGATCGAAAATTTGATCGCCTATGAAGGGGATACGGCCGGCGGTCTCATGACTACCGACTATATGACGGCGCCGCCCGATTGGACGGTAGAAAAATTGATTGAGGAAGTGAAAATTATTTCGCCCGTCTTGCGATCGCTGTTATTTGTGTATATCACCGATGAGGACGATAAATTTTTGGGCCCGGTATCGGTGCGTAATTTGCTCGTGGCGGACAAAAAACAAACTTTGGATAAATTATTGAAGCCGGTAAGTCAGCTCGCGACTTTGAAAACTGAGGATTCTTTGGATGAAGTGGTGAATACTATGACCAAATATAATTTGTATTCGGCGGCCGTGGTGAATGCGGAGGGCAAATTGGCGGGCGTGGTATCGATCGACGATGTGATGCGCTGTTTAGCTCCTAAAGCGTAGTTTTTTATGGAAACATTGTTGCAAAAAATAAAAAATCATCCCTGGGCGATCCGTTCGGCTTTGATTTTGGCGGTGATTGGGCCGGGGATAATTTCCGCCAACGCCGACAATGACGCCGGTGGCATCACTACGTATTCGATCGTGGGCGCCCACTACGGCCACCACATGCTCTGGGTATTACTTTTGATCACGATTTCGCTCGGAATTACACAGGAGATGGGCGTGCGCATCGGTCTGGTCACGCGCCAGGGGTTGGCCGGATTGATCCGGGAAAATTTCGGTGTGCGCCTGACAGTGCTTGCGATGGCACTGATGCTCATCGCGAATTTGGGTACCGTAACTGCTGAATTTGCCGGTGTAGCCGCGGCGTTTTCGATTTTTGGTATCCCTAAATATTTGGTGGTGCCGATCGCCGCTTTGGTTGTCTGGTTTATCTTGTCCAAAGGATCTTTTCGCACTACCCAAAAAATATTTTTGGTTTTTTCCGCTTTTTACATCGTGTATATTATCAACGGATTTGTGATTGGCCCTGATTTCGGCGATGCCTTTAGAAGTTTGGTGACCCCAACCATCGAATGGACCACGCCGTTTTTTGTCACGATGATCGCTCTGATTGGTACGACGATTACGCCCTGGGGGCAATTTTTTATTCAATCGTATGTGGTGGATAAGGGGTTGGATCTCAAACATTACACCACCGAAAAATGGGAGGTGTATGCCGGCGCGTTTATTACTGATATTGTCAGTTTTTTCATCATTATTTCTACGGCCGCGACTTTGTATAAGAGTGGTATTCATATTACCGATGCGCGCGATGCGGCGATTGCGCTCAAACCGCTTGCCGGTCAATTTGCGCAGTTGCTGTTTGCTTTTGGTTTGTTTAGCGCGTCGATGTTAGGCGCTTTTATTTTGCCTGCCGCTACCGCCTATTCTATTTGTGAAGCGTTTGGGTGGGAGAGTGGGTTCAATACCAATCTGAAAACCGGAAAGATTTTTTATAGCATCATTTTAGCCTGTATTATTGTGCCGGCGGCGGTGGTCATGATTCCGCAGGTGTCACTCATCAAAATTATGGTTTGGTCGCAAGATATTAACGGTATTTTGTTGCCGTTTATTTTGCTATTCGTGATGAAGATCGTCAATGATAAGCGTATTATGGGGGAATATACCAATCGGCCGATCGGCAATGTGATTTCTTGGTTGACCATCGTCGGGATTATTGGCGCGACGGCGGTGCTCGTCGGCGCTTCGATTTTAGGGTATAATTAAAATATATGCAAACGAATTTGAAGTATTGGAAAATTTTGATTGTTGAAAATTGGTGGTATGCCATCGGCGCGGCGTTGTGTTTGGTACTGTTATTGTCTGTTATTTATGCTTTGATTTTCGAAAGACACCGCACATTTCCGCGTTATGAGCAGAACGATACTACTGCGGGGGTGGTAGGGTCGGGAGCCGTCCAACCGGCGCATGAGATTACCGACGAGGAGTGGACGACGATAGAAAATGAAGAGGACGGGGGGTAAACTAAAATACAGGCCGTAATTTATTTTAGTTTACCGAGGAAGGTGTTTGTGGCGTCTTGCCAGTTGAATTTTTTGATGATTTGTCCAACGTCCCCAAGCGGGGCGTTGGTTTTTTTGTTGCGTAATATCACGGTCATCGTGGCGGCCAATTCGGATATGTTATTAGGGTTGATTAGTGTGTTGACGCTCGCGCCAATTTCGGTGAGTGATGAACGGTTGGAGGTGATGACTGGAATGCCGCTGGCCATCGCTTCGAGTATTGGAAATCCAAATCCTTCATAAAAACTCGGATAAACAAATAATCCGGCGCTGACATAGAGAGCCGGTTTTTCGTCGGGCGTCACGTAGCCAATAAATTGAATTTTATCGTGGAGGGGAGAGTGCTCGGCGCGATCGTAGATGGTTTTATTTTTCCAACCCGCCGCGCCGGCGATAATCAGATGGTAAGGTTCGGATAAATTTGGATAGGCTTTTTCAAATGCCTCAATCAGCCCGATAATATTTTTGCGCGGTTCGATGGTGCCGAGAAATAAAATGAAACTACGCGGTAAGTGGTATTTTTTTTGTAAGTCGGAAATTTGGGCCGGGGTGGGGGAGACAAAAGCGGATGACAGTCCCGGATAGATCACGGTGATTTTTTCCGTCGGTATCTGATAATGATTCACGATGTCGAGTTTTGTGTTTTCGGACGGAGCGAGGATGATATTCGCGCGTTCGCAGAGTTTTTTCGGGTTGATAATCCGATGCCATAGGCGCGTTTTGGTGGTGTAAAAATGTGGGAAAAATTCAAACGATAAATCATGCGCGGTCAGAATCAGTTTGGTATTTTTGGATAGCGCGAGACAGCCGATATTGGGAGCAAAAAAATAATCAAGGCGTATACCGGCGCGGCGCGCGATCACTCGATCCAATTTGATGAGTCCGAGCAATATCCCGGCGTTGAAAATTTTATTCGGCCAATGCGTGGCGACGTAGTGTACATTATTTTGCGCCCAGCGGGGAATATTTTTGGATACATCGCTAAAAGAATTGTAAAATAAAAAATATTGATTGGTGGTATCAATCGAAAAAATGGCGTTGAGCAGTTCGAAAGTGTATTCGCCCACGCCGGTGCGGCTCGTGGTCATGAGCGGGCGAATATCAATGCCGATATTCATAGCGAAGCAGGCTTTCTTGGTTCAGGCCTTTTTGAAATTCCTCAAAACGGTCGTGAACAAATTGTTGTAAATTTTGTTTGAAATGGTCGACGTTGTATTTTTGCGCGTGAGCGCGGATTTTGTCGCTGTCCCAAGCGGTGTGATCAAAATGCAACAGGGTGTCGAGTAATTTCTCCCACGTTTGACCATAAAAATATACACCGGTTTCATTCGGTATGATCGTCTCGGTGGCGCCGCCTTCGGCAAAGGCGATAACCGGGCGTCCAGCGGCCATAGCTTCGATCGCGGTGATGCCACAATCTTCGATTTGGGGATTGAGATAACCGCGCGTCTGCGCCATCAGGTCGGCTTTTTCATGTTCGCTGATTTGTCCCAGGAATTCAATATTCGGCCGGGCGTATTTTTTCAGCCGTGCCATTTCCGGACCAACCCCAAAGATTTTGAGCGGCCATTGCAAACGATTGAAGGTCTCTATGATCATGTCGAGACGTTTGTAGGGCACCAGACGTCCGCCCGCCAGATAAAAATCGCCGATATTTTTTTGCGGAGTAAATTGGTGCGTATCCACCGGCGGATAGATAACATCGCTCGGTCGGCGATAATATTTTTGGATGCGTTGCGCCACGGTGCGCGAGTTGGCGAGGAAGTGATCGACGCGGTTGGCGCTCGAGCTGTCCCACAAGCGCATGCGATGAATGAGTCCTGGCAAAAATGATTTGATGAGAAAATTATATTTGAGATCGGCGACGTATTGGTGAGTGTCGGCCCAGAGAAAACGTGGCGGAGTGTGGCAGTAGGAGATGTGTAGGGTTTGCGGAGGCGTGATGATGCCTTTGGCAAACGCGCTCGAGGAAGAAATTACTATGTCGTAGTCGTGCAGGTCGTGGCGCTCGGTCGCGATCGGCATCCACGGCAGATACCATTGATAGAGCTGATGGATGCCGGGAAATTTGGCCAAAAAAGATTCACGGATTTTGTCCGTCGGGATGTAGTCGATCTTTTTCGGATCGTGAAATAATACAAAAATAGGCGCCTCGGGCCAGATCTCGTGCATTGCTTTCAGAACCCGTTCCGCGCCTCCGTTTTGTGATAAATAGTCGTGAACTAGTGCGATGCGCATATGATTAATTTATACCATTTGGCATCAGTTTGCGCAAGCGTTATTTGAGATTGTCCCACAATAATTTCCAAATGCTTTTTAGGGTCTGGTGGATGGCCTGATCCTCGATAATCACGCCGGCATAGGGCGCTTTGAAGGAATATATCGCGACTTTGTTGGCATAAATGTCGATTTCGGTGGCGAATTTCACGTTCGTCGCGAATTTGATCTGGCGTTTTTGTTTTTTATTATCCACACGCGTGTCATTTTCCCACGCGCCATGGTTGCCAATGACATAATAATTCATATTTAGTTTTTTACGTTCTTCCACGTATTCAAATATCCAGTCGCCCATGACAGCCATGCATTTGTCAATGTCGATAAACCCGTACAGCGTCGAATCGGGAATTAAAGTATCGCGATACAATTTTTTCAAACCCTCGATGCCTTGATAATAAGTGATTTTTGCCTTGTTGCCCGGTACGTTGTAAATGGCCATCAGATCGGGGATTAACTTTTCTAAATTTTTGATTTGGTCCTGGCGATTGGCGATAAGTACGTGCGGGTCTTCGGGAATAAGTAGAGTTTTTTGATTTTGTTTAATTTCGGTGATCAAACCTTTGGCTTTCAGCTCTTCCAAAAAATTGTAAATACTGGTGCGTTTGACGCCTGCCTTTTCCGCGATGTCGGCGATGGTTGCTCCCCCCAATTCCAAACAGGCCAAATATACTTTGGTTGCTTTGTCGTTGAGGCCAAATTGGGCGAGGGTGTCGTTGATTGCTGGCATATTACACCTCGTTAATCACATCAAAACCTTTGAAACTGCCGGTGATGGCCAACCCGATAATTTTACCGGTCGCGAGTCCTTTGTCTTTAATTTTCTTGGCGGTTTCATTGAGGGTGGCACCAGAGCCGACGGCATCGTCAATCAACAGAATATTATTGTGTTTTTGATCGTCATCCACAAAAATTGTGGCACGCGCGTTGGCGATACGATCTTCCAGCTTGGATAGTGATTTTTGGGGGATGGCTACCGCGTTGCGAGTTTTTACCAAATTGATTTTTGGTAGGGGCAAATGCAAAATTCGCTCAAGTTCTTTTTGAAATTGCACACGACGTTTGACGGTGGCGGGAATATATCCAACTGCGTCAATGTTGTTGGTTTTAATCAGCTCGTCAATTTTGGGTTTGATTATGGCGCCAATCTGTTCCATTAGTTTTTTATTTTGCGTTTGTTTGGCGTAGAGCAAAAGCCAGCCCAGCTTGGTTTTTCCGAATCGTTCCAAGGCGTAAAAATCCAAGTAGTATATTTCGTCCAAATACGTGGTGGAAAAAGCGGATTTAAATTTGTTCAATCCGGTAATCAGGCCGTCTTTTTTGTGCTCTTCATATTTATTCCAAGTCGCGAGATATTCCGGTGCGGTTTTGACAGGGTCCAAATTGCGATCAGTACACCAGCGCGCAAAAGCATTAATGCCGGACAGCATATTGCCTTGTGGTGTAATGAGAAAAAAATTGTTTTCAATTATAGTTTGTTGTCCGGCGGGGAGAGAGGGAAGTGTCGGGGTGATTTTTTGTGGGTTGATAAAATAAAAAACTCGTGGCGTAGTGCCGGTTTTGGCCAGTTTGCCACTTTCTACCAAAATTTTGAGATGCCGAAAAACTGCCGGTTCGGTTATTCCTAGGAAATCGATGATGTCTTTGGCGGTCGCCTCGGTTTTTTGCTTAACAAAGGCAAGTATTTGTTGTTGGCGGGGAGTTAGCATATTTAGTATATAGTATTTAGTATATATACTATATCATATATATTAGGTTTTGTCAAGTGAATCATTTATGTAGTGTGGTTGTTGTGAACATGTCTTTGGCTAGAATTAGCCAAAATATAGCACTGTCTATATATTTAGACAATACCATAAAATATTAAATATGTCAAGATTGGCGTAATTTAGCCAAAATTAAGCAATTAGTACCCATGACAATGTCAGTATTGACTGGATTGACAAACATATAAAAATATGACAAGATATTATGTTCGGTAAGGCGAACGTTTGATCTTTACAAACCGCAGTGCCCCAAAGGGGCGAGGAGAATGGCTATGATGGAGATTCATGAGCAGGTCAGATTCGTTGGCCAGTTGTTCTTATCAGGTGAGTCGTTGATAGATGCGCTTAGAATGGTGGGGATCGGGTTTTATCGGGAGCCGTCAAAATTGCCGTGCTTTGGACAGTCGGGTAAAAGTGATGTGGTACGGACGCCGATCGTTCCAGAGCGACTGATACGTCTCGTTTGTAAGGCGGAAGAGATGGTCGTACAGGGCGTACCCGAGGCGAAGGTAATTTTATAGCAGGTGTACTCTGGGCAACACGAGTTGGGCATGCTGGCGCAGCAGGAGTTTGGCAAAGATTTTTCGTTAGTTGACCTGCGCGTCTACTTTTTGTTCATCCACTCCAAATCCGGGCGCCCTCCGTTGGAAGTCGTAAAAATCTTACGTGCCGCCGGTTTTAGTGCGGAAGAAGTGCATTGTGCGCTGGAGACCGCCGGATATTTTGGTGCATAAGATTTCGGAGTGGCGTGCATGCGTGCCGAATAGCCGTCGACTCGTCGCATTTAAGCCCGCCATAATGGCGGG
>Ga0209211_10007460_pt1 | contig 15341 bp, 10 predicted proteins | sample RifGroA2_FD_183992 | JGI IMG/M metagenome (GOLD analysis project Ga0209211, IMG submission 183992) | Groundwater microbial communities from Rifle, Colorado, USA - Groundwater A2 (SPAdes) (version 2) | ecosystem: Environmental > Aquatic > Deep subsurface > Groundwater | place: Rifle, Colorado... | reverse complement strand
GAAGACTTCACCGTCGCGATCAGCAACCCGAGCAACGCCGTCCTCGGCACCGCCAGCGCCACCGGCACCATCGTCGACGACGGCCGCACCCTGCCGGGCGGCGGCACCGCCGACGACGACCGACCGACGCTGAGTATCGACAGCCCGACAGTCACCGAGGGCGGCTACGCCATCTTCACGGCGAGCTTGAGCAATGTCAGCACCACGGCAGTGATCTTTACTCCGAGCCTGACTGGTGGCATAGCAACGCTGGGCACCGATACCAGCGCAGCCAGTACGCTGCAGTATTACGACGGCACTGCCTGGGTGTCGGCCACCGGTGGGGTGAACATCCCGGCCGGCAGTACCAGCGTGCAACTGCGCCTGCAGACGACGGATGACCTGCTTGACGAGGTTAACGAAACCTTCACGCTGAATGCGACGGTGAGCAGCGGCAATACCGCCAACGCCACGGCCAGTGGCACGGCGACCATCATCGACAACGACGTTCTGAGTGTCGGTAACGCCGTCAGCGACGATGATGATGCCAACGAGAATGTCGATGCCCTGACCGGCAACGATATTTCCCATGCTGGCACGATCAGCAACGCCGCTCCGGAACTGTTGCTCTCCCTGGGGACGACGACCTCCGGCCTGCAGTCGAATGGTCTGGATCTCGCCTATTCCTGGGATCCCGCCTCGCGCACGCTGACGGCCAGCACCACCGCCGGCACGGTATTTACCGTGACGCTCAATGCGACCAATGATGGTTACACCTTCAAGCAGTTCGCCGGCATCGATCATGCCGTCATCGCCGGAGAAGACCACAGCCTGTCGGTTCCGCTGACGCTGATCGCCCAGGATGCGCTCGGCAACGTGTTGACCACGGCCGGATTCTCGGTGGTGGTCAGCGATGATGCGCCGGTTGTCACCGGTAATCTGGCTATCGTCGCGGCCAACGACGGAGCCTATGCCGAATCCGGTTACCTGAATCTGGCCACGGTTTCCAACGACGTCACGCAGGTGACCTGGAACACCAGCGGGCTGCCGAATCTGGTCGTCGATGGCGAGGCGGTCGGCTATTACGACCTCGGTAACGGGACGCTGGAGGGGCGCCTAGCCGATGGTACGGTCATCATCCGGGTGACGATTGATCCCGAAAATGTCGATGCCGACAATCATCCGCAATACAGCGTGGAGATCACGCAGCCGCTGGGCAGCCGGCTCGGCATCGTTGGCAGCGATAGCGGTTATACGATCATTGGTGGCGGCAATGTCGATGGCAAGGACCTGATGTTCGGGGATTACCTGGTCGATAGCCTGACCGGTTATGAAGCCGACGGTACGCTTTCGATGGTCAATACCAACCAGAACTGGATCGGTATCGGTTCAGGTGGTGGACCGGGCAACTGGTTCGAATCCGGCGAATATCTCGAGATGGTCTTCAAGGACATCTCCGGCCAGCCCGGGCAGGTCCATTCCCTGGGCGTGATCGTCGAGGGACAGGGGGCCGCCGCCTATTCGCTGGAGTGGACGGTGACCGTGGCGATGAGTCCTGACGGGTTGCAAACCGCAACCTATTCGGGCATCTACAACGGTGCCGGGAATGGGGATGTTAACTTCGACATTCCGCTGCAAAACGGCGCGATCTACTTTACCGAAGCGACCATCAAGCATCTGAGCGGCGATTTCCGGATCAATTTCTCCGGTACGCTTGCCAACAACTATTTCGAGGACATCCCGCTCAACCTAGGCTATACGCTGACGGATGCCGACGGCGATAGCGCCAGCGGCCAGATCAATACCACGCTGACCGTTCAGCCGCTCTTGTCAGTCAATGACCTGACCATCGACGAAGCAGCCGGCACGGCCACCTTCACCGTCAGCCGCACCGGCGACCTGAGCCAAAGCGCTACGGTCGACTACGCCGGACAAGACAATACGGCGACCGGCGCCGACTACAGCCTGACCGCCGGCAGCCTCACCTTCGCTGCCGGCGTGGCCAGCCAGACCATCACGGTGGCGATTGCCAACGACGGTAGCTACGAAGGCCCGGAGAGCTTCTACATCAAACTCAGCAACCCGGTCGGTGCCGTCATCGCCGACGGCCAGGGCGTCGGCACCATCGTCGATGTCAATGTTGTGCCGACGGCCGTATCGGACAATTACACGATGGCTGAGGACGGCGGCACGATCACGCTGAATCCGCTTGCTGGCGACAGCGATTCGGATGGCGGCACGGTAAGCTTGACCGGGATCAACGGTACCGCGCTGACTCCGGGCTTTGCCCAGAGCATTGCGGTCAGTAATGGCACGGTCAATGTAAGCGTTACCGGCGTCGTTACATTTACGCCCAATCCTGATTTCAACGGTACCGTCAGCTTCCCTTACACGATCAGCGATGGTCAGGGGGGAACTGCAACGGCCAATCAGGTTATTACCGTCACCCCCGTCAATGATGCTCCGGTGGTTGGTAACGCGACGATTTCGGTCTCCGAGGAAGGTTTGGTCTCGGGACTTGCCGATAGCACCGGCAATCCATCCGATAGCACCAATCTGACTGTCAGGTCGGGCACGGTGAGTGTCACCGATGTCGACAGTGCTGTTTCCGTTTCCTTGCTGCCGCCGCTGACTGGATTGATGGCTGATGGCGTTGCGGTGACTTGGAGCGGCTCAGGTACGCAACTCTTGATCGGTTCCGCTGGCGGCGTCGAAGTGCTGCGTGCGACGATCGACAACGCCGGAAATTACACGGTGACGCTCTCCAAGGCCATTGATCATGTCGCCGGCAATGGTGAAAACATCGCCGCCGTTTCTCTCGGCGTTTCGGTCAGTGATGGTGTTGCAGCGCCGGTTCAGGGTAGCCTGACAGTGAGCATCGAGGACGACATGCCTGTCGTCAACAATACGACGAGCACGATCACGGTCGATGTCGATACGATTGTTCTCAATAGTCTGCAAGCCGGCTGGGTCAATCCGGTTTTCATCAGCGGCACGTCACAAACGTCGCAAGTGAATACGGATGCGGATAGCTACTCCGACCAGATCTTGTGGGGAAGTCCGGCAAGTGGCAGCGGCCAGTCGGGTTATACGCTCGTTGATAACAGCGGGTTTGCCAGCGCAACGGGGATAGAGGTTCACTCCGGGGAAGTTTTCAAACTGGCCGACTTCAACCATCTCAACTGGCCAATTTATGCGAATTCGTCGACCCTCGACTCGGTCACGCTGACAATGAGCATGAACGTGCTGATCAATGGTGTGTCGACCCCGATCAACTTTACCGTTTTGCTGGATCATACGGAAACGCCGAATAGTAATGCCGACCCACGGGACATCATTACCCTTCCAACGCAGGATGTGACAGTTACGCTTGATAATCAGGACTACGTTTTCCGTCTGGAAGGCTTCAAGAGCGATGGAGGCCAGATCGTCAATACGATTTATACCGACGAACAGGCGACCAACCCGTTTGGCATTTATGGCAGCGTGAGTACGGTTGATCCGCTCCCCAGCGTTACCGGTTCGGTCGGCGGCGACGTTGGCGCAGACGGTTTGGGTACCGTGGCCTGGGGAAATACTTCCAGTGCCTACGGAACGATGATTGCCAACGCCGACGGTACCTACGAGTTCGTCGTCAATCGGGCGACCCGCGACAGCCTGGCTTATGGCGACGTATTGACGCAAACCTTCAGCTACACGATCACGGACGGCGATGGCGATTCGGCGACAGGGTCGGTGACCGTTGAGATCAAGGCGCCGGAAGTGGTCGAGCTGACCTCGACCTATACGCCAATCACCGGCCTCAACATGGGCTTGTCCGGCGAGTACTTCGGTTACAACGACAATCGTACCGGCACCTCGACCGACCCAGCCTACCAGGGCACGACAACGGTACGTCTGCATGCCGATGACGGTACGGCAGATGCGGGTACCGCCAACAATGTCGACCGTCTGGCCGATGTCGAGGCAATCATCGAAGGACGCAATAACAACACCAACCTGATCAACAACGCCATTCTTTCCGATCCCACCAAGGCCGATGCCACTTTCTCGGCGAACAAGGTGGAGTTTGGTTTGTCGGCCGGTTCCAATACGCCACTGTTCAGCAATGACCTTGGCCAGAACGGCAAGGTGACCAGTGGCACGATCGGTGCCACGGCGGGCGGTAATACCAACAACCTCTATACCTTCCTCAACGTCACCTCCGGCAATGTCGATGGACTGGTGGCTACCAGCGGCCTTGGCGATACAACCGACGCGGTGATCCGGATGGTCGGCTACATCTACATCCCGGCCGGCGGTGTCTACGATATGCGGGTGACGGCCGACGACGGCTATCGTGTGCTGATCAATGGACAGAACCTCGGTCAGGCCGACTTCATCCAGTCAACCGCGACTCAGGTCTACGGCGGTGTCACGTTGTCGGAAGGTTTGCAGCCGATCGAGATTCTCTATTGGGATCAGGCCGGCCACGCCAGCCTGCGTGTCGAGCTCAAGGTGAGCGGGGCGGCCGACAGTACTTACAAAATTATCGGCAACGACGAATATGCTTTGTTCTCACCGAGCGATGTTCCTGTGCTCGGCGCCAATGCCGACATCGTTGAATCTTCGACGACCAACGGCCAGTGGCAGATTCGTGAGGGTGAGGTTTTCAACGGCAGCGATGGCGCTGAAAAAATTGTCGGTAGCGATGGGAAGGACACGATCCATGCGGGTGGCGGCAACGACACCATTCAAGGTGGATCCGGCTCCGATCTGATCTCTGGCGGGGCTGGCGATGACGTTCTGACCGGCGGTCTGGGTTCGGATACCTTCGCCTGGACGCTGGCTGACCAGGGCAGTGTTGGCCTGCCGGCCAAAGACATCGTCACTGACTTCAATGTTGCGTCGAAGGCGGCGGGTGGCGATGTGCTCGATCTGCGCGATCTGTTGCCGACAGCGACGACCGGGGCCACGCTGGATGCTTATCTGAACTTCAGCAAGTCGGGTAGCGATACGGTGATTGATGTGAAACCGGATGGCGCCAACGTGACGCAGCAGATCGTGCTGGCTGGGGTTGATCTTGGGGCAACCGGGACCAACGATGTGACGATCATCAATGACCTGCTGGCCAAGGGCAAGCTGATTACCGACTAAGCGGGTTGCGTCGGCAAAGAAAAGGGGCGATTTTCATCGCCCCTTTTTTATTTCATTTTTGCCCGTTTTTTACGGTTGACCGTAGCAATCATGCGGTGCCGGCGGTTACTCGTGCTGACGCAGCTTGGTCGCGTTCGGGATGTGGATTTTCCGGCCTTCGACGATGATCAGCCCGAGTTCGGTCAGTTCGTGCAGGATGCGCGAGAAATGTTCCTGGGTCAGGTTGAGGCGGGAGGCGATGACGCCCTTGTTGGTCGGCAGGGTGATCGCCACGTTGATGCCGTCGTGCTCGGCTTCGGGCAGTTCGCGCAACAGGTAGCCGATGATGCGCTGCTTGCCGGAGTGCAGCGAATACGACTCGACGTCGTTCATCAACTGATGCAGGCGCATGGCCATGCCGGCCAGCATCTTGCGGCACAGATTGTGGTCGCGCTGCAGTTCCTCGAAGACGACGCCTTTCGAGATATGCAGCAGCAGACAGTCGGTCAGCGCCTGGGCAAAGACGATGTAGGGCTTTTCCATGAACATGATGGCTTCGCCGAAACTTTGCCCCTGGCTGATGATTTCGACGACTTTCTCGCTGCCCTGCGAGGATGTGAAGGCGAGCTTGATCTGGCCGTATACGAGCAGATGAAAGCCGCCGCAGGGGTCGCCTTTATGGAAGAGGATTTCACCTTTGCTGGCGTGGATTTCGCGGGTGCCACGGGCGATGCGGCCAAGTTCCTCCGGCGCCAGCCCCTGAAATAGCGGAACGTGCGTCAGTAGAGCTTCGATATTGATGGGGTGGCTGCCGTGCATGATCCTGGTGCAAAAATAGAGACAGTCAATCTTGGCACCCGACCGATGCCAAAGCAATACGACTTTAGGACTATCTATTGGCGAGTAAGTTGCATATAAAGTAGGGGGAGCCGGCTTGGCAGCTCCTCCGGTTTGCGTATGACGCAAAAGCCGGCCGGGCCGAAAAGGTAGGGCAGGTAGGCCCCGGCTTCGTGGTCGATGGTGACGCAGAAGGGCGTCATGCCGAGGCGCCGGGCTTCGTGTACGGCCATTCGGGTGTCCTCGATGCCGTAGCGCGAGTCGTAGATGTCGAGGTCGTTCGGCTTGCCGTCGGTGATGATCAGCAACAGCCGGCGGCTGGCCGGTTGCTCGGCGAGAATGCTGGCCGCCTGGCGGATGGCGGCACCCATGCGCGTGTAGTAGCCGGGTTTGATGGCCAGGATGCGGCCACGGGCGGCGGCATCGTACTTTCCGCCAAAGTCCTTGAGCAGATGGAAGCGGATGTTCTGGCGGCGCAGCGATGAGAAGCCGTAGATGCCGAAACGGTCGCCGGTGGCGGTCAGCGCTTCGGAAAACAGCAGCAGCGAATCGCGGATGACATCGACGATGCGGTGCGAGTCGGAGATCGGCGCGTCGGTGGACATCGACAGGTCGGCCAATAGCAGACAGGCCAGGTCGCGCTCGCAGCGGGCCTGGGCGAGATAGCCGCCAGCTTCCGGCGTGTGCCCCGAGGCACGGTCGGCATGGTTGCGCACGCAGGAATCGACGTCGAGTTCCGGCCCGTCGGGCTGGCCCTTGAGCCAGCGGCGTTGCGGGGCGAGGGCGGCAAACTGGCCGCGCAGCTTCTTGGCCGTCGCGGCCAGTTCGAGTGGCAGTGCGGCCGGGCCGGCATCGTGGGCGACCATCGGTTGGAGCAGGCAATGCGCCGGCTGCATCGCATTCTTGCGGTAATCCCACTCGGGCAGCGCAATGCCGGGGCCGATCGGTGTGTCGTCCTCGGCCGCCGAAGGCAGGTCGAGGTCGAACTTGACGCGCGACTTGGCGGTTTCACCGTCGCGGGTCAGCGACAGCTTGTCGAGGTCGTTGGCGGCTTGGCTGGCGTTGGGGTTCTCGTCGTCGTCGAAGGCGCGATTGACCCGGACGTATTCGGCCCAGGTCGGCAGGCTTTCGGCGCGGAACATGGCGAGCACGGGATTCTTGTTGTCGGGCGTTTCGACCTGCTCGGCCTTGTGCGCTTCCTTGGCGGTTTCCGGATTGCCGCCGCTGCCTTCTGGCGGCAGATTGTCCTTCGGGTCGACGAGTTTGGCGCCGGCTTCGGGCTCGTCGGAACCGATCAGCCACAACAGCACGGGCTGTGGTGGCCGCGATTTGATGCTGTTGAGCGGTGGCAGGCCGACGACCGAGCCGGGCTGTTCCAGTGCCTGGCGAATGGCGTTTTCCTGGGCCGCTTCGTCGGGCTGCATGGTGTCAGCTGCGATCCGGCCGGCGAGATGGGCTGCGACGAGGCGCCGGTAACGCTCGTTGAGGCCGGGGTAGCGTTCGAGCGCCGTTCGGCTGGCGATCTGGTTGCGGATGAACCACGGCTGCCCGGGCGCCACGTCGCTGGCGGCCAGGGCGGCCAGCCACAGGTAGAGGTCGCGGTTCAGCGATTTTTCGGGGAAGGCGGCGATTTCCGGCGGCAAGCGCAGGGTTTCGGCGTCGCGCCGGCCCTGGGCGACGCGCTCGTTGCTGCCGGCGACACGCTGCAGCCAGGTACGCCGGGCGCCGTGTTCTTCCAGGGTGGCGGCGGCTACTTTGAGGCCGGGGTCGCCGCCAAAGGCGCGGAACAGGATGCCGGCCGTCTTTTCGACTTCGGGCAGTTTGACGGCCGCGTCCGGGTAATGCCCGGCGGCGGCCTTGGTGACCCAGTTGTGCCAGAGTTTGCCGATGAATTCTTCCATGGCTACAGTTTGGCCCCTGCGTCTTCATCTGTATTTGATAAGGCTGAAAAACCGGCCTCGTTGCGTTTCGCCGCGTCGTTGCTGACCCAGCGCAGGAGCTGGCCGTTCGGATTGGTGCGGTTGACTGTGTTGCAGGCTGAAATGCACTGGCCGCATTGGGTGCAGGCGAACATCCAGCGTTTGACGTTGCGTGGCTTGAGGCGCATCGGACAGACGGCGTCGCAGGCCGAATTGCGTTCGGGGAGGCAACTGGCGCAATCGGTCAGGCGTTTGCGGTCAAAGCCGACGACCATGGCTTTCTTGTTCACGATCCAGGCGAAGCTCTGGAAGATGCCGATGGCGCAGCCGTAGCGGCAGAAGAGGTGGCGGGCGAAGAGGAATTCGAGGCTGAGGACCGTCGTGGCAGCGGCCAGGAAAATGACTTCCTTGGGGTAGAGCGTGAAGGTGAACAGGCCGTGGTAGACCTGAAACGGCGGCATCAGGTAGGTCAGGCCGACCAGCGCCCAGGCGAAGGCGAAGCCGATGGCGGCGGGGACGACGAGCAGCCAGTAGCGCTTGTCACGCTTGGCCGGCGTGCCGTCCGGTTCCCACGGCGGGGTTTGCTTCTTGTCCCAGACCGAATGCTTGCCGCTGGCGATGAGCATCAGCCGGTTGATCGTTTCGACCACGGAAAAATGCGGGCACAGCCAGCCGCAGTAGAGGCGGCCCCATTTCCAGGCGATGCCGATGATCAGCGCGCCGGTGCCGAGGACGGGCAGAAACAGGTAGAGGATGATGTTGATGACCGCCGTGCTCGACTCGCCGGTGCCGGCCATCAGTTCGTCGATGCCGAGATGCCAGGGATAGGTCAGGAAATAGGCGTGGCGCTCGGTGAGGTCGTAGCGGAAGAGGTCGAAGATCGGGGTGACGGTGAACAGCGTGAAGAAGCCCATCTGCGCGAGCAGACGGTAACGCTGCAGTCTTTCAATTTTCACGGTTTTTTGCCGTTGACCGTGGGATTGCCGGACCGATGAGCGGGAAGCGCCACATCTGCCCGTTCATGGCCTTGATCAGCGCGTACATGCCGAACAGCACGAGGGTCGAGTGGATGCAGGTGAAGTACAGGATGAGCGCAACCCATGTCCATTCCCAGTCGAACCCGCCAAGGCCGAGGATGAGGCCGGACAGCGTAACGATGAGGAGGCCGCCGACCAGGCTGATGAAAGTGGTCTGCTTGAGGTGCTGGCGGGCCAGCGTCGGAGCGCTGTCGCGGAATTTGAGCCACAGGCCGGCGAGGATCAGGAAGGCCAGCCCGGGCAACAGCAGCAGGTTGATCAGATAGAGGGCTTCGGCGAGGACGGCCAGGTTTTGCCCGGCCTTTTCTTCCTCGAAACCGAAATCATCGTCCGAAAGTGGCATTGACGATTTCCATGAGCGCGTCGACCGTCTCTTCATCGTCGGTCAGGCTTTCGACCAGCGCGGCGCGGCAGGCGGCGGAGACGTCGAAGCCGGACTTGATCAGCGTCGCGGCATAGACGAGCAGGCGGGTGCTGGCGACTTCTTCGAGGTCGCGGTCCTTGAGAGCGCGGAAAGCCTTGGCGATACCGACCAGCCGCTGGGCGAGGTCGGCGTCGCAGCCGGTTTCGCCGATCAGGATGGAGATTTCGCGCTCGGCGCCGGGGAAGTCGAAGCGCATCGAGACGAAACGCTGGCGGGTGGAGGGCTTGAGGCCCTTGAGCAGGTTCTGGTAGCCGGGGTTGTACGAAACGACGAGCATGAAATTGGCCGGCGCTTCGAGGATTTCGCCGGTCCGGTCGATCGGCAGGATGCGGCGGTCGTCGGCCAGCGGGTGGAGGACGACGGTGGTGTCCTTGCGCGCCTCGACGACTTCGTCGAGGTAGCAGATGCCGCCTTCGCGCACGGCGCGGGTCAGCGGGCCGTCCGACCAGTAGGTGCCCTTGTCGGAAATCAGGTGGCGGCCGACGAGGTCGGCGGCGGTCAGGTCGTCGTGGCAGGCGACGGTGTACAGCGGCAGCTTGAGGCGGGCCGCCATGTGGGCGACGAAGCGCGTCTTGCCGCAGCCGGTCGGGCCTTTGATGAGCAGCGGCAGGCGCTGCTGGAAGGCGTGTTCGAAGAGCGAAATTTCGTTGCCGGAGGGTTCGTAGAAGGGCAGTTCGGTCATTTGAGAGAGATCCAGTAGGCAAGCAGAATCAGGCTGGAGACGAGTATAAGCCAGCCTTCGAGCAGCACGCGCCACATCATCGGCGCCTCGCGCAGCTCCATGAAATCGAGGATGACCAGCCGGCCCTTGACGAAGGCAATGACCAGCATGGCGACGATGGCCCCGGTCCCGGCGGCGCCGACTTCACCGAGGTACCAGGTGATGCCGGTGGCGACCATGAGGACGAGCCAGGCGCGGTGGGCGGAATTCTTGAGGGCGGCGATCATCAGCGCATCACATAAACAAGCGGGAAAAGGACAATCCACAGCAGGTCGACCATGTGCCAGTAGGCGGCACCGCTTTCCAGGCCGTGCGCGTTGTGGCCGCCGTAGGCGCCGTTCCTGGCCTGGAACCAGAGGACGGTCAGGATGACCATGCCGAGGATGACGTGCATGAAGTGGAAGAAGGTCAGCGAGATGTAGAACATGTAAAAGGTGTTGGTCGACAGCGAAATGCCGGCGCCGAACTTGGCGCTGTACTCAATGACCTTGACGACCAGGAAGCCGCCGCCGCACAGCCAGCCGAGCAGGATGTTGATCGGCACGGCCTTGATGTCGTCGCGATGCGCCGCCTGGACGGCGCGGACGATGAACCACGAGCCGGTGATCAGGAGCAGCGTATTGAGGGCGCCGAGGTTGCGATCCAGCGTCTGCTGGTAGAGGTTGAATTCCTCGACATGACTGGCCCGGGCGAAGGCGTAGGCTGAGAAGAAGACCGCGAAGGCGAGCAACTCGGCGAGGATGAAGAACCAGATCGCGAGGTCGCCAGGCAGGTGTTTGTCGACAGGTTTGGTCGCAGGGAGGGCGGCGGAGGTCATGGACTGCATGGTAGCGGGGCCTTGATCAGCACAAATTGATATGCCCCAAAAATGGGGAATAAGACTAGTTCTCACAACGGAAGGGTAGATGTGCGGCCGCCTGGTCGCGATAGGCCGCCACCGCGTCGCCCTGCACGTCGAGATGCCGGCCGATCAGCTTGCGCATGGCCGGATCGGCGATCCAGTGGGCGGAGTGGACGACGGTGGGGGTGAAACCGCGGGTGATCTTGTGTTCGCCGCCGGCGCCGGGCTCGAAGCGCTGCAGGCCCTCGCGCAGGCAGTAGGCGATGCCCTGATAGAAACAGAGTTCGAAATGCAGGCTGTGATAGTTGCCGCTGCAGCCCCAGTAACGGCCATAGAGCGTTTCATCGCTGCGGAAGCAGAGCGAAACGGCCACGGGCTGGCCACCGTCGCGGGCGATGAAGACGACCATGCGGCGGCCCAGCGCCAGATCGGCGAAACAGGCGGCGGTGAACACGGCGTGGTTGTTGAACTTGTCGAAAGTCGAGGTGTAGAGGGCGTGCAGGGCGGGCCATTCGGCCGGGTCGATTTCATCGCCATGGCGGACCTCGATGCTCAGCCCGCTGTCGGCTACCTTGCGCCGCTCGGCCCGGACCTTGCGCCGTTTCTCCGCGGCAAAGGTGGCGAGATAGCCGTCGAAGTCGCCACAGCCGCTGTCGAGCCACTGGAACTGGACGTTATGGCTGATCAGCATGCCGGCCGCCCGTAGCGCTTCGTGATCGGTGTCGTGGGGAAAAGCGACGTGCCACGATGACATGTCGTGGCCGCTGGCCACCGCCTGGGCGCCATCGATCAAGGCGCGGCGAATCGTCGATGCCTGCGGGCCTTCGCTCACCAGCAGGCGCGGCCCGGTGGCCGGGGTGTGCGGCAGGCCGCTCAGCAATTTCGGGAAGTAGCTGCGGCCGAGCTGCTGGTAGGCGGATGCCCACGACCAGTCGTGGATGAAGTCGCCGTGCGAGTTGAAGCGAACGTAGAGCGGCAGGATGCCGACGATGCGGCCGTGCTCATCGCTCGCCGTGAGATGGCACGGCACCCAGCCCCAGTCCGGCCCGGCAGCGCCGTGGCGTTCGATGATGGCGAGAAAGTCGGCGTTGAGAAAAGGGTCGCCGGGCGGGCAAAGACGCACCCATGCCTCGCCCGCGATGGCATCGGCGGAATCAACAGAGGAGAGCGTCAGGGCGGGCATCGGGGTATTTTCTCTGGTGGCTTTATGCGGACCGCCGGACTGGCCATCGGTTCCCCGGTAATGGCCATGCGCGCTTGAAATTCCGGGCTTCGGACGCGATTGCTACGGTCAACCGGAAAATTCGGCGAAAATTGAAATCCCCGTCGGCCGATTTGCCGCCCGGGATGCCGCGTTTTCAGATCAGGAAAATCCATGTACTACATCGTCGACAGCGACAAATCGTTTTACGAAGCCAGCACCGATCTCGTTCCGGTGATCCAGCGCCTCGGCCTGAGCGTGCTCCGGATGCACGATCTGGGCGGCATGCTCGACAGCAAGGAGATCGAGTTCGACGACGAATGTCAGGTCTTCGACGTCGGCAATCCCCGGCTGGTCGAGAAAATGCTGGCCATCGACATGCGCCTCAGCGCGGCGCTGCCCTGGCGGATTTCGGTCTATACCGAGAACGGTAACACGAAGATCGCCGTGATCCGGCCGCTGCCGGCACTCGCCGCGCTGTCGCCGGATGTCGGGCTGGCCAGGCTGGCCCGGGAACTGGAAGAGAAGCTCATCCAGATCGTCGACGAGACGCGTTAGGCGGATAGCCATAGCCTATCAAGCGTATCCGGGCAATCAATTAGTAATGCAGAACATGCTCTCCTAATATCAGTTTGGCTGTTTTCAAGAACGTCATTCAACGAGGAGAGTAGAGATGGAATCCAATCAAACGAAGAGCGCCGGCAAATGCCCGGTCATGCACGGCGGCAACACGGCCGGCGGCAACGCCAACATGGCGTGGTGGCCCAATGCGCTGAACCTCGACATCCTGCATCAGCACGACAGCAAGACCAATCCGCTGGGTACGGGCTTCAACTATCGCGAGGAAGTCAAAAAGCTCGACGTCGCCGCCCTCAAGAAAGACCTGGTCGCCCTGATGACCGACAGCCAGGACTGGTGGCCGGCCGACTGGGGCCACTATGGCGGCCTGATGATCCGCATGGCCTGGCATTCGGCCGGTTCGTACCGGGTGGCCGACGGCCGTGGCGGTGCCGGGACCGGCAACCAGCGATTTGCCCCGCTCAATTCCTGGCCCGACAACGCCAACCTCGACAAGGCGCGTCGCCTGTTGTGGCCGATCAAGAAAAAATACGGCAACAAGCTGAGCTGGGCCGACCTGATCATTCTCGCCGGCAACGTCGCCTATGAGTCGATGGGCCTCAAGACCTTCGGCTTCGCCTTCGGTCGCGAGGACATCTGGCATCCCGAAATGGACACCTACTGGGGTTCCGAGAAGGAATGGCTGGCGCCGACCGACAACCCGAACAGCCGCTATTCCGGCGAACGCGATCTGGAAAATCCGCTGGCCGCCGTGATGATGGGGCTGATCTACGTCAACCCCGAAGGCGTCGACGGCAAGCCTGATCCGCTCAAGACCGCCCACGACGTGCGCGTCACCTTTGCCCGGATGGCCATGAACGACGAGGAAACCGTTGCCCTGACCGCCGGTGGCCACACCGTCGGCAAGGCCCATGGCAACGGCGACGCCAAGCGTCTGGGACCGGCCCCCGAGGCGGCCGACGTCGACGAGCAGGGTCTCGGCTGGAACAACCACAGCAGCCGGGGCATCGGTCGCGACACGGTGACCAGCGGTATCGAAGGCGCCTGGACGACCCACCCGACGAAATGGGACAACGGCTACTTCGACCTGCTCCTCGGCTACGACTGGTGGCTGGAGAAATCCCCGGCGGGTGCCTGGCAGTGGGCGCCGGTCAACATCAGGGAAGAAGACATGCCGGTCGACGTCGAGGACCCTTCGATCCGCTGCAAACCGATGATGACCGACGCCGACATGGCAATGAAGTTCGACCCCGAGTACCGCAAGATCGCCGAACGCTTCCACAAGGACCCGGCCTACTTCTCGGACGTCTTCGCTCGCGCCTGGTTCAAGCTGACGCACCGCGACATGGGGCCGAAAGCCCGCTACATCGGACCCGAAGTGCCGCAGGAAGAACTGATCTGGCAGGATCCGGTGCCGGCCGGCCGCAAGGAGTACGACGTGGCCGCGGTCAAGGCGAAGATCGCGGCCAGTGGTCTGAGTATTGGCGACAGGGTGGCGACGGCCTGGGACAGCGCCCGGACTTTCCGTGGCTCGGACATGCGTGGCGGGGCCAATGGCGCGCGCATCCGTCTGGCGCCGCAAAAGGACTGGGAAGGTAACGAGCCGGCGCGGCTGGCCAAGGTATTGGCCGTGCTCGAGAAAATTGCAGCCGAGACGGGGGCCAGCGTTGCCGATGTGATCGTGCTCGCCGGCAACCTGGGCGTCGAGCAGGCGGCCAGGGCGGCCGGCGTCGATGTGACGGTGCCCTTCGCCCCGGGGCGCGGCGATGCCAGCCAGGCTCAAACCGATGTCGACTCTTTCGAAGTGCTCGAACCGGTGGCCGACGGCTACCGCAATTGGCTCAAGAAGGATTATGTCGTCAGTGCCGAGGAGCTGATGCTCGACCGCACGCAGTTGCTCGGTCTGACCGCCCATGAGATGACGGTGCTGGTTGGCGGCCTGCGGGTAATCGGGACCAACCACGGCGACACCAGGCACGGGGTACTGACCGACCGCGTCGGGGCGCTGACCAACGACTTCTTCGTCAATCTGACCGATATGGCCTACACCTGGAAGCCGGTGGCTCGGAACCTGTACGAAATCCGCGACCGCAAGACGGACGCGGTCAAGTGGACGGCGACCCGGGTCGATCTGGTGTTCGGGTCAAACGCCATCCTGCGCGCCTACGCCGAGGTTTATGCCCAGGATGACAACAAGGAGAAGTTCGTCGGCGATTTCGTTGCGGCATGGACGAAGGTCATGAACGCCGACCGCTTCGATCTGGCTTAACGCCGGCCAGTAATAAAAAAGGCGCGGTTCCTGCGAACCGCGCCTTTTTGGTGCTATTTCAGCGAACTACCGATCAGGCTGCCTTCTCTTCCTTGCCACCGACAAAGAAACTGGCGATGTAGAGGATCAGACCGATCAGGAAGACCACACCGGCCCACTCACGCATCCAGTAGAACAGCGAGATCTTGTCCTGCACCACCATGAACGGCAGCGGGGCGTCGGAAACGCGTTGCAGCCAGACTTGCAGGATGCCCGCAGCGGTCAGGAACAGGGTGATGAAGACCATGGCCACGGTCATCAGCCAGAACGACCACATTTCCAGCACTTGCGACTTGTTGCTGTTGGCAGCACGGCCGCGCAGGATGGGCATGGCGTAGGAGATCATCATCAGGTTGACCATGGCGTAGGCGCCATAGAAA
>Ga0209211_10007459_pt1 | contig 15342 bp, 13 predicted proteins | sample RifGroA2_FD_183992 | JGI IMG/M metagenome (GOLD analysis project Ga0209211, IMG submission 183992) | Groundwater microbial communities from Rifle, Colorado, USA - Groundwater A2 (SPAdes) (version 2) | ecosystem: Environmental > Aquatic > Deep subsurface > Groundwater | place: Rifle, Colorado... | reverse complement strand
CGCTAGGTTTCTTGGACCCTTTTCCGTTGACGCTTTTGCGAGCGTACCCGTCTGGAGCGCGCAAAAGGGTCACCCAAACCTAGAAGCATACCAGGTTAGCCCATTCCCCCAAATTAACCATTTTCTAACACATTACTTCAGATCTTATTTAAACAGTAGCACACATTTTTTATAAACAGGTGGTTTCGATGGTGTTCTTGTTTCAGACTGATCCAGTTCGAGTATCAACACCATTAAAGATAAAGGACAACTTGGAAAATGTAAAGGCTAATTTCGTCCAAAAATACAATCAAATCCGAAGCGAAAAAATGAGATCCTACAATTATAGAGTTGAAGATGATAACTCGGGCGGTATAAAGGCCCCTAGGGGTGAGGAATTAATAAAAATAAAAGACATTGGCGAATATAACAAAAAAGTTGAGGAGCTAAATAAAAAATTAGGACTTCCGATTTCCGAAGTCGATCCTGTAAAATATAATGCAGCTGTATATAAGAAAGATGAAGAACTACGTGAAGCGAAAGGGAATGTGTTTACCCGGGACGACGCATTATTTAGGAAAAAAATGAGTGAGCAATACGATAGAACTCTATTGAAGTCGGAGGGTTCTGCAATCGCAGCCGTTGATGATTATCGTGGAATATATGAATTTGATAAAAATCCGGTAAATGGCCAGTTCACGAATCCCGAACTGTCATTTACAACCCGGGGTAGTGAGCTTATTGATTACCGCAAGTATTTTGCACCAGATTATCAGTCGACCTATCAGCAACTATTGAAAGATGCTAATCTGGTAGAAAAGAAGGACGACCAGACTGGCAAATATTATTTTGAATTAGATGGAAATAAACTGGGAAGTTCATTTGAAGGATATTTCAGAATTCATGCCTTTGATTTTGGGGATTCTTTAAAATTAAACGGTTCGGCAGAAGAAAGAAAGCAACTGGCTAACTTGTTTATTGATATGAAACTGATTCCTATAAGCATGGACTACCCGAAAGGAGAAGGTCCGGACGTACTGCTCGTATATGATATAAACAAAGCGAATTTTTATCCGATAATGGTCGAGGTTATTGGTCCTCAGAAAGAACCCTATGCGTCTGTTTCAACGTATAAAGAATTCATTGATGTTTTAGAGAAAGCAAAAATTAGTTTTATGAAATAAAAGATTAGTTCAGAATGCTCTAGCAGAACATTAAGATACGCCACGACCTTTTCTTGCAAAGCCTCAACTACAACCGTGCCTATCCTTCCTTTTAAGACATCCAGTCAGCACCCTGTACGCTTGCCTTGGGAGAAGCCCATTCCCCCAAATTTACCATTTTCTATAACTTATATTTCGTTCTAATGCTAGCTAATTAGTTCGTATGAAACTTAAAGAAGCTTTGCGACTGCTTATCTGAAAAAAGACTTGAACCAGATGAAACTCGTGCTATCATCGTGGATTTCAGCTATCCCTGAAAAACATCAATCGGATCTAGGAAATTGCTCTATCGCAGTTCTCTTTAGGCAAAATGGCACAGCGTGGTTTCACATACCATTAAAAACATTAGTTACCTAATAGGTAACCATGTATTCCGAGATTCCCTACGCCTGCATGCGCGCGTACGCACTGCTCTTCACCCGCTTCGGGGCAAGCCGCCCCTTCGCCCAGTCCGAGCTGGACTTCGTGCTCTCCGGATCCATGAAGAAGAAGGTATTCTCCATCCTGCTGAATGCGGGCTGGATAAAAAAGCGCGGCAGGAGTGATTACCTGTGCAACGAGCCCGGGGAGGTAATACGGCATCTCCTGGATTTCAAGGTGCCTGAAATGATGGGGAAGGCGCAAAAGCCCTATGCGTTTTCCGGCCTCTCGGCAATAGAGCTGTGGAGCGACTACTCCTACACGCAGCGAAGCACAGAGCGCTCGCCATATTTCATCAGGGTGCTGCGCAGGGACCTGCCATACTGGAAGGGATTCTTTGCGGCAAAGAGGGTGCCGGTTTACATCGGGAAAGGGACCTCCATCGGGGAGTTTGCCATCCTGCTGCCGGTGACGAGGCTGGAGCACGTGGAAAAAGGCGGTCTGTCTGTCGAGCCGCTGGTGGATGCGATGGCTGAGGCTAGGGAGAATGAGATGCATTATTATGCATACGATTACATGAAGAGGAAATACGGGCGGAAACATGGATAGGCTTGCTGCGAGGGAAAAGGAAGTGTTCGGGGCGCTACAAGCGCTCATGCATTCGAAGTGCGGTTTTGCCGTGATAGGCGGCTATGCCGTGAATGCCTACGCGCTGCCCAGATTTTCCGTGGACTGTGACCTGATAGTGCAGAAGGATGGCGCGCGCAAGGTCGGGAAAACGCTGCTATCCTGCGGCTTCAATCGCATGCCGCCCCCAAAGCATGCTGCCTACGCAAACTTCTTGCGCTTCGAAAAGGAGGCGCTGCCAGGCTTTATTGCCGCATTCGACATCCTTATGGGGGAAGTGCACGACAGGCAGTCTGGAGCAACTTTTACGGCGGACTGGATATTCTCTCATTCCTCTCTAGTCACCCTTCCGGCAAAGACATTCGCGGGCCAGCTGAAGGTGCGCGTAGTCGACGCGGATGCCCTTCTTGTGATGAAGTTCTGCTGTGCGCGAGCAACTGACATTAGAGACATCTTCATGCTATGCGACAAGGTCAATAATTGGGAATGGGTGAAAGCCGAGCTTGCCTCGCGTGTGGATTTGGCCGCGCAGCACAGGAAGATAATGCAAAAGGTGTCGGGCGCGGAATTCAGGAAGGACTTGGGCGGCGTTTATGGCTATGTTGAGCCCGCGGCATTCGGAAAAAGGCTGAGAATCCTGGCAGCCATCATGGAAAAATAGACGCCACCAAATGCGCGTGGTCAGCACCCCGTACGCTTGCCTTGGGAGGAGCCCATTCCCCCAATTTTGCCCTAGCCCTCCCGAAGGGCTTAAAAAGGCAGGTTCATTTATGCCCTGAGTTTATTTAAACTCTGTCCTCGTTCTAATCGCGTGGGAGCATCCAGCTGCCTGTGCAGCTGTCTGAAAATTTCCCTGGGGAAATTTCCATGCCATTCAGGATAGAGGTTGGGCTCAAAGATGGGTTTTCCGATCCTGCCGGCAACTCCCTTGTGCGCCGAATCAGCCAGGAGCTTTCCCTGCCCGGCGTAAAGTCCGCCCGCGTTCTTGACGTTTACACCATAGATGAGGAGATGCCCCAGTCTGAACTTGAAACGCTTGGAAAGGAGCTTTTCTCAGACCCCATAATTCAGGCTTATTCCATCAACAGGCCCCTTTTCGACCCCTCCAAGTTCTCATATGCGATTTCAGTGGGCTTCAAGCCAGGGGTCAAGGACAACGTTGGCGACACTGCCAGGGAAGCTTCTGAGGAGCTTTTGAAGCGCAAGCTCTCGGGGGGGGTATACACTTCCAAGCACTACCTAATTTCAGGAAAGCTCACCAAATCCGAAGCAGAAAAGATTGCCCGCGGGCTGCTTGCAAACGAGCTTATACAGCGCTTTGAGATAAAGTCCGCATCCGAGTTTGGAGGGGCGGGCTTTGCAAGTGCGGTGCCCCGGGTGGATATAGCTGGGGGCGGGCTGATAGTCGAGATCCCGCTTTTAGTGCCGGACAAGAAGCTTGTGGAAATCTCAAGGCACCGGGTGCTTTCGCTTTCGCTTGAGGAAATGAAGCGCATCCGGGACTACTATGCAGACCCTGACAATTCTTCCGATAGGAAAAAGCTCGGGCTGCCTGCCGCGCCCACAGACGTGGAGCTGGAGTGCCTGGCGCAGACCTGGTCAGAGCACTGCAAGCACAAGATATTCAATGCCAAAATCACGGTCAAGGAGGGCAGGAAAAAGAGGGCAATCGACTCGATTTTCAAAAGCTACATTAAGAAGGCGACCCAGAAGCTTTGGAAGGGGAAAAAATGGCTGGTTTCGGTTTTCTCGGACAATGCCGGGATATTCGAGTTCGTCCCTGGCTGGAATGTTGCAATGAAGGTGGAGACACACAACACCCCTTCAGCACTTGACCCTTATGGCGGTGCGCTCACCGGAATACTCGGGGTGAACCGCGACATACTGGGCTGCGGGCTTGGGGCAAAGCCAATCTTCAACACCGATGTGTTCTGCTTTGCAGACCCTAATTACTCTGGCGAAATCCCTCCCAGGCTTTTTCATCCCCGCCGCGTGCTCGAAGGGGTGCGCGCAGGAGTTGCAATGGGAGGGAACGCAAGCGGCATACCGACAGTGAACGGCTCGCTGTATTTCGACCCGCGCTATCTTGGGAAGCCGCTGGTCTACTGCGGCACAGGCGGAATAATGCCATCTGAAATCGGGGGGAAAAAGACGCACGAAAAATCGGCGCAGATAGGCGACAGGATATTCATGGTGGGGGGAAGGATAGGCAAGGACGGCATACACGGCGCCACCTTCTCCTCGGTGGAGCTGCATGAGGGCTCGCCGGTCTCTGCAGTGCAGCTGGGCGACCCGTACACGCAGAAGAAAGTCCTTGACTTCATATTGGGGGCCCGCGACAGGGGCCTTTACAGCGCAATCACCGACAACGGGGCGGGAGGGCTGTCCTCCTCTGTTGGTGAAATGGCGCAAGGCTCGGGCGGCTGCATGCTGCACCTGGACCGCGCGCCCCTCAAGTATGTGGGATTGGACCCCTGGGAAATTTTCATCTCCGAATCGCAGGAAAGGATGGGCGTGGCAGTGCCCCCGTCCAAGGCAGGCGAGTTCGTGCAGCTTGCCCGCCTGAGGAACGTGGAAGTGTCCGACTTGGGGGAGTTCAACTCCTCCGGCTTTTTGCACGTGAAATACGGGGCAAAGACTGTGGCTTACCTGGAAATGGATTTCCTTCATCATGGGCTTCCGCAGCTTTCGCTTGAGGCAGAGCTGAAGGACAAAAAGCTGTCCGAGCCTGCCCCATCCAAAAAGGAGCAGTTTTCCGAGGATCTGCTTTCGCTTCTTTCCAGGCCGAACATCTGCTCCAAGGAATACATTATCAGGCAGTACGACCACGAGGTGCAGGGAAGCTCGGTAATAAAGCCGATGTGCGGCAAAGGCGCGCAAGGCCCCTCAGATGCCGGAGTCATTGCCCCGCTTTTCGGCCGAAAGGAAGGATTGGCAATTTCAAACGGAATCTGCCCCCGCTATGCCGACATCGATGCCTACCAGATGGCGGCAAATGCCATTGACGAGGCTGTGAGGAACTGCATTGCCGCAGGCGGCTCCCTTGAGAGAATGGCAGCGCTTGACAATTTCTGCTGGTCTGACCCGATATATTCGCCTGAAAATACCGACGGCAGGCACAAGCTTGCGCAGCTGGTCCAGGCCTGCCAGGGGCTTTACGACGCCTGCCTTGCCTACGGCGTTCCGCTCATCTCGGGCAAGGACAGCATGAAAAACGACTACAAGCACGGGAAATGGAGGATATCCATACCCCCCACCCTTCTGGTAAGCGCGATTGCGAGGGTCGAGGACGTTTCGCGCACAGCCACATCGGACTTCAAAAGCGAGGGAGACATAATATTCATTCTCGGGGAGACCAAAAACGAGCTTGGCGCGTCGGAATACTATGCCATGAAGGGGGAGCTTGGGGCCAATGTGCCCAAAGTGAATTTCAGGAAGAACGTTGCGCTTTACAGGAAGCTTCAGAAGGCGATTGCAAAAGGGCTCGTTGCATCCTGCCACGACTGTTCGGAAGGCGGCCTCTCAGTTGCCCTTGCTGAGAGCTGCATAGGCGGGGAAATTGGCGCGCAGGTCGATCTTGGCAAGCACTCGGGGAAGCTTTCCCCAGAAGCCGCGCTCTTTTCCGAGTCATCAGGCAGGTTCGTGGTTTCTGTGAAAAAGAAAGATGAGCGCGCCTTCCTTTCCATAATGAAAGGCGCATCATGCATCAGGGCCGGGCAGGCTGAAGGAAGCAGCCTTCGCATACTTCTGCATGGGAAGGAATTGGTGTTTGTGCCTGTCCACCAGCTCGCAAGCTCATGGAAAAGGACAATGGACTGGTGATTTTGTTGAAAAAGGCAAAAAAGAAGGCAGCGGAAAAAAAGGAAGAATGCTGCTCTTGTTGCTGCAGGTAATCTGGATGGCAAAGAAGGAAAAAGCAAAGGCGGGCAGGTCAAAGCCAGCCGCAAGGAAGGCAAACGAATCAAGGCATCAGCCAGCAAAGCCGAGCAAGGCAGCAAAGGTAAAAAAGACATCCCTGGTCCGATCCATGCAAAAACCAGAAGTATCTCCCGTATCACACGCCCGGCAGGCTTCGGAAGGAAAGAAGCCCAGGTGCCTGGTGCTGGCAGGGTTCGGGCTGAATTCGGAGGCCGAGCTTGCGCATGCGTTCTCACTTGCAGGTGCTGAAGTTGATATCGTGCACTTCTCAGACATCGCATCAGGGGAAAAGAAGCTTTCCTCCTACCACATTTTCGCAATACCCGGCGGCTGGTCGTTCGGCGACGACATTGGCGGGGGCAGGGTGCTTTCCAACAAGCTCAAAAGCACCTTCAGGCGCGATTTCGAGGAGTTCGCGCAAAAGGGAAAGCCCATAATCGGGATCTGCAACGGCTTCCAGGTGCTGGTCAAGCTGGGCGCGCTTCCCAATTTTTCCTTTTCGCAGGAATCCACCCTTACTGCAAACGAATCGGGAAAATTCGAGGACAGATGGGTCTATCTCAAGCCCCAGAAGTCTGTGTGCAAATATTTTGAGGGAGTGGAACTCATGCACTGCCCTGTCAGGCACGGCGAGGGCAGGTTCCTTGCCGACAGGCAGCTCCTTGATTCTCTTGAGAAAAAAGGCATGGTTGTGGTGAAATACTCGGATTCCGCCCTGGACGACTCTGCAGGATACCCCTACAATCCCAACGGTTCTTCCCGCAACATAGCTGGAATCTGCGACCCAACAGGGAAAATATTCGCGCTCATGCCGCATCCAGAGTGCTCAGTGGACAGCCGCACCCATCCCAGGTTTCTGGAGGGCATAAGCTCTGAGAGGAACAGCCGCAGGTTTTTCGAGAATGTGGTGAAGGCGGCATTGGAATTTGCCGATTGAGGGTGATGGTCGCATGAAAACGGTACTGGCTTTGGCGCTTGCATTTTTACTTCTGCTGCTTTTCGGCTGCCCGCAGATTTTTCCCCCTCCAGCAAATGCAACGAACAATACCACTGCTGTTTCGCCTCCTCCAGAGGAACCTGTCGGGCTTCCTGCCCCGCCTCCAGAGCCAAAGGTAAACCAAACGCAGGTTGGGCCCGAGAACGAAACGCCAGAATCCAGTCCCGAACCCCCGCCCGAGCCGCAGGCAGCGCTCAAAAGGAGGGTGGGCAAGGTGAACACCACTGATATAGGGGGAAAAAACCTGACCGTCACCTCGCCTTTTGACGCAGGCTCGCCCCTTTCCTACACGATAAACAAGACAGGCTACTTCAACACAACTGTTGCTGCCGACACGCCTCACCTGGTGCTGCTCAAGGACAAGGACAACCTGCTGCGCGCAATGACGGTGTCGCTCCAGCTGGACCCGGGCTACCTGGTCTTCGACGCCCGCTCCACTGCAAAGGCCCTTCTCTGGCGCAGGTACACAGATGACGAGATTTCAAACGAGCTTTTCCTTGCCGAAATCGACGACCTCAACTGCTGGGGCAACTTCTACGGCCTGCTACAGCTGAAGCTTCCCAAGACCTCGCTTGACAACCTTTCGAACTCCTCCTACGACTACAAGGACTACTACTCGAAGTGCCTGGAGGAGATGAACGAGACTGGCTTGATGAAATAGAAAAAGAAAGACGCTCCCATCGGACGCAGATAGCTGGTGCCAGAGCGGTGCCCCTTTTTGGACCCTCTCAACCGTCTGAAAATGGAACATTCTGCATTTATATTCCTGTGCCCAGTAGGAGGCTTTGCACATAAACCCAAAATCAGCTAAGGCATCAGCTACTTGACGCAAGCTGCCTGTTTTTTCTGGTCGCAGACATCATTTCAAACAGAAATCTTATGCAACTTTCCTACGAATACAAATCATGGGCAAAAGGAGAGAGTATCCAAAGAACTGGTCGGGATACAATTTTGCACAGAAAGTGGAGCTGCCTCTGTTTTTGGACTTGGTCAGGATATTTGTCAGGAATTTCAAGGTGAAAGACAGGTGGAAGGGCAGGCGCAGCTGGCAATAAATTCGGCAAGCGCGGGCATGAAAAGCGCGCAGGCGTGGATAGGCAGGGCAAACGGCATCGTCAGCAATGCCACTGCGCTTGGGATGGATACAAAAGACCAGGTGGCGAAAGTGGCGACCGCAAGGGGGCTTCTGGAAAATTCGCAAAGCTATCTCCAGGATGCGAACGATCAGTATCGCTCGAAAGACTACGCGCAGGCGAAAACCAGCGCGGCAAAGGCGCAGAATAATTCCGATGAGGCGGAAGGGAAGGCAAAGGAGAAATTCGAAGCTAACAAACTAAGTCAGATGAAGCTCGCCTATGATGAAAAGCACGAAGATTAGTTAGGTGGCAACCTCGGCCGCCCAAAACAGGCTCAGGCTTAAAAAGGCATATAAGTATAGCTCATACGATGAGGTGGGATCTGTGGGGCTTCTAAGCATCCTTTTTTCGGTAGGCGAAGTCATCGATAGATTTGTTCCATCTAATAGGACCAGCCTTTCTTTAGTGTCAGAGTCAGATCTTGATGTTATCGCGCGCAAACACAGTCTAAAATGTAATTATTGTCAAGAAAAGCACGATAAAGTAACCGCTATAGCAATAAAGAATGGTGAGTATCTTGCTTCTTGTTCTAATGAGTGTTATGGAAAGCTCGTAATGGAACTTTCGGAGTAGATATTTTTGCTTGATTTATTGTGGGTCGCCTTAGCCCCAATATATGATTACCTCGCGATTAAGGTGTTTGCAAGACTTGCGTATGAGGTGAGGAAGCCAACATATGATAAGATACGGAAGGAGAAACTTGGCCCATGTGTAGAGGAAATCGTTACTGCTTGCAATCAACGTCTATCCACCAATGCCTCGGTGGATGAAATAAACAAGTTGATCATGTTTGAATCTGCATCTTCTACGGAATCTAAAACAGAGCAAGTAGGTAAGAAATTAATAATCTCTCTATCCGAACAGGCACGAAAAGAATTTACGCTTGGTTATGATACTGCGGAAAAAGTTGTTATTTTTGTATTTCAAACCACTACAAAATCTCTTTTTAAAGATAATGTTGGGGTCGGTACAATTGCACAGCACGTTGTCCTCCCAGATGCTCTTTCAAAAATTGAACCGAGTTATGGAAACAAATTTATGTCTGAGAAAATAGTTAAACAAGTCGCGGTCGAACATTTTGCTTTAACTACGGATAAACCAGAGTTTTTCAAGAAGAAAATAATACCACTTCTCAAACCTGGTAACGACCAAGCTATCCTCGATAAGTTAAGAGAGGAAGCGGAAGCAAGAAAATACACAATAAATCCAAAAAGCCCGATATATGAGAAATTTAAGAGAAACGAAGAAATGGGCTCGTACATCGCAGAAAAAGATATGGTTAGGCTAAGTCTATCGGATCTATCTGGCAAAGATGCGGTTTATCATTATGTCCGCGGCCTCAGGTATATCTACGAAAACCAAGACTGTAGATTAACAGACCTATGCAAAGGGCTTGGAGTAGCTTGGGGGACTGCACAGTGGATTGTTTGGAAGAATTGGAAAAACACCAAACTTGTAGAGAAAAAAGGGAAGCGTTATCGAGTTTCTCAGAAATATAAAGATATCAAGATGGAAATTGAAAGTGGAGGGTGAGCTTTTTTGCTCGAGAAGGTTAGCCTCCCAGGGCAAAAGATAGTAAAAGAATAGGTTAAATCTACGGCGTTAAAATTAGGGATTTTAAGAAAAAAACTAGCGCTCCCATCGGGAATTCCACCAAGAGGAATCCACCACTTTTCTTTTGGGGTGGAGCCCTCGGGTTTGAACCCGAGTTAGAGCCTTTCCCGAACCAGTCCACGTTTTCCGTGATGTGCATTCCGCCGAAGCGGAATGCATCAGACGTGTTCGTTTCGACGAACACGCTGAACGCTTTTTGCGCAGTCGAGCGAACTGTCATCGCGTGAGCGAGACAAGCAAAAAGGGTTCTGAGAGGGCTCCGTCCTTGACCGGGTTGTCCGGCTCGCGCCAGTGCACAATCGCGCTGAAGTCAGCCACTAGACTATGGGAGCGCGAAGAGGATTAGAAGAGAAAGGGATATAAAAGAAGAAGCAAGTGGGCCCGCCCGGAATCGGACCGGGAGTCTTCAGTGTGTGAGACTGACGTCTTAACCATTGCCGGCTTTGCTGGCAAGTTTTGCTGCCGCAGGCAGCAAAGCATTCGACCACGGGCCCAGCCAGGGATATTTCTTTCCAGTAGGTATTAAATGCGCTCTGCTGGTTCCAGTTTTTCGTGTGAGAGCGACGTGGTGGCACATCGAGAGTCTTGCTCCCGGTTTCTTGTTTCATTGAGGGGCATTCCTTCCCGCTCCTCTCCGCAAGCGTTGCTTCCTGCATGCCCTGCAGTAGCTCTTGCGAGTATGTTCTCTGCAGCGTTCAAGTCCCTGTCTTTCAGCATCCCGCATCCGCTGCACTGGTAGCTTCTTGCGGATAGAGGCATGTCTTGAATTTTGCCGCAGTTGCTGCATTTTTTGGTAGTTTCCTTTGGATTTACAAACACCACTTTGCAACCAGCATTTTCAGCTTTGTAGCAAAGCATATCTGCAAAAGTATCCCAGCCAGCGTCGTTGATATGCTTTCCAAAACGCTGCTCAGCCATCTCCTGGCAGGCCAAATTCTCCAAGGCTATCATGGAATAAGTGGCGGCCATTTTTCTGGTGATTTTATGGAGAAAGTCCTTTCTCGAATTCTTCAGCCTCTCATAGGTTCTAGCCAGCCTGATTATTGCCTTCTTGCGGTTCCTGCTCCTCCTCTTTTTTCTCCAAACCTTCCTTTGCCGGAAAGACAGTTCCTCTTCATACCTTCTTATGTGCCTTGGATTGGCTATGCGGGTTCCATCGGAGAGCGTGGCAAAAGTCCGTAGCCCGAGGTCTATCCCAATTGAAGGTCCATCGTTTGTAGCTTTCAGCCCTTTCGGCTCTTCAACAGAGAATATTGCAAACCATCTGCCAGATGACTCTCTTTTCAAGGATAGCGTCTTTATCACGCCGCTTACATTGCGGTGCTTGACGATTGCAATCGCTCCGAATGGAATTACTTCCAGCTTTTTATCAAGCCAAAAGTCCTTCTGGGAATAGACGACGCTTTTCATCCTGTCAAAAGACTTGAAGCGTGGAAAACCCGCTTTTTTGCACTCTCTCTTCAATCTGCAGTATCTCCAAATCGCCATTTCAATCCTGTGCGCAATTTCTTGCTGTGTCTGAGAGTATAACCCAGATTTTTTCACCATTATCTGAAGGGAGTTTCTGGTCGGAAATCTTCCGTAGTTGGCATACGTCTGCTTTGCATGGAAAAGAAGCTCGTTCCACAAGTTTTTGGCTATCCACAAGTGGTGCATCATCTCTTTCTCTTGCGTCTTGCTTGGATAGATGCGAAATTTGTAGGCTCTCACAGATATTTGGCTTTTGCTGCATATATAAATGGGAGCAGACCTCCGTGCCGGTCGTCGACGTGGATTATAAGCATATAAGTTTTGCTTCATAGAGACAAATCCATGGACAAGAATGCCCTGCGCGAAAGCTTCAAGAAGGATTGGGAAAAGCACTACAAGGTCGCTTCGCTTCTTGAGCGGGGCTACAGCCGCCAGCAATGCAATAAGTGCAGCCGCTTCTTCTGGTCTGTTCAAGCGCGGGAACTCTGCTCCGACCCTTCCTGCATAGGCTACAGGTTCATCGGCAAGAAGATGGCTGCAAAGCCTCTTGGCTATGTTGAGACCTGGAAGAAAATTGAGGAATACTTCAAAAAAACAGGGCATGCTTCTGTCGAGCCCTACCCCACTGTGGCAAGGTGGCGCGACGATTTGTATTTCACAATAGCTTCGATAAATGATTTCCAGCCCTACGTTGTCTCAGGGGAGCTTGAGCCGCAGGCAAACCCCGTTATAGTGCCGCAGCCATGCATACGCTTCTCGGACATTTCGAATGTAGGAGTGACCGGAAGGCACTACACCAACTTTGTAATGGTGGGCCAGCTTGCCTTCAACAACAAAAAAACCGGGGACTTTTACTGGAAGGACGAAGCGATCATGCACGATTTGGGGTATCTCAAGCACCTGGGGATAGACGAAAAGCACCTGGTCTTTCTGGAGGATGTCTGGGTGGGCGGAGGCAATTACGGCCCGTGCATCGAGTATTTTGCCGACGGGCTGGAGCTTGGCAACTGCGTATTCATGCAATACGAGGTGCTTCCTGACGGCAAGGGCAGGGAGCTTTCCACCAAAGTGATCGACATGGGCGCCGGCCTTGAGCGGCTGGCCTGGATAACCCACGGCTCGCCGATTTCCTATGACCTAGTGTTCGGGCCTGCTGTTGAAAAAATGCAGAAAAAATCAGGCATCAAGGTAGATGACAAGCTTTTCCTACATTACGCCAAGCTTTCAGGCTCCCTCAATACCGACGAAGTGGAGGACATGGGGAAAGAGAAATCCTCAATTGCCTCCAAGCTCGGGCTTTCAGTTGATGAGATGGACGCCACCTTCAGCCCGCTCCACGCGCTTTATGCCTGTGCCGACCACCTGAAGACCATTCTTTTCACCTCAACTGACGGCATGCTTCCCTCGAATTCCGGCGGGGGCTACAACCTGAGGATGATACTGCGGCGAACTTTCGGCTTTGATGAGGAATACTCCATGGGAATTGACTATTCGCAAGTCCTGGAGGCGCACGCGAATCATTTGAAGGAGCTATTCCCCAAGCTGAAGGAAGGCGTGGGCACTGCTGGGGCGATTGTGGAGGAGGAGAGGAAAAAGTATTTGGCAGGAAAGGAAAAGGGCAAGGGCAAGGTCGCCTCGCTGCTTTCGCGCGGAAAGCCAATCAGCATTGAAGATCTCAAGAAACTCTACGAGTCAGACGGCATCCCGGTCGAACTGGTCGCAGAAATCGCTAAGGAAAAGGGCGTGAAAGTCGGCATTCCCGAGAACTTCTATTCGCTCATGAAAAAGGAGGACGAGGCCGGTCCTGCGCACGAGCACAAGGTGGACGTGGAGGGGCATGAGAAGACGAAAACTCTGTTCTACGACGGCGTGGAGGAGTTCGACGCCAAGGTGCTTGCTGTCAAGGGCAAATACGTCATTTTGGATTCCACCGCATTCTACCCTGAAGGAGGCGGGCAGATATTCGACATCGGCACGCTCAACGGGCACAAAGTAAGGAACGTCCAGAAGGAAAAGGGCGTCATCCTGCACGAGGTTGAAAAGGCTGACTCGTTCAAGTCTGGCTTAAAGGTGCACGGAGTGGTGGACTCGGAGCGCAGGAAGCAGATTTCCCGCCACCACACCTCAATCCACCTCATCAACGCCTGCACGCGGGAAGTGCTGGGCGGGCACATCTGGCAGGGCGGCTCCTACAAGGATGAAAAAAAGGCGCAGATTGACCTTACGCACTACAAGAAGATAACGGATTCCGAGCTTGAGGAAATAGAAAAAAGGGCGAACAATTACGTGCTTTCCGACCTGCCAATAAAAACCGAGGTGCTGGGCAGGATGGAAGCAGAGGGCAGGTACGGCTTCAGGCTCTACCAGGGCGGGGCAGTGCCTGGAAAGGAGCTTCGCGTGGTTTCGATCGGCAGCATTGACCACCAGGCCTGCGGCGGCACCCACAACTACAACAGGAGCACCAAGGAGCTGGGCTACATAAAGATAGTCAAGCGCGAGGGCGTCCAGGACGGCCTGGAGCGTCTGGTAATCAAGTGCGGGCCTGCTGCCGTGGAATACGTGCAGGAGCGCGAGCGGCTGCTTCGGGATGCGGCCTCCTCTCTTCTTGTCCCCGAAACACAGCTCAAGGACACCACGATGCGGTTTTTCAACGAGTGGAAGGAGCGGGGCAAGGAAATCGGGAAGCTGCAGGCAATTTTGGCATTGCAGATTTCGGAAAACGCGATCGAGCACGCGAAAAAAGACGGGAAAAAGCTGGTTGAGATTCTTAATGCGCCCTACACGCAGAAGCTTGCAGAGGAAATCTGCGCAAAGCTTTCTGCAAAAGGCTTTTCTGCAGCCGTCTCAAACGCAGAAGGTTTCATAGTCGCGGTTGCACCCGAGGGAAGCCAAACCACTGCTGTGGAGCTTCTGAAGAAGCACGGCGGCAAAGGCGGCGGCTCTGCAATGTTCGCAAGGGGCAAAGTGGAGAAAAAATAGCTCACTTGATGTATGGAGCTATCAAGATTTCAGCCTCTCCAATCAGAATTATCGCAGGGGAGTTGCCTACGCTGCTTAAGAGCAACTTATAATTGGCCTGCCTTAGCTCCTCCATTATGGATTTCATTCTTTTTCAGGAAACCAATTTTTTCCGTCCCCAATCAGCCCATCCTTTGCTTCAAGGCTGCGAAAGTCGGCTTGGCGGCACCTTCCAACATAGCCCTTGCTCAGCGCGCCCTTGGCCAATATGCCTATTACTTTATCCTCGGAAAAGAAGCCCCCGTTTTTCCAGACGAATTTTTCGCTTGTTAACCTTGCTGCCAGGGGCTCAAGCGATTTTTTTCTTTTTTCAAGGCCCCTTTCAATGAGCTTATCAAAGAAACCCATGCGGACAAGCCTCAGTAGAAGTGCTCGGGGTACTGCAGGAACTCTATGTCCTCCCAGTTTTTTGCAACTTCGAGCAGGCTTTTTTTCGAAAACGGCTTGAAGCTGCCGAATGATGAGGAGAATTGCGCGGCAGTTCCCTTCCGAAGCTCGAATCCGGTGCCATAAGCAGGATTTTTCACAATTTTCCCATTCGCAAGCTCGTAGTAGCATGCGCCCCTTTTCTGCGCGAACATGGAATAATCAGACTCAAAGCCCTCAAAAACCAGGTTGGCAAGCACAAGGTCGGTTTTTCCAGGGTTGATGGTAACGTGCCCGTAGCCAGGCGGGATGAGGAAACAATCCCCTTTCTTCCCTGAAATCATCGCGGCATCATCCACTCCTAGCTGGTTTACGCGCTGGATCAGGAAGTGCGCAGCCCCGGAAAGAACTTCATAAACTTCTAGCCAGGCGGTCCCTGTTTTCGACTTCGGGTGCGAATGCCCGAATGTCTTGTTGAGTTCGCCTGACAAGTCGAGCGCAAGTATCCTAGTGATGTCGTAGCGGATTGATTGGAATTTCTCCACCCCGCGATACATGAAGTAGGTCGGCGAGTCAGGCTCAAGGCGCGGCTCATTTTCCGGGTGTGCGAGCACCGGCCTCATCTCCCCAAAGG
>Ga0209211_10007458_pt1 | contig 15346 bp, 15 predicted proteins | sample RifGroA2_FD_183992 | JGI IMG/M metagenome (GOLD analysis project Ga0209211, IMG submission 183992) | Groundwater microbial communities from Rifle, Colorado, USA - Groundwater A2 (SPAdes) (version 2) | ecosystem: Environmental > Aquatic > Deep subsurface > Groundwater | place: Rifle, Colorado... | reverse complement strand
GGTACATGGCATTTACCAGAGTGAAAACTGACAAAGATCTGAAGAAACTATGGGTTTACTGGAGAAACAGGTTTCAGCGAAATTAGCAACCGGAAATGGCTATTAAACTAGGATTTCCGGAATGTTTCTGCTTACTTGCCGATCTGTTTGGTGGCACACCTCCGTCACTGACTGCATCACTACGAACTCGACAATAGTTATTATTAGATTTTCCCACGCTTGCTCCGCTCCTGATACAAACTCCATGTCTTAAGTAAACTCTGCACCTTAACCCGTATGGAGTACTTTCTACAATTTCCCCTTCCGGCCTGCAAATCGCCTCATTTGTTCTAGTCATTTTTTATTTGGAAAAATAATTTAGTGTTGAAATTAACAGCTATGGCTTGATGGGTCAACGGGGAAAACCATTCATGTTAATAGAAAAATTAGGTTTTAGTTAAAGGAAATCAGATTATCAATTCTTTTAATATATCCAAATTCTTCTTATCCGGACCTTTGTTCTCAAAACCAGGGGTTTCAATTATTAAGGAAAGATTCTTTGTTTTCGGATGGTTTAATAACACCCGAAAAGGTTCCAAACCAATATGACCTTCCCCTATATTCTCGTGTCTGTCTCGGAGAGATCCGAATAAATCTTTGCTGTCATTGATATGGAATAACTCTAATCGGTCCAACCCGACTAATTTATCAAATTCGTTTAGGAATGCATCCAGTTTTTCCTCTGTTTTAATGTCATACCCGGCGGCATGCAGATGACAGGTATCGAGACATACTCTGAACCGCGGGCTCCCGACGGATTTGATAATATGAGAAATCTCTTCCAGCTTCAATCCGATTTTACGGTTTCCGGCATTTTCAATCATAAACAGTGTTTCTTTCGGTGTGTTATCCAGGATTTGAAGAATATTCCCGACCAAAACACTATATTTATTTTGGATCGTCCCATCAATGTCTACAGGGTGCAACCCTGCAGAGGGCTCCAAGACAACCTCTTCTAAAACGGTTTGTTGATTATGGATTTGTTTCTTTTCACCTATACCGTCTTTAAAGGATCCCAAATGTACGATGCTTCCTCGCACTCCCAATTTTGCGGCAACAGAGAGTTCTGCGATCAGAAAATCTTTCGACAACTGCCCCACTCTGCCGTTTTCGCCAAGACTTATTAAATAAGTTGCATGGAAATAAACGGGATCAATATTAAATTTTTCTTTTGCAGTCTTAAATCTTTCCACCATTTCCTCAGTTACTGATGGATTTTTCCACATCCGGGGAGATGTCGAGAATATCTGCAAACAATTTCCTCCAATATTAACTACATTTTCTATAGCTTTATCCAGTCCTCCCGATATTGATAAATGCGCGCCTAGTTTCATTAAATATATTATACTCATTGACGGAAGAATTTTCATTTGCTATCTTGAAGATATGCTCACAAAAACCGATCTTTCTGCGATTAAAGCACTTGTTGATAGTGCCAAAAAAGAACTGAAGGATGATATTGCAAATTTTAAAGATGAGATCATCGGTAGAATTCAGAAATCAGACGAAGAACTTGCAGTCATTGCCGGGAATAAGGATCAACTGGAAAATCATGAAGAAAGAATCGGGACGTTAGAAAAATCCATTACCACACAATAATGCAACCAGTCAAAAAAACCTGTGATAAATGCGGAAAAGAATTTCTGGTGATAAATCAGGAGCAGGATTTCCTTATCAAAATGAACCTTCCTACACCTGATTCCTGTCCGGGATGCCGCCAGGAAAGAAGGCTCAAAGACCGGGGTGAAAGAAATCTTTACAGAACAGTATGCAAAAACTGCAACCAAAATATCATTGTCACCTACGATCCCGATAAAGAAAGTCGCCAGATTCTTTGTAAAGAATGCTACCTGGATTATTTTGAAAAAAACCCGGTATTAATTAATTGAAAGACATCGATTATTGTTCGAGGCCAAAGCCGAGAACTTCTCGCTGTCGCTCGAAGAATAACGAATGATTTTTACTCAATTCCTCGAAGAGTTCGGGAAACTTAAACTACTGTATCCCGTCTTGCCCTCTCACAATTCCCGCTCCGAAAACTGCGATTTCGGCGATTATCAGTTCAACTGTGTAAACGGATACTATAGTTTCGATAATGCCCAGTGTAAAGATACCGTCTATATTTTTGATTCTTTCAAGGCCGTCAACTGTGTCGATGGAGATTATGTGATAGAAAGTGAAAATTGCTACCAGTGCGTGGATGTCCTGAAGGCTTACAACTGCACTTATATGAATTACTGCGGTAATATCTACGACTCGCACTTCTGTTGGGACAGCGGCAATTCACATCATCTCTTCGGATGCGTACACCTCCAACATAAGGAATACTGCATTTATAATAAACAGTATTCCGAAGAGGAATATCAAAAAAAAGTAAAGGAACTTCTCCAAAGATCTCCTGATGAGAATTTAAGGGAAATGAAAGAAATGGCAGAGAAATTTCCTATTACTTCCACTTATGTAGCAAATTCCGAAAACAGTGATTATGGCAATCATGTGGATTTTTGCAAAAATATGTATCTCTGTTTTGACAGCGCACACTGCGAAAACTCCGCTTATCTCTACGACGCACATCATAATAAAAATTGTTATGATTTGACGCAAAATTTCCATTCGGAATTTTGCTACGAATGCGTAAACAGCTCAAGACTGAATAATTGTTTCTTTATGGATAACTGTGACGATACTTTTGATTCAGGTTTCTGTTTGAACTGCTCCAGTAGCAACCATCTCCTGGGCTGTGTGGCACTGGATAAAAAAGAATATTGCATATTAAACAAACAATATTCCCAAGAAGATTACGGGAAACTGGCGAAAGAAATCATGGATTCTATGAATGGAAAAAATTCTGAAAAAATATTCTGAACTTCAATAAGGCATTGCCTTGTTTATACAAGGCAATGCCTTGTAGGATTTGAAGAGAATAAAGATATCAAATAATTGACTAAGGGCCCGTTCGTAAATAACTTCAAAGTTATTTACGATTACGGCCCTTTGTGCCTCACCGATATAGTCAAGTTATTATCGGATGCGGCCTAAATAAGAGGTTCGGGGAAATATTCTTCTGACTCTTTGGATTTTTCTTCTTTTACCCTGAGTTTCGAAGGGTTGGATTTTGGATTTATCTCTCCCTTTTCCCACATAGCTATCTCCGCTTCCGCATCTTTTCTGGATTTTGCCCACTTTTTTCGTGAAGCCTCCATTATTTCTTCTATATAACTTTTATCTTTTTTATCTACCGTTATGGTTTTTGCAGAAAACGGTTTGGAGGTCTGTCCGTCTATGGACATTTTGATGAAAAAATTCCGCATATCCAGTCCCAGAAAATCATTTACGTTAAATGTCGGTTCAAATTCTTTTACCAATATTTGCGCGTCTTCCCCTCCGACTCTGAAACCGACCATGTTCCCTACATTTCCGAAAATGGCGGCCCGCACGTCTTCCGGCAACTGCTGCATATATTGGTGAGCTAAAATTAAGTTAAGATGATACTTACGCGCTTCGGATAGTATATTGGCAAAAGTGGAAGTGGCAAAGTTCTGGAACTCATCAACGTACATAAATACATCGCGCCTGTCCTTTTCTTCCATAGTCGTCCTGGCCATTGCCGTCTGCCAAATGCGAGTCACGAGCATTGCCCCAAGAAGAGCGCTGTTTTCCTCTCCTAGCTTTCCTATCGATAAATTAATTACCAATATTTTCCCCTTATTCATCACTTCTTCCAAAGAAAAACCGGTCTTCCCCTGCCCAACAATATTGCGTACCATCGGATTGGCGACAAACTGACCGATTTTATTAATGATTGGCACCACGGCATCATTGGCAAACTGCTCGTTCCATGCTGCAAACTCTGTAGTCCAGAATTTTTTAACCAGTGGATCAGTTACGTGAGAAATAACGTCCTGTCTGAACATGTTATCAGTCAACATTCTGGGGATTCCCAAGATACTTGCATTCGGATATTCCAAAAGTGCCAAAGTAGTATAACGGAGGACGTGTTCAAACCTCTCGTTCCAATTCAGCCCGAATAATTTTTTGAATATGGAAATAAATCCGGCCACTATATTTTGCCTGAACTCAAAACTTCCCACCCCTTCCATAGGATTAAAACCTACAGGATAATCCAGATCAGTCGGGTCAAAGACAACCACATCAGAAACCCTGTCCTTGGGCACCATATTTAATACCTCACGGGCCAAATCTCCATGAGGATCAAAGACTATGACTCCGTTATGGGAATTTAAATCAGAAGAAATGAGAAGTTCCAAAAGCTTTGATTTACCCATTCCGGTTTTCCCTATCACATAGAGATGTCTTCTTCTGTCTTCACGTTTGATGCCAAATCTCATTCCTTCATTCTGGAAATTAGTCTCACCGAATATGGCCAAATCATGACTTTCTGCACGTCCTAAGACAGGTAAATTCTCAGGCGAAGGGGCTTTTTTACTCCTTACTTGTACTACCTGTGATATGCCTTCTGAATTATATGGGAGATGGAAAAAAGTAGCAATCTCATCGGGTGCAAAACGGAATTTATGGTGTCCCAAAGTTCGGTCAATATATTTTCTGACAAAATCAGGGTCTGAGCGTTTGTGATACTCTTTCAGCTTTTGCAACTTCGGCCTCTCCAGGCTTTTCTTGTAAACAGCCGTCATGGCAAATAAATTCATCTCCGCCCGGCTTTGTGATTCTCCGAAAGCGAGAAACCTGAGAGTAGTTTTAAAATACGGACTCTGGTCTTTTTTATCTTCCAAAAAAACATAATCTTCCGGATTTCCAGAATGTGCTATCCGGCTCCCCCGGTCATGATCCCTTTTTTTCTTCCAAAACTTATCCCATGGATTATCCCGTCTGGCAGGTTTAAGTACCAGTTGAATTAGACCTATGTCGTTGTTTTTGAAGGAAGATGCTACTCCTGATAATGAGACAAGAGGATTTTTTTCTATTTCTTTATAAGTTTTGATGGGTATGTACTCGCTTTTGTCCGGATGCAGTTCCATTCCCGAGAAATACTTTTCACCGATATTTCCGATAATTTTCTCCGTATAATCTTTTACACGTTCTATCTCCGTCTGGTTATATTCCGAATACCACTGTCCCTTGAGTATATCCACCATTTCAGGAGGACAAGTGATGAAAAACCATAAAAAACGGTTGTAAACGACAATTTCTGCCGATAAGGCTTTTTTTCTTCCGCGTACTATCTCTGCCAGTTGGGAAAAGAAATTTTCCGCCGCATCTTCTTTTTTGTCATTATCCCCCGGTACCCGGAAAAGCAACACTGCCCGATTTTCCATATATATTCATGATAATAAAAGGATTCTAAATCTACAACTGTTAAACTTTAATGTTTAAATCACTTATCTTTCGTTACATCATTTTAAGTCAATAATTTATCCACCTAGAACACGATCGTGTCCTAGGTGGTAAGGAATATCTTCTTTATAGGCTTTTACATTTCGACGCGCGATCGCTTATCAGAATGTAAAGTTAAATATAAAAATCGTTGTTACTAGGGGTTAATAAGATAGTGATTAGACAGATTATAGGGTAATATGGAATATTTATGGGGGGACCGGGCTTTTTGGGTCTAATTTAAACTTGGACTTTTGCCTTTGCTTCTTTGGATTTTGCTTCTTTTACCCTGAGTGAAATCGAAGGGTTGGATTTTTTGACTGCTTTCTTTGCTTCTTTTTTCAGTACTTCCTGGACTTTCTTCTCTTCGCGGTCTATGTGTTTGGTGCTTGGGGTTGTAACTTTGGCTGACTTATCCGCATTTATTTTGGGTATGAAACTCGCTATTTTTCCGTCTTTTCGCATCCTTTTGATGCATTTGGTACAAAGCCTCACGCTTTTGGCGCGGTTTTCTTCCCCCACTATACTCACGGTTTGAAGATTTGGCAGAAAAAGCCTGTGGGTCCTGTTTTTGGCATGGGAAACGTTATGCCCATGTATTCTCCCTTTTCCGCAATTGTCACAAATGTAAGCCATAATTTTAATTTAAAAATTAAAAATTAAAATGAAAAAAGATTATTATTTTTAATTTTTCCATTTTTATTTATGTAATAATATACCATATTTCTCTTATTTCCCCAATATGCAATTCTAAACTGCTTCATGGTAAAATAAATTATGTTCGAATTCATAGTCGGTTGGATTTTCCTACTTATAGTTATTTCTCTACACGAAAGTGCACATGCATGGATGGCGGACAGACTCGGAGATCCGACAGGAAGACTGGCGGGAAGAATTACGCTGAATCCTTTGGCTCATATAGATCCCATCGGCACAGTACTATTGCCTCTCCTTATGGCTTTTTCCGGAATTCCTATTTTTATCGGCTGGGCCAAACCTACTCCTTTTGACCCGTTTAACCTCAGAAACCCAAAAGTGGACAGCGCGAAAATCGCCTTTGCCGGACCGGCAAGCAACCTCATCTTTGCTGTGATTTTGTCGGTAATAATCAGGGTTTTGGATATAAGCAGTGCCATCAACTTCCCGATTGTTTATCTTTTATACACCTGGTTATCGCTTCTTCTGAAAGTAAATGTGTTTCTTGCAGTATTTAACCTTGTACCGATCCACCCGCTGGACGGGTTTAAAGTAGTCGGAGGTTTTCTGTCAAAGGAAGGTTACCGCAGTTGGCTGGAGCTGGAAAGATACGGAATGATTTTTCTTTTTCTTTTTCTTTTCCCTATCTTCGGCTCTTCTCCGCTCCTGGCCTTCATAAATCCTGTCATTAATTTCATACTCTCAATACTCTTGCCAAACAGTTCAAATGTATTGGGAGGCTTTATCTAGAATTTCTAAAACAAACTCAAATGTCTAATTTCAGGGAAATATCAAATCTTAGGACTTTATAAGTTTTGACTTTTAACTTTTGACTTTTTTTGTATGTGGTATTCACTATCTTCATCAGAAGTTGCACATGAACTTAATACAGATTTGAAAAATGGACTTTCCGGTAAGGAAGTTCTTCAAAGAAGACAAAAATACGGCCCAAATGCCCTCCCCGAAAAAAAGAAAGATCTATTAATTTTCAAATTCTTTTCGCAATTTAAAAACTTCCTCATCCTCATACTTATAGCCGCTACTTTCATTTCATTTATTACCGGCGAGTATCTTGAGGCGTTTGCAATTCTAACTATAGTTATACTGAATGCCACAGTGGGTTTCATTCAGGAAACGCAAGCGGAAAAAAGCCTGACAAGTCTGAAGACTATGGAAATTACCATGTCGAAAGTAGTGAGAGACAAGAGGCTTACTATTATCCCCTCGGAAGAACTCGTACCCGGAGACATAGTAATTCTGGAAAGCGGAGACAAGGTACCGGCGGATATCAGGATAGGAGAAGCTTTCGCGCTAAAAGTTTCTGAAGCCATACTTACAGGAGAAAGCGAACCCGCAGAAAAAAACGCAAAAACTATTCCGTCAGGGAATAAATCTCTCCCTGATCAAACTAATATGCTCTTCCGCGGTACTGAAATTCTCTACGGAAAAACTACAGGAATAGTGGTATTAACGGGGATTAGCACGGAGATAGGAAAAATCGCCCAGGTACTTCGCACCCAGGAAGAAGTGCAGACACCTCTTAAAAAAGAATTAAATGCGATCGGCAAGAAACTATCTATTCTTATCCTCATCATCGCTTTTGCCATCCTTATACTGACTACTCTCTCGGAGCTTCCTCTCATCGAAGGCGTGCTTCTTTCAATTTCCTTGGCTGTTGCTGCCATACCGGAAGGTTTACCCGGTATTACCACCATCGTTCTTTCCCTTGGAGTCAAAAGAATGGCCGAAAAAAAAGCTCTGGTGAAAAAATTAACTGCTGTCGAAACATTAGGAGCAGTAAAAGTGATAGCTACTGATAAAACAGGTACCCTGACGGAAAATAAAATGAACATTACGCGAATATTTCTCGCCAATGGAGACAATTATAGAATAGAAGGACAGGGGTATGAGCCTCACGGCAAATATATAGGTGAGAAAGGGGAAATCAAAGAAACTTCCAGGGAGACCGGTTTAAAAAAGTTATTAGTAGCGGGTATACTGGCCAATAATTCCTCATATGATCCTGATACTAAGAAAATCATAGGAGATCCGACCGAAGGTTCACTCCTGGTTGCAGCTGTCCGGGCAGGGATAGATATATCTGAAACCAAAAATCATTATGAAACTATCTTTGAAGTACCTTTCTCCTCAGAAAGAAAAATGATGAGCATCCTCCTCCGTGACCGGAAAACCAAAGAATATTTTCTCTACTCAAAAGGCGCACCTGAAATCATACTTACCTATTCTGATAACAACAATAATTTATATATCAAAGAAGCGGACGACTTGGCAAATCAGGGACTCCGGGGACTCGCTTTAGCTTACAAGAAACTAAGCTTCGAAGATGTGAAAAAAGCATTGGAAAAAAATGTGATAGACGAAAAAAATCTCACATTCCTGGGCCTGGTTGGCCAGAAAGACCCATTAAGAAAAGAAATAAAGGTAAGCCTGGTCCAAGCCAGAAACGCAGGTATAAAAACGATCATGATCACAGGAGACCACCAGGCTACGGCGGGAAATATAGCCGTGGAAGCGGGAATTATCAAAGATCTTCGTGAAGTGACCACCGAAGAAAAGATTGCTCACTTAAAGGAAAAAGAAATTGCGGAACTTATCACCTCCGGACGTATATCGGTTTTTGCACGCATTTCTCCTCTCGGAAAATTGAAAATCATAAAGTCACTGAAAAAATACACCAAAGACCTGATTGCAGTCACCGGAGACGGAGTCAACGACGCACCTGCCTTAAAAGCTGCAGATATAGGTATCGCTATGGGGATAAGCGGGACCGACGTCACCAAGGAAGTAGCTAATATTATCCTGATGGATGATAACTATGCCACTATAGTGAAGGCCATACGGGAAGGACGAGTGATTTTTTCTAACCTGACCAAGGTAGTGAGATATTTAATTTCATGCAATATAAGTGAAATTGTGCTTATAAGCCTGTCCATTATCTTCCAAACTCCTTTACCGCTCCTTCCTATCCAGATACTCTGGATAAATTTGGTCACAGACGGAATCCCGGCAATTGCCCTGGGTCTGGAACCTCCTCATGAGGGAATTATGGAAAAACCGCCCAGAGTTACAAATGAAGGAATCCTGAGTAAAAAGAGATGGGCAGGAATCATAGGAGAAGGGCTCATGTTGGGACTTATATCCTTTTTGTCCTTTCTTTATGCTCTGGGGAGATACGATATCGTCACCGCCCAAACCATCACGTTCTCGATCGTGGCTGTGTCACAGTTTTTCCACGCTTTAAACAGCAGAAGTGAGAAATTATCCATATTCAGCATCGGGGTTTTCTCAAACAGATTACTCATAGTGGCATTTGTTTTATCTTTTGCTCTTCAAATTGCGGCAAGTGAAACAAGTTTCGGTAATCTCTTTTTCCAGACAGGGAGATTAAATCCATCACTCTGGACTTTAGTTCTTGCTCTTTCTGTCACACCCTTGATTATAGTCGAAACCAGGAAGATTTTGAGGATTTAATCGTCATCCAATTTATTGGCTAGAGTATGGAAAATCGTTGATTTTATTATTCTTTTCACCTTATTTACCCCAGGTACCCACTAAAATATAATATTCAAATATAACCACTTGAGTATCGCTATTAATCAGAATTATTATTTGTTTTTATTCAGACACTCCATGTAGTCTGCCACGTTTATGATGCCGTCGAGGATCAGATCAAAATTAGCGTCATAATTTGACGTTCCCTTCATCGCTCCATAATGTTTTTGGAAATCTGAAATTTGGCATGACTGTAGTTTGGCCGGAGTGATAATGACTGTCGGCTCAAGGGTCGGGAAAGAACTGGCAGGTTTTATGGGTATATTTGTCGGAATCGTTGTTTGAGGATTTGCAGCACTTTCTCCGGAAGTAATGAAGGAATATGGGAGTCCTGCGTTATCATAACTTTTTTCACCGATTTTGATGGTAAAGTAATAAGTGGTATTTGGTGAAAGTAAATTTAAAGTTACTTTATGATCCACGCTGCTGCTGGTTTCCGGTGCAATCTGTGTCAGAGACGCGGGATTAGTACCGTATTCTATTACCCCCTGCACTTCGTTTTGGGTCCCATATGTAATGACTGCCTGATTTGCAGAAACTTCCGGTACTTTCACATCAAGAGGACTGTTGCTTTCGGCCTTGGTAAAAATAGTAAGCACTCTTTGTCCCGCCACAATATTTATTACCAGAAATATGAGCAACCCCAGAACTGTAATAATAGATTTGAAAATATTTTTGTTCTGATTCATGTTATTTTCTACAAGGCATTGCCTTGTTCCGACAAGGCAATGCCTTAAAAGATGAGAATTTTTAATAGGTCTAACCCTTAAAAATCAGAAATCCTCCTATTATCGTAAGTACTACGCCTATCCCGACGAGGACTAATGTCACTTCAAATGTCCCTGTTTTCGGAAGTGCCGAAGGAGGATTTGTAGCCTCTGGCCGGGGAGTCGAACTTGAAATATAGGAATTGTCTGTTCCGGTTCCTACAGTATAACTGGCTGCCACTATCTTCGAACAGTCGATGACGTCACTGGAATCAGTGGAGCTGATGATATTGGAATCTGCTTTTCCCGTGCTGCAGACAAATGATAATGATGCGGTCCCTGCTGATTTAGCTCTGAAAATGATGGAGCCCAGAAGGCCTGTCCCCGTCTTGGGACTCGTCACATCCGTCTGGGACATCCCCAAAAGCAGCTTCCCCGGAGATATAAGACTCTTGTAACCGGTCGCATAAAAAGTGCCCGCTGTTACATCGGAATATTCCAGAATACTGTTATCAAAAGATACCAATGCGTCTGCTCCTGTCGTATTTTTACTACCCGTATCTACATTTACACTGATAGTCAAAGTATCACCCGCATTTACCGTTTTTGTAGAGGGATCAAAGGAGAGCGTTTGGGCATAGACCTGGGAATGTAAAATGTAAAAATTAAAATGTAAAAATAGGAAGAAAAACAAAAATGTTATAAGTACGCGAGATATTTTAAAATTTAAGATTTTAATTTTAATTTTTAATTTTTCCATTTTAAATTAATCAGTAATTTCCACTTCCATCTCCCCCGTCTCCCCCAAAACATTCTTATTTGTATCTGCCTCAATCATAGCAGATCCCGGATCTTTAAATTTAACCTGCGTTTTCCCGGACTTTAGGGCTTTAAAAGTAAGCGTCCCCAAAGATACCGGTGACTTAAGAACTGCTTTGGTATAAAAATCACGGACACCCAATAAATATATATTACCCGTTTTTGCGTCCAAAGTTCTAGAGGGAAAGATGGAAAAATATTCCCCCTGTTTTATAGATAATATTCCACCGGAAATAGAGGCTTCCAGCAGTTTCGGATCGTAAGTAATATAAAGATCTGCAGAGTTGATAATTTTTTCTTCTGCGCTAAGAACTATCTTCGTATCGAAATTCTGGAACGGCTTGACTGTCACGCTATCCGGTGCAAAATACAGCGAAGCTCCTCCTGTATTGACCTTCTCTTCTGCTTTTTTTTCTTTTGGTATTTCTTTCACTCCCGGAGTAAGGAAAAAAGATACCGCAAATACAGCTTCTCCCAACAGAATAATGAGCAGGATGTAAATAATCTTTTTCATAATTTTAAATTTTAAATTTTAAATTTTTAATCAATTTTTAATGACCAAATGTTTAAAAATTAAGATATTAAAAATTTGAATTTGATTTCAAATTAAAAATTAAAAATTTCAAATTCAGTTCTCCTCTTCCCTATTCTTCAGAGTATTTAATAATAATCCCATATCACCGGCATTTACTACTCCATTGTAATCCAGATCGGCAATAGATAAAGAATCCCAATCTTCCTTTCCCAATCTGTCCATAACTAACCCCACGTCTGAGGCATCTATGATACAGTTCTGTTTCATATTATTTTTCGGATCAGGCAAATCCCCGGGAAGCAAAGGCTTGTTCGTAAAATCAAAATTATTGGAAACATCCCGCCCTGCTTTAAATTTTACTCCGGTCGCCATCTTCATCATTTTGTGCTGTCCGCCCTTTATATATAAGGTATATGTTTTGTCGGGATTTATTCCGTTCAGTTTCAGATATCCGTCGCTTGTAATCCTCACGTCTCCTACACCGCTATCCGGACTATACACTTTTTCCTGCCCCGCTTTAAAGGTAATATTAATAAAATCCGTCTGCCCCGCCTTCGGATTATTACAGGTTTCAGTATTATTAATTACGTTTACGGAGTCATCTTTTGCTCTGATGGAGAATTTTAATGGTGGAGTTTTTTCTGCACCGAATAGGCTTAAATTAATTTTTACCAACGGATAACTGTTATTTGTTTCATTAATCACAAAATTTCCGCTTTCGGTATTCCCTACAGGTACTACCATGTCGTAAGCGCTCTCTCCAAAACCGACTATCTGGACTTTGTCAAAAGAAAGATTTGAAGTTCCTCCTGTCGTTCGTCCCCTGAAATTTATAAGTCCCAAAGATATCGGACTGGAAGGAAGGGCTTGAGAATTTTTCTTGACAATAAGAGTAAAACGGATTTTCCCGGGTTCGGTAGCCGTATAAACCGCATCGGTGAAAGGTGAAGTGGAAGTCGGCAAATTATATGAAGCTATCTCCATGACATTTTTATCAAATTTCAGAGTGATATCTGCTCCGGAAACTTTCGTATTTTTCGAATCCAGTTTAATTTCCACAGGAAAATTCTGTCCTGCGTCAAAAGTACCGGTCTTTGGATATAACAGAAGATCCGAGCTGTCAAATGCCGCTTTGGTCCTGACTTCCTCCTTCCATGAAGTAACTGATACAACTGAAACAGGCAAAACGAATACCAACAGTAGCAGCAGATAAAATATTTTCTTCTCGCGGTTATGTCTTTTGGTAACCATAAGATTATTTGTCTGTCATTGATCTTTTATTATCATAGTAATAAATTCATTAAGGCATTGCCTTGTTCTGACAAGGCAATGCCTTGTAGGACATTTTCCAAACAAATTTCTAATTTCCAGTAACTAATTTCTATTTTCCCAGTGCCTACAACGACGTCGTATTCCTCCTCCATATTTCAAAATCAATCAAGTCTACTACCTGACTGTTTTTGTCACTGTTATCACAATGAAAATCAGACATGTGGTGGGAAACGTCTCCCGTCTTGCCGAATTCCGATTTCCAGATCTGATAGTCACCTTCATTTATCTGGCTGTCGCAGTTGGCATTACCGCGATTTTTTTCCGGCAGTCCTGTTTGACAGGTGGACGGACAGGAAATATTGACGGGAGTCGGAGTGACTGCAACTGTAGGAGAAATAACTGCAGCTGTTTCCTGCGAAGCGGCTTTTACAGCGGCCAAAGCGTCTACTTTTCCCAGAAGGAAATATCTTCCCGTATCTGATATGGAACTGTCAGCATGTCCTTCTATAAGGGATTTAATATCAGCATTTGTTGCCGAACCCGGAAATTTATCCAATCGCCTCGACCAAACCAGAGAAGCGACCCCAGAGACAAGCGGAGCCGAAAAAGAAGTTCCGCGAACCACTGCATACTGATCACCGGGCCAGGTGGATACTAAACATTTAGTCGAACTGCCTACCGTATTTAAATCGATGAAACATTCGTCAAGGCCGTTATCAGCCACTCCTCCCGGGGAAGACAGATCCACGTTCATGCCGTATTCCGAATACGCAGCATGCCTGTCGTCAGGACCGATAGCTCCGACAGAAAGTACGCGCGCAGACTGGGCAGGATAAGAATCCGGATTTACCAATACTTTCCCGTTCGTCGCCGGACAACTGGATCCGCAGTTTCCTGCAGCGGCAACGAGAAGCTCCTTTTCCCCATAACTGGTTGAATATTTCATCATAAGCGGCAGGCTTGACGAATGCCGGATCGACTGACGATTCGTCATATGTAGCGAAACTCATGTTTACTATAAATTTCTTCTCCGGATGTGCTTCTACATAGTTTTGGGTCCACGAAAGCCCTTTAAGTATAGTCGAAATTGATCCCACCGCTTCCCCTGTCCCCGTGTCACGATCCAACACTTTTACGGATATAATTTTAGTATTATATCCTGACCCCGATACTCCTCTCCTGTTATTGGTCGCGGCCGCCAGAATTCCGGCTACCATTGTCCCGTGTCCTACATTATCCTTACCCAAAACACCATCTTCCGTACAATCTCCCGTCTCTCCATTTTCTTTAGGCTGAGGACAATAAACCATTTTTACTATTTTTCCCTGCAGGTCTTCGTGAGCATCATCCACTCCCGAGTCAAGCATGATGATCTCTACCTGATCGCTCCCTTTAGAATAATTCCAGGCATGGTCGCCCCCTTCTTTGGCAATCCCCGTATTAATCAGAGACCATTGTTTGGGAAAAAGAACATCATTAGGCAGATCTATGCCGTACGCAAAATAATTCGGGTGTGCAAAAGCTATATCAGGGCTTTTACCCAGCTCATCTGAGACCTTTTGTTCTTTGCCCTTGCCCGTCTGAAAGATGAAGGTCTTATTATCGGGGCCAACTGATGACATGGATAAAACGTTATAATTTTTCTTTACTTTCAGAAGTTCCATCGCTACACTTGCTGTCTTTTTTATACCCACCACGAGTCCCTTCGGAGCATAAGGTATACTTTTTTCTGCCATGACTTTGGTCGGCAGAAGGATCAGGAAGATTAATAAAAAGATGGATAACAGGAAAAACTTCGGAATTTTCATTTCAATTTCAGTTTCACACATAAAGTGTCTAAAATCAACGACCCGCCCTCTTCTTATATTGATTCGAGATAGCAAAACAGGTATCGGAAGAACCAGATTCCAGGTAATGAGAATATGCTATACCCATCTTACGCTGATTTACAACCCGAAGGGTTGATAAATCAGCTTAGAAGGGTGGATGCTGAAACAAACCGTTTACACTGAAAATTTTTATCAGAAATTTTTATGTGCAGTTTTTTTAGTATACTATTGAAAAGTGGAAAGAATTATAAAATATATATTTTTGATTGGTCTTTTTATATCCCCTTTTGTCTTTTGGATTTATAGCTCGGTACCCTTCGAAGTCCCCAGAGTATGGTTTATAAACAGATGGATTGAGATACTGGGATTTTTTAGCGTTATATATACATTTATATGTATCAGGAAAAGGAAAAAATTGACGATAAATATGAAACTGCTTCTTCCTGTCTTTTCTTTCTTTCTCATGGCAATTCTTTCAAGTGTTGTGGGAGTAGATTCTGCAAAAAGTTGGCTGGGAAATT
>Ga0209211_10007457_pt1 | contig 15346 bp, 14 predicted proteins | sample RifGroA2_FD_183992 | JGI IMG/M metagenome (GOLD analysis project Ga0209211, IMG submission 183992) | Groundwater microbial communities from Rifle, Colorado, USA - Groundwater A2 (SPAdes) (version 2) | ecosystem: Environmental > Aquatic > Deep subsurface > Groundwater | place: Rifle, Colorado... | reverse complement strand
GCCGCCGCCGGTATCGCGGCGCAGCCGTTCTGCGTCGAGGACACCGTTGCCGATGAGCGCGCGCTCTCGGCGCTGCCGCAGCAGGCCGCGGCGGCCGACTGGCTGGTCTTCGTCAGCCCGTCCTGCATCGAGCTGGCGTGGCCGCACCTTGCCGCCTCGCCGCTTGCGGCCAAGCTTGCCTGCGTCGGCCGCGCCAGTGCCGACAAACTGGCCGCGCTCAGCGGCCGCGCGGTACTGCATCCGCCACACGGCAACGACAGCGATGCCTTGCTGGCGCTGCCGCTGCTGCAACAGCTGGCCGGACAGACGGTACTGATTGTGCGCGGCGACGGCGGCCGACCACAACTTGGGGAAACCCTCGCCCGCCGTGGCGCACAGGTGCACTACGCGGAGGTCTATCGCCGCGTGCCGGTACAGGCCAACTGGGCGCTGTTCGACCGCCTCGTTGCCGCCGGCCCATCGCCGGCACTGCTGATCACCTCCAGCCACAGCGCACAGCTGCTGTTCCAGCAGGCCGGCGCCACGCGCCAGCACGCGCTGCTGGCCTGCCGTTTCATCGCGCTGCACCCTCGCATTGCCGCCGCCCTGCAGCAGCTGGGCGTGGCACAGCCGCTGCTGGCCGCCGACGAGCACGCGCTGTGCGCGCTGCTCTCCCCCCGCTACTAGCCGCCGGGCCGCGCCGCTGGCAGCACCGGGGCGGCGCGGTTACAATGCCACGGTTCTGTTAAGATTTGTTTCGCTGCCGCCGCGCCGCGAGACAGCACGGCAGGGCGCAATAATTCCGGCGCAGATGCCGCCATATTCGAGCAAACACGGCCACGCCTTTTGGCTGGCCACACTCCGGTTCTCCGTCATCCATGAGCGAAGCCACTCCAGTTGAAAACGGCAGCAGCAAGCCGAACAAACCACCCGTCAACCTTGCGCTGATCGTTGCTGTCGTCGCGCTGGGCCTCACCGGCTGGCAGTACCTGGATACCCGTCAGCAATTGAACAAGGCGCAGCAGGCGCTGGCCGAACGGCTGGCCGACGCCGGAGGCAGCACCAAGGCGCTGCAGAACCAGGCCGAACTGACCCAGGCCAGCACCCGCGAACTGCAGGCCAAGCTGGCGCTGGTCGAGGCCCGCGTCAACGAGTCCGCCGGCCAGTACGCCACCCTCAGCGGCATGTACCAGGAGCTGACCAAGGATCGCAGTGACTGGCTGCTGTCCGAAGTGGAACACACCCTCGGCGTCGCCAGCCAGCAGCTGCAACTGGCCGGCAATATCAGCGGCGCGGTGTCGGCACTGGAAGTGGTGCAGACCCGGCTGTCGCACTTCGACAATCCCGGCCTGATCGGCGTCAAGCGCGCGGTGGCCAAGGATCTGGAAACGCTGAAGGCACTGCCCTACCTCGACACCGTCGGCCTGACCGTCAAGCTGGACACCCTGATGCTGGGCGCCGAGACGCTGCCGCTGGTGATCGACCATCACCGCCTCGGCGGCAAGCCGGTGGCGCAGCTCAACGTGGCCGCCGATGCGCCGTGGTGGTCGCGCCTGGCCGGCGAACTGACGCAGAGCCTGGGCGACCTGGTGCGCATCCGCCGCATGGACAAGCCGGAGGCGCTGCTGCTGTCGCCGGAGCAGGCGTTCTTCCTGCGTGAAAACCTGAAAATGCGCCTGCTGGACGCGCGTCTGGCGCTGATCCAGCGCGACGGCGCCACCTACCAGGCCGATCTCGCCGCCGCCGGCCAGTACGCCGCGCGCTACTTCGACCGCGACGCGCCGACCACCCGCCAGTGGCAGGCGGTGCTGTCCGAGCTGGCCGCGGTGCGCCTGAGCGTGACGCTGCCGGACCTGTCTGCCAGCCTGAAAGCCGTGCGCGAAGCGCAGGGCAATAAAGAGGAATAAAGCGTGAGATTCGTATTCTGGGTCGTCGGGCTGTTTGCCCTCGCGGTGCTGATTGGCCTTGCCTCCACCATCAACACCGGCTACGCCATCCTGTTCGTGCCGCCGTATCGCATGGAGGTGTCGTTCAACTTCCTGATCCTCGCCATCGTGCTGCTGATCCTGGTTGCCTACGGCGTGCTGCGCCTGCTCGGCATTGCGGCCAACCTGCCGCACGAGGTGCGTACCTACCAGCGCCAGCGCAAGCTGAAGGCGTCGCGCCATGCGCTGCGCGAGGCGGCGATCGCGATGTTCGAGGGCCGCTTCCAGCGCGCCGAACGCGAGGCGCTGAAGTCGATCGACGACGAGTATTCCGATGAGAACCGTGGTCTGGCACTGATGATCGCCGCGCGCAGCGCCGCCAGCGTGCAGGATCTGGAACGCCGCGACGGCTATCTGGCCCGCCTGGAAGACATGCCGGAACGCATCCAGCTGGCGCGCCACATGCTCGAAGCGCAGATCCGCCTCGACGGCAAGCAGCCGCTGGAGGCGCTGGCCGCCGTCGAGCGCGCGCGCGCCATCTCCAGCAACCTGACCTCGGCGCTGCGGCTGGAGCTGAAGATCCGCCTGATGCTGAAGCAGCCGGAACACGTGCTGACGCTGACCGAGAAACTGCTGAAGGCCGACGCGCTGGAAGCGGAACAGGCGCGCCGCTACCGCCTGGCCGCCTACCGCCAGCAGCTGGCCAGCTTCAGCAGCGAGCGCGAGATCCGCGACTGGCTGAAACGCATTCCCGGTGTCGAGCGGCAGAACCCGGCGCTGGTCGCCGATATCGCCAACCAGCTGATCAAGCTCGACGCCTACGACATGGCGGCGGAGCTGATCGCCGGCGCGCTGTCCGACGACGAACAGGCAACGCCGGAACTGGCGCGCGAGCTGGGCCTGCTGGCCGGCCACATCGACAGCCCGCGCCGGCTGACGCTGCTGCGCGACGCGGAAAACTGGCTGAAATCACGGCCACGCGACCACCTGCTGCTGCTGTCGCTGGGTCGCCTCGCGCACGCCGAACAGCTGTGGGGCAAGGCGCAGAACTATCTGGAAGCCAGCCTGTCTATTCAGCCTACCCTGTGTGCGCACGCCGAACTGGCCAAGCTGCTGCTGGCGATCGACAAGCCGGAAAAGGCCGAACGCCACTATCAGGACGCACTGAAAATCGCGCTGGAGAACGGCTGCTGATGAAACCCCTGGTCCGTAGCGTGCTTGCCCTCGCCTGCAGTCTGTGGCTGGGCAGCGCGCTGGCTGACGCCCTGCTGATCGATGTGCGCAGCCCGGAAGAATACGCGCAGCGTCACCTGCCGGGTGCCACGCTGCTGCCGCTCGACCGCATCGGCAGCGAGATCCAGCAGCTGGCGCCGGACAAGGACACCCCGATCCAGCTGTACTGCCGCACTGGCAATCGCTCCGCGATGGCGCTGCAGCAGCTGCAACAGCTCGGCTACCGCCAGGTGCGCAACCTGGGCGGCATTGACGCCGCTGCCGCCACCCTGCAGCTGACGCCACAGCCCTGAAGCCCGGATCCCGAGTGACCGGTTCCGGACGGCAATCAACACTGCGGCCAACCTTGCTCAAGGTTGGCCGCAGTGCTTTGTGGGTCGTGCCTATTTGGCCACGGACCTGATCCGGGCCAGGCGGCGCTAGGCCGGTGCCGGATAGCCGAGCAGCGCCAGCTCCGCCGCATCCAGCAGCCGCCACTGTCCCTCCGCCAGCTCGCCGAGCGGCAGCGCCCCCATCGCGATGCGGTGCAGCTGCTCGACACGGTTGCCGGCGGCGGCGACCATGCGCTTCACCTGATGGTATTTGCCCTGGGTGATGCTCATGTTGAAGCGGTGCGTATCCAGCTGCTCCACCTGTGTCGCGGCCAGCGGCGCCGTCTCGTCGTGCAGCAGCACGCCGTCGCGCAGCTGCTGCAACAGTTGCGGCGTGATGGCGTGGCGGGTGGTGACCTGGTAGCACTTGGGGATAACCTTGCGCGGCGAGCTCAGGCTGTGGACAAACTGGCCGTCGGTGGAAAACAGCAGCAGGCCGGTGGTGTCGACATCCAGCCGGCCGACGGCGGCGATGCCGAGATTGGCGAACTGCCACGGCAGCAGGCGAAACACGCTGAGATGGTGCTGCGGCTGGTGCGAGGTCTCGTAGCCGGCCGGCTTGTGCAGCATCAGGTAGCACGGCAGCGCCAGTACCGGCCACGATTCGCCATCGACACGCAGCGTGCGGATCGTCGCCGGCACCACCGCCATGCGCCAGTCGGATGCGGGCACGCCGTCCAGTTCGACCAGGCCGTAGTCCACCAGCTCGCGGCAGGCCTTGCGCCCGCCGAAGCCCTGTTGTTGCAAGAATCGATACAGTTCCATAGCGCGCATTCTAGCATGTCGCCCCGTGCCGGCCTGCCAGCCACCCTCCCGGCGCGCCCGCCTGCGGCGCCGACATGACGGATAAGTCCATCTTTCTGAACGGATAATTCTTTAAGATCAGCGCGGCAGCTTACAGGTACTGATTAAAACCGTGGTACTATTACCGATTGCTTTTTTAAAAAATAACCAATCAGGATATTGGCCGCATGGCACCGCTGGACACCCCGACCCTCCTCACCGCCATTGCCCTGGTCTACGGCATTGGCGGGGTAATGGTGTACGCGGGGCGTGACCGGCTGACCGGCCGCGGCATTGAGGCGTTCTGGCTTGGCGGCTCGCTGCTGATGGCGGCGCTGATGCTGTACTTCGCCTTTCCGCCCGCGCTGCTGCCGGCCGGTGGCATCAGCGCCTGGCTGCTACCCAGCGCGCTGCTCACCGGTCTGAAGAATGAGCTGCTCGGCCAGGCGGTGGCGCGGCTGACCGAAAGCCGCCGCCCGTGGTGGCATGGCGCCGCGGCCTCGGCGGCACAGACCGGGCTACTGCTCGGCGGCTTTTTCCTGCTGCCGCAGGCCACGCCGTGCCAGACACTGTTCCTGCTGGTCAGCAGCTGGTTCTTCGCCGGCATCGCCCACCAGCTGCTGCACAAGCGCCGCAAGCGCGGCCCGGCGGCGCTGGTACTGGGCAGCGCCAGCGCGCTGTTCTGCCTCTACCTGCTGGCCTATGCCGCCAGCGCCGGCCAGCCGGACACACTGCCGCTGTTCAACCGCCCCGCACTGCTGTTGCTGACCCTGCTCAGCGCGGTAATGCTGCAGCTCGGCTTCATCCAGGTGCAGCGCGAGCTGCAATACCGCCAGCTGAGCAAGCTGGCCGCACTTGACCCGCTGACCGGCATCTTCAACCGCCGTACTTTCTTCGATCTGGCGCTGCGCCAGTACGCACTGCACGGCCGCCAGCAACGCTCGCTGGCGCTGCTGATGATCGACCTCGACCACTTCAAGAACATCAACGACACCTACGGCCATCGCAAGGGCGACCAGGCGCTGCGCGCGGTGGCCGACCACATCGCCGACGAGGTACGCCAGGGCGACATTTTCGCCCGTATCGGCGGCGAGGAATTCTGCCTGTTGCTGCCGGACACCGATGCCGACGGTGCGCGCCAGGTTGCCGACAAGCTGTGCCGCGCGCTGAACGACATCCTGCTCAACCCCGCCGACCCGGCGACGCAACTGACCGCCAGCATCGGCGTCGCCAGCTGCACACCGCAGCCCGGCGCCAACTGGAACCAGCTGTTCGACAGCGCCGACCGCCGCCTGTACCTGGCCAAGTCCGGCGGCCGCAACCGCGTGGTCGACAGCGACAGCCCTAATCACACCCCTGGCTGATGAGCAGCAACAGCGCTCATGCGGCCTGCCGTATCCTGAACGCCGCTGGAGTTGACAGCCGGCTGTGTTCAGCACGGCTTTGCTGACGGCATCAGCACCCCGTGCATCACCCCACTATCAAAGAACAGCAACCGCCGTCAGCACCAACGGAACCGGTAACAGTGCTCGCCCTGCGCGGCAGCACCACCCGTTACCACCGCGGCCTCCAACTGCGCTCACGCCGCACCGGCAGTAGCCTCCCCTCCGGCGCGATGCACAAGATGTCGTAGCCCGCTGCGGCCAACCTTTGCCACGGCTTAGTCGTCAGCGTGCATTCGCGCAGCGCCAGCAACTGCCTGCACCCCGCACCACCAGTGCTCGGTCTCGTTGGCAGCCGCGTCCCCGCATCACCCGCCCAACATCCCGCCCACGGCCACAAGCCTAGCCTTGCGGCACAGTTCGCCACCTTGCCACCTCGGTACCCCACGGCCCGACCGCCCCCCAGCTCGCAACCGGCCCGCACTGCGGTGACGCGATGCGGCAACAACCGGCCCCGCACCTCGGCCAAGCCCATACAGCAACACCGCCGCCCATCACCGCACAAACGCCACTTATAACGTATATAGATCATGTGTTTCATTACATATGTTACAAAATCGGACCCGAAGTGATTGCCGGCCAACGATGGCCATCCGGAAATGGTGCTGCAAAACAGTCTGTTCCGCAGCCGGATTGCACATTCACAAAGCCGCCGCCATCCAGCACAATGTTTCGATCGGAACAAGGAGACACCATGAGTCACGTGCAGCTGGACATTGCCACCCTCGACGACATGCCGCAGATCGTCGCCATCTACAACAGCACCATCGCTGGGCGCATGGTGACCGCCGATCTGGAGCCGGTCAGCGTTGACAGCCGGCTGCCATGGTTCCATGCCCACAACGCCGAACGCCGCCCGCTGTGGGTGGTGCGCGAACAGGGTGCCGTCATCGCCTGGATCAGCCTGTCCGATTTCTACGGCCGTCCCGCCTACAACGGCACCGCCGAGGTCAGCATCTATCTGGCGGAAAGCTGTCGCGGGCGCGGCATGGGCAGCCGCCTGCTGCAGCAGGTACTGGACATCGCGCCGCAGTACGGCGTGGAAAACCTGCTCGGCTTCGTGTTCGGCCACAACCTGCCCAGCCTCGCGCTGTTCCAGCGCCACGGCTTTGCGCAGTGGGCGCACTTCCCGCGCGTGGCAGTGCTGGACGGCGTGCACCGCGACCTGATCATCTTCGGCAAGGCGCTGGCCTGAGAACGAGTTCGCGATCTCGCACGCTCACGCGAGGCTAGGCGAAAACGGCTGAGGAAGCGGCGTTTATCCGGAGATAAACCAGCAGCCGCAGCCGTTTTCAACGCCGTATCGCCCCATTGAGATCAAGCCGCAGTAGATCGTGAACAGGTTCCGAGCCACTCACACCGCGCCGGCAAGTCTCTGATAATGCAGTCCTTATAGCAGGAGCCAATGATGCTGACCCCCGACCAGATTGTCGCTTTTCTCGCCGCCGCCATGCTGATCACGCTGTCGCCGGGGCCGGACAACCTGATGGTGCTGAGCCTCGGCATCGCGCGCGGGCGGCGTCACGGCATGGTGTTCGGGCTGGGCTGCGCACTGGGCTGTCTCAGCCACACCCTGCTGGCCGCGGTCGGCATCAGCGCGCTGCTGGCGGCGTCGGCCACCGCTTTCCTGGCGCTGAAGCTCGCCGGCGGGCTGTATCTGGTATGGCTGGGGGTACAGGCGTTGCGCAGCCACGGCCGACAGTGGCAGGGCGGCGGCCAGGGACAGCAGGACGGGCTGGCGGCACTGTTCGGCAAGGGGCTGCTGGCCAATGCCATCAACCCCAAGGTGGTGCTGTTCTTCCTCGCCTTCCTGCCGCAGTTCATCGTCGCCGACGGCGGCGCCATCGCCTGGCAGACGCTGCAGCTGGGGGTGCTGTTCACGCTGCAGGCGGCGCTGCTGTTCGGCCTGCTCGGCTATTTTTCCGGCTACGCCGGGCAATGGCTGATGACCACGCCGCGCCGCAGCATGTGGCTGGACCGCATCGCCGGCACCGTGTTCGTCGCCCTCGGCCTGCGCCTGATCTTCAGCCGCTGAGCGCAAAAGCAATGCGGCCAACCTTGTTGCAAGGTTGGCCGCATTGCTTTTGGCGTGCCGTCACGTGCGCCACGACGGCCACTCACCGCCTGCGAAGATCAAGAAAAACACCGACACAAGCCGGTGTTGGCGCAAAAAGACGCCTGTTGATGACATCTTCCACGCCGACGCGTCGTGACGCGGCAGGTCGCGCCGGCTAGGGCCTGTTAACACAACCCCCTCAAGCGATCAGCCACGAGAGCAAAGTTCAGGAACGCTAGGTACATTGCATCCAGCTTCTCAAATCTTGAGAAAATACGCCTGAAGCCCTTCAAACGTCGAAACAGTCTTTCGACTTCGTTTCGGCGTTTGTACAGCTCACGATCATATTCCCATGGGTCGATTCTGGTACGAAGCGGAGGGACAACGGGATTGAAACCCAAGTCCAGGGCCAATTGCCGGGTTTCATTGCCTTCGTATGCCCGGTCCATCAAAAGGTGGATGGGGCGTTTGGTACCGCCAAACTGGCGAAGGAGTTTCCTGCCTTCTGGCGCATCATGGGCTTGGCCCGGTGAGAGGCAAAATGCTATGGCTGTTCTGGCGTCAGCGGCGAGCAGCTGGATTTTGGTGTTCCATCTACCTCTGGATTTGCCGATGGCTTGCGGGCCGTTTTTTTTAAAGCGCCAGTTCCATCCGGATGCACCTTGATGCTGGTGCTATCCAGTGACATCACGTCGACCGTGAGATGGACCAGTTGCTCACGTTGCAACTCGGCAAACATCTTGTCCAGGACGCCGGCTTTGCTCCAGCGGCGCATGCGGGTGTAGACGGTGTGCCATTTGCCGAAACGCTTGGGAAGACCACGCCATTTGCAGCCATGTTCTGCGACATACAGGATAGCGTTGATGACCTGGAGGTTGGTCATGCTGACGTTGCCTCGCTGTTTTGGCAGGCAATGTTCAATGCGGGAAAGTTGTTCAGGAGTAAGTTCCATCCCGACACTATCGCTGATCAAGTGTCGGGATGGCAATTAGTGTTAACAGGCCCTAGTCGTGATCGGAAGGCGCCGCATCGACGGCGTGGCGCTGGCTACGGAACCACTGCGCGGCGCTGCCCGTCCACGCCAGGTACAGCGCCAGCGCGTCCAGCAGCAGCACCAGCGCGTCGGCACCGTGCTGCCACCACGGCAGCGCCGTCGCCAGCTGGCTCAGCCACGCGAACAGCGACAGCAGCAGCCAGCCGCTGAGTGCCAGCCGCGCCCACGGCCGGCCGCGCGCCAGCTCCCACACCACCCACGCCGACAGACCGTAGGCCAGCACCACGAAGGCCAGCAGCCGCGCCAGTTCCACCAGCGGCAAGGCACTACCCAGCCACAGCCGCTCGCCCAGCTGCGTCACCGCGCCCAGTAGCAGCGACAGCCACAATAACTGCGCGCTGCGACGCAAACGCAGCGGTATTTCGGCAAACCCGAACCGGTATTCCATGACATAGACTCACTCAAACCCGAAGCGCGCATTACAACGCGTTGCGCCCGCCGCTGCAAATCGTCATGCGGCGGCGCAAAACTTCATGCGAGAATCCCTTATCGCGACTTCGTCACCGAGCGTATGCCCACCGTCCCGCGCTTTTCCCTGTCCAGCCTCACCGCCAAGACGCTACTGCTCAGTGCCGCGCTGTGCCTGCTGCTGCTCGGCCTCGGCGCGCTGGAGCTGGCCTCCTCCTACCGCAGCGCGCTGAAGCAGGGCTTCAACCAGGCCCGCGTCACCAACCTGCTGCTGGCGGAATGGATCCAGCGCGAATTCCGCGAAATCGACCTGATCCAGAGCGCGCTGGCCAAGCAGCTCGGCGCCGCCGACTTTGCCGCCACCAGCGACAGCCCGGCGCGCAGCGCGCTGGAGACGCGGCTGGTACGCGCGATGCACGGCATGCCGCAAGCCTACGACCTGATCCTGGTCGACCGCGACTGCAAGCTGGTGCTGTCGTTCAAGGTATCGCCCGGCTTTGACGCCAGCGAGCGCAGCTACTGCAAGGCGATGCTGGCCAACAACCGCGACGACCGCTTCGTCAGCGAACGCTTCCACACCATCGCCGGCGACGACGTGGTGCTGGCCACGCAGCGGGTGCGCGGCGACGACGGCAAGGTGATCGGCCTGATCGGCAGCGCGGTGCGCGTCGAGCACTTCCAGACCCAGATCAACCGCGCCATGATCGGCAACCGCTACGACGTGTTGATCTTTGCCGACAAGCAGCGCCAGCTGCTGGCGCGCCAGCCGATGCTGCCGAAACTGCCGACGCAGCCGGTGCCGGACCCGGAGGCCGAGGCGATGATCCGCAACCAGCTGAGCGAGGCACAGTACGAGGTGACCTCGATCTTCGACGGCCGCCGCCGCCTGCACACCACGCGCCAGATCGAGCACCTGCCGGTGATCGTATCAGTCGGCATCGACAAGGAAACCCTGCTGGAGCCGTGGTGGAGCAAGCTGGTGCTGTTCCTCGCCAGCTGGGTGGTGATGGTGCTGCTGATCGTGTACGCCACCCGCCGCTACCTGCACAACGTGGCGCTGAGTGAGGCGCTGTCCATCCGCAGCGCGGCGATCGACTACGCCGCCGAGGCCATCGCCATCGCCGACGGCAACGGCGTGGTGCAGTACATCAACCCGGCCTTCCGCAACATGACCGGCCACCACCTGGAAGAGGTACGCGGCCAACGCCAGCTGGCAGAGCTGCTGCTGGAACAGCAGCCGGAGCTGCACGAGCAGCTGGCGCAGGCGATCCACGACGGCAAGCACTGGCGCGGCGAACTGACCAGCACCCGCCCCGACGGCCAGCGCTGCGTCGAGACGGTGTCGGTGGCGCCGGTGCGCGACCAGTACAACGAGCTGCTCCACATCGTCGCCATCAAGTACGACATCAGCGCCGCCAAGCAGCTGCAGGCCGACCTGGAACGCCTCGCCAACACCGACGAGCTGACCGGGCTGTACAACCGCCGCCAGTTCCTGCAGCGCGCGCAGGAGGAAATCGCGCGCGGCCAGCGCTGGCAACGGCCGCTGTCGCTGGCAATGCTGGACCTCGACTTCTTCAAGCGCCTCAACGACCGCTTCGGCCACGGCTTCGGCGACGAGGTGCTGCGCCGCTTCGCCTCCTGCATCCAGTTCAACGTGCGGCTGGAGGACGTCTGCGGCCGTCTCGGCGGCGAGGAGTTCGCCATCCTGCTGCCGGACACCGACCGCTACAACGCCAGCCTGATCATGGAGCGGGTGCGCGAGGCGGTGGAGCAGCTCCTCCTCGACAACCCGCTGGGCGGCGAGGCGGTGCGCTTCACCGTCAGCATCGGCATCAGCGAGCTGTACCCCGGCGAGCAAACGCCGACGCCGCTGATCGCGCGCGCCGACGCCGCGCTGTACCTCGCCAAGCAGGAAGGCCGCAACTGCGTGCGCACCGGCTGAGAACCGGTTCATACTCCGGGACCGGCGGCCAACCCTGGCCGCAGCGTTCCGTCTGATCCACGTCAAACCCCGTTGCCGCCGGCGCGGCTGTGTCCTGCCGATCGCGCCGCTCTGTGCCTGTTGCCACCGAGGAACGCCGCCTAAGCTCGGGCATCGTTTCTCTTTGGGTCCGCATCATGGCAACGCCTCTGCACTTCGTCTCCAGCAAAGTCTACCCGCGCCTCACCGGCGGCCGTTTCAACACCCTGCGCGTCGCCTTCGTCATCATCACCCAGCTGCTCTACTTCGGTCTGCCGTGGCTGAACTGGGGCGGGCAGCAGGCGACGCGCTTCGATTTCGACAGCATGCGGCTGTACCTGTTCGGCCTCACCCTGCTGCCGCAGGACTTCATCTACCTGGCGGCGGCGCTGATCGTGGCGGCACTGGGGCTGTTCCTGTGGACGATGCTGGCCGGGCGGCTGTGGTGCGGCTTTTCCTGTCCGCAGACGGTGTACACCGAGATCATGATCTGGATCGAACGCTGGGTGGAAGGCCCGCCCAACCAGCGCCGCAAGCGCGACGCCGCACCGTGGGGCGCGGAAAAAGTGCTGCGCAAGGGCAGCACGCAGCTGCTGATGGCCGCGTTCTCGCTGTGGACCGGCCTGACCCTGGTCGGCTATTTCACGCCGATGCGCGAGCTGGCGGCCAACCTTAGCACCGGCCACATCGGGGTGTGGGAGGCGCTGTTCGCGCTCAGCTACGGCGGCTTTACCTGGCTGCTGGCCGGCGTGCTGCGCGAACAGGTCTGCAAGCACATGTGCCCGTACGCCCGCTTCCAGGGTGCGATGTTCGACCGCGACACCCTGCTGGTAGCCTACGACGACAAGCGCGGCGAACCGCGCGGCGCGCGCCGCAAGCAGCACGCCATCATTCCGATTGCGGCCAACGTTGGCCGCGATGACAAGCCGCAGGGCGCCTGCGTCGATTGCGGGCTGTGCGTGCAGGTGTGCCCGACCGGCATCGACATCCGCGCCGGCCTGCAGTACGAGTGCATCGGCTGTGCCGCCTGCATCGACGTCTGCGACGAGGTGATGGACAAGACCGGTCAGGCGCGCGGCCTGATCCGCTTCAGCACCCAGCACGCGATGGAACAACAGCAGCCGCTGCCGTCGCTGCGGCAGCGGCCGCGCGCGCTGGTCTACAGCGGCCTGCTGCTGGCCATCGTCGCGCTGTCGGCCACCGGCCTCGCGCTGCGGGTGCCGTTCAAGGTCGACATCCTGCGCGACCGCGCGGTGATGCAACGCGAGAGCAACGACGGCTACATCGAGAACGTCTACAACGTGCGCATCATGAACACCGAGCGCGACAGCCGCCGCTACCAACTGCAGGTGGAAAGCGCCGGGCTGGTGCGGGTGGAGGCACCGCCGCTGCAGGTGGCCGGCGACAGCGTCACCAGCTTCAACGTCGCGCTGGTCGCCGATCCGGCGCTGCTGCCCAGCGGCAGCCACACCGTCAGCGTGCGCATCGTCAACCTCGACGACCCGAGCCAGGTGCTGCACGAGGAAGCACGACTGCTGATGCCATAGAACGTTCACGATCTCGCGCGCTCACGCGAGACAAGGCGAAAACGGCTGAGGAAGCGGCGTTTAGCTGGATATAAACCCGCACGCCGAAGCCGTACTCACCGTGTAACGTGTCACGAAGCGCAGCAGATCGTGTACAGGTTCTAAAGGTTGGCCGCAGGCCGGCTCAGTGCTGGCGCAGCGCGCGCGCCAGCCAGTCCAGCGCCGCCTGCTGCCGCAGCGGATCGAAATAGCTGGCGTTCAGCCGCAGCGCGCGACGGCCGGCCTCGCCCGGCAGACACAGGGTGCCGGGCGCCAGCACGATGCCCTCACGCTCGGCGTCAGCCGCCAGCTGCACGCTGTCGCACGGCAGCTGTTCCAGCCACACGAAATAGCCGCCCTCCGCCGCACGCAACACCACGCCGTCCGGCAGCCGCGGCTGCAGCGCCGCCTCCAGCGCGCGCACCTTTTGCGCCAGCTGGCCGCGCAGGCGCGCCAGGAGCGGCAGGTGGCGGCCGCCGGCCAGCAGCTCCGCCAGCGCCAGCTGGTTGGGCAGCGGCGACGCCAGCGTGTGCGCCAGCTTCAGCCGGCGCACGATGTCGGCGTAGCGTCCCGGCGCCAGCCAGCCGACGCGGTAGCCCGGCGCCAGCGACTTGGAAAAGGTGCTGCACAACAGCACGCGGCCGTCGTGGTCGAGCGCTTTCAGCGGCTGCGGCACCGCGTCGGCAAAACCGAGATGGCGATAGGCGTCGTCCTCGATCAGCGGCACGTCGTACTGCTGCGCCAGCGCCAGCAGCGCCTGCTGGCTGGCCGCCGGCAGCGAGCGGCCGTGCGGGTGGCAGAACGCGCTCATCAGCGCGATGGCGTGCACCTCGCCGGCGGCCAGTGCCTGCGCCAGCGCCGCCAGCGGCAGGCGGTCGTCGGCATCCGCCACCAGCGGCAGCACGCGCACGCCGTGTTCGCCCAGCCAGCCGAGCAGGCCGGGAAACGCCGGCAGCAACACCGCGACGCAGGGGTCGGCGATGCCGTGGGTGACCGCGGCGATCGCCAGCGACAACGCCTCCATGCCGCCGCAGGTCACCAGCACGTCGTCGGCCTGCAGCCGCCAGCCCTCGGCGTGCGCCTGCTGCGCGATCTGGCGCCGCAACGCCGGCAGCCCGGCCAGTGCCGGCTCGGCCAGCGCCTGGTCGTAGCGGCGCATGGCGCCGATGAAGGCGTGCGTCAGCGGCCGGGTGTCGTACAGCGCGGTGTCGATGAAGGGCGCGCCCAGCGGTGCGGCCAACCGGTCGGCGCCGTGCAGCGCGCCGGCGGCGACCACGTAGCCGCTGCGGGCGTGCGCCTCGACATAGCCCAGTCGTTCCAGCTCGTAGTAGGCGCGACGCGCGGTATTGAGGCTGACCGCGTGCTGCGCCACCAGCTGGCGCAGCGAGGGCAGCGCATCGCCGGCCTGGTAGCTGCCGTGTTCGATGCTGTCGATGACGTGCTGGACGATGGTGCCGTATTTGCTCAAGAGGTGTGCTCGCTTGCCGGGGCGGAGCCGCCATTATGACGCTTTGCCGCCGTCGCGGGCAGCGCCGGCACCACGCCGCCGCGCTGGCGGAACACGCGCGGGGTGACGCCGGTGAGGCGGCGGATGAAGCGGATGAAGTAGGCCGGCTCGGCAAAACCGAGCACATCGGCGATCTGGCTCACCGTCAGCACGGTGTAGATCAGCTTGCGCTTCGCCTCCAGCCGCCGGCGCTGTTTTTTTACTGGCCCCGTGACAAAGGCAGAAAGTGGCACTGGGCAGGGAGCCACCGGCACGGCAGCATCACGCCATGTCCCTGTCTGATCCGGAGTCTGCCATGCCCTTCTACCAACCCCCGTCCTTTGCCGCTGCGGCCAACGTTGGCCGCAATCTCGCCGCCGACTTCCCGTTCGCCACCCTGCTCACGCAGCAGCAGGACACGCCGTGGCTCAGCCACCTGGTGTTGCTGCCCGATCCGCACGACCCCGACTGCCTGCTCGGCCACCTCGCCGCCGCCAACGGCCACAGCGCCGCGCTGCTGAGCGCGCCCAGCGTCGCCATCTTTCACGGCGAGCACGGCTATGTGTCGCCGCGCTGGTACGCCACCCCCGGCATGGTGCCGACCTGGAACTACCGCGTCGCGCACGCCCACGGCCAGGCCGAGGCGGTCAGCGGCGACGAGCTGGCCGCGCTGCTGACGCAACTGGCCGCCCGTTTCGAAGGCGCCGACGGCTGGACACCGGCGGCGATACCGGCCGCGCCGCTGGCGGCGATGCAGCGCGCCATCGTCGGCTTCCGGCTGCGGGTCACGCGCTGGGAAGTGAAGGAAAAACTGAGCCAGAACCGCAAGCCGGAAGACGTGGCCGCGGTGATCGCCGCGCTGCAGGCCGGCAATGGCGAAGCGCGGCAGCTGGCGGCGCGCATGGTGGCCGCAAACAGCGACTGACACGGCAGGGATGCCGTGGCCGGGCCGGAGGGCTATACTGCCGGCCTTCCCAGCCTTAGCCGAAAGCCCGCCATGGCACTGAAAGCCACCATCTACAAAGCCGATCTCACCATTTCCGACATGGATCGCGGCTATTACGACAGCCATAGCCTGACCATC
>Ga0209211_10007456_pt1 | contig 15346 bp, 10 predicted proteins | sample RifGroA2_FD_183992 | JGI IMG/M metagenome (GOLD analysis project Ga0209211, IMG submission 183992) | Groundwater microbial communities from Rifle, Colorado, USA - Groundwater A2 (SPAdes) (version 2) | ecosystem: Environmental > Aquatic > Deep subsurface > Groundwater | place: Rifle, Colorado... | reverse complement strand
AGATAATCGGCGGTGATTTCGTCACGGCAGAAGAAGGCACCGGAGTAGTCACGATAGCAGTTTATGGTGAAGAAGATTTGAAAGCAATGAAGGAACAAAATATACATATAGAAATGCATCTGGACGAAGAGGGGACTGTCAAACCTGAAGTGCCTTTGTTTGGAGGGATGTATTATCTGAAAGCCAATAAATATGTAAACGAAGATCTGGGAAAAAGAAACCTGATTTATAAAGACGAGAATCTGCCTCACAATGTACCGCATTGCTGGAGATGTCATACGAGACTATATTATGCTCCCCAAAATGCCTGGTATGTAGACGTCCAGAAGTTAAAAAACTTACTCAATAAAACTAACGAATCTGTCAACTGGTTCCCCAAACATTTCAAAAACGGCAGATTTCTCAAAAGTCTGGAAAATGCGCCTGACTGGAATATTTCCCGCAGCAGGTATTGGGGATCACCCGTACCGGTCTGGGAATGTGAATGCGGAGAAAGATTTGTACCTGGGTCAATTACGGAATTGGAAAAAGAAAGCGGCAGAAAAATTAGCGACCTTCATAAGCCGGGAATTGATGATATTACAGTTGTTTGTAGAAAATGCGGGAAAACAGCCAAGAGAGTGCCAGAAGTTTTGGATAGCTGGATAGAAGCAGGAAGCGCTTCTTTTGCCGAGCGGCATTTTCCCTTTAACCAAACCGAAAAACTTGAAGATTTCTACCCGCCTGATTTTATAGCAGAATATACAGGCCAGATCAGGGCATGGTTTTACGTACTGCATGTGATAGGCGGGGCAATTTATGAAACCGAAGCTTTTAAAAATGTAGTTGTAGAAGGAGTGATACTCGGAACCGACGGACGCAAAATGAGTAAGAATTACGGGAACTATCCGGACCCAAGGGAAATGATAGGAAAATATGGCGGTGACGCTTTAAGACTCTATCTCATGGGGTCGCCTGTCATGCACGGGGAGGACATTGTTATATCGGAGGAACAATACAAAAATCAGGTCCGGGGCATGATGCTGATACTATGGAATGTTTATAATTTCTTTGTAACTTATGCGAATATTGATAAGCTTCAAAGAAGTAAAGACACAAAGCTTCAAAGAAAAAAAGAAAATATTCTTGATAGGTGGATATTATCAAGATTAAATAATTTGATTGAAATAGTGACCGGGGGTTTGGATAAATATGATACGGTGGTGTCGATTGAGGAGATTAAGAAATTTATAGATGATCTATCTACCTGGTATATCCGCAGGTCCAGAGACAGGGTAGGACCGACTGCAAAAAATCAGGAGGATAAAGAATCTTTTTACGATACGACTTATACGGTGTTGGTAAATTTAACCAAATTGCTGGCTCCTGTCACACCATTTATCACAGAGGAAATATACAGAAACTTGACCCTGGAAGAGTCGGTGCATCTTTCGAATTGGCCGATTGCAGACAAAAGTATTGTCGACCCGGATTTGGAAGAAAAGATGATTTTGGTCAGACAGATGGCGGAACTAGGTCACTGTCTCAGGAAAGAAGCGGGAATAAAAGTGAGACAACCATTAAGAAAATTAAAAATCAAAAATCAAAAATCAAAAATTGACGAAGATCTGTTAAATCTTATTAAAGATGAGTTAAATGTAAAAGAAGTAGAAATAGAGGAAGGAGAAGGAGAAATGATTGGAGAATTAGACACAACGATTACTGATGAGCTGAAAAAAGAAGGAGAGGTACGGGAACTGATACGAAACATACAGATACTCAGAAAAGAAGCGAGCTGTTCTCTCACGGAAAAAATAGAAGTGGAAATCCCCTCATATCCGAAAGAATATGAGAAATATTTGATGGAACAGACTCTGGTAAGTAATATACTACCGGGAGAAGTTCTTAAAATTGTAAGAATTAATAAATGAAATTTCTCCGCACACTGGATCCTTTTATCACTTTTCCTTTGCTCGGGTTGGCGGGGTTTAGTTTAAGCCTGATATACAGTACGGTTCCAGGGCTTTTTGGTGACCAGCTGACATTTTTCTTCATAGGTTTCATATTTTATGTAATAAGCGGCAGTATGGATGCCAAAATTATCAGGAATTTTGCGGTCTTTTTTTATCTTCTGTCGATCTTTCTTCTTCTGGTATCATTTTTCGGACCAAGCGTGAGAGGTGCCAGCAGATGGATATACATAGGTTCAAAAGGATTTCAGCCTTCTGAAGTGGTAAAACCCTTTCTGATTATAGCGATGGCTGCTTTAATAGAATCCCGTCCGCCGAATAATATTAAAAATATTTTGCTTTCTCTGGTGATGATACTTATCCCGGCGCTTATAATTTTTAAACAGCCCGATTTGGGTAACGTGATAATATATTTAATGTTTTTTTCCGGGATGATCTTTCAGGCGGGAATAAGTATATACCTTGTCGGAGCCACTGTAATTATGGGAATTTTCCTCATTCCTTTTTCCTGGCATTTCCTCCAGACTTATCAGAGAAACAGGATATTATCTTTCCTCAATCCTTATAACGATCCACAGGGTGCCGGCTATAACGCTCTTCAGGCGATCATAGCCATCGGTTCCGGGCAACTTATGGGTTTGGGTCTAGGCCGCGGAACCCAGAGCCACCTCCTTTTTCTGCCGGAACATCATACTGATTTTATATTTGCTTCCCTTGGTGAGGAGTTTGGAATGGTTGGGGGAATACTTCTTCTGATTTTTTTCTTCATTCTCCTTTTCAGGATGCTCAAAATTACTTTCGACACGCACGATAATTTTTATAGATTTGTATCTCTCGGTATTTTTCTGCAGATTTTGTCACAGCTATTTATAAATGTGGGTATGAATATAGGACTTTTGCCTATAACCGGAATTACATTACCGCTTGTGTCATACGGAGGCAGTTCCGTGATCAGTACAATGTTGGGTCTCGGGTTTGTGAGCGCAATTTCCCGGGACAGACGCGGACAAGTACCACTTGTGATCAAATGAGAGTTTTAGTATAATCTCATGTTATGTATACAATAGTAAAAATTGCGGGAAAACAATACAAGACAAGCGCAGGAGACGAAATAATAGTCGATAAACTGGACGGGGAAAAGGGAAAAGTAGAGTTTACTGATGTTCTTCTGGTATCCGACGGTGACAAAGTTATTGTCGGAACTCCGAATGTATCTGATGTTAAAGTCATCGGTGAAATAGTAGAACAGATAAAAGGGGATAAAGTAAGAGTGGCTAAATATAAAGCCAAAGTCAGATACAGAAGAGTCACCGGATTTCGCCCAATGCTTACTAAAGTGAAAATTACCGGTATTTCAGGAGTAGAAGGAGAAACAAAAAAAGAGATCAAATCCAAACCGTTGAAAGCTAAAAAGACAGAAAAATCGAAAGTTACGAAAGTGTGAAATCCCTCTTGACTGCCGTGAAATGTAGTTTTATAGTATAAAACACCTATGGCGCATACAAAAACCGGAGCAACAACTAAAGGAAACCGCGATTCGATAGCCAAAAGGCTCGGAATCAAAAGATATGCCGGAGAAAATGTCATTTCCGGAAATATTATCGTACGCCAAAAAGGGACAAAATTTAATCCGGGAACAGGCACCAAAATGGGTAAAGATTACACGATCTTTGCCGTAGTCTCAGGCAAGGTCGGTTTCAAAGTCAAATACGGGGAAAAATACGTTCAAGTTTTATAACATTGTTTAAATCTATATGGATAATGTCGTGGGTCAAATTCTAGAACTCGAAGTAGACCTCTTGCAACCTAATCCGCTTCAAGTCCGTAGTCTCATCAAATCCGAATCTCTGGTGGATCTGGTGGAATCAATTAAAGAACACGGTATACTGGAGCCTCTTGTTGTAGCTAAAACGCCTGCAGGATTTCAACTGATAGCTGGTGAAAGAAGATGGAGAGCCAGTAAAATTGTCGGACTAAAGAGAGTTCCGGTGGTTGTACGTGAAACTACTGCTCGGGGAATGCTTGAGATGGCGTTGGTGGAAAATGTCCAAAGAGAGAATCTTAATCCTATAGAAAGAGCCCAAGGATTCCAGAGACTCTTGGATGAATTTGGACTCGGTGTAACGGAAATATCAAAAAGAGTAGGAAAGAGTCCGGCTTATGTTTCCAATACCCTTCGTCTCCTCACTCTTCCGGATGCTATAAAAGACGGACTTATTTCTCAGGATATTACTGAAGGTCATGCCAGGGCAATTGCCGGTCTTGGAGACCTGAAACTGATGGTAAACGCATATAAAACTATTTTATCTGAAGGCGCATCAGTCAGGAGAGCTGAAGATCTGGCCAGACAGCTGAAAGAAACCATCAAGCAGAAACCCAGAACGATAATTGATAAAATTTACAGTTCGGAACTCGAGACGATTGCCCAGGAGATTGGTGTAAAAACAAACGGAGTAGTCAAGATCTCACAGTCACAGGTATCGGCAAGGGTACTTATGGTCTTCAAGGGACCTATAGAATCTACTACCGAAATAATCAGAGAAATCCGCAAAAAATTGGCTTCTTAAACTCTCTCGCAGAATCTTTATTTTCCTCCCGGGTACTCTGCGGTTTTGATCAAACCCAAAACAGTAGGTGGCCAATAGCGGAAAAATGCACGGCCGATAATGTCTGATTCTTTAATAGGTCCGAATTCCCTGGAATCAGAACTGTGGGGACGATTGTCTCCCATGACCCAGAGGTATCCTTTTGGAACTGTAATTTCTTCGCCTTCTTTGATATATGATCCTCCGAATAAATTAGTCTTATCCGCAATATACGGTTCGTTTATGGGAGCTCCATTTACAAAAACTGTTTGGTTCTCAACTTTAATTTTGTCTCCGGGTACTCCAATGATTCTCTTAATATAATCAACATCCGGATTGCGCGGCGCTTTAAAGACTATCACTTCACCCCGGATCGGGTCACGGAGTTTGTATGAAATTTTATCTGTCAGTATATATTCCCCATCATGGAAAGTAGGTACCATCGATGAGCCTTTTACTTCGTTGGGTTGGGCGGCAAAAAGATATACGACGACGAAAATTGAGAGAGCCACAACTATCGTTTCTACGGTATCCATCACGATAGCTGATAATCGGCTTTGAATATCCATATTCAACCAGTGTATCTAATCTGATATAATTCTGTCAATTGGAATTTGAATAGTAAACTCAGGGGATCGTTAGCTCAGCGGTAGAGCGCTACGTTCACACCACGCCTACACTGGCCGTTTAGCTCAGTTGGAAGAGCGCTACGTTCACATCGTAGAAGTCGGGGGTTCGAGTCCCTTAACGGCCACAGTTACGGCGGGCAGGTCGTAGATGTCGTAGGTTCAAATCCTACACGATCCACCGGACAGGTTTCTGGTCCAAACCCAGGCGCGACCACTAAAGATGAATAAAGTGGAGAAATAGTTATTTACCAAGTATGATGAGGATGTCTGCTTCAGGACGGATTTCACCTTCAGGAAGAGCCCCAATTTTTGCTCCCAGAAATTGGGAAATATCTTCGGCCAATGTCGTATCTTTGCCCGTTAGATTCACGACAAGAATTTCTGAATATGTATTTTTTCCGGCAGTTTCCCTTTCCGTGATTTCTATCTTTTCTCCATATTTTTCCTTCAGTTTCTTTTCGAATCCCAAAGAGAAACCCATGGCAGGAGTACCATTGTATATTGATACTCTCACGGGTTTGAGAATTTTTGTAGGAGCCGGTGTATTTTCAGAAGTGACAATAGTAGGAGTAGGTGTATTTTCAGAAGGGCCTATTATAAGAGGTGCAATGTCTATAACTTTGTGGATGCTCGGTCTATATAAGATAGCTTTTTTAGCCTGGGTATAGATAAGTACTCTGTCCCCATTTTCGCTTCGGGCAAAAAAAGGTTGGTTTTTGAGTTTTTCTTTATCAGAAACAGTAGCTGCAGTTGGTTCTTCTCCTCCCGGCAGTTCTACCACTTTCCCTACTTCTTCTATAAGTGATCCCAGTTCCTCGCGGGCTGCTTCTCTGGGATTTTCCAGAAGTTTCCGGTTTTTCTCGTATTTGGAATAAAAATAGTATGAGGGGAGTATGGCAGTAAAGAGGATAAGGATAATCAAGGGAGCAAGAAATATTTTTTTTGATATAGAAGGAAATTTGATCATCAAAATCAGTTTGTCTTAATATTACTCATTTAATAGTTTTACGTCAAGGCTTTTTAGCAGGTGAAAGAAATGCTATAGTAAAATTATCGTGAGGAAAGGACTTATTTTTGCAATAATATTATTTTTCGGGATATTTGTCCCGGTTTTTGCTTCCTATCCTCCTACATCAAGAACATATCTTAAGTTAAACAGGCAAAAAATTTCAAGTACAGTTTCTGGGACTCTATGCCATAAACCATCGACGGATAATCCGGGTACGGAAGGAAAAGTTTCCATCACTTTTCCCGATGATTTTGCCATCGATTCATCGATAGCCGGTTGGACCACCAATACTGAGAACCTTCCATCGGGTTCTGTGGTTTGGCCGGGGATCGGATCCGCGGCCTTTTCTGTATTGTCAAAAACAGTCACATTTATAAGCGACGATCTTCCGTCATCATCTAGTCTTTATTGTTTCAATTTTGAAAGCACCAGTTCATTCACAAGTCCCACTCCGGGTGATAAAAAAGTTCCTGTGATTACTTATACCGGCGGAAATGAAGAGATCGATTTTATGGAATTGGGGATACCGATACTAAGAAATGACCATCTGACTATCACCGGACAGATTTCGGAAACACCAAATGATTTTCTTCTCGATATAAGTAAGATGACGTCAGGAGAGACCTACTCTCAGGACAGTACTATGGAGTTTCAAATCAAATTCAGTTCTCTTCTTTTATATAATATTCCTCTTACTATCGAAGCCTCCTGGCCGGGAGGAGAGATAGAGGGAGCAGCCGGTTCTACTGTAGATGTGGTGGAATATGTGACAGACAGCGCGAGCACCGGCTATAACGAGACATCACCGGTCATAGATCTCGTAAATAAAAGAATTACTTGGAATATAAGGCCTTTGACAGCCGGTAAAAAAGATCAGAGCGTATTTTTCAAACTCAGGACAAACTCGCTTTACCAGGGGACAAGGAAAGTAAAGGGAAAAGTAGTCGCGAGGGTCATAACAGATGATATATCCATGGAGCGTTCTGCAGATTTTTCCTATTTATACTCACCCCAAAAAACAGAAACGGAAGTTCCCGGAACCACATCTACCATGATCACATTACGATCAGTAACTCACGATCAGGCTGTAATAACGATAAGCACGCAGGAAGAAACAAAATCTGAAGTAAATTATGGCACAATGGCTACGATATTAAATTATAAAATCGGAGGCAGCCAATACCTGAAAGAAAATATAATTACAATAGACAAACTTCTTCCCGAAACAGCATATTATTTCAGGGTCACTTCTATAACTAAAGAGGGGATATCGACTGTTACCGATATATTTTCATTTACGACCGCAGAAATTTCCGTCGCACCCGAAGTAGAAGAGGAATCTATAGTATTTACCAGTGCAGATGTGATACTGAGTAATCCCGAGACTCAGAAAAAAGGTCCTCCATCGTTTACGCTTCCTCAAGGAGGAAGTTATAACTTCCGGTTTAAATTAAATAAACCCGAGACGGTAAAGGAGGTGAGGGGAACTATAAGAAATAAAACAGTTCTGGGGATAACCAGTGAAGAAATCATAGAACCATCAAGCTCGGAAACTACCCTTTTTGAAAGACTGCCGGGTGTCTTTGAGGGAAGATTGAAAACTCCGGATACCATGGGCACTTATGAGATATACATCCGCGTCATCGACTATTACGGAAACATAGTAGAGAACAAACTCGGAGAAGTATATGTCAGTGAAAAATTTACAGTGAGAAACCGGAAAACAGGTCAGCCCGTCGAAGGGGCACAAATACTCTTATATTTGTATAATCCCAGGACGAGGCTATACAATCTGATACCCGAAAAGATTATCCCCATCCGTAATCCAAGTTACACCGATATCAAAGGACAGATAAGCTTTCCTCTTTCGCCGGGGCGGTACAAAGCGCAAATAGCCGCCATAGGTTATAAACCCGAAGAGGTGGAATTCCCCATTGGGAGTAAGCCGGGGGAGGATTATCCGAAAGTACATCTGAAAAGCGAGCCATTCAATCTTTTTACTGCAGGATTGTATTATTGGACAATAATAAGTGATCTGGTACGTTCATCACAGTCATATATACAGAAACTTTCATACTCTGTACGTTTTTTTGAGATCAATGCACTTTTTGCCACTTTTATACTGATTTTTCTCACTCTGCTTTCCTTTTCTGCAAGACTTCGTATTCCACTTCATTCGATGATAGAGTATTTTCTTCATAGGACAAGAATAGCGACAATCCATAAAAAGATGGGAGAGAGGATAAAGGGAAGAATATTTGATGAAGAAACTGGAAAAGCAGTCACATATGCCAGCGTTTACCTTATAGATACTGATAAAAATAAAATAGTCGGGCACTGTCTTTCCGACGACTATGGGGATTTCAGCTTTATAAAATATTCAGGAAAATTTTATGAACTTGAGGTGATGAAAGAAGGATATGAACCGATAGTTTTCCACGAGTCAGAGATAGAATCTGTAGAGATGGGAGGATATCTGCTTACTATCCATAAACATGACATAGGCCCGACTATAAAAGAAAAAGCCAAACTTTATTCAGCCAAAACTTTCTCTCTTTTCTTTGAGACTCTTCTTATACTTTCCGTGGTCTCAGAATTTTCACTGGGGTATGCTCTGGGCTGGTATAAGATAGCACCATTTCTATCAATTTCTATTTTTAACCTCGTTTTGTGGATTATACACTTGGGGCACCTTAGAAGCGAGAAGAACATATTTTAAGATTATTTAAGACATTCTTTCACTTTTCTTACCACTTCTTGCAGCGAAACGTTTGATTTGATGAGAACGTCTTTTATGTCCTTTCCATAAGCAGTCATATCAGAGACATTGGTGAGGACGATAATGGGGATATGCTTTTTTATAATGTTCTTAAGTTGATAATAGAAGCTGATGCCATCCATGCCCGGCATAAGAATATCCAAAATGATCAGATCTATTTTTTCTTTTCCGATCAGCTTTATACCCTCATTTCCATCATCTGCAGTAAATACATGCCAGCTTTCAAATCCGCAAGCTTTCCTTAAAAGATTCTGGTATGATTTATTATCTTCAATAATGAGAATGTTCTTCATAGGGAAGTTCTAAATAAAAAGAAGTTCCTTTATCTTCTTCACTTTCCAGCCGGATGCTGCCTCTGAGTATTTCCAGATATGATTTTACTACAAAAAGTCCGAGGCCTGTACCCCCTATCCCGAGTTTTACGGCATTTCCCGCCCGGCTGAATTTTTCGAATACCTTATCCTGATCTTTTTTTGGTATCCCGATACCGCTGTCTTTTATGGTAATAAAAAGTGTTTTATCCCTTTTTTTAAAATCTATACTGATTTTTCCATTTATTTTATTGTATTTTAGAGCATTGGAGAAAAGATTTCTCAGTACCTGGCTTATCAGGTTCGGGTCAGTATGGATTTTTGGTATTTTTGTATCAGTTGGTACTTCCACGATGATTTTTCTGGTTTGAATATCTTTTTTTCTTTCCTCTATGATCTCTTTGACAAGGGCTAAAATATCGATAGGTTCTGGCTTACTTCCGACTTTACCCCGATTTATCCTGGAAACATCGAGAAGATCATTTACAAGGCTTATAAGGTTTAAATTATTTTTATACACATCCTCGAGACTTTTCCTGGTTTCCTTTGTCTTTTGACCAAATTTATTATCAAGAAGCGTTTCTATATTCCATCTGATCACTCCTAATGGAGTACGGAGTTGGTGTGCGGCAATACCTATAAATTCGTCTTTTGCAGCATTCAGTTCGTGTTCCTGGGTCATATCATGAAATACGACAATAGCTCCTTCTACTTTATTTTTAGAAAAAATCGGGGCTGCACTGTCTCCTACCGGGATTTTCCTCCCGTCAGGAAGTATCATTATAGTATTTAAATCCAGATGTTTTATCTCTCCTTTTTTGACAGCATCCTCTATAACATGGGTAGTATCATTACCTGATTTTGCATTGATAAATTTCAAGACACCAGAATATTTTTTTCCAATTACTTCGTCCGATTTTAAACCTGTAATATCGGCAGCCGCTTTATTCCATAAAATTATTTTAAAGTTTTTATCCAAAACAAAAACTCCGTCACCGATGCTTTCAAGCAATATTTTTTCCTTTTCTTTCAGACGGGAATAAACAGATTTAGTTTTTAAGATAATAATAATTATCAAAACAACTCCAAAAGCAATTAGCGCCCATAATAAAACCAGATTATTCAGATAATGGTCTCTGTTTTCAAAAACTAGATCAACTCTCTCTAGGATTACGACACCCCAGCCATAGGGATCTACAGGATAATAGGTGGATAATACGTCCTTTTTTAATTGGGGGTCAAAAAGTATTTTTTCACCTGTTTCGCCTTTTAAAACATTTTGGACAGCCAGAAGATGGGAGAGATTTCTGATATCTCCCTGTGGCGGATAAGAAGGGTGCCCGGTGACATTACCTGTCTTGTCTACAAAGAATACTAAAAGACTTGGATCTTTTGATACTATCTTGCTCCATGCAAGTAAAGTATCAAGTTTTATTTGAATTCCCATGATACCGATAACTTTTTTTTCTTTACTCCAAATAGGAACATTAATTGATACGGTATTAATTTCCGGCACCCCGGTGCTTTTAAATATATCAGAAACATAAGGTTGCCAAGTTCTACTCACTCCTTTATACCAGTCTCTGTATGAATAGTTATTTCCAACAATTCCTGGAATATAAGGAAAAACAGCGGTGGCTGTTCCCTCTGGTGTATTTAAAAAAACACGTTCAATGAAGGGGAATTTTTTCGGCAGGTTCTCATATAGTTTTATGGCCTCCTTCCAGTTTCCCTTGGAAATACTTTCTTCAACTTCATCGCAATCTGCTTCAGAAACAACGATATCTATAATCCTGTCAAAACGATCTTCTAAAATCTTGGCAGCCAGAAAAGATGTAGATCTTCTTTCCCTTAATATCAGGCCGGTCATATCTTTATAAGCATGATCGTAAGAGATTTTTGCAAAACCAATGATAACTGAAAGTGTAAATAACAGAATAAATAAATAAGGAATATAAGGAGAAATTATTTTTTTCAGCATTTAAAAGATAGTAATTTTATAGTTCATTTTTTCCTCAGTAATCCAGGTTTTCAATGACTGACCGATCAATTTTTGAACTTTTTCTGACAGAATATCTTTTTCCACCTTCTTCAAAAAATCATCCTTCCCGGTTCCGTACATGGCAGAAAGTTTTTCCAAATATTCTTTTTCATTATCGCCTACTATGGCATTATAACGTTCCTGAGTTTCTGACGGCTTAACGAAAATGCCTTTCTTTTTAGCATACACCGCAACAATCTTATCTTCAATCATATGATCAAGAATATCCTGTGCGGAAATAGAAGCGATACGATTGTAATCCTGCTTAGACCATAAGTAGAATTTTTTTACCCGCTCTACTTCCTTGTCATATTCTTGCCTTGTAATTCCTTCTCCATCCACAACTGCTATATATTTATTATCGTTTAAAGTCCTGGAATAATAGCGATAAATAAAAAGTGAGAGAAAGACGGCTAAAATAAAAATTACAGTTATCTTCATCATTTATTGATTTATTGGCCTATAAGGCTTCCTCCGCGAAGTTCGGTCCCTCCTTTTATTTCTACTTTGGCAGTAAAAAAGACAGTAATCGTATGAGTGTCATCCAGTTTGCCGTCCGCATCAGGTGTGCTGCCGTCGTTTTGGACAAGCGAAGAATTTTGGATCGTGACTTGGACAATCTTTTCTCCTGTATTGGACCATCTGATCTGGCCACTTGTTATTCCATTTGCATCCGTAGGAGAGGAAGGCTGGGTAATTTCATTGAGAGAAGTGGCAGAAAGGATCACATCAGCTGCCGGAATATTGGCTTTAGGATTTCTCCATGTATCTTTTAGGGTAATGGTGATTGTCGTGTTGGTATTGGTACTGACGGATGCGTCTCCGGTAACCGTTGAGTCATTGGGGTCGGCGGAGATGCTTCCCGGATTAACCGTTACTCCCCCGGAGATTCCGGTGACGGTAGACGGGGACGGCTCACCGGCAGTAAACGTGATTCCTGATTCGGCTTTGTATAACGTGACCGATTTGGTCGCGACACCACTTGCAAAATTTCCCTGAATTAATGTTCCGATGACGGGCGCGGTCGTGTCCGGAGCATTGCCGGCAGTCGTCGTCCAGACATACGTACCGGCCGGAGCCGAATAGAGCGACCCCAAACTGTTGTTCCAGGCATCCCGGGCAGTAACGGTGACATTGAAGGCGACCCCGGCCGTTTGCGGCGTCGAAGCCGAAACGCCGTAATTATTGACCGAATTGGCCTGAACAATAAAGGTGGTTGAGGCGGTGCCGGAAACAGGGGTGGCGGTATCATCGGCTTCAACCGTTCTGCCTGTCGCGGCGTTATAGTAAGTAATCGACAGACTGTCGGCCACTCCGTTGGTAAAAGTCACTGGGTTTCCCGGAAAACTGGGTGGAGTAGAATCAGGAGCGTTGCCGGCTACAGAATCAGTAAAACTCATCGTTTTGGTTCCCGTATAGTTATTCGGCCCGCTGTCAACTAAATTATTATTGGTATCAACAGCTTTAAGATCCACGGAAAAAGAAGTCCCGGCAGTCGCATTGGGGCTGCGCAAACCGGAAAAACTGGGCGAGCCGGAAATACCAGTGCCGTCGGTAAATGACTGGCCGGGAAGCTTCACAAGAATTGCCGCCGCCGCCCCCGGATTAACTGTGATGGAGGAGGATGTACCTGTTTCTGTTCCACCATCTTTGGTAGCAGTAACAGTAATCCCGGATTGTTTTTTAGTCGTTTTGATATACATGGTGGCTTGGCCGGAAGACATCGTATATTGTGTCGTCGATCCGCTGCAGCCTGGGCTGGAATAAAAAGTGACAGCAGTACCATTCGTCGTCATATTTACAACCGACGTATCAGCCGTCCGATAATTATTCCACTGGTCGCGGGCTTTAATATTATTGGTACCGGTAAAACAGATTCCCGCTGTCTGGGGAGTAGCTGCCACTACTTCATAATTGTTTAAAATCCCCGGATCCACAGTAACTCCTGATGAAGCATAACCATATTGACCTCCGTCTGTCACGGTGACTGTAGTTGTTTCGGCTTTGTAAAGTGTGGTAGCCAGTGTGGTTGTAGATTGTCCGCTGGTGAAACTGACGGATGTTGTGTAAGAAGGAGGAGTAGAGTCGGGTGCATTGCCGGGGCCGGAGTAAACCAATGTTTTGCTACCGGAATACCCTGTGTTGACATTAAAATACCCGTCTGTTGCAGAAATACTGGTGATATTAAAAGAACTGCCTGCGGTCCGGTTGGTGGTAGATCCTGAGTTACCGGTGCCGTCTGTAAAGGATTGGCCGGGGAGAGTGAGAACCAGACGGCTCACATTACCTGCATTTATAGTAATTGACTGAGTTCCGTCGGTAATAGTATCAGGCCCGGAGGTTTTGGTAGCAGTGAGAGTCCAGGTAGGGTTGGATTTCCGGGTGTCAATAATGTAAACATTTTTAGTATTTTCGGAAGTGGAGAAAGTAAAGTCATTGGTGCTGCTACTGCAACCGTTATCGGAATAAACTGTCTCTGAAGGAGAATTGGAAGTAACATTTATTACAGTCGTCCCGGTCGGATTGGTCGGCGTGCTTCCGGCATTTTGCAACTGGATCGTCAAAACATAGGCATCTCCGTTACAGGTTCCGGCCGTTAAGGTTCTTTGTGCGTTGGTAAAGACGACCTTGGTAGGTCCGCTTGGCGCCGGTGTATAATTAATCACCAAAACCACATTGTCCACCCGTATATCAGAGGCAGCACTGTTATTGTTGCCGGAAGCGACATTTTCTTTGATACGGATGCTAACCGTAGTATTTGAGGCTTGATAAGCAGAATCCACATTTTTTGCCGCATCCGCATCCCTAGTCGCCCAAGAGGCTGACGTAGGGTTAAAATCAGATTCCAAGGCGACTCCGCCGGTCAAGATATTCGTCGTATCAGCTGAATCATAAAGATAAGTCCCTATCGCATGGGTAGAGGCATGGGTTTCCTGGGCATTTTTCACATCGAATTTTCCGTCTACACTGGTCACGGTCGCTCCAGCAGGCACGCCCATATTTTCCCAGGTGAGAGTGCCTTTTTTGTGGTGTCCCTGGTTGACTTTGTTTTTTGCCGTCACCTTGGCATAAACGGAATCCGCTGGATTGCCGTCGCCATCGTACCACCCCTGTGTACAAGTGCCGGTACAGCTCGTTGATACCCAGGAAAAGCCTTCGTAATCTGTGGCAAAAGGGATGGTGTACGTCACCTGATCCGCATGGACATTTTTGGGAAATAGGAAAAAAAAGCTCAAAAAGATGATAAGAAACAGAATATATCTTGTCTTCATATAATCTAGAAAGTAAACGGTTGTCGTACTCCTGAACTGTTAAACCAGCCTCCGTGGCGGAGAAGCTGGTCCAAAGTAGGTCCAAGTGTTCCTATGATAAAATCTTCGGCTGTCTCGGGATTGCCTCCGTAGGAAACTTTGGTGCTATCGCCTATATCACCCGTTATCCATGATTGCCAATGATAACCGGTATTATTAGTTAAACTCGATACTGGAACTGATACAGGCACTTGAACATCTGGATCCAAACGGGTCCAGGCAGGGGAAGAGCCTAAAGAAATGGACCAGGTGTCATCGAGAAAAGCCTCGCCTGCTCTTCTTCCACCAAAGATAATCATCCTGTCATTGGCCGAATCATAGGCATAAGCCATTGATCTTCTGGTTTGAGGCAAATCACCACTTGGTGACAGTTGAGTCCAGGTACCATCTCCTGCTGCCGGTAAAGTCAACTCCCAGACGTCATTGTAATGATCGGTGCCATTATAGCCGCCAAAGACTACCATTCTGGCTGTCCCATCACCGCGATCTGGATCATACACTGCCGCAGGAGTTCTTCTTCCTGCCGGGAGAGTACCACCGGGAGACATCTGTCTCCAGGTAGGATTGCCGCTGGTGGGCAGCGTCAGCTCAAAAGTAGTGTTATAGTAAGCAGTATTATTGGTGCCGCCAAAAACAATCATTCGATCCCGACCGGGATCATAGATGGCATCAGCGCCCCATCTGATCGAGGGAGGCGTACCACTTAAAGTCGGCGTGCTCCAGGTAGGAGTA
>Ga0209211_10007450_pt1 | contig 15353 bp, 13 predicted proteins | sample RifGroA2_FD_183992 | JGI IMG/M metagenome (GOLD analysis project Ga0209211, IMG submission 183992) | Groundwater microbial communities from Rifle, Colorado, USA - Groundwater A2 (SPAdes) (version 2) | ecosystem: Environmental > Aquatic > Deep subsurface > Groundwater | place: Rifle, Colorado... | reverse complement strand
TCATATAGCCGCCGTCTATATTGTCGTTGCCGCCACCGGTTTCCGGGAACATCATCAGGCCGACGTTGTACATGTCGGACAGGCTGTTGACTACCGTCACCAGTGCGGATTTTTCGTTGGCGAACGCACTGTTCCAGTTTGCGGTGTTGTCCAGAATGATCAGGACATTGGGACGCTGCGCAGAAATGGTGGGATTGGCGAGAAAAATATCTGTGTCGTCGTTGACCGGGTCGAAGGCAGCCATGGCGGGTACGCTTGCAAACAGCAGGCAGGCAGCCAGCCAACTACGTATGAGATGTGTATTCATGATCGTGCTCCTCATGTGTTATGGGCATGCGCCAGCCAGCATCCTGACTCTGACGCCCTCGGTAATTCTCATATAGGCTTTACTGTTATCGTTGGGATCGACTATTGCAGCGGTGACTTCCCAATCGACATCGTCCGGTGCGAGCTCACCGACTTTCTTGGAATACCCTGGGGCAGGAGATCCGCGCAGGCAGGCAGGCATACTGATAATGACGTGGTAACCGCCGGTGCAGTTTACTCCGACCCCGTCCACGCATACTGGCGTTGTCGTCGTTGCAATGTCGAAATTGGCGGGGATGCTGATGAAATTTTCCAGTACCTGATTGGCGCCTTGTTCCATGACTTTTTGCGACTGGAAATTGGAAGCGATGCGCAGGCCGAGACTGGAACTGTTGATCATCGAAATGGCAAACAGGGTCAGCATCACCAGTATGATCAGGCTGACCATCAGAGTTGCGCCGCGCTGATTGTGTTTTGCCGGGATCATGGTATCTCCCTCCGCATGCCGGGGTTGCTTAAACGTATAGAAGCGCCGTAGATATGGCGCCTGAAGTTTCCTCCGGGCGTATAGTCGCCGGCCTCTCCCATGGCATAGGCTTTGCTGTCGGTATAGCCTCCCGAAAGTGGGTTGCGCGACAGGACGTAAAGGTTTGCGGCCACGGTGCTTGACCATTCATCAAGAGAGGCAGGTGTTCTCTTGAATGGGGATTCCGGGGCGCCATCGCCTATCGTGCCGGCGGAATTTGGGGCGGGAGTCAGATCGACGCCATAGTCTATTTTCAGCATCTCGATGCCCTCGACTAGGGAAACCGTACTTATCGCAGTCGCGCCGCCTATGGAAGTCAGTTCGAGGCGTTTGAGGGTGGGAATGGGTTTGCCGCCGTCGTCGTTCGGGCCAGTGCAAATAGTGCCGCCCCCCGCCGGTATGCTGCACGGGGCGACAAAATAGACATGGACGCGGTACTTGCGGATCGGTGCGGCAGAGCCGTCTTTATTTAAGACTGCGGGAGCCGCTGTTGCATCATTACCATTTGCCTTCTTGGTTGTGCCGATTGCGCTTGCATTACTGCCTAACTGGATCTCAATGGCCCCCGACGAAGCCTGGAGATAGACGTCGTTTGCGGTTGGAGTGGCGGTTGCTGCAAGCGTGCTCGTATCGGCGCGCCGGATGGCGAAGACATCCGAACCGGGTTGCAGATTGGCGGTTGGCAAAAAGGCAGCGCATAGCGCGGAAACAACCGGCCTTGCGCTGAAGCTGGCAGCCGCGTAACCCTGAATGTGGATCGGCAGCGCGTTGAACAGAGCGGTGGTGTCGCCGAGTGCACAAGGATCCGGTGCGGTAGCGGGTACCGGTATCGCGACAGAAGGGATATCCGCAAACCGTCCGTAAAATCCCGCCAGATGCAGCTCGTCGGTAAGCAATTGAAGCGCATAGCGACCGCTTTCGACCTGCTTGCTCATTTCGGAAAGTTCGCGATGCGAACGGCTCGATTCCACAAACAGCAACGACAGGCCCGCAAGCAGTATCAAACCGATGGTGAGAGAGATCATCAGCTCGACCAGCGAAAGTCCACGTTGGCGCAGGAGGGTTGTCTTCGGTGGAGAGGTATGTGTTTTCATGGCCGCACTCAACTCAGATTACCGATACGCACGGTCGTGCTGACGATTCTGCGCATTCTTTCATCGCCGTAATTGCCGCTGCCGCAGGTGAGCACAGAATTGGCGCCCAGCACTGGGTCGTTCAATGCGGGGTTGATGGTTGTAACCCTACCCTGCCAGGATATGCTGATCCGGTACACCCGGTTGACGGGGTCTTCCTGGACGATACAGCCGCGTGCGCCGATTATGCCACCGGCATTTCCGCTTTCTGACGCGCCTTGCAGCGCTTGATCCCACGCGTCAAGATCTGCCAGGGCCATGGTTTGCTGATCGGGAGTCCCTGCCGTGCAGGTCGGCGCGTTTTCATAATCGGCATCCGGGATGGGGGTGCCCAGAAACGGCTTGCCGTTTGCCGGGTCGCTGGTGAATGCATAGCACGTAGCCACAACGCGGTTGCTATTCAGGCGGTCAACCATGTCTTGCAGCAGGACGAGCGCTTGGACGCGCTGGTAGGATTCCAGCTCGGCCTGATGCGCCCGTACCTGCAAGCCCATGATGCCGAGCAGGCCGACCAGCAGGATGACCAGCGTGACCAGCACTTCGATCATGGAAGTGCCGGACTGGGATTTTCTTATGGGGTGCAAGTTATCCATTGGCGCAAACCTCGTCTTTATTGCTGTCCCTTCTGATCATGGGCTGGCCGCTGGGGCTGATGATCACGCATCTTGGGATGACGCCATCGACGTCGTCCCCGGTGTGGGTGATGTAGAAAGACATCGATCCCGTGGGTGGGGTGAGCCGTCCGCTGCGCCCGTAAGTCAGCGTGCCGATGGCGTTTCCGTCTTCATCGGTAATCAGGACGTTCTTTTTCGCCTGGAATGTTTTCAGCGTACCGCTTGTTGCGCTAACACGCCACCCCTGTCCCCAGTCTGCCGCACTGTTTGGAACGACAGAGACAGTTTCCCCCAAGCCGCGCGTGACGGCCTCGCTACGCGCAAAGTTCAGGCTCATGTAGAGCTCCTCGGCAGCGGTTCCCAGCCTCTGGTTAAGCAGCATGGTGTTGAAGGACGGCATTGCCAATGAGGCGAGTATTCCGGCTATGACCAGAGTGACCAGCAACTCTATCAGCGTGAATCCGGAAGCCCCGTTTTTTGCGGGCGGCAAGTGTCCCCAAGGTTGTCTTGAGCGAGGGACGGGAAATGGGGACAGGGGGCACATGGTTTAAAAACTCATGACCAGCATTCCGATAACGAGCCAGTGCCGCCTTCAGTCCTGGTGCCGAGCGAATTCAGCGTCAGAATGCCGCACTTGGTGTCATTTGCCAGTTGGCTGCCTATCGGGGTTGCGGTAATGATGTATTGTGGCAACGCTGCACCAACAATGTAGTCCGGGTCGGTAGTCGCAGTAATAACGGTGGCAACGACAGTATATTTGCCATCCACTTCTGCGGGCGGCGTCAAGCCAAGGGTACCCAAGATGGCGTATGTTCTTGCATCCGCCAGATATTGTTCCTCGCGGCTGGCAATTTGCAGCATGTATCCCTGCACCGCCGAGCGTTTGGCCTTGGTAACGTATTGCGTGTATGCCGGTAAAGCAATTCCCGCAAGAATGCCAACGATTACCACTGTAATCATCAGCTCAATCAGAGTGAATCCTCGCTGGCGCTGCAACGCGATTGGATGTCCTGTATATGTTTTATGCATGGTTATTCCTTTTTCAGTGGGGTCATACTACTCAACTGCCCATCCAGTCTAAAGCCTGATCCGACAAGCGGGCAAATTTTCAGCAGGAACGGCGGTACTGCACAGGACTTCCGGTTTTTCCGTTGCCGGGTATACTGCTGCAAATTTTAAGCGAGCGGCCCGTGCAGACTTGGTTTAACTGGGCGAAAGGGCGCGCAAGGCGGGTTGGGAGAAGTGGGGATGGCCAAAAAATTCGAGACGGAAGTCAAGCGGGTGTTGATCTGCGAGGACGATCAGGACATTGCCGCCTTGCTGCGTTTGCTGCTGGAGCAGTTTGGCCTGGCGGCGGATATTGCCTGCAATGCGGCACAGGCGAAATCGATGCTGGCACAGGGTAATTATGCCGCGATGACGCTCGAACTGGCGCTGCCCGACCAGGATGGCATCGCACAGGATGGGATCGCACTGATACGCGAGCTATGGGCAGCGCAGGAAACCGCCGCTTTGCCGATCCTGGTGGTTTCTGCCAATGCGGAGGCGAGGCGCGAGGAATTGGCCGGCGAAGCGTCCGGCGTGATCGACTGGATCAACAAACCGATCGACCGCGAGCAACTGGCAGCGGCGCTGCAGCAGGCGGTAGGGCAGATTTCCGATACGCGGCTCAAGGTATTGCATGGCTTTCCGCCGGAAGACAACTGCTGCGATATGGCCATCCTCGATCTCTCGTTGCCGGACGGTTCGGATTCGGTCAAGGATCAACTGGGGCGCGAAGTGGCCAGGGCGAAGCGGCAGAAAATGCCCTTGTCTCTGGCGATGATCGACATCGACCTGTTCGGGCAAATCAACGACGCCTATGGCCACTCCGCAGGAAACCGGGTGATCCAGACCCTCGCGCATCTGCTCAAACAGCGCTTGCGCGAGGCTGATCTGGTCGGGCGCTACGGAGGCGAGGAATTTGCGATAATCCTGAGCGATGCCGATGGGGAGGCAGCGGTGAAGGTGATGGACAACATCCGCAAGGACTTTTCCCGGTTGCGCCACATGGCGGAAGGAAAAGAGTTTTTTGTTACATTCAGCTGCGGGGTCGCGGATATTTCGCGCTTTGGCAATGCCGCCAAGCTGGGCGATGCTGCGGAAGCGGCGCTTTACAAAGCCAAGCATGCCGGCCGCAACCGGGTGGTGCTGGCGCAGGAGCCACCCGGCGCGGCGGGCGTTATCCAATAGCCGCATAAAAATCGCGCAATAATAACTACATAAAAACGCAGACGGGCAATAGGGGAAAATGAGCGATAACCAGAAGGTTCCGCCGGGTGGCGAGATGCCGCGCAACACCAGCACTAACCTGGGGTTGCGCGAAGATCTGCTGCTGCATGACCCGTTGCTGGACAGCCTGCTGGATGTTGCGCGCATCCACGGCAGACCCAGTACACGCGCGGCGCTTTCTGCCGGGTTGCCGCTCAAGAACGGGCGCTTGACGCCGTCGCTGGTGGCGCGCGCGGCGAACCGTGCGGGGCTGAATTGCAGGATCGTCCGCCGCGAACTGGGCAGGATAGATGCAATCCAATTGCCGGCCATCCTGCTGCTGCACGGCGACGAGTCCTGCGTGCTGCTGGGGTGCGACGAGCAATGCCAGCAGGCCGAAGTGCTGTTCCCGGAGTCCGGGCAGACGGCGTTCAAGCTGCCGCGCGAAGAGCTGGCTGCGCGTTATCTGGGCATCGCCATCTTCCTTCAACCGCGCGTCAAGTTCGACAGCCGCACTCCCGAGGTCGCCAAACTCGCCAAGCGCCACTGGTTCTGGGGCGCGATACTTGAACAATGGCAGGTCTACCGTGACGTGCTGACCGCCGCCTTCCTGATCAACGTATTCGCGCTGGCGCTCCCGCTGTTCACCATGAATGTTTACGACCGCGTGGTGCCGAACCATGCGGTGGATACCTTGTGGGTGCTGGCCGTGGGCGTGATCGCGCTGCTCGGGCTGGACTTGCTGCTGCGCATGATGCGCGGGCATTTCGTCGACCTGGCCTCGGCGCGCATCGACATCCAACTTTCCTCGGTGCTGATGGAGCGCGTGCTGGGTCTCAAGATGGAAGCCAAGCCCGCGTCGGTGGGCGCGTTCGCCGCGACGCTGAAATCCTTTGAGACGGTGCGCGATTTCATCGCGTCGGCGACGGTCTCGACCCTGATCGACCTCCCGTTCGCGTTGCTGTTCTACCTGGTCATCGCCTGGATTGCATGGCCGCTGGTGTTCATCCCGATCCTGGGTTTTCTGGTTGTGTTCGTTTACATCTACGCTCTCCAGCAGAAGATGCACGAGCTTTCCGAAACCACTTATCGCGCCGCCTCGCTGCGCAATGCCACGCTGGTCGAGAGCCTGACCGCGATGGAGACCATCAAGGGACTCGGTGCGGAGAGCCATGTGCAGGCTTCCTGGGAGAAGACCGCGGCATTTCTTGCCAAGGCCAGCAACCAGTTGCGCATGCTGTCGCTGTCGGCGACGAACAGCGTGCAGACTATTCAGCAATTGGTCAGCGTTGCCGTGCTGATCGCCGGCGTTTATCTGATCCATGCGGGCTACTTGAGCATGGGTGGCCTGATCGCCTGCACCATGCTGACCGGGCGCGCCATGGCGCCGCTGGGGCAGCTTGCCAGTCTGCTGATCCAGTATCAGGGCGCGAAGACGGCGCTCGAATCTCTGAATAAGTTGATGGAGAAACCGATCGAGCGCCCGCCAGAATCGACCTTCGTCCACCGCCCGGAAATTCGCGGCAGCATCGAGTTCCGCAATGTTACTTTTGCCTACCCCAACGCCGATCCGATCCTGAAAAATGTTTCGTTCAAGGTCAATCCCGGCGAATCCATCGTGGTACTCGGGCGTGTAGGATCCGGCAAGTCCACCTTGCAGAAGCTGGTGCTCGGGCTGTATGAACCGCAGCAAGGCTCGGTGCTGGTCGACGGCATCGACCTGCGCCAGCTCGATCCCGCCGACCTGCGGCGCAGCATCGGCTGCGTCAGCCAGGACGCGGTACTGTTCTACGGCACTTTGCGCGAGAACATCGCCTACGGCGCGCCCTATGCGGACGATTCGGCCGTCATCGCGGCCGCGGAGCTGGCCGGGCTGCGGGATTTCGTCAACAAGCATCCGCGCGGTTTCGACATGCACATCGGCGAGCGCGGCGAATCGCTGTCCGGCGGGCAGCGCCAGTGCGTCGCCATCGCACGCGCCTTCCTGATGGAGCCGCCCATCCTGTTGCTGGACGAGCCGACCAGCTCGATGGACTACACCACGGAAAACGAATTCAAGCTGCGTCTGGGGCGTTTTGCCAAGCGTTTCAGTCCGGGGAAAACGCTGCTCATCGCCACGCACCGCTCCAGCCTCATCGACTTGGCGGAGCGCATCATCGTGATTGACGAAGGCCGCATCGTGGCCGATGGACCGCGAGCCGAAGTGCTCGATGCACTGAAATCCGGGCGTGTGGGGCAGGCATCATGATGACCGAAAAAAACACCGGCGTGGCGAAACTGGATGCGGCCGCACAGCGCATCAAGAAGTGCCTTGAAACGCCCAGGCGGCAATTCCAGCCGCTGTTCGATTGGCTGATCAACCGAAGCGATGAGAAATTTGACGATTCTAAACTTCAGGATTTTGCCGCCGAGGCCGATTACGCCATTCTCAGGCAGGAACCCATCCGCGCCCGGGCGTTGCTGCGCGCGCTGGTCTGGATTGTTGCGCTATTCCTGGTGTGGGCGAGTTTCGCGCATGTCGATGAGGTGACGCGCGGCGAAGGCAAGGTGATTCCCTACAGCCAGATACAGATATTGCAAAGCATGGATGGCGGCATCGTCTCCGAATTGCTGGTGCGCGAGGGCGATGTGGTGCAGCAGGATCAGGTGTTGATCCGCATCGACCAGACTCGCTTTTTGTCTTCGGTCAAGGAAAGCCGCGCCCAATATCTTTCCCTGCTGGCCAAGGCGGCAAGGCTGCGCGCACTTGCCGAGGAAAGCCCGTTCGCCCCGCCCGAAGAAGTCGTCAAGGAAGACCCCAATACCATGGAAGAGGAGCGCCGCCTCTACGAAGCGAGAAAATCTGAACTGGCTGGTTCGGTATCCATTGCCAGGCAGCAACTGGCGCAACGCGAGCAGGAACTGGTCGAGCTCAAGGCCAAGCAGGTACAGGCTGCCAATGCCTATGACCTGACGAACCGGGAATTGACCGCGACCAAACCCTTGGTGGCTGCCGGCGCCGTTTCGGATGTTGAAATACTGCGGCTTGAGCGCGACGTGGCGCGTTTCCGCGGCGAGCGCGACATGGCGGCGGCGCAGATTGCCCGGGTGCATTCCGCGATCGCGGAGTCCACGCGCAAGGTGCAGGAAGTCGAAATCGCGTTCCGCAACGAGGCGCGCAAGGAGCTGAGCGAAACGCAGGCCAAGCTCAACAGTCTGAGCGAAGGCAGCATCGGGCTTTCCGATAAAGTGGCCCGCTCTGTCCTTCGTTCGCCGGTCAAAGGAACGGTCAAACGCCTGATGGTCAACACCGTCGGCGGGGTCGTCCAGCCGGGCAAAGATGTGATCGAGATCGTCCCGCTCGAAGACAATTTGCTGCTGGAAGCGCGGGTGTTACCCAAGGACATCGCCTTCCTCCGCCCGGGACTCAAGGCCACAGTCAAATTTTCCGCGTATGACTTTGTCGTTTACGGCGGGCTGGAAGGGACGCTGGAAACCATCGGCGCGGATACCGTACTGGATGAAAAGGGCAATGCCTTCTATACCGTAAAAGTCCGCACCAACAAATCCAGCCTCGGGGAAGGCATGCCCATCATGCCGGGCATGGTGGCGGAAGTGGACATCCTGACGGGCGAGAAAACCGTGTTGAGCTATCTTCTCAAACCCGTCTTGCGCGCCAAGAGCCGCGCGCTGTCGGAAAGATAAACCGATGGGCCGGCCAGATAATTACCAGGTCAGACACCTTTTCGTCGCGCCGGATGCAAAGCCCAGAAAAAATTGGTGCGAGGCATTTGCGGATATGTCCCTGTGCGACCGGATTGCCGGAGCTCCAGATGCCGATGTGGTGTGGGTATTGCTGCCGGAGGAAGCGGGAGTTGCAAAATTGCTTGCCGAATGCCGTGCCGCTGCCGGAAAACTGCCGGTCATCGCCCTTGCGGATATGCCCAGCGACGAGCAGGGTCTGATCGCCTTGAGTGCCGGAGTGGCGGGATATTGCAACGGGCATGCCGCACCGGTGGTACTCCGGCAGGTTGCCGACACGGTGCTGGGCGGCGGCGTGTGGGTCGGGCAGTGGCTGCTGCAACGCCTGCTGGCGGGAGTGGCGCGGGTTGCAGCCAGTAAATTTACCGCGCCGGAACTCTCCGGCTGGGCGTCCGGCCTGACCGAACGCGAGATCGAGGTTGCGCGCGCCGTGGCAACCGGTTCCAGCAACAAGGAAATCGCCAGTCGGCTCAATATTACCGAGCGCACTGTTAAGGCGCACCTGGGCTCCGTTTTCGATAAGTTGAAACTGCGCGATCGCCTGCAACTCACCCTGCTGGTCAACGGTATCGCCAAGCGTTGACCGCGCGACCCCTGTAAGGCCACCATTGGACTTCCGTACAATGGATTTCCTTGCTCATCCTGTTACATTGCCGCCGCATTGTTAGAGTTCGTCCGCTAATCCTTTATTCGTTTTTTATTCGGGGAGATCGTCATGGCCCAAGCCGCCGTTGCCAAAGTAAGTAATGTGCAGGGAAAAGTTACTGCCACCAATTCCAAGTGCGAAGTTCGCGTTTTGCAGGAGGGCGACGTGGTAATGGAGGGTGAGGTCGTTAAGGCAGAAGGCGACGGGAAGGCTGAACTGGAGATGGGCGATGGCAGCATGACCCCGATTGCGGAGAACCAGAAGATCACGTTTGACAATGAAGTTCTTGCCGCTACCGCTCCCGACGCAATGGATAGCGCCATTATGGTCGGTGATGCGAGCATCGACAGTATTATCGAAGCAATCAACTCGGGCAACAGCCTAGACGACCTCTTTGAGGAAACTGCGGCCGGCCTGACCAGTAATGATGCCGGTAGTCCCAATACGCACCTGAACGGGCATAGCTTCGTAAGTTTGGCGAATGCCGTGGAAGCTATTTCCCCCACGAATTCTTTGGATGCAGATCAGAGCCGCGGGCCTCTTCAAGCTGCCGCTGATACACAGGTTGCTACGGATGAGCAGGCCGTTGCCGATGCTGCTGCTGCCGCCCAAGCTGCCGCTGATGCACAGGCCGCGCTGGATGCAGCCGCTGCTCAGGCTGCTGCGGATGCTGCTGCTGCCCAAGCTGCCGCTGATGCGCAGGCCGCACTGGATGCCGCCGCTGCCCAGGCCGCTGCGAATGCCGCTGCCGCACAAGCCGCCGCCGATGCGCAGTCCGCACTGGATGCAGCCGCTGCCCAGGCTGCTGCTGAAGCCGCTGCCGCACAGGCCGCCGCTGCTGCTCAAGCTGCCGCTGATGCGCAGGCCGCACTGGATGCCGCCGCTGCGCAGGCTGCCGCTGCTGCCGCACAGGCCGCCGCCGATGCTGCTGCCGCCCAAGCTGCCGCCGATGCACAGGCCGCACTGGCTGCTGCCGCTGCCCAAGCTGCTGCGGATGCTGCTGCCGCACAGGCTGCCGCCGATGCTGCTGCTGCCCAAGCTGCCGCTGATGCACAGGCCGCACTGGATGCCGCCGCTGCTCAGGCTGCTGCTGATGCCGCTGCCGCACAGGCTAATGTTGAAGTTGCTGATGTCGAGGCCGCTGCTCGGGATGTTATCGGTGCGATGGTTGATGCTACTGCCGCCGACCTTGCAGATGACATTGCTGACGCGCGGCTGATCCAGGCTGTTCAGGCCGCCAGTGACGCTACCGATGCCGCCTTGGAAGCTGATTCTGCTGTTGCCGCCTATCGGCTGAAGGTGAGTGAAGATCAGACTAAAGTTACCGAACTCACAAAAGCTTACAACGATGCGGTGGTTGCTGCGAATGCAATAGAGGCCGAAGAAGTTAAGGCTGAAGACTTGGTGGATATTACGGCTGAAGCTGCTGCCGCCGCTGCCGATAATCTCGAGGAGGCGCAAGATGCTCTGAGTGAGTATAAAGATAAACATCCCAACAATGGTTTCGGTAATGGTGACCAGACTGCACCTGGTAACTCCGGATCAAACAACAATGCTGAAAATAGCAGTCATGATGGTGGCAAGGGTAATAGGGGCGGCGATAAGTCAGATGATGATGACTCGGCATCTCTGGAACAGGCCGTCAGAGATGCACAAGCCACCGCCGACGCTGCAACCAAAGTTGCCGCAGATGCCGTTGCTGCGTATGAGTCGATTGAAGAAGCGGAGGCTCGTGCCGAGGCCGCTGTTGAAACTGCGGCAAAGGATTTACAGGCGGTACAGGATGCCTTGGCTGCCGACCTGTCCAAGCTTGATGCCAATATCCAGTTAGCGAGCGATCTGCATGTTGAGGCTGACGCTGCAATAGCGGCTGCGAAAGAGGCAATGGAGAATGATATTACGGTCGATGCCGAACAGGATGTTGCTCATGATGAGGTTGGAAGCGCAGTGGACGATTTTCTGGATGCGGTTGGCAAGCTGCAACAGGAGGGTGGCGGGCTGAATATCAATGATGTGCTTTCGTCTGAAACCGTTGATTTGCTTGCCAACATAAATTCCGGTGCGGTCTCATCTGCTAATTCCGACACAACGTCTGTATCGAGCGCTGAGCCTGATCTTAGTGGCATGAGCGATCAAATAGCCCAGTTGCAACTCATGCTGCAAAATGGCAATAACACTATTGTCTGAGCTTTAGGGCATTTTTAAAGTAAGCAAAATGGGGGTGGCGACGTCCCCATTTTTGCTTACGCCGGTTATGTAATGGGAAGGCCAATTTTTGCGCAATTCCGTGTTCGGCGACACACGGCAAGAAGGAAATAGATAAATGAAACAGATAATCCGCAGGCTAGGCAGGTTGGCATGTTTCATGTGGCTTTGTTTAGGCATGGCGGCTGGCGCCTTTGCTGCTGGCGAGATAGGCATGGTCATGAATATGGAAGGCTCCATGACGGCCAAAGGGGCGGATGGTGCGCTGCGGGCACTGAAAATCTTTTCCAAGGTGTTGCCGGGCGATACCCTGTTCATGTCCAAGGACAGCTATGCGCGCGTCAAGTTTGCGGATGGCGCGCAGATCAGCCTGCAACCGGGCGCGCAGTTCAAGATCGAGGACTATCATTTCGACGCGCAACAGCCGGACAAGGATCGCGCCGGATTCAATCTGGTCAAGGGCGGTCTGCGTGCCGTCAGCGGCCTGATCGGCAAGCGTGGCGACCAAGACAGTTACAGCGTAAAAGCGCAAACCGCCACGGTCGGTATCCGCGGCACCCATTTCGGCATGCTGCTGTGCAAGGGAGATTGCGCGAGTATTCCAACGCCTGAGGGGAAGCCGCCGGAAGACGGTTTGCATCTCGATGTGGCGGAAGGCGTAATCGTGTTGCGCAATGCAGGTGAGATGCAGTTGCTGACTGCCGGTCAGTTCGGTTTGGTTACAGATGCAGCGGCTTCGCCGGTTGTCGTTCCGGTGGAACGCGGGGTAAAAGTGGATATTCCTGCCAGGATATCGCTGGATCGGGTCAGGGGAGTTTCCGGCGAAGAGCGCAACGACGAAGGCCGGACAGACGGAGACGATGCGGCGGAACCCGGCGCGCAAGGGCCGGATACGCCTGTGTGCCCGATCTAGCACGCAGCCAATGTAGGTACTTCATTTACTTAAACGCGTTGGGCTGCTCTTGTAGGTGCGAATTCATTCGCACATGAAACGTTGTTCGTGCGAATGAATTCGCACCTACAAACCCATCAGCAGAAGAAAGCAGACCTATTCGCGCGGAATAGCTGGCCCGGTTGCGCCGTCGAAGCCGAGCTTAGGCAGCATGGCCAATTCTTCCGGACGTTTGACGCCTTCCGCAATCACCAGCAAACCGATGTTGTGGGCGATTTGACATAGCCCTTCGAGAAACGCCTGATTGCCGGATTGGGTGTCGATGTCGTTGATGAAGCTGCCGTCCACTTTCAGGTAATGCAGGCCGAGATCGTGCAGCGTGCCGATCCGGCTGAATTCGCGCCCGAAGTGCTCGATGCCGAGATGGCAGTCGAACCCCATCAGATCCTTGCGGAACGCGCGGAAGGCATCGAGATTGGCGAAGACGCTGGTCTCGGAAACTTCCAGCCACAAACGGCGGCACAGAGCGGTATTGCCCTGCATCAATTCGCGCATTTTCTTGCGGAAAATTTCGGATTGCAGCGATTCGCCGGACAGGTTGACCGCCATATCCGGCGCATCGGGCTCTGCCGCGAGCTGGTTCATCGCGAGGCGCGTTGCGGCGAGATCCAGTTCCGCAGTCATTTGCAAACGGGTCGCCATGGGCAGGAATTTGCCCGCAGTATGCCATTCGCCTTCTTCGATAAAGCGCATGCGCAAAGGGCATTCCTGGTGCAGCAGTTTTTTCTTGCCAAAACCGGCGACGGGCAGCCCCACCAGCCGCAGCCAGCCGTTTTCGATGGCGTGTCCCAGTTGCTCGGCCCACTGGGCGGCGCTGGTGCGCTGTTGCGAACCGCTGGATGCCTGGGCGCGGCGCGGCTTGTTGTCGCCGGAGGCTTCCGCCTCGGCGAGCGCGCCGTCCAGCAACCCCATCAGCGGGCCGGGCTCCTTGCCTTGCTGATAGTCGCTAAAGCCGATGCGCACCACAGGCTTGCCCTCGGAAAGATGCGAGGTGTCCTTGAGGATGCGCTCGTACAACTCGTTCGCCAGCGCTTCCGCATCTTCGAGTCCGGGCAGCGCCACGGCGAAATCGGCGCCGTTCAACCGCCCGACCAGATAACCGGAATGCGCGGACACCGAAGTTTCGATGCTCTGCGCGAAGGTTTTCAGGAAGTGATCCGCATCGAGGCGGCCGAGGCGCTGGTTGATGCCGCCCAGGTCGATGATGCGCAGCAGCAGCAGGCTCCCCGTGTTGGCGTGCTCTTCGGACTTGAGCAGTTCGGAGAGCTGGGAAAAGAAAAACATGCGGTTGGCAAAGCCGGAAATCGGATCGTAGTTGACCTCGCGGCGCACCGCATCGAGGCGCGCGGCTTCTTCCTCGAACATGGTTTTCAGCCGCCCCACCATGGTGTTCATCGCGAAAGCGAGCTGCTTGAGCTCCGGCACTTTGGGCTCTTCTATGGTGCTGAAACGCCGCTCGCAGATGGCGCGCGCCTGATCGACCACTCGCCCCAGCGGTTCGCGCAGGCGCTTCAGAATCAGCGCGGCGACCCAGCCGCTGATTGCGCCGGCCAGCAACAGCCAGCCGGCCATGCGGGTCGCGCCGTGCCATAACTCGCCATAGGCGAATTTGCTCTGGCTGCGCAGCTCGATGGCGCCATATTGTTTCCAGCCGTCGCTGATTTGCGCGCGACCCGGCGCGGGGTTGATCGGCAGCAGCCGGGTGAACCAGGCAGGCGCTTCGCCGCTATCTGGCGGAGAGTTGCGCTCGACGATGGGCTTGCCGTTCGGGTCGGTTATCCGGATTGATTCGTAATGTCCGCTATCGAACAGCGCGGCGACATACAGCTCGATGGTCACCGGATCCTTGTTCTGTTGGGTAATCAGCAGGGCGAGGGCGCTGGCGTTGTCCTCGTTCTTGAGAACCAGTTGCTGTTCGAGATAATGCCGCGAGGAGAGCAGGCCGACGACCGCGCTGCCCAAGAACGCGAGCAGGGTGGAGAAGGCGACCGCTAACATTAATTGCCGGAATAAAGACATGATGACCTCGTCGTTTTATGGTTCATTCGAAACCTTCCGCGCGCGCGCGCGTTAGCAGTTCCTGCCAGCGCGAGAGGCGGTTGGTGCCTGTCGATTTGTTGGAGCCGCCGGCGGTGGTGCCGGCCCAGATGCCCTGGCTGTTGAAGCTGAATACGGGCGATAAATCCTGCCGGCGCGAGGCGGGGAGGATGTCGCCGACCAGGTTGTCGAGGATCTGCGGCTCCGCATCCGCGCTGCTGTAGTAAGCCAGCACCATGTGTGCCTGGGTGATGTTGCTGGCGGCTCCGCCAATTTTGGCTTTGACGTAGATCAGCCGCAATTGCGACATCTCCACGCCGGAGGCGAGCAGGGTGAAGTATTTGGCGATGGCGAAATCCTCGCAATCCCCTTTGCCGTGCCCCAGCGTTTCCATCGGGGTCGCCCAGTAGTCGCTTTGTCTCCATGCCTCCGTGTCTTCCGTGAACTGGATGCGCCGGTTGAAGAACTCGTTGGCCTTGTGGAGTTTTTGCTCCGGACTGGCAATGTCCCGGGTTTCCGCCACCAGCGTCTGCCAGTCGCGGAGCTTCTGTGCCGACGTCGCACCGAAGCGCTGGGTGATGGCGTTCAGGAGCTTGTCCGCATCAAAGCCGGTCGCTTGCGCCAGTGAAAGGAGCAGCGTTGCGGCGGTGAGCAGCATCAACATCCGGCAAATTCTTGAATAGGGTGTCAAGTTGGAAAAGCAGCGTTTCAATGATCGTATGGTCTCTTGTGCCATCGTTCTGGAGCGTACCTCATGCATGACCCCAAATCCAGGCTCTTTACGCATCTCTCTTTACGTGTATCTCTTTACGTATCTGGCGGTTGAGTATAGAGTTGCCGCCATTTTTCCCCCCTTCTGGCGTAAATTGTAAAGCAATCGATGATACAGAAGAATGCTACGGCATTGATATTTCTAGCATGGAGTTGCCTGTGCGCCGCTGTG
>Ga0209211_10007449_pt1 | contig 15353 bp, 10 predicted proteins | sample RifGroA2_FD_183992 | JGI IMG/M metagenome (GOLD analysis project Ga0209211, IMG submission 183992) | Groundwater microbial communities from Rifle, Colorado, USA - Groundwater A2 (SPAdes) (version 2) | ecosystem: Environmental > Aquatic > Deep subsurface > Groundwater | place: Rifle, Colorado... | reverse complement strand
ACGGCAATTTTATTCGATTCCTTATCCCTGAATACAAAGTTACCAAAGCCCAGATAGCTCTTCAGATACGCCCTGATTTCATTCAGCAGGGTTTCCGAATTTTTATTGATGAATGCTGCATTCAATTCTTCTGCGATTTTTGCATTCCGGTTTTCCGAAGATTGAAGAATTACCGGCAGGTTCGAGATGTGCGACTGCACATATTTGATAAACCGGACACCGGCATTTTTATCCATTTTCCCGGAACGTTCAAACTCAACATCAGAAATTACGCAGAGCATGAAATCCTTGTATTTATTGAAGATATAAATGGCATCTTCGTAATTGCGGGCCAGTAAAATTTTAGGCCGCGACCGCATTTTGCAAATCTTGTCGATTTCATTTTTTTCGACTTCCGGCAATAATTGCTGTACCTGGCCAAAAACAATATCATATAAAATCTGGAGGTATTTTGAATAATAAAGCGGTGAATCTTCGATGAGAAGAATAACGCGTACCAAACCGATTTTGGTATCGTTCTCCACATTCACACTGTCTTCTGTCGATTTCACGATTGCAAACAGGATTTGCGAATCGCCGTTCCACACAAATAATTTATCGACCGAGCGGATAGTAGGAGCCAATTCTTCGAAATACCGAATATCGCTTTTCTTGTTCAGGAGAAGGTAAATGGGCAATGATTCGTTGGCCGCCCTGATCTGTTCACTGATAATAATGGGAGCCTCACGGTCGATACCCGCCATCAGAATAACCAAATCGAAATGCGTTGTTTTCAATAAATCCAGAGCTTCTTCGGCCGTAGATACTCCCGTGATACGAGGAACAGAGAACAAGCTGTACTGATAGATTTCACCCATGAACTTCTCGAAGAACGAGTCCTCGCTTTCCAATATAAACGCATCGTATAAAGTCGCAACAAAAAGAATATGCTTGACTTTGAACTTCATCATGTCGAGATAAATGTATTTATCTATCGACTGCTGGTTGAAATACAACTGCAATGGCTTTTTATTCCTTATCAGCGACTTTCTGAATTCTTCGGAAGGGTGGTGTTCCCGAACAGCAATACCCTTTTGAGAAATTATCTCGTGCCCCTTGTACCCGTTCAGGTAGCCGCATATCAATTTACTGATATTGACCAGCAGGTTTCGTTCTTCAAACAAGAACGGGCCTTCGTAAGCCTCCGGGAATTGCTTCAGGTAAAAAATTTCGATTTGCCCCTTTTTATGGTCAATGGTAACAAAATTTTCTTTTTGCGTCCATTCTGTTTCCCTGAAATTTTCGCTGGTATAACTCCCGCTTTCAAACCGGATACGGGCAACCGTAAACTTTGGATATTGAAACGAGTCGGGCAAAATGGAACAAACTGCCTGTAGGGTTTCATCAATCGGGTTCCCCTCTTCGATAATGAATGAAGTTTGATTGATGGCTTTCAGTTCTTTGAGACGTTCGGTATTTGCACGGTACAGCTTTTTAAATTCTTCTCTTGTGACCGATCCCGAAATCAGGTTGGAAAGATTTACCAGCAGATTCCGTTCTTCTTTCAGGAAAGGTCCTTCATTGGCTTCCGGGAATTGCTTTGAGTAGAAAATATCGATTGTTCCCTTCTTCCTTCCGGGAGCCACAAACCCTTGTGTCATCCGCCATTCCGATTCATTGAAATTCCGGCTGACAAACTCTCTCCCATTGTATTTAATTCGAACGCTGGTATATTCCGGATACTGCCATGCGTCGGGCAAAACGGAACAAATCACCTGTAGCGATTCTTCCATCGACTTGCCTTTCGTCAGAATTTCCGATGTCCGGTTGATCCCTTTTAATTCTTTCAGCCGCTCCGTATTTTCAACCAGCAGTTGCTGCAATACTTTTTTTGAAACGGTACCTGAAATCAATGCTGCCAGATTATTGACCAAACTCTGTTCTTCTTCTAAAAACGGCCCGATAAAACTATCCGGGAATTTTTTCAGATAATATATTTCGATACTTCCGGTTGTTCCGTCCGGCATATCGAAAACCTGTTGCAATTTCCATTCGGTAACGATGAACGATCGGCTGACAAACTCCTTTTTACCATATTTTATCCGGGCAACAGTATATTCAGGATATTGCATAGCTTCGGGCAGAAGTAAACAAATTTCCTGTAACGACTCGTCGAGAGTCGTACTTTTTTTCAGGATTTCGGCAGTCCGGTTGATACTTTTCAGCTCCTTATCCCGCTCTACGGTATACAGGTACAGTTCATCGAGTTGAAATTTCGAGATCAAACTGATGAGCAAAGGAGTAAGTTGCTGAAGTAATTTTTTGCCATAAACAGGTATGAATTCGACTTCCTGCTTACCTGAAAATACTGAAAAAAAAAGTTCAACTATACCCTGTTTTCGGTCAGGAGTTTGAAAATTGGTACGTTGAACAAACGAGGCTTCAGAAAAATTTTTATCGGACCAGCTCTTTCCATTAAAAGAAACCCGTATTGAAACGTTGATTCCGTTAACTGAAAAATCGGAAACTACATCGCAAAATTGCTGCAACGATTGGTCAAAACTGGTTCCTTTTCCCAATATTTCGAGAAGGTCGTTTATTAAATCCGACGTGAATAGGTTATCGATTTTTGTATCCATGATTTTCAATACAATCAAACAAGCCGTTGCATTTTATTGATTTTCTGCAAATCCCTGTCAAAATTACAGGGAAACAAAGAAAAAAAAATAATGCCGTAGCTTTTGCGTTGAAATTAATACAAAAAATGAAGAACAGAAGCATTCCGGGCAAATAAGTCGGCCCGTTTTTTGGGGATGAAATAAAAAAGCCCACCCTTACGGATGAGCCTTTAAACAAATTGGAATTATGCTATGATCTATTTCTCAAACAAATATTCATTGACATTACGTGCGGCTACTTTTCCTGCTTCAATAGCACGAACCACCAGACTGGCTCCACTTTCAACATCGCCTGCCGCAAAAATGTTTGCAACCGAAGTCTGTTTTTTCGTATTTACTTTCACATTACCCCGCGCATCGTAGTCAATCCCGAGCGCATCGAGCAAACCGTTGTGTACCGGCTGGGTAAAACCCATCGACAAAAGAACCAGTTCCACATCGATAATTTCGTTGGAACCCTCAACTTCGTTCATCATCCAACGGCCGTTTGCATCTTTGCTCCATTCGACACGAATAATCTCTGCATGTTTCAGCACTCCATTTTCCCCGATCAATCGTTTGGTTGATAAACCCCAGCGGCGCTCACAACCTTCGAGATGCGAACTCGAAGTACGCAAAACTGTTGGCCAGTAAGGCCATGGATTATTACTTTCGCGGTCAACCGAAGGTTTCGGCATGATTTCAATCTGAAGCACACTTTTTGCTTTTTGGCGGATAGATGTTCCCACACAGTCGGAACCGGTATCGCCACCACCAATCACCAACACGTTTTTGCCTTCAGCCGAAATGCGTTCACCATCCGGAATGTACTCGCCGGCAATCACTTTATTCTGCTGCGACAAAAATTCCATGGCAAAATGAACTCCTTTCAATTCGCGGCCTTCAACCGGCAAATCGCGGGCTTGTTCAGCTCCGTTGGCCAGAACAATTGCGTCAAACTCCTTCAGCAATTCTTCCCTGGTAACATCGATGCCAACGTTTACATTGGTTCTGAAAGCTAACCCTTCAGCCTCAAAAATATTGATCCGGCGATCGATAACTGATTTATTCAATTTGAAATCGGGAATACCAAAACGTAACAGTCCGCCGACAGCGCTGTTTTTCTCGAAAACAGTAACACTGTGACCAGCCTGATTGAGAAGGTCGGCTGCCGAAAGTCCGGCAGGTCCCGAACCAATAACAGCTACTTTTTTTCCGGTACGCTGCTGTGGAATACGTGGCAAAATATATCCCAGATCGAACGCATGCTCCACCGTTGAACACTCGTTTTCACGAATGGTTACTGCTTCTTTGTGTATTTCGAGTACGCACGATTTTTCACAGGGAGCCGGACAAATACGCCCGGTAATTTCAGGAAAACTGTTGGTTGAGTGAAGCACTTCATACGCTTCGCCCCAACGTCCCTGGTAAACCAGGTGCTGCCATTCGGGAATTTTGCTGCCCACCGGGCATCCCCAGTGGCAAAACGGCACGCCGCAATCCATGCATCGCGCAGCCTGGTCGATTCGATCTTTATCGTCCAGCGTTTGTTCTACTTCGCCGTAGTCATATATTCTTTCTTTTACAGGACGATAACCGGCATCTTTGCGGTCTATCGTCATAAAAGCTTTTGGATTTCCCATGATAAATTCTTTTTAAAAATTAGTTGCTGCAAATTTCTGTTAATACTGATGACTTGGAGTATCTTCCGTTTGTTCAAGTTTCCGCTTCAGCTCCTGCAATTTCAATTCTTCCATTACTTTCTTGTATTCCATCGGTATTACCTTTACAAATTTTGGCAGATACTCATCCCAGTTGGTCAGGATTTTTGCGGCCAAAGTACTTTGTGTATACAGCAAATGTTTGTTGATCATTCCCTGTAATTCTACAATATCGGTTTTGTCTTCAACAGCTTCCAATTCAACCAGACCTTTATTGCAGAAATAATCGAAGTTACCTTCTTCGTCGAGTACATAAGCGATGCCTCCACTCATACCCGCAGCGAAGTTACGCCCGGTTTTCCCGAGTACAATTACGCGCCCGCCGGTCATATATTCGCAACAATGGTCGCCGGTACCTTCAATAACTGTTTTCGCCCCCGAATTACGGACACAGAAACGCTCACCCGCAACCCCGCGAATGTATGCCTCGCCGCTGGTCGCACCATAAAACGAGGTATTGCCAACAATGATATTTTCTTCGGGTTTGAACATTGAGCCATGGGGTGGAACAACGATAATTTTACCTCCCGACAAACCCTTGCCAATATAATCGTTGCAATCGCCTTCGAGGCGGAATGTTACCCCCTTCACCAGGAAGGCGCCAAAACTCTGTCCGGCTGTCCCGTAGAATGTTGCATTGATGGTATCTTCCGGCAATGCCTCTTCGCCGTATCGTTTCGAGATTTCGCCCGACAACATGGCCCCAACTGTACGGTCGATGTTCGTGATGGAGTGCGACATCCACACTTTTTCTTTCGATTTCACCGCTTTGTTGGCCTCGCGGATCAGGTTGTGATCCATGTGGTCGTCAACAAACTTGATGTTCGGGTATGTGTTGTGAATATCGTGCAGACCCGCCTCTTTGGGCATGTATAATAGTTTCGAAAAATCAATGTTTTTCATTTTCCAGTTCATGACTTCGGGATTGGCTTCCAGCAAATCCATGCGCCCCACAATATCCTCGAATTTTGTATAACCAAGCTGGGCCAGATGTTCCCGGACTTCTTCTGCAATAAACCGGAAGAAGTTGATTACAAATTCTGAACGGCCAATGAACCGTTTACGCAAAGTTTCGTCTTGCGTAGCAATACCAGCAGGACAGGTATTCAAATGGCATTTGCGCATCATGATGCAACCAAGCGTAATTAATGCTGAGGTTGCGAACCCAAATTCTTCGCCGCCCAGCAAGCCTAGTTTAATTACATCGGTACCGTTTTTTAATTGTCCGTCAACCTGAACTTTTACACGTCCGCGCAAATTATTCATCACCAGGGTTTGCTGTGTTTCGGCTATACCCATTTCCACCGGGAGCCCGGCATATTTGATCGAGCTGGCGGGCGATGCGCCTGTTCCGCCTTCGCAACCAGCAATGATTATCAGGTCGGAAAAAGCTTTGGCAACACCGGCAGCAACTGTTCCCACTCCGCTTTCAGAAACCAGTTTTACTGAAACTTTGGCTTTCGGATTGGTCACCTTCAGGTCATAAATCAACTGGGCCAAATCCTCAATCGAATAAATATCGTGGTGCGGCGGTGGCGAGATCAATGTAATACCCGGAGTTGAGTTCCTCAGTTTTGCGATGATTTTATTCACTTTGAATCCCGGCAACTGGCCTCCTTCTCCCGGTTTTGCCCCCTGCGCAATTTTAATCTGAAGTTCGTCGGCATTGATGAGGTAATTGTTGGTAACCCCAAAACGTCCCGAAGCAACCTGTTTGATAGAACTTCGTTTGCTGGTCGCAAAACGTTCAGAATCTTCTCCTCCCTCGCCTGTATTGCTTCGGCCTCCAATGGTATTCATGGCAACAGCCAGCGCTTCGTGAGCTTCTTTGCTGATAGAACCATACGACATGGCGCCGGTAACAAACCGTTTCATGATTTCTTCGACAGGCTCAACCAGCGAGATATCAATCGGATTTTTCTTATATCTCAAACAGCCTCTGATGAATGCAGGTTTTGCATTTTCTGCATCAACCAGTTTGCTGTATTCTTTGTATTTCGAATAATCATTGGTACGGGTAGACCATTGCAACAACCCGATTGTTTCCGGGTTCCAGGCGTGATGCTCACCGTATTTCCGGTAATGATAGGTACCAAAACTTTCAAAATCATTCCTGTTTCCGAAACGGCTGGTTCTTCCAAATACCTTTCCATGGAACAGGGTGGCTTCTTTGCAAATTTCCTCAAATCCAAGACCACCGATTTTTGTTGATGTCCCGGTGAAATACGTGTTAACCAGTTCGTCGCTCAACCCTACAACCTCGAAAATTTGCGATCCCTGGTAACTTCTCAAGGTTGAGATGCCCATTTTTGAGAAGATTTTCAGCAAACCTTTATCAATTGCTTTAATGTAATTATGGCGCGCTTCCTTGTATTCCATGTTGATCTGACCGGTTTTCACCAAATCGTCGATGGCAGCAAAAGCCAGATATGGGTTGATCGCGCTGGCGCCATACGCGAGCAATAATGCAAAGTGGGTCACTTCACGGGGCTCACCGGTCTCAACAAGAATACCGATCTGCATTCTTTTCTTATTCTGAATCAGATGATGGTGAACAGCAGCAACCGCCAGCAACGAAGGGATCGGTGCATATTCTTCCGATATATTCCGGTCTGAAAGAATAATAAAATTCTTTTGTTCGTCGACTGCTTTCTCCGCAGCTTCAAGCATATTACTGAAAGCTGTTTTAAACCCTTCAACTCCTTCTTTTACCGGGAATAACATCGGAATAGTTTTGTGCGAAAACTGTTCGTGTTTCAGATCCTTAATTTTTCCGAGGTCAGTATTGGTAATGATCGGGCTGTCGAATTTTATAAGCTTGCAGTGTTCCTGTGTTTCATCCAGAATATTTGAATGCAGCGAACCGATGTAATTAGTGAGCGACATTACCAGTCCTTCGCGGATCGGGTCAATAGCCGGATTCGTCACTTGAGCAAATACCTGCCTGAAGTAGTTGTAAAAACGCTGTGGTTTTTCAGAAAAAATGGCCATCGGCGTATCGTTCCCCATCGAACTGGTTGGTTCGGCCGAAGAATCGCACATGGGTTTGATGATCATTTCCATGTCTTCTTTAGAATAACCAAACACGTCGGCATACGTTTTAAATTCTTCACCCATCGACGACGGCACCCGTTGTTTCACGACAATGTCTTCCATCTCCAGGCGGTTTTCCTTCAGCCAGTTCCCATAAGGGTTCCGCTGGCTCAACTGGGCTTTCACTTCATAATCAGGAATAATAATCCCCAATTTGGTATCGACCAACAATATTTTTCCAGGACGAAGCCGTCCTTTTTCTTTAATTTCTTCAGCGGCAAAAGTTTGTACTCCGACTTCCGACCCCATCACGATCATATCGTTTTTGGTAATGATATATCGTGAAGGGCGCAACCCGTTGCGGTCGAGGGTTCCGCCGATATAACGACCATCGGAAAAGACCATTGAAGCGGGACCGTCCCAAGGTTCCATAATGGTCGAATGATATTCGTAGAAATCTTTCAGGCTCTGAGGAATCGGGTTCTTCGAGTTGAATGATTCGGGTATCATCATACACAGAGCATGCGGCAACGAACGTCCGGTCATGTGCAAAAATTCGAGAACGTTGTCGAATGAAGCAGAGTCTGATTTATTGGGTTCCACAACCGGGTACAATTTTTTCAGGTCGTTGCCATAGATTTCCGATTTCAGCAATGCTTCACGGGCCTGCATCCACAGGCGGTTGCCTTTTACCGTGTTGATTTCCCCGTTGTGGGCAATCATACGGAACGGGTGCGCCAAATCCCAGGTAGGGAATGTATTGGTGCTGAAACGTGAATGCACCAAAGCAATAGCGCTTTTCATTTTCGGGTGCTGCAAATCGATATAATATTCCCGTACCTGGTCGGGGGTCAACATCCCTTTATAAATGATTATTTTAGATGATAAACTCGGTATATAAAATGCGTCCTTTGCTTCGATTGACGATTCCCTGATTTCCCGTTCTGCCTGTTTGCGTACCAGGTAAAGGGTCTGTTCCAGCCTTTCCTGCTCCAAATTTCCGGTAATGAAAACTTGTTTTATGGCAGGTTCAGTCGTTTTGGCTATATCGCCGGGAGCTGAACTATCTACTGCAATATCACGGTATTCGATCAGTTTTAGACCTTCCTGCTCAACATATTTAGTCAATATCTCCAAACATTTTTCTGCATCTTCTTTCTGTCGGGGAAGAAAAATCAAACCTGTTCCGTATTTACCTTCCTGCGGAACATTCACTTTTAGCACTTCCCTGATATATTCATCAGGAATTTGCATCAAAATCCCGGCCCCATCGCCTGTTTTATTGTCAGAGCTGGTAGCGCCCCGATGATCCATATTCCTCAGGACTTCTAAACCACGCTCAATGATATCGTGCGACTTTTGCCCTTTAATATGAGCAACAAAGCCAATTCCACAATTGTCATGTTCGTTTGCGGGGTCGTACAACCCCTGGGCTTTTGGAAATCTAATCTGCATTTTCTCAACTTTTAAGTGTTATTTCTCGTCTGCCTCTCCCCATCTAATGATATTTTACCTATTTGCGTCACTCTTATTCCATAAAATGAAATATTGTAAGCAAAACACATTAAATAATTACAAAGTGAAAGCAAAAATAACGAATATTTTACCAACAGCCAATCTTAATAAAAAAAAGACAACAAATCACAGAATCAGCAGGAGATGTTTCTTTCCTATTAAATAAGCCTGAATTAAAGGGAATTAAGAATAAATGCCTTTTCTTCGAAACAAAATACCCGAAAAAAATAATAACATTCACTTAACAGACAGTCTGTTTTATCTGAGAAGCTTTTCGATTGCTTCGTTTACCCATGAAAACTGAAATCCATTCAGAACCGTGTTCATTTTGCCTTCAATTTCAGGCAAACAAAGGTTGCCCAAACTACCTTCGTGCGTGTGGCTCAGCTCTTTACAGGGTATATATTCCCCTGCTTCAATTTGCTTTCCTACCTGTTTGTACGCATCACGAAAAGGCACACCGTTTTGCACCAGCCGGTTGACATCTTCAACGCTGAAAACATATTTATAGCGGTCGTCATTTATAATCCCATCGTTTACTTTAATGTTTGAAACTGCAAATGCCGTAATCTTCAAACAATCATCCATTTCTTCAAACAACGGCAGAAAAACCTCTTTAATAATTTGTAAATCGCGGAAATATCCACTTGGCAAATTATTGACCATCAAGGTTATTTGATTGGGTACTGCCTGAATTTTATTACAATGCGAACGTACCAGTTCAAAAACATCGGGGTTCTTTTTATGCGGCATGATACTCGAACCAGTGGTCAGTTCATCGGGCAAGCCCACAAAACCAAAGTTTTGGCTCATAAACAGACACACATCGAAGGACAGTTTCGAAATGGTTGCAGCAATGGATGCCAGCGCCATGGCAACGGTTTTTTCCATTTTGCCACGTCCCATCTGCGCATACACCACGTTGTAATTCATGGTATTGAAACCCAGTAATTCGGTTGTCATCGTACGGTTCAATGGAAATGAAGAACCATAGCCAGCCGCTGAGCCCAGCGGGTTTTGATTGGTTATTTTATAGGCTGCCTGCAATATTTCGAGGTCGTCGACCAAACTTTCGGCATAGGCGCTAAACCACAAGCCAAACGACGAAGGCATAGCCACCTGCAAATGCGTGTAGCCGGGCATCAGCACATTTTTATATTTTTCAGCCTGACTGATCAGCAATGAAAATAGCTCAGTAACTGAATCAACAATCTTTTGGATTTCGGAACGGGTAAACAGTTTCAGATCGAGCAAAACCTGGTCGTTGCGGGAACGTCCGCTGTGGATTTTTTTGCCCACATCGCCCAGTTTCCGTGTAAGCATCAGTTCTACCTGGGAATGTACATCTTCAATGCTATCCTCAATTTTGAACCTGCCTGCCTCAACCTCTTTGTAAATAGATTTCAATTCGGCAAGAAGATCTGTCTTCTCACCGGCAGTCAACAATCCAATTGATTCGAGCATAATGGCATGTGCCATGGAACCCAAAACATCGTACTTTGCCAGATATACATCCAGTTCGCGGTCTTTGCCAACCGTAAAATCTTCAATCAATTTGTTTACTGAAGTTCCTTTATCCCAAAGTTTCATTTCTAATCTATTTTACTGACAAATATAAAGCAAAATGCCCCTTTCAATCTAATAATAATGAATTAATTCAAATTTTAAACGATTTACATTCCTTTGTCTTAAATTTGCCGGAGAGCACAAAATAAAAGCAACTCCCCTGTATTTTGGATCATTGCATTCATGATTTGCACAGCCCCGCTGTCCCTCACGTACATGCTGCATTATGTCGACGAACTGCATTACACCGATGCAGCTATTCAGATGGTACAGTCGCATGATTTTTTCACGCCCTTACAGGCAGATGGCGAACCGCGTTTTCTGAAACCCATTTTCACGTACTGGATGGTCGCCGGAAACTACGAATTGTTTGGCATCAGCCAGTTTTCGTCGAGGTTGCCGTTCCTGATTTTCGGAATGCTTTTACTTTTTGTCACTTACAGGATTGCCTTCAAACTGACAAAAAACAAGGAGATTTCGCTGATTGCACTGCTGATTGCCGCCTCCAACCCGCTGTTGATTCTCAGTTCGTCGCGCTCGATACCCGATTTGCCGCAGGCTTTGTTTTTTGCAATCGGGGTACTGGGATTGGCCGGAATTTTTGTATCCGACCAACCCCGCAATAAAGATTTGTGGTTGTTTTATCTCGGTTTTGCGCTGGCATTTGCCACCAAAGGAATTCCCTCCGCTGTTTTCATGCTTCTGTCCGTTTTATTCCTGCTTTTCAATCCATGGAAAAGAACCAGCCTTAAATCCCTCATCAACTGGCCTGCCATTATAATTGGACTGATCGTTGGTTTGTGGTGGTACATTTTAATGTATATTCTTCACGGCGATCAGTTTATTGTTTCGTTTTTCGCCGACCAGGTAAGCGGACGGGTTTCTGAAAACCATTTCCGGATATTGAAGAATGCCGCGTTTGCATTGCTCACCATTGCCGGTTATTTCATCTTCTGGATTGCACCCATTTCAAAACTGAAAATCAAAACATTTTTCAGGAGTCCGGAAATTTCTCAGCATTACCGGCTGTTTGCTGCAATTACCGGCACCTGGCTGATTGCCATGTTTGTGTTTTCAGTATTCACTGTAAAATTTTACGACCGTTATTTTCTTCCCGTTTTTCCTTTAATTTCTGTATTAATAGCTGTTTTTCTGGATTCTACAAGAAGCAGGTCAACTGATAAGAGTCTCTCCGCAACCAATATAATCCTGCAAATTGCCGGAATCATCGTTTCCCTGATTTCAGTTGTGATCGCAGCCCGGCTGGGAAATACCACCACATCTATTGTCTCTGCAATACTTGCAATTATGTTTGGGTTGAAAATCATTTTTTTGCATAAAAACGCTCCTCTCCTATCAGAAACAAAAGCCATTTCTGCTTCAATTCTACTCACGATGCTGAGTGTATCGATGTTGATCGGTAATTTTGCACGTCCCGATCAGAGTATGCAAATTGCCGCCTACCTGGAAAAACACAAACCCAAAAGCCAAACAATCGTATTTTACGGCCCCGAAAAAGTGGCAGCAAAAATACGGGTTGCCACTCGTGGAGCAATCACCGTAAAATGTATTGAACCTCAAACGCCGCCAATTGCACTTTTCGACACGCTGATCATCTTCAGGGAAGACATACTGCCTGATTTTACTTCTGAAAACTATACCGTTTCAACGATTTCATCCGAATGGAAATCATTTCCAATCGTGCCCCTGCTTTTTACTTCTGATGCGGAAACTGTAAAACAAGACCATCTTGTACGACACAAAGTCATCGCAATCAGATAACATTTCAAGGAAGAATTGGCTAAAAGTTAAGTTTGGGTAGTTTCTTCTGCCGGACGAACTAATTTATCGATGATGACAGAAAAAAATTCACGAATGGTATCTGCATTTTTTGCAATCAGGCCGGTAACTCCAAATTGGAGAAGAGCGCCGATCAGTTTCATAAAAACATTACTTTCGGAACCAACCACCATCCGTTTGGTAAGGTATCCCGAAAGAATCGACATAATCGCACCAAACAAATCATTTTTAACTTCGACTGAACTTGTAATCTCTTTCAGCGAGCTTTTTATCAGATTTACAGGCTTCAGACTTTCGTAAGTAATTCGTAATTGTTCTTTCAGAATCTTCCCTTCCTCTTCTTGTTTAATTTCAAGCAGGCGAATGGATTCTTTAAGTCTTTCAGATGCAGTTTGTGTGGTCATAAGCTATTCGAGTACTTGGTCAATAATGGAGTTATTAACCGGATTTTTAATGAGTTGTTTCCGGAAAATGCCAAAAATTAGCGCAAGCAACGCGTAGAAGCCTGCAACCACAAAAAAACCGTAATACGATTTCCCGAGGAGTTCTCCAATCCATAAAGCAATCCCAATATTTAAAATAAGAAAGAACAATACGGCAAAAATCACGACAATGAGCCATGAGACTATATTCGAAGCGACATCGGCTGATTTGTCAAGTGTTTTAAGTTTCAGCAACTCAAGCGTTGTTTTGCCGTATTGTTCGCCTTTTTCAATGAGCGAATTAATTAAATCAGATTGTTCGTTCATGTTCATGTTTTTAATCTCTCCCCAACATTATACCTTGGCATCTTCAACCGTTGCCTGAGCTTCTGATGCCATTTCATCAGCTTTGGCTTTCGTTTCACAGATCATCCAGCAGGCTGTTAATTTTCTCCTTGATTTCATCAGCATATTCTTCGCCTTTCTTAACAATTTTTTTCCGTGTTTCCGATCCTTTATCAGGAGCAAACAGAATTCCTATTAATGCACCGGCGGCTAAGCCTGCCAATACACCCAACAATACTTTTCCTGAACTCATAGCTTCAAATTTTAATTGTTTAGACATATATGTTACGACAATGAAAATTAACAAAAATTGGCCGGGAATGCAAGGGAACGCACAAAACCATTAATTCTTCTTTCTAAACTTTTTCATCACTTTATCCTGAACATGCTCCTGCTCGCTGAAATTGACTTCTTCTCCCAATAAGAAACCATACGGTCTGAGTGAATCAAAATGATCGCAAACGACTTTGGCCATACCTGTCAGCGGCAAAGAAAGAACCATTCCGGGAATTCCCCAGATGAGAGAACTGGCAATCAGCACAATTATCGCTGTCAACGGATTGATACTAACACTGCTTCCTACCACGTAGGGCGTTATAAAATTATTGTCGAGAAACTGCACAAAAAAGCAAACTCCGGCAACTGCCAGCGTATAAAACATCGCATCTTTAGTCAGAAAAGCCATCAGAATCGGCAGGGTACTGCCAATCAGGACACCGATATATGGAATGATATTCAGCATCGAGGTAAGTACTCCAAACAAAATAGCATGAGGCAATCCGAGAATCAGGAAACCGATTGAATTTAAAACCGAAAGAATAAGCACATCCAGAAAAATTCCCATCAGGTATTTTTGCGACACCTGCGACACTTTCTTAACAACCATCAATGTATGACCTGTTTTATCATCGCGAGTGATCAATTTTACGAACTCTTTAAATTTATCCTGATAAAACGTCAGAAAGAAAATATAAATCGGGATCAACGAAAAACTGGCCAGGAACGAAGTTGTAGCCGAAAAAATTCCCAGAACCAATACTCCTCCGGTACTCGCATTCTCCTTAATTTTGGTGGTTATCCAGGCTGTTTGCTCGATCCGGCTGACATGAAAAGTTTCACTTATAAATTGCTGAAGGCTCTCCCACTTGCCCAAAATGGTTTTTTCGAGTACAGGCCAGTCGTTGACAAAACTTAAAACCTGTGCATAGAAGAAGTAAAGCAATGCCCCAAATACGGCAACGGCCAGAACAATACTGATCAGTATGGCCAATACTTTCGGGAAATGCCACTTCTCCAGTTTTTTCGATACCGGCATCAGTAAAAATGTAAAAAACACGGCTATCGTCAGCGGGATGAGAATGTTCTTCGCAAGAATCAGAAAGGCAATAATCAAGCTCGTCAGCAACAGCTTTACCGTTGCCCGAAAATAAAAAGGTTGTTCGGAAACCGTCATAGTACATGTTTTTAGGATAAAACAAATTGGAACATAAAATTAGGAGTTTTATCGGTGAAGCAATGTGGTATCATCAAAAATGTTTTGATTCCGTGCCCCAAAATATCATCTAATAAAAATAATAAAGTGGTAGATGCCGAAAATTTATAAATCATTCCCTATTCCACTCCTGCTTTTAACTTCAGAACCGAAGATCGCGAAACAAAATCATCTTGCTTCACACAGGATCATCACAATCAGACAGCATACAATCAAAAAAATAAACTTTTTCACATTTAAATTATATTTTAATTGTCTTTTTTCTACTATTATCATTACAACAAAACCATTATGACATTTTATTTACAATTATTTAATACAAACAATATTTTTTATCCAAACAAAACAAAACCTCTGTAAAAACAGAGGTTTTAGGAATAAATTCAATTCCATTTTTTGCAAATAGCTCATCCAAAAATACACCAACATCCATTTTTAAGTATTATTTCACAGATATACCCCACTGAAAACGCACTGACTATTTCAAATTTATATATTTTTGAAACATCAATCATATAAAAAACGGGGGTATATAAAAATTATATGTAAAAAAAATAATTCATCCCTCAAAAAGGCAGTAATAAGAATATAAAAAGAACAATACATGTTAAACCCTAAAAATTAAGATCATGAGAAGAACATTTACATTATTGATTGTAGGATTACTTGCTGTAACATCGTTAACAACAAAAGCCCAGGAGTGGAGTACCGGTGTTGATTTATACAGCAGTTATGTATGGAGAGGCACCAAATTCGGATCGGGACCTGCACTTCAGCCATCTGTTAAGTTTAGCGCCGGAGGATTTGCAATTGGAGCCTGGGG